>Ga0335078_10017132_pt1 | contig 10766 bp, 8 predicted proteins | sample Lox_Sample_32_FD_206711 | JGI IMG/M metagenome (GOLD analysis project Ga0335078, IMG submission 206711) | Soil microbial communities from Loxahatchee National Wildlife Refuge, Florida, United States - Lox_Sample_3.2 | ecosystem: Environmental > Terrestrial > Soil > Wetlands | place: USA: Florida... | reverse complement strand
GTGGGCGCGTAGAGCGCGCCGGCGGCGACCAGCACCGCCGCCATGCCGACCAGCGAATGGAAGGCGGCGACGAGTTCGGGCATCGACGTCATCGGCACGCGCCGCGCGATCACGGCGCCGGCCCCGCCGCCGAGCGCCATGCCGACGACCACCAGCACCCAGGCGCCAAACCCGACCGGCGGATGCGAGGCAAGCGTCGTGGCAATGGCGATCGCCATGCCGATCATGCCGAGCAGATTGCCGCGCCGGCTGGTCTCCGGATTGGACAGCCCGCGCAGTGCCAGGATGAAGAGGACGCCGGCGGCGAGATAGCAGAGAGCAGTAACGTCGGCGCTCATCGCTTCTCTTTCCTGTGGAACATGCCGAGCATGCGCTGCGTCACCAGAAACCCGCCGAAAATGTTGACCGAGGCGAAAGTCAGCGCGACGAGCCCGAGCGCGCGCGCCCAGATCGGACCGGTGTCGCCGCCAACCAGCGCAACGCCGACCGCGAGCAGCGCGCCGACGACGATGACCGAGGAGATGGCGTTGGTCACCGACATCAGCGGCGTATGCAGCGCCGGCGTCACCGACCAGACGACGTAGTAGCCGACGAACACCGCCAGCACGAAAATCGACAGGCGAAAAACGAACGGATTGACCACGTCGGCCGCCGCCGGCGCGCCGGGCACGGCCGCCGCCATGGCATTGACCTGGGCGATAAGAGAGAGAGTCACCATGACGATCTCCATTCTCCCTCTCCACCCGTGCGGTGAGAGGGAACCAATCTCACGCCGCGCTCTTCGGTGCGAAGCTCGGGTGCACGATGGCGCCCTCGCGGGTCAGCGCCGTCGCCTTGACGATGTCGTCGTCCCAATTGACCGCAAGGGTCTTGGTTTTCTTGTCGATCAGGATTTCCAGGAATGCATAAAGATTCTTGGCGTAGAGGCTGGAAGCGGTGGCGGCGAGCCGCCCCGGCATGTTGCGGTAGCCGACGAGCTTGACGCCGTCGAGCGCACTGACCGCGTCGGCCTTGACGCCCTCGACGTTGCCGCCGCGCTCCACCGCGAGATCGACGATCACCGAGCCGGGCCGCATCGACGCCGCCATCTCCCTGGAAACGAGCCGCGGCGCCGGCCGGCCGGGAATGAGCGCCGTGGTGATGACGATGTCCTGCTTCTTGATGTGGTCGGCGACCAAAGCGGCCTGCTTGGCCTGATACGCCGCCGACATTTCCTTGGCGTAGCCGGCGGCGGTCTCGGCGGCCTTGAATTCCTCATCCTCGACGGCAATAAATTTAGCGCCGAGGCTCTCTACCTGCTCCTTGGCTGCCGGTCGCACGTCGGTGGCGGTGACCACGGCGCCGAGCCGGCGCGCGGTAGCGATCGCTTGCAGGCCGGCCACTCCGGCGCCCATGACGAACACTCTGGCCGCGGGCACGGTACCGGCCGCGGTCATCATCATCGGCAGCGCACGGCCGAATTCGGCAGCGGCGTCGATCACGGCGCGATAGCCGGCGAGATTGGCCTGGCTCGACAGCACGTCCATGGCCTGCGCGCGGGTGATGCGCGGCAGCAGCTCCATGGCGAAGGCGACGATGCCGGCATCAGCCATGGCGCGCAGCGCATCGTCGTGGCCGAACGGATCCATGATCCCGACGACCAGCGCGCCTTTCTTGCAGCGCGACAGCGTCCCGCGCTGCGGCCGTCCCACCACGAGCACGACATCCGCGCCGTTGACAGCATCGGGACTCACGGTGGCGCCCGCCTCCGCATAATCGGCATCGCGAATGCCCGACTTCACGCCGGCTCCCGGCTCGACGGCCACGTCGGCGCCAAGCCCGATCATTCGCTTGACGGTGTCAGGGGTCGCGGCCACCCGCGGCTCGTCCGCATCCGTTTCGGCAACAACCGCAACTTTCATGAATCCTCCGAAGGCCGTCGGGGGCGACGACGGCTGCGAGCCGGCCCGGCGGCGCGGCTGCCGGTGAGCGGGCGAGCGGCCGCTGCCGGCCGCAGGCGATACGCTTACGTCAGGAAATACGCCATCAGGATGACAATAATAGCGACCACGGCGATGCTGACCTTCACCAGCGTGATGAAGGAGTGATACATCTGCTCGTGCGCAGGATAATCGTTGCCTGTCGCACTTGCGTATTCGAGCTCGCCGTGGTCGGCCATCCTGGATTCTCCATCGGGACACTAGCCGGCGTCGGCTTAGCGTAATCGCGTGTGCAGGGCAACCGGCGGCCGCCGCGGCGACGATGCTTTTCGCCGGCCGGCGGAACGCGGGAATTGCGGAGCGCCGCTGCTTGCCCTGCATGGACGCGGCTTGCCGCGGCGCCGGCAAATCCTTACTCTTGAGGCAACCCGCACGATTGCTCACGGACAAGCGCAATGCTCAAAAAAGAACAGAACGATCTGCTGACTCAGACCGGCCCGGGCACGCAGATGGGGCAGCTGTTCCGCTGCTATTGGCTGCCGGCGCTGCTTGCCGAGGAATTGCCGGAGAACGATTGCCCGCCGGTGCGGGTCAAGCTTCTCTCCGAGCGCCTGCTCGCCTTCCGCGATTCGGAGGGCCGCTACGGCCTGATCGACGAATTCTGCGCCCACCGCGGAGTGTCGCTGTGGTTCGGACGCAACGAGGAAGGCGGACTGCGCTGCCCCTACCACGGCTGGAAATACGACGTGACCGGTCAATGCGTCGAGGTTCCCTCCGAGCCGGTCGAAAGCGGCTTCTGCAGGAAGGTCAAGCTTACGTCGTACCCGCTGGTCAAGCGCGGCGCCGTGCTGTGGGCCTATATGGGTCCGCCCGAGAAGAAGCCGCCGCTGCCGGAATGGGAATTCGCCACGGTGGCGCCGGAACAGACCTTCGTGTCCAAGCGTCTGCAGGAGTGCAACTGGCTGCAGGCCATGGAAGGCGGCATCGATTCGAGCCACGTCTCGTTCCTGCATCGCGGCGATCTTTCTTCCGACCCGCTGTTCAAGGGCGCCAAGGGCAACCAGTACAATCTTTCCGACATGCAGCCGCATTTCGAAGTCGTAGAGATGCCCGGCGGCCTGTTCATCGGCGCGCGACGCAACGCGGAGAACGGCAACTATTATTGGCGCATCACGCCCTGGGTCATGCCCTGCTTCACCATGATCCCGCCGCGCGGCGACCATCCGGTGCACGGCCATTTCTGGGTGCCGATCGACGACGAGAATTGCTGGGTGTGGTCGTACGACTTCCACCCGGTGCGGGCGCTGCGCAAGGCCGAGGTCGACGCCATGAAGGACGGCGCCGGCGTCCACTGCAAGGTCGACGCCGCGTTCCGCCCGCTCGCCAACAAGGACAACGATTATCTGATCGACCGCACCGCGCAGAAGGCCGGCAGGACCTATAGCGGCGTCGCCGGCTTCGCCATGCAGGACGCCTCCTTGCAGGAGAGCATGGGCCCGGTCTGCGACCGCACCAAGGAAAACCTAGTCTCGACCGACAACGGCATCATCATGGCGCGCCATCGGCTGATGCGCGCCGCCAAGGCGCTCGCCGACAAGGGGATGACACCGCCCGGCGTCGACCCCGAGCACCAGAAGATCCGTTCCTGCTCGGTGGTGCTGCCGCCCGACGTCGCGTTCAAGGACGGCGCCAAGGAAGCGCTCAAGGCCAGGGCCGGCATGGCGCAGACGACGGTATAGCGGCAACGCAGATTGCCAGGGACCACATGACCGAGCCGGGTCGCGCCGCCGAGCGGAACCTGACCGGAATCTGGAACGGCCTCTATAGCTACGCGGACGGCAGGTCCACGCCGTTCGTCGCCACCCTGATCGAGGCCGGCGCCTCGCTCACCGGCACGACGCACGAGGCGAGCACGCTCGCCGAAAATCCCGGCGCGACGCTGTTTGCCAGCGTCGTCGGTTCCCGCCGCGATTCGGCGGTCAATTTCACCAAGACCTATGAGCATCCCGGCCCGCTGCATCGCAGCCCGATCATCTACGAAGGCGCGCTCAACGGCGATGGCACCGAGATCGAGGGCCGCTGGACCATCATAAAGGTCTGGTCGGGAAAATTTCTCATGATCCGTTCGCCGGGCCGGGAGATCAAAGCCTCGCGCGAGGCGTTCGTGCGGACTTAACGCGCCGGCCGGCCGGACCAACTCGCCGTTGCGGGCAATCGAAACCGCGCCGCTACTTTGCCGCGACGCCGTCCGCCAGCATGCCGGCGACGGTCTTGATCTCGTTGCGCGCGTATTGCGGCAGGCCGGCGCTGATCGAGTTGCCGGAGTTGAAGGACGAGCGGCCCATGAGCACGTCGGCCGGCACCAGATTGCGCAGCACCGGCACTTTCTCGTAGCCGCGCTTCTCGTCGAAAATCGAGGCCTTGATCGCCAGCGCCATGAAGGCGGTGACCACGGTCTTGCCGGGGTCGGTCGGGTGGCCCTGGAACACGGCAAAGAATTTGCCGAACTTCATGATCTGATTGACGTAGAAAATGTCCTGCTCGAGCGCGCCGGCGACCGGCGTGTCGAGCGCCGTCAATTGCTGCAAGGCGGCCTGATCGAGATCCGCGGCCGAACGCGCCGAGAACTCGCTCTGAAAATCGATATGGTCGGAAATCTTCTTGGCGCTCTCGCGCAGCTTGTTCACCAGCATGATGCCGAGCGGAATTTTGCCTTCGAGCTGATAGGTCGACTGGATGCAGATCGAGCTCTGCCGCCCGGTGCACCACTCGCGGTCGGGATTTTTGTTGCCCGTGCCGGCCTCGTCGGTGAGCGGCGTCAGCTCGGCGGCATCGATCAGCTTGTGCTTGATCGCCGGATCGATCCGCCCGAGGAAGTCGAGCGTCACGTCGTGCGCAAGATCGACGCTGCCCGGCGCCCGGTCGAGCACGAAGCGGGCTTGCGCCACGTACATGTAGAGCTTCTCGACTTCGGGCTTGCCGCCGTTCTCCGCCTTGCGCACGGTCGGCTCGCTGTAGGAGGGATAGAGCGCGAGGAACTTTTTCTCGTTGGGATGCTTGCCGGCCCAGTCGTCGAAGCGGACCATGTTCAAATTGCCGCCGGCGGCGGCGTCCGCCGGCTTGTCGCTGAACGCGATGGTGCCGGGTTTAAGATCGCCCGCACTGGTGTTGCGCGCGGAGGCCACGTCCTCGATGCGGAACGCCTGGGCGCTGGCGGCGGAGAGGGAGCCGATCAGAGCGGCGAGCGCGATCGGATGCCTATACCACATTTGAATTTCCGCGGCTCACGGGTTCAGTCGAAACGGCCGCCCCAGAAGTAGTCCGGACCGCGTTGCGGCGGCGGTTGACCTCCATAGGCGGGATTATTGCCCCAAGGCGTAAACAAACCGCGCGCCGACGGCGGTGGCGGCGGCGGCGGACGGGGCAGCTGCTGCCGGTAGCCGGGGGTGCTCCAAGTGCCGAACAGACCGCGCGGCGCCGGCGGCGGCGCTTGCTGCCAGCCCTGATTGGGATAATAGGCGCGGCCGCCGTAATCCGACGAATCGGCCCCGTAGCCGCCGTAATAGCCCTGCTCGTTGCTGCTATAGAGCGTCTCCTCGCTGGCCTCTTCGGGCGAGACCAGCTGATATTGGGTGTCGGCCACGCGTCCGTCCGAGCCAATGCGGAAGTGCTCGATCAGGTCGCCGCGGCCGCCCCGCTCCGGAGTGCCGCTCGTGTAGTCGATCGGCATATCAAAAAGCTGGCGCCGCGCTTCCGGTGACGGTCCGGCCAGCGGCGCCTTCGGCGCGATATTGTCGGCCCAGACGTCTTCGACGACCGGCTTGAAGATCGGCAGCGCCACCCTCGCCCCGTCCACGGCGCCGAGCGAGCGGCGCTTGCCGTCGCCGTTGTCGTAGCCGACCCAGACGGCGATGGTCACGTCATTGGTGAAGCCGACGAACCAGCCGTCGACCGAATTCTCGGTCGTGCCGGTCTTGCCGGCGACGTAGGGCGAGAGCGCGCTGATCGCGCGCGCTGTGCCGCGCGCGACCACGCCCTGCAGGATGCTCTTGAGCTGATAGAAGCTCGCCTCGTCGGCGGCGCCGATCCTGGGAAACACCGGCGCCGCGGGATATTGGTAGATCGTTTTGCCGTGCTGCTCGATCGAATCGATGGCATGCGGCTGCGGACGCACGCCTTCGTCGGCGACCGCGGCGTAGAACGCGGCGAGATCGATCATGCGCACCGGCTGCGCGCCGAGCACGAACGGATAATAGCGGACGCAATCGGGATAGATTTTTGCCGCCACCGCCGTTGCGCAGACATCGTCGAGACTCTGCGTCGGATCGGCGTCGATGCCGCCGTCGAGCAGATGAGCGGTGACGACATTGACCGAATGTTCGAGACCGCGGCGCAAGGTGTAAACCCCGCCGGTGACATAATCATCGTTGCGCGGCGACCAGTAATCCTGCTCGCGCTCGGAGCCGCCGAGCGCGATGATGTCGACGCTTGCGCCGCTGCCGATCGGCGGCAGCGTGATCGGATCGTCGAGGATCAGCGTATTGGGCTGCAGCCCCTTCTGCAGCGCCGTCAAATAAGTGATCGGCTTGATCGCCGAGCCGGGCTGGCGCTGCGTCTGCCAGGTGCGGTTGAGCTGGCTTAAGGGATAAGAAAAGCCGCCGGCCATGGCGAGGATGCGGCCGGTCTTGTTCTGCAGCACCAGCGCCGCCCCCTGCACCGTCGGGCGGACGCGGATTTCCGCGTGGGCGGGCGGCGCCGCTCTCGCCCGGCTGTTCGGCTTCGCGGCGCCGGGCGCTGCCACATTGACGTAAATCACGTCGTAAAGGCTGAGGCCGCGCCGGATCGCCCAGGTATAGGTGGTCAGCGGCACGATGCGCCCGTCGGGAAGGCCGACGCGGATCGCGCCCTCGCCCTTCTTGCCGCCCTTGTCGACGACGACGGCCGGCGTCCAGTGCACGTCGTACAGCGGCAGGTGCACCGCGAGCAGCGCCTGCTGCCAGGCCGGCATGCCGCCGCCCGGCTTGGCGGAAGCGAGCTTCTGCACCGCCTCGGCGATATTGGCTTCCGGCCCGTGAAACTGCATGCGGCCGTTGGATATTTCGTATCGGGCCAGGCCCTCCTGCAGGGCGGCTTCGGTCTGCGCCTGCAGCTGCGCGTCGATGGTCGAGTGCACCGTGTAGGAATCGCCGGTCAGGCTGTCGACCCCGTCGGTCTTGGCCTCATGGCCGAGGTAATCGACGAAGGCGAAGCCGCTGTCGCGGTGCAGCCGGGTGAAGGCGACGAGCTTTGGCGGCGCCGCGAGCGCCTGATCCTTCTGCTCGGCGGTGATGAAGCCATCGTCCTTCATGCGGTCGAGCACGTAGGTGAGACGCTCCTTGGCGCGGTGCGGATGGTGGTCGGGATTGTAATAGCTCGGCCCCTTGAGCAGACCGGCCAGCATGGCGGCTTCCGGCAGCGTCAAATCCTTGGCCGCTTTGCCGAAATAGCTGCGCGCGGCCATTTCGATGCCCCACGACCCGCGGCCCATATAGACGGAATTGAGGTAGAGCTGGAGAATTTCGTCCTTGCTCAGCGTGTTCTCCAGCCGCGAGGCCACGATCATCTCGCGGATCTTGCGCTGGTAGGTGACATCGTCGCCGACCAACAGGTTCTTGACCACCTGCTGGGTGATGGTCGAGCCGCCTTCAGGCCTTCCCGGATTGGCGAGATTGCCGATGAAGGCGCGGATGATGCCGCGCTCGTCGATGCCGTGATGCTGATAGAAGCGCTGATCCTCGGCGGCGATGAAGGCCTTCTGCACGAAATCGGGAATGTCCGCGAGCGGGACCCAGATGCGGCGGTTGCCGGGCTGGTATACATCGGCGAACGTCGTGCCCTTGCCGTCGAGCACGACGCTCATGCCCGGCAGCTTCTTGTCCTTGAGCGCGGTCAGCTGGCTCTGATCCGGCAGGTCGGCCGCGGCGTTGTTGAAAAACTCCATGACCTGGCCGAGATCGACCACCGGCCGATCGACCGGCTCGTCCTTGCAGAACTGGTGGTAGGCGGTGTTGAGGTCGGCAAAGTTGATGCCGTGGAAAACCTCGGCGTTGGCGCCGACCGCCTTGGGGTCGTCGAGCGCGGTGGAAATCAGCGCGTCAAGATTGATCGATTCGATGTCGAAGGCTTTGCGCATATGGGCGCAGCCGTTGCGCAGGATCTGCACCACCGCCGCCTGATCGGTCGCCGGGTCGAACTGGGTTTTGACCGCCTGGGGCTGGGTCAGGACCTCGCTGAGCGCCAGCGCGGTGGCGAAGATTTTTACCAGGATGGGGTCCATCGGGGCGCGGCGGGGCGGCGGGCGGGCCAGGTTGGAGGGGCGACAACCTATACGGAACAGCGAGTATAGCGATCCGATCCTTACAAAAAGACTTTTTTTAGGGTCCGCGGCGCGCCGGCCCGGGCGCGCGCGACGGGGAAATCGGATGGGCCGGCCTCGTCGTCGAGTAAGTGGCTGCCTATGCTGGCGATAATCCGTCGAAATGGCGGCGCTTTTGCAGCCAGGCGAGCAGGCCCAGCGCCGGGATGCCGGCGAGCGCGCAGGTGACGAAAAACCAGACCCAGCCGGTGAAATGCTCGATATAGCCGCTGCCGAGCGAGAAGACCGTGCGCCCGAGCGCTGCGAGTGCGTTCAACAGCGCGAACTGGGTCGCGGTGTAGAGCGGGTTCTTGCACAGTACCGACAGGTAGGCGACGAAGATCACGGTGCCGACCGCATCGGTGAAAAACTCGATCGTCGTGGTCAGCGACAGCAGCGTCGCATTCATGCCGACATAGGCCTGCAAGGAAAAGGTGAGAATCATCGCGGTCTGCAGGATGGCGCCGATCCACAGGCTTATGGAGAGCGGCAGCGCGCGGGCGATGAAGCCGCCGGTGAAGCCGCCGAGGATCGTGGCGGCGAAGCCGATCCCGTTGCGAATGGTCGCCACCTGCGTCAGCGAAAAGCCGAGTCCGAGCATGAAGTTGGTCGACAGCGAGAACGCCAGCGCATCGGCCAGTTTGAACAGCGTCACGAACACCAGGACCGCGACGGCGAGGTCGCGCGATAGAAAATCGCGGAAGCTTGAGACCGCCGACCAGAACGCGCGTTCGAGCCAGTTTTCCCGTGCCGCCTCCTGCGCGTGCTCGGCCTCGACCGCACCCGACCGTTCCGGTTCGCTCGCCAGCAGCGTGGCGACGATGCCGACCAGGATGAGCATGGCCATGACCGCGTAGCACGCACTCCAGGCGGCTTGCTCGCCAAGGCGCAGATTGCGCAGACCGGTTACGAGCAGCAGCGCTCCCGCGCCGGAGACCAGCGCGCCGATGCGGTAGGCGGCGATATAGGCGGCGAGGCCTGCGGCCTGCTCGTCTTCCTTGAGGCTTTCCACCCGGAAGGCGTCGATCACGATGTCCTGCGTCGCCGAAGCGGTGGCGACGAACAGCGCGCCGAGCGCGACCAGCAGCGCCGACGCGTTCGGGTCGGTCAGGCCGAGCAAGACGATCGCCGCCATCAGCCAAAGCTGCGTGAACAGGAGCCAGCCGCGGCGCCGGCCCAAAAGCGGCGAAAGCAGCGGAATGTCGAGGGCGTCGGCAAACGGCGCCCAGAGGAATTTGATGCTGTAGGGGATGCCGACCGCCGCGAACAGACCGATGGTCCGCACGTCGAGCCGGCTCTGCGTCATCCACGCCTGCAGCGTCGCGCCGATCAGCACGATCGGCAGTCCGCTGGAGAAACCGAGCAGAAGCACGACCAGCACGCGCCGCTGGAGATAGACGGCAAGGGTCTCCCGCAACGAAGGGCGAGCTTTGGTTGCGGGCGCGGAGGCTTCAGCGTCCGGGGTCACGGCCATGCGTTCGGCCTAACCGATTTGGCGATGCCTGCCAACGTGAAGCGGCTATTCGCCCGCCTCCAGTCTGCGCGCGAGCGGCGTTGGCAGGACCTCGGCGGCGCCTTCATCGGCAAATTCGACCTCGGTGATGCGTGCGCCGCGCTTTTCGACTTTTTCCGCCGAAATCAGGATCTGCCGGACGTCCTCGTTGGCCTGGCCGAAATGCTGCTGCAGCTTGAGCACGCGCTCATGCATGCGCGTCACGTCGTCGATCAAGCGCCCGACTTCAGCCTGAATCTGCCCGGCCGCCTCGCGCATGCGGGCGTCTTTCTGGATTTGCTGGATTACGTGAATGGCGATCATCAACAGCGACGGCGAGACGATGACGACTTTGGCGCGGAAGGCCTTCTGCACGACATCCTCAAAGCCCTCGTGCAGGTCGGCGTAGACCGATTCCGAAGGCACGAACATCAGCGCCAGTTCCTGCGTCTCGCCGGGAACAAGATACTTCGCCGCGATGTCGCCGACGTGCCTCGCCATGTCCTGGCGCACGCGAACCGCAGCCTGCCGCCGGCCGTCTTCGCTTGCGGCCTCGCGATAAGCGGCAATCGCCTCGAGCGGAAACTTGGCATCGATAACGAGCGGCCGCTGGTCCGGCAGGAATATCACGCAATCCGGCCGCATGCGGTTTCCCAGCGTGTACTGAAACTCGTAGCAATCCTTCGGCAGGCTGTCGCGGATGATGATCTCCATGCGGCCCTGGCCGAAAGCGCCGCGTTCCTGCTTGTTGCTGAGCACGCCCTGCAGTGAGGTGACCTGCGCGGAAAGCTCGGAGATGTTGCGCTGGGCGCGGTCGATCACCGCGAGCCGCTCATGCAGTTTTTGCAGGTTATCGGCGGTGTGCTGCGTGGTCTTCTGCAGCGAATCGCCGACCCGATGGGTCACCGAATCGAGCCGCTCGTTGACCAGATGCTGGAGCTGCGATTGGCCCTGCGCCAAG
>Ga0335078_10017131_pt1 | contig 10766 bp, 6 predicted proteins | sample Lox_Sample_32_FD_206711 | JGI IMG/M metagenome (GOLD analysis project Ga0335078, IMG submission 206711) | Soil microbial communities from Loxahatchee National Wildlife Refuge, Florida, United States - Lox_Sample_3.2 | ecosystem: Environmental > Terrestrial > Soil > Wetlands | place: USA: Florida... | reverse complement strand
AGTACGAGCCCCGGTGGGCGCGCATCGCCGCCGCGAACATCACCCACGCCCGCGGGCAGGGCGCGGCCGGGCAGGCGGAGGTGATCCGCGGTGACGCCCGCCAGCTCCCCGCCCTGCTCCCGGCAGGCATGGCCGGGCGGGTGGCGCTGGTGGTCACCTCGCCGCCTTACGGGCGCAGCGTTCACGGGCAGGTCCGCGCCGAGCGGCGCGCCGGCGGCGGCGGGGTGGAGAAGTACGACAACCGCTACAGCGACGACCCCGCCAACCTCGCCAGCCGTGGCATCGACGACCTGCTCGCCGGGTTCACCCGCATCCTGGCCGGCTGCACGGCGCTGCTGCGCCCCGGCGGGATCGTCGTGGTCACCGCCCGGCCCTGGCGGCAGCGCGGCGAGCTGATCGACCTGCCCGGCGCCGTCCTCGCCGCCGGCGCCAGCGCCGGGCTGATCCCGGCCGAACGGTGCGTCGCGCTGCTCGCCGGGCTGCGCGGCCAGCGGCTGATCCCCCGACCGTCGTTCTTCCAGCTCGACAACATCCGCAAGGCCCGCGCCCGCGGCGAGCCCTGGCATCTGATCGTTCACGAGGACGTGCTGATCTTCCGCGCGCCGGGGAAGCCCTTGAGTTCAGCTTTGCTGAGGGAAGTTCAGGTCGGGCACCAGAGCCCGCCGGGCGAGGTACCGGCCGTGCCGGGGACGCGGGCCGCGTGACTGGCCCCCGCCGCCCCCGCCGCCTCCCCGCCGCCCGCCGCTTGTCTGGCCGGCGCCGCGCGTCGCCGCTGGAGGCCGGGAGCCTGTGCACGGGCTACGGCGGTCTGGACCTCGCCGTGCTGGCCGTCCTGGGTGCCCAAGCCGCCGCCGCCGCGCTGCGGCTGCTCATCTCATCCAGGCCGCCGCCGTCTTCCCGCCCTGTCCCGGCGTGGCCGGGGAAGAAGACCGGGAGATCGCCGCATGATCCGGGAAGTCGCCCCGCCCCCTGCAGCGGCGGCGTGCCGTCCCGTCCAGATGCCGTCCGGCGGGGCTCGCGCCCCGGTGCCCGCCGGCCCGGCCGGCAGCGGGCGCCCCTGCAGGCTGCCGGGCTGTACTCGGAGGCCGGCATGACCGGTCGGGACGGGCTGCCCATGCGGGCGGCGGCAGACCGGGGAGCGGGTGGCCGGGGACACGGCTGCGGGGGCAGGCAGCGCCGGCCGCCTGCCCCCGCGCTGCGGGTCGTGCGGATGTCAGCGTCCCGGCACGCCGCCGGTTCCGGCCGGGCCGAAAGTCACGTTCGCCGGAATGCCCGCCGTCGCCGTGGCGACGGCGTCGTCCAGGCCGACCTGGCGGCGGGCGGCGAGGTCAGCGCCGTGTTCCTCCAACTCGGTCAGGATGCCCATCGCGAACGCGACGGTGATGCGGATCTTCTCGGGCCAGCCATCTGGCTCTTCCCGGTTCCATACCGCGACGGGGATCAGGCGCCCGCCGATGACGGCCCAGGCACCGGCCCGGACCGCCCACGGTTGCAGGTGCCCGCCGGGTTCGGCGGCCAGGTGCACCAGCACGTCTCCGCCGTGGGCGTGGCGCCCGCCGGCTGGCAGGACGCGGGCGGTGAACTCCGCGCCGGGCGTCCCGGTGACCGCGGTGATCAGCAGCCATTCTCCTCCCGGGGCGGCCGGGCGCTGCCCGGCCAGGTACAGCACATCCACATCGCCGTCGCGGTCCGGGTCATTGGGCAGGTCGCCGGGGCCGGGCGGGTCACCGGGCATCGGCGATCGCGGGGCGCGCGGGTTTGCGGGAAAGTTTTCCACCGTCAGTCACCTCCAGGGTTGTCGGGCTGGTGGCGCATCGCCCCTGCCGGGCCGGGCGCGAGGCTACTGCCCGCACCGCCAGCGGCTGGGAGAGCGGAGCTGGTTCCGCTGGCGGGGGTCATGCACCGGGACCGATGGACGCTCGACTGCGCCGCTGACGTCAAGTCGGCCGTGCCGCCGGGCATCCGGAGTGCCGCGGCGGCTGCGCTGCCCCGGGTGCCTGCGGCCTCGCTCACGGGTCTGGGCCCCCGGTGCCCGGCTGCCGGCGGGGCAGCAGGCCTTGACGGGCTCCCCGCGGGAGAGCGTCCATGCGCTCGCCCCGCGGCGGCGGGCCGTCCGGGCCTGCGGCGGGCATGCCCCCGCCCGGCATGCCCGCGACAGCGGGTGCGCGCCGCGGTCACCGCCCTGGCCACCGAGCAACCGGATGCTTGCCCGCGGCGGGGGGCATGGCGGTGACTCGCGGGCTGTCCCTCGCCGAGCTGGGCGACCTGCCCGCGGTCCTGGACCTGGTGACCGCGGGGAAAGCTCTCGCGCTGGGCCGGACCAAGGCATACGAGCTGGCCCGCTCCGGGCAGTTCCCCTGCCCGGTCATCCGGGCCGGCAAGACCTACCTGGTCCCCGCCGCCGGGCTGCTGGCCGTGCTGGGCCTGCCCGTCCCCGGCGCAGCCCGGCGCTGCGGCAACGACTCATAACCGCGATGCCTAGTAACGATCAATGAGCCCGGCCGGATAGCCAGTGAACCCCTGCGGCCCCGCCGTGCTTGACATCCCGCTGCCAGCCACGCGTGGATGCACCAGACCAGCGGATTCCGGGACCGGGCACGTGGGATCGGCTGCCAGCAGCAGCACGCGGTGGTGAAAAAGTGAAGCCCAGCCGAGTGCCGCCGGTAGTAAGACGGCTGTCTGCCCGGTCCGGTGCCCGTCTGGGCAGTGTGTTCCGATGATGTGCGGATGAAGGAGAAACCCTTATGGCTGCCGGAACCACCTACAAGCAATGCGGCTGCCGCAGCGAGGACGGCAAGCGGCTCGGGCAGCAATGCCCCAGGTTGCGCCGTGGCAGCGGCCACTGGAGCGCCGCCCATGGCAGGTGGTACTACCAGCTTGAACTCCCGCCGTACGCCGACGGCACGCGGCGTAACCCGCTGCGCCGCGGCGGGTTCGACACCCAGGCCGCCGCCGAGCAGGAACTGAGCCAGGCGCGCGATCTGCTGGCCACCGCCGCGCCGGGCGACACCGAGACAGCCGCCCGGATCGCCGACGCCATCGCCAAGTCCGTTAAGGAAACCCGGCAGCTGCCCGACCCGGCCCGGGTCCGCAAGGCGGTCGGCGGCGGCCACGACCCCGCTATCCGCCCGCCCACGGTCGGCGAATGGCTAGAGGAGTGGCTGGCGGCCAAGAAGAACCTGCGGCCCGGCACGGTGCGCAGCTACGCCGGCCACATCCGGCTGTATTACCAGCCGCACATCGGCTCCATCAGTATCGACCGGCTGCGGGTCACCGACGTCGCGTCGGTGTTCGAGGCCATCGAGGAACTCAACGAGGCCGCCACCGAAGCCCGCACCAGCGGCGACCCCGCGCGGCGGGCGGAAGTCAAGGGCCGCCGGCTCGTCGGCCCGGCGACCCGGCAGCGGATCCGCGCCACGCTGCGCTCGGCGATCAGCAGCTACATGAAACAGCACCAGGGCATGCTGCCCGCCAACGTCGCCTCGCTGGCCGAGCTGCCCGCAGGGGACCGGCCCAAGCCGCTGGTCTGGACCGACGAACGGGTCCGGGCCTGGCAGCACGACTTCCAGGCCCGGCTCGCGGACGCGCGGGAACGCGCGAACGGCGGGCGTGTCAGCCCGCTGGATATCTGGGTGTCCACCCCCCGCCCGTCCCCGGTCATGGTGTGGACCCCGGCCCAGACCCAGGTCTTCCTCGCCGCCGCTCGCCGGCATCGCTTGTACGCCCTGTGGCGCCTGATTGCATCGCGCGGGCTGCGCCGCGGAGAGGGCTGCGGGCTGCGCCGCACCGACACCGACCTGCGCGGCGCAGTCACCTCGATCCGGTGGCAGATCACCCAGCTCGGCTGGGACACCGCCCAGGGCGCCCCGAAATCTGACGCCGGCGAACGGCAGGTCGCCCTTGACGCCGACACCGTCGCCGGCATCCGCGCCCACCGGGAGCGGCAGCAGAAAGAAAAGGAAGACGCCGGGAGCGGCTGGACCGACTCGGGGTTCGAGTTCACCAACCCCGACGGCACCCCGCTGCACCCCGCCGCCGTCACCGACATGTTCGAGCAGATCGCCTACCTCGCCGGCCTGCCCCCCATCCGGCTGCATGACCTGCGCCACGGCGCCGCCACCCTGCTGCTCGCCGCCGGGCACGACATGAAGGTCGTCCAGGAAACCCTCGGACTTTCTTCCATCACTATCGCCGCCGACACCTATACCTCCGTGCTGCCCCAGCTAGCCCGCCAGTCCGCCGAGGACGTCGCCGCCCTCATCCGCCCGCTGCGGGCCGCGTCCAGGCTGGCTCCCCGCAGGACCAGACCCGCCAGGACCAGCGGCACTCAGGCCAATGCCAGCGCATAAGTACCGCCCCCGCCGCCGGGGCATCGGCTCCGTCGCGGCGGAGGCTCACCCCATCCACGTTGCGAATTTGCGCGCATGCGGAAGGAGCGCAATGACCGGCACCAGTGACCAGCCGACCACGCTTCTTGACTACCTCATGGAGCACGATTTCCTGCCGCAGGACGAAGGTGCCTGGTTCGATCACCCCACCGGGCACGGCACGATCCGCCTCGCCTACGCCGAGAACAACGACACTGAGCTGATCGCTCTCACCCCGGCCGGCGCCTGCCGGTTCACCGTCAGGTTCGACATGAACACGCCGAGCGCCGTGATCATCGCTGCGCTGACCGCGGCCGAGCCTGCGTGAGCACCAGCGGATGCTCCTGCGGCAGATAGGCCGGGCGAGCGAGCTCACGGCCGGCATGCGTGCCGGTTCAGGTTTCCATTTCGCGCTGGAGCCTGAGCGCCGCGTGCTGACCTGCTGCCGCGAGGCCATCGAGGATCTGCTGGCAGCTGGCCTTGTAGGCGCCGGCCGCTGCGGGGTGGTCCTTGAGGACGAGACGCAGCCAGGCGACCACGCTGCTGGGGCGGCGCATGATCGCAGCTATGTCGGTGCCGAGCACGGTGAGCACCGCTTGGGTCGCTCCTGGTGAGGCAAGCCATCGGAGCCGGAGGAGAACGGTGATCAGCCGGGCGGCCAGCCACGGTGTGCTGGCGTAGGCGCGTACCCATCGCCACACGAGGTCGGAGGTTTGCTCCGTCGGCCAGGGCGCGGCATCGGGCGGCAGCGGGAGCAGGGCTTCGTCGAGCTGCTCAAGATCCAAATCTGTGGCTGTTCTGTCGTTGACGGACTGGAGCTGACGGCCCGGCGGGAGCAGCTCGTCCAGGATCGCTGGCCATATCCCGTGGAATGCGCTGGTGCGCTCGGGCGTGACTGCCAGGTCGGCCATCGCGGTCAGGATGCCCCGAAGTTCTTCGGCGACGGGCCTGAACGTGGCGAGGTATCTGTGCAGGAGGGCTGGGTCCCCATCAAGTGCGCGGCCGGCGATGATCTGGTCGAGTTGCCTGCGCCAGTCATCGACGCCGAAGAAGTGGCGGCGGGCGAATTCTGCTGGCCACCGGGCCAGGTCGTAGGCGAAAATCGCCTCGAATAGATCCGCCGCTGCGTGGTTCTGCCCGCGGCCCGAGGCCGCGGCGGAGGCCAGGCCGGGGATCGCGGGGGCGGCGAGCTCTGCGTCCAAGCGGAGTTCATCGTCGGCGATGGCGTCGTTGAGCGGTTCGAGCAGGCGGACGTAGGGGCGCCCGTTCTGGTCCCAGGGTCCGCGGCCCGCGGTGGCGACCATCTCCCGCAGTGCGGCGACCGCCGCGTCGTGGGCTGCGGGGTCGTCGGTGCCGCCGTCTTCCAGGACCGGTTTCAGCGCGTCACTTAGGCGGGTCCGGACTTCGGCGAAGAAGCTGCCGGCGAGGGCGTTGATCGCCTCGGATACGGCTGCCAGGTCCGTGCCGGCCCGCTTCCGCAGCACCGGATCGGACAGGAGCGCCGGCAACGCGGTGGCGGCTGACCGGTCCGCGCCCATTTGCCACTGCTGGTTCGGGGTGTCATGCCAGGCCCGGGGCGCTTCGGCCTGCCGCCGCGGCACGTCCAGCAGCTCCCGGGCTGCCCAGGCCAGGCTGTCGTCCAGGACGTCGGCGCCCCGGGACGGCCCGAGGATCAAGGTGGCCGCGACAGCGGCGACAGCATCGGCTTCGTCGCGGTCAGCGGCCGAGGGACCGGCCGCGGCAAGTTCTTCCCGGGCCTGCGTCAGCTCGGTGTAGAGCCGCACGGGATTATGATCTATCTGGCCGTCGCGGCAGCGCGCGGCACGGAACGTCAGGTTCCCCATCTCCAGTGCCGCGTGTGCTGTGCGCCCGCCCGCTTCGGCCAGGCCCGCGGAGACCTCGCGGGGATAGCCGACGGTGATCTTCACCTGGTCGGCGCCGGCCGGCTCGGCCTGATAGTGATCGACGTCCAGTTCGGTTGCCCATCGCTTGGCCTGCAGCCGGACCACCTCCCGCGGGTCGTCTGCCGGCGGTTCCGGCATGAGGCCGGCGAGTGGCCGGGCTTCAGCGCCGACCAGTTCCTCGAACCGGCCGGCCAGTTCCTCACCGACCCGGCGCAGGGCCTCTCGGCGCTGGCCGTCGGAGGTCAGGACCAGGTGCATTGCCGCCTGGCTCATGGTCCAGCCTGACCGTGGCCATGCCTGGCCCCGGACGGCGAGGCCGGTGAGTTCGCCCGCGGCCCGGGCGCTTTCCATCTCCCAGATCAGCGGGCGGGCGAGGAACGGGTCCAGCTCATCGCCGACATCGTCGATGTCGTGCACGAGGACGGCCACGGCCACGGCGAGGAACGCCAGGCTCGTTCCTGCGTGGAGAATGTCGTCGACGACCTGGCGCAACGGCACGCCGGCCTGCCGGCGGGCCGCCGCCCAGGCGCGCAGCGCCATCAGCGCCGACATCGCCGGAAAAGCTCCGGTGCCCAGCCGCCGGTACCAGCCCCAGACGCTCGGCGTGCCCCGGTAGGTCCGTGCTTGCGGCCAGTGCGACAGCCTGACTTCCAAAGCGGCCTCGGCCTGTCCCCACTCGGCTTCAGTGTGCGCGCGTGCCTCGGTCGCGGCATCCACGACGGCGCCGGCCAGCCGCAGGCCGCGCTGCGGGTCCGCCTCCAGCAGGGCCGCGAACGGGCCGCGCTCGGGGTGTGCCAGATCGTCGATGTTTGCGCGGGAGCGCCCCCGCCGCAGCGCATGGGGGCGGACTCCTTCGTCTCTGCGGTCGAAGCCCTTCCGTGCCCAGCGCGGCGTGGCTGCTTCGCCATCCTGGTCGGCATCGGGATCACGGCCAAGGAAGTACCAGAAGGCGAGCCGGAACAGAAGGTGGGGCCGGAACTGGGCGAGCGCGCCGGACGCGAGGGGTTCCTCGATCGCCTGGCCGATGCGCTCGGGCTCCTGGCGTGCGTATCCGAGCAGGAACTTCTCGCCGGCTGTGCCGAGGTGCCCGGCCAGCATGGCCAGTGCCTCGACGGCGTCTCGTTCCTCACGGCGCAATTGGCAGGACTCCACCCAGGCCATCACGGCAGCGGGCAGATCGGCGGCGCGGGGGACAAGCTCACTCCCGCTGCGACCTGGAGGGGCAGGCAGGGAACGCAGGTGCGAGCACACCAGCCGCGTCGCATTGGCGCACAACCCCGCCGGGCACTCGTTGCCGAGCCCGGCGAGCAAGCTCACTGTAGGCGCGGACAGTGTGACGTCGACCTCGGGTCCGCTCTCATCACCGTTGTCCCGGGGCCGGGCGTGCCGCTGCGTCACGTCGATTAGCCGCGTCAGCCCGGCGCCGTCATCGGTGCTCAGTGACTTCGTGAGCTGCCGCAGGGCCTCTTCGACCGGGCCGATGTTCAGCAGCGCCTCGTAGGGGACATCCAGCCAGCGCGGCCCGTCAGCGGCAGCCAGGCCGGCCGCAACGCCGGATACCGTCGCCCACGTCGCGGGAAGATCGGCGCCAGCGTGCCCGGCCGCTGCGTCGGCTAGCCGGAGCTGCATCCACAGCCGGACGGCTCGCAACTGTCGCCGTGGCTGGGTGAGCGTGCTGATCAGCATGGTGCCGTCGGGTTCCAGCATCCGGGTGGCCACCGCGTAGTCGGCCAGCACATCGTGGCTGAAACGGAAGCTGGCACCCGCCCGGTCCAGGATGTTGTCGCTGACCAGCCCGGCCCGGGCCGGGGCGTCCCGGCCGTCGAGCCGTGTCGAGGTGTTCCCGGCGATGACCGCGTCGGCCATCGCCAGGTAGACATCGGACCGGGCATCTGCCGCGCCGTGCCCGCGAAGCGCCCCTTCCGCGCGGCGGATCAGGCGCTCGAACACCAGGCGGACCACGTCCTCCTCGGCCAGCATGCGCTCGGGAAGCCCAGCCTGGGCGCTGCCGCGTACCAGGAGATCGACCAGGTACGGGCGGCGCAGCAGCAGCCGGCGCGGACGCTCGTGCCGGTCCAGTGGCTGCAGCCGGGGGAAGGCAGCGAGCACCTCGCCGACCTCGCTGTCGGACAGGTCCCCAGCGATCACCCGGTGCAGTCCCGTCCCCGGCTGGTCCTGGGCGACGATACCGGCGACTGCGTCGGCTGCCTCGTCTCGCGCGGTGACCAGCACATGCCATGGCAGCGCGTCAGGGCCGTGGGGGATCGCCTGGAGCACGCTTATGAGCAGTGCGCCGGCGTCGCTGAGGATCTGTTCCGCACCGTCGACGAGCAGGATCCTGCTGCCGGCGGTGGCCGCGCCGCACAGCGCCGTGTCCAGCCGGGCGTGCAGGTCCGCCTCCACCTCGGCGAGGGTTCCCCAGGGGCGTTCCGTCAGCGAGAACGCGACCACGGTGGCGCCATCCGCGCGCATCGCCCGCGCGGTGAGCCGGGCCAGGGCACTCTTGCCCGCCCCGGCCCGCCCAGTTACCAGCACCCGGTCGTGCTCGCGGACCGCGTCGGAGATCTGGCTGAGCAGCTCAGCCCGGGGCAGGTGGAGGGTGCCTGCCACCGTGTCGCGGGTGCCATCGAGGAATGCGCCGGTCCATCGATCCAGCTCAGCAAGGTCAGCCCGCGCCCGCGGATCCGCGGTCAAGGACAAATGCCTGTGTGCCAGCTCGGCACGAAGGGCCGCGGCGCTGATCCGGCCGGCACGGGTCGCACGGGCCTGCACGATGTCGGCCAGCTGCACGAACACGTTTTGCGCGGCATCCGGCTGATCCGGCGGCAGCAGGTCACCCAGCCGGTTCAGCGTGTCACGGTGGTCGCGCTCGCCATCCTCGGCCTCCACCACCCACACGCGCAGCGCAGCCGCAATCCAGAACGCCGCCTCAGTGACTTCGGCGTCGGACGGAGCGGTGTCCCGCTGCTCGGTGAGCACGCTCTTGACCGTGGTCTGCAGATGCTGCCACCGGTTACGCACCTTCTCATTCGGCGCGCCGCTTGCGGCCGTGATCACCGTGGTGAACGAGTCCACATCGTCGTGCGCCCGCGCCCACCGGGTCAGCTCGGCCAGCTCCGCGAGATGACCAGCGTGCGCACGAGCCGCCAGGCCGAGCAGGTGATCCCGCCGCCGGACGCCATCAGGGTCCGCAGCCAACGCGGCGATGCACTCAGCCATCACCGACTGCCATTCCGTATCACTGGGCACCGGATCAACGGTTCGCTTGACCTGGAAATCCACCTGCAGCGCGACCGCGCCACCGTGCTCGGCGACCGCGATCACGTCATCCAGGTAGCTGCCCGCGATCCGCTGCTGCAGCCTGACCTCGGTGACCGGGACCTCCAGGCCCTCGACCCGGTCACCGCGCAGCAAAGCGGCAAGCACGATGGCAGCTACCCGGTACTCATAGATAGTCCCGGCGCCCCCCGTGGATAGTGGTGATGCCACAGACCCCGAACTCACGCCTCCCCCATCAGGAAAACCGGGATCCCGAGCGGGCCCCGCAGGGGAGAATAGTCGCTGAGCCGCCCCTGCTGATCAGGTCGCGCCGGTGCCGGCGTCAGCCACATCCGGAGGCGGATGAGCGGCACGGCCTACAGGACCGTGGTGCTGCACGTCGCGCCGCAGGCGGCGGGCGCCTCGCTGAGCCTGGTCCGGACGGGCGACTAAATCAGCCTGGATGTGCCGGCCCGGCGGATCGACATGGTCGTGCTGCAGGACGAACTGGGCTTGGCCCGACGCTGACCGCGATGACGGACGCGCTGGCCCGGCTGCGGCGTGGCTCGGAGCACACGAGCCAGCGGCTTGCGCAGCACGTTTGCCATCCTTCCGAATCCCGTTCGCCCGGATTAACACGGCCAGCTTGCCATGTTGTGATCGCTGGCCAGTCTCGGGCAATGGACCTGATCATCAGTCGGCAAGCCTGCTGCGACGGCGGACATCATCACGCTCGCAAGGGCCGCCCCCAGTTAGGGTGAACCCGGCTTACCTGGCCTGGCACACCGGCTAGCTGCTGCGGCATGAGCAGCGCTCGGTAGGCCCGGCGGACGCCGAAGACGCGCTCAGCCAGCTCACAGCGCGGGCCGCCGGTTCACCGGTCCCCAGGGGTCGGCCGGTTCCGCAGCTTGCTCCGTGATGTCGCATCCAGCCCTCACCGCGGTCCGGCAGCAAGCTCATTTCTCACCTGTCCCGGGAGACCCTCGATACCCGTTGGTGCCGCCGGGTATTACCATGCTGCAGTCCGCTGGGCACCCACGGACAAGATCACGACAGACGAGCAAACGTGGAGCAACCACCGGCCCGAAACGGGCCGCACAAGTGCAACCAAAACCGGTATAACACCAGGTCAGGACGGGTGCGCCGCCAGGGACTTGAACCCCGAACCCGCGGATTAAGAGTCCGCTGCTCTGCCAATTGAGCTAGCGGCGCTGGGAGTCGCAGGTGATGCTAGCAG
>Ga0335078_10017130_pt1 | contig 10766 bp, 9 predicted proteins | sample Lox_Sample_32_FD_206711 | JGI IMG/M metagenome (GOLD analysis project Ga0335078, IMG submission 206711) | Soil microbial communities from Loxahatchee National Wildlife Refuge, Florida, United States - Lox_Sample_3.2 | ecosystem: Environmental > Terrestrial > Soil > Wetlands | place: USA: Florida... | reverse complement strand
CTTCACCGTGGATTGGACCACGCTCGACGGCTACTTCCGCCGCCTTGAAAAGCAAGGCACGCCCATTAACATCGGCACGTACGTCGGCTCCGCGCAAGTCCGCGAAGCGGTCATCGGCGACGACGATCGCGCGCCCACGCCCGAGGAACTCGCGCAAATGCAGGCGCTCGTCGAGCAGGCCATGAAAGACGGCGCGCTCGGCATTTCCAGCGCGCTTATCTATCCGCCGAACATCTATGCCAAGACCGACGAACTCATCGCCCTCGCCAAAATTGCTTCGCAATACGGCGGGCTCTACGCCACGCACATGCGCAGCGAAGGCGCTTCGGAAATGGCCGCGATTGACGAGGCCATTCGCATTGGCCGCGAAGCCAATTTGCCGGTTGAAATCTTCCATCTCAAAGTCAGTGGCAAAGCGCGCTGGGGCAACATGAAACTCGTGGTCGCAAAAATTCAGGCCGCGCGCGATTCCGGGCTCGATATCGCCGCGGACATGTATCCCTATCCCGCGGGCGGCACGGCGCTGGCGTCAGCGCTGCCCCCGTGGGTGGCCGACGGTGGGCCGGCGAAGCTCCTTGAGCGCCTGAAGGATCCCGCCGTGCGCGCGCGCATCAAGAAGGAGTTCGTTGGCGATCATCCGGACTGGGAAAATCTCTACTACGACTGCGGCGGCGGCGCAGGCGTGCTGCTCGCTTCGGTCGAAAAGCCCGAGCTGAAGCAGTTCGAAGGCAAGACCGTCGCTGAGGTCGCGAAAGTCTGGAACAAATCTCCCGAAGACACGCTGATGGATTTTGTTCTGGCCGACAATGCGCAAACCGGCGCGCTCTATTTCATGGCCAGCGAACAGGACATCAAGACCGGTTTAGAACAACGTTGGACTTCTATCGGCCTCGACGCTAACGAAATGTCTCTCGACGGTCCCATCTTCGAGGCACACACCCATCCGCGCGCTTTTGGCTCCATGCCGCGCTTCCTGGGCCACTACGTCCGCGACGAGCATCTGATGCCGCTGGAAAACGCGATTCGCAAAATCACGTCACTGCCCGCGCAGCGCGAACACCTCGATAGCCGGGGACTTTTGAAGCCTGGATACTTCGCCGATGTAACGATTTTTGATCCCGCGAAGATTATCGATCGCGCCACTTTCGTGAAACCGACGCAGCTTTCCGAAGGCGTGGCCTACACCATCGTCAACGGGCAAATCGAATACGACCACGGCCAGCTCAGTGGGGCCGCTGCGGGCAAAGTCCTTCGCGGCCGCGGCTATCAAACACGCGGGCACGATTAGTCGCTTCGCGGGCATCCGTTAGATCCGAGCGTCACGATCTAGCCATCAAATCGATGGCCCCTTGTACGATCGGCCTCGCCCATTGCGGCATGCCATGGAGGCTAAAGCAGCGTGCGATTTTCCCGCCGCGCCAATGCATCAGCAGTTTTGGCTTCGGCCAGCGCCCTGCTTGCACGTCGCACTCGGCCGTGTTGTCGAACAATTTGAGTTCGCTCAACTGCGGAAGCAGATGGACGAGATTCCAGCGGCTTCGGTCGTACCGCTCGCGGATCCTCGCCTCGGGAATGTCGTGGCCCCCTTGCGCCACGCGCCGGCGCACCCGCTCGATGTGCTTTTCTACGCTCTCGAGGCCGACATACCAGACTCGCACTTCGCTTCCGCCGTTCGCGCCTTGCTCTAGCAGGCCAGTAATGGTGTCTCCACCCAGAGTCGTTTCAAACGCAAAGTCCTGGCCCGTCGTGATTGCCAGTTCCAGCAGGCGCCGGCCCTCTTGCCACGCTCTGGCATTGGCTTCCTCTTGCGTGATTCCGGCGGACGCCAGCAGCAGTTCCTTGGCGACAAGGTCGGGATTGAAGAACTCCTGTCCTGCCTGCGCAAACATCGCCCCGCCGATGCTGCTTTTCCCCGCGCCGTTCACGCCCGCCAGAACGTAGATGCGCGGTGTTTTGCGCCGTTTAGCCACGCCTGCGCGCGAATTTCAGAGCCGCTTTCGCTAGCGCTCTCGGCGACGCGTCGAAAGCCGCTTTCATGCGCTTACGCGCTTTAGGCGTCTGCATACGCGCCAGCATCGCGTCGTATTTCCCGCTGAGCGCGCTGAGCTGCTGCTCGGTCGTTTGCGCGAGCCTTTCGAATTCCGCCATTGGGATCACCGCTGCTTTGGGAGTCTCGTGTCTGGTGATCACCACAACCTGTCCCTGCATGACCCGGTCAAGAACCTCGCCCATCTGGTTCTTTACCTTCGTCGCGGTCATGCGCACTACCTGGCCACGGCCCTTTGGCACGGGAGCATTCCTCCAATCACCCATTTTGTCCATTTTAGCTATTTCGGTCAATGGCTTTATGTCGCCAGGGGGCCATTCAGGGTGGCTGCGGGATATCTGGCAAGCAAAGAATGCGTGAGGGAGGGCCGCGTCGCTTCCGGCGAGACCAAAGCTTCCAGCTAGCTCAGTGACTTTTTGCCCAATTCCGCCACGCGCCGCTCGTAGGTCATCTCGGACCAACCCTTCTTCCCATAAAACCGCAGCACGATTTTGTGCCCCGGCTCAATCTTGGCGCGTGCCTTGGTCAATGAATCCGACAGTTGCACCCACTGGCCATCCACGAGGTACGTCCCTTCCCAACCGCGCAACTCAAAGTGCCCGTCATTCTTGAGAATCAGGGGCGCCGCGTTGCAGGCAATCACTTTGCCTTGCACCTTGGCCTGCGTGCAGGCGTAACTGCCGGAGACGTCAATGGTTTGTGCCTTGCAGGAGGGCGCCATCAGCAGGAGCGAGGAGATCAACTTGAGACAGAAGCCAGCGCGCAGCAGACTCGGCGTAACCCGAACCAGGGGCATGAGGGTCTCCGCGGCAGGAACGGGTGGCTGCGGGCCTTCGTGCCTGTCCCTGAGGACAGGTGCACGTCGCCCGCCAAGCGTCCACCGAATAAATAGCCTTTTTTCAATTATTTAGAAGATTGGCCGTACCTGTACTACCGGTCACGCTGGGAACTTGCCTTCCTTTTTCTCGCATTCTCAGCGACTTACCAAACCGCAGCACAATAACCCCGGTTTAGCTTCCTCAGACCTTGTAGGGGGCGTTACGGCCAAGGTCGCCTGCCCCCCGCCTCGCCCTCAAAACGGCAGTTCGGCGATAGCTTGCCCATCTTTGCGCGGATCGGAGGCGCCATAGTTCACGCCGTTGGCAAAGTCCCGCAGCACGACTTGTCCGCCGCCGACGCGGCTGGAAAACGTCCCCAGAACTTTGATCTCGTGCCCTTTGGCGGTCAACTCCTCGCGCACTTTTCCGTTGAAGCGATTCTCCATTTCCACGTCGCAGCCGCTGAAGGTGTACTTCGTGAAGCGCGGCGCTTCCACCGCGGCCTGAATGTTCATCTTGAAGTCCGCAACGTTAGCGATGAACTGCGCGTGCGCCTGCGCCTGGTTCCATCCGCCCATGATGCCAAACGCCATGCGCGTGTCGCCCTTCTGCGCAAAGCCGGGAATGATGGTGTGCCGCGGCCGTTTGTGGCCGGCCAGCGCGTTCGGCGAAGCGGGATCGAGGCTGAAAAGCCCGCCGCGGTTTTGCAGCACAAATCCCGCTCCCGGCGGCACAATACCGGAGCCGAAAGCGGCATAGTTGCTCTGAATCAGCGACACCATGTTTCCGTCGCGGTCCACCACCGTCAGATACGTTGTGTCTGTCCCGCCCGCAATCTCTCCCGCTGGAATGTCGCAGGCGGCCTTGTCTGGATCAATCAGCTTGGCGCGCTCCGTCGCCCAATCCTTTGAGAGCATCGTCTTCACGGGAATTTTCTGCCCGCGCGGATCGGCCAGATAGCGGTTCACATCTGCGTACGCTAGTTTTTTCGCCTCAATCATGGCGTGCAGTGTCTTTGTTGTACCGAACCCGTAGCCCGCGTCCTTATCGCCCAGCGGAAATGTCTCCATGATGTTCAGCATTTCCAGCGCGCCAATGCCCTGCCCGTTCGGCGGCATTTCATAGACCGTCCAGTCGCGATAGGTTGTTGAAATTGGTTCGACCCACTCAGCCGAAAACTCCGCCAGGTCCTGGGCGGTCATCGTCCCGTTGTGGCGCTGCTCGGCGTCCAGAATCTTCTTGGCGATCTCGCCTTTGTAGAACGCATCTCTCCCATGTTCGGCAATCTGCGTGAGCGACGCCGCTAAATCGGGATTCTTAAAAATGTCGCCCACTTTCGGCGGCCGATCGTTCGGCAAATAGAGGCTCGTCGCGGCATCGTCCGTCCTCAACAAATCCACTTCTGCCGCCCAATACGCCGCATCCCACTCCGGCACCGGGAAACCGTCTTGCGCGGTGCGAATCGCCGCCGCCAAATCCTCGCTTAACTTTTTGCGCCCAAACTTGTCCGCCAACTTCTGCCAGCCATCCACCATTCCCGGCACGGTAATCGAGTTGATGCCGCTCTGCGGCATATCCTTGAGTCCCTGCTTGTGCAGAAAATCGATGGTCAAGCCTTTGGGCGCCCAGCCACTGGCATTCAACCCGTAAAGCTTGTTGGCCTTCGCGTCATACACGATCACAAACAAATCGCCGCCGATGCCGTTCATCATCGGCTCGACGACACCCATCATGGCGTTCGTCGCTATCGCCGCGTCCACCGCGTTTCCCCCGCGTTCGAGAATCCGCACGCCGGCCTGCGAGGCCAGTGGCGATTCCGACGCCACAATGCCGCCTTTCGAAATCACCATCGACCGCGTTTGACTCCGATCCTGCCCGTTCCCACCCATCGCCAGCATCCCCGCCGCCCCCAATATCGATAGCAACCGCAAGCATCGCCATGCTTGCGCTCCGATTCCCACCCGCACTTCGGTATTCCCCACTTCAGCTGCAGTCATGGCCTTGAATCCTCCAACTCACGCGCCAGCGCGCTCCGCATCTTACGTTAATTCCCTCCGTTGCGTTACCCGTAAGTTCAAAGCGCTAATTGCGTCCAGCGCGCGTGGAGGCGCAGCAAAAGAAAACCTCCCCGAGCTCTTCGCTCGAGGAGGTTTTTATTTCTCGTCTACGATTTTCGGCTTAGAAGTGGCGCCCTCCGTCGCGACCTTCATCGTCACCGATTGGAGCCAGCGCCACTCCTCGGAAGACTTCTCCAGCGCGCGCCGAACGAATGGTGCGGAACACGCCTATGCGGTCATCGCGATCATGGTCGCCATCACCTGTCGGCAGCGTGGTCGCCGAGATGACGTCGGTCACGCGCACCAGCTTGTTGGGATCCGCGCCCTGGTCGCCGTTCGCGCTGATGGTTGACGTGGTAGCCCAAATGGTGACGGTGCCGTCGCCGTTGACGCGTCCCGCGACATTGCGGCAACCGCCCGTCGCCGGATTCAGCGACGCTGGATAGTGCTCCACACTGTAGGGCACGCCAATGTTCAGGCCATTTTGCAGCACGTACACCATAGTCCAGGTCCCGTTCTGCAACACCCACTTCTGCAAGCCCGCGGTCGCCAGCGACTGCGCATCCGCGACATTTCCATTCACCGGCGGACTCACGAGCGTTCCATCGCCCTCGTCGCACACATAGAGCGTGTTGGCATTGGCGAAGAACATCCCGAATGGAAAGTTCGTGTTCGTGCTCGCAGTCGTGTTCGGGAATCCCGGCAGCGGAACAATCGGCACGGCGGCAAGGTCCGTAGCGCTGCCCGTCGGCAACGTGCCCTGTGTCCCCACTTGATACACCGTGTTGATTCCATTGCCGCCGCTGCCCTTGCTGATGTACAGCGTGTTGTCGAAGATGGTTACGCCGCGGAAGTTCGTGTCTTTGCCCGCTTTGTCGCTGCCGATTTGCAACCGCCCGATCATGCCGATATTCGGGGGCACTGGCGGCGTCAGTTCAGGAATCAGCAATTCCGCGCCGGTGCCGTTGATGAGTTCGACTCCGGCCACGGTGATGGGCAGCTGTTTCTTTGACAAATTGCCGCTGTTATCGTTCCCTACCATGTAGTAGGTACCGTTCCCGCCTTTAATCGCCGCGCGCCCGTTGTCGCCACTGTACGCATTTCCGTCCGTGATGCTGAGGTGACCATGCCCATCCACTTCCGCCACCGCGCGATAGTACGCCGTGGGGACATTGGGCGTGCTTTGCAAGCTGGAGGTAACCGGATTCGTAGGATCGCACACGCCTGGCGTATTCGATGCCGAAACATCGATCAGATTCGGCGCTGTCGGAGAAACGCTGTTGCCTCCGCATCCCACCCCGCCGTGATAGCCCATGAAGGTCAGCGACTTCCCGTCCACCGAGCGGTTCAGGGCCAACTCCGACTTGGAACTGAAGCTGGTGACGACCTTATCGGTTGGAAGCGGCAGCGTACCCAGAACCCAGCCATCTTCGGTCAGGTTGTCGAGAAAGATGGGCGAAGTGATGCCGAAGCTGCCGTCCGTTGCGGCATTATTCCAGACATTGTGCGAATCCTGGTCGTTGGGGAATTCACCGTTGTCACTCGCGAATCCGCAGGGCACCGCTACGCCGGTCGTCCCTCCCGCGGTCAACGGCACTTGCACGGTTAATCCCGTCGCGCCGCCCTGGCATCCCGGCGGCAAAGCCTCGCCGGCCACCACCGTCGAAGCATTTCCTACGTAGACGCTTCGCGTCAGCACCAGCGAGTCCGGCGCAAAGTGAAATCCTCCGAAGCCATGATCGTCATCCGCAGCCAGTTTGCTTGTAAACACACTCGCTGCCAGCATCACCGCTGCTCCCGCTGCCAAAACAACTGCTGTCACTGTTTTTTTCACGTGTGTCGCCCTCCCCTGGCGCACAGACACTGCTCACGTTCCCACGTGAAATGTATCCACGTCTTTCTCTCCGGTTAAAATTCCATGAACGCTCCGTTGTAAAATCCGTGGCCCGCCGCCCCAGTCCGTTGCTTTAATCCCCGCCCAAGAGCTGACCGCAAACCAGTACTAAGCGGGCTAGGAGCCGCGAACGCACTAACCGCCCTCGTTTTCTCGATTCGGACTTCTTTTTTTCCTGTTTGGTGGTGTCTTCTTGGGATCGTCCGTAGGATTTCGAGCGTCCTGGAATCTTCTCTCACGCCAACCGTGGTAGCGCTTCACTGCCTTTGCCGCTAGGCCTACAGCCTCCTGCACTTCTTTCCATCGAAGACCTGTTGCATCAGCGCGGTAATCTGCGCCACGCTAAACGGTTTCGGCAAAAAAGGCGCAGCGACCCGGTCGTCGCGCAGGAAGCGCCAGTCCTCGCTCGTCAGATTTCCCGACATGTACACCACCTCGATGCTCGGCAACAGCCGCGCGATGCGCTCCGCCACTTCAAAGCCGTGCATATCCGGCATCTCCAGGTCGCTGATAAGCACATCGAGTTGCTCGCCTCGGTCCTTCGCAATCTGAATGGCATCTTTTCCGTTCGCTGCCGCATGCACCACAAATCCCAGGGAAAGCAGGATCTCCCGCACCAGTTCCCGCACCGACTCCAGGTCATCCACCACCAGCGCGGCTTTCCCGCAAAAACGGGTGTCGCTCATCATCTGCGCTCTCCCAAGGGAGCTATCCGTGGATTCTGGTTCTAACGCCTGGAGTTCTCTTGCGACACCAAGGCGACGTACGTTCATCATGGAAAGCTGTCGGCTAAATGTCTATCCACTTACCGCAATTGACCGCTCGCGTTCCCAATCAGCAATCGGTCTACTAAATCGTTTGACCTGCCTCCCCAACCGCCTGATAATTAACCCAATTCGACTTGCCCATTCACCTTGCGACGACTTCCTGACATGCATCTCCTATCGCGTAATCCGCTCCTCCGCCAATTTGTCTGCTTAGAAACAGACGACGTCGACGAACTTTCCGCCGCCTTGTCCTGGAATCGCCCACATCGCATCGCAAGGCTCTCCTCCAGCAAGGGATATCGCGCCAGCCTCAGTCACGTCGCTCTGAGCAGTTTGACCCTGGGATTCTTGACGACGCGCGGCGCCACCTTCGACCATATCGGTCCTGGCGAGTCGCATTTCTCTCTCCTGATTCCGTTCGCGGGCCTCAGTACGCACTCCGTTGCCGGCAAAACCTTGCCGCTGACGGTCTCCGCAGCCGCCCTGCATTCTGCGGGGCGCCCCGCGACACTGCTGACCAGCGAGCACGTCGAAATTCTCAGCATCGGTTTCCAGTACGCGGCGCTCGTCGCCGAGTTGCAACAACGTCTGCAACGCTCCATTCGCGCGCCTCTTCAGTTTTCTCCGCAAGTTGATCTCGCCACCCTTGGCGGCGCACTCCTGCGCTCCCGCATCGTTGCACTCTGCCGCCTTCTGGATGACCCGGCGAACGCCCACCTTCACCACCTGGGCATCCGGCAATTCGAGCGTTCCCTGATTTCTCATCTCATCGACGCGCAGCCTCACAATCACACCCGCATGCTGCACCGCTGCTCGCCTGCAGGCCCCTGGCAAGTGCGCGCCGCCGAAGCGTTCATCCAGGCGCATGCGCACGAGCCGCTCTCGCTGGGAGATTTGGCCGCTTTGGCAGGCGTGAGCGCCCGCTCGCTCGAGTACAGCTTTCGTCGCACTCGGGGCTGCTCGCCCATGGAGTTTCTGCGCGCTGTGCGCTTCGAGCGCGTCCATGCGGACTTGCTCCGGGCTGCGCCAGGAAGCAAGGTCTCCGACGTCGCCGCCAAGTGGGGTTTTCTGCACTTCGGCCGCTTTGCCAAGGACTACGAGAAGCGCTTCGGCGAACTGCCTTCCGCCACGCTGCGCCGCTCCAAGTTCGCCAGCTAGCTGCTGCCGCGCCGCTGCGATGCCCCCTCGCGACCTCCACGGTCGCGCCTCACGAACCTGTCGTGGCAAATCTTCAGACCTGTTCTTTCCAGACTTCGCGGGTCCTGCAGTGGCGGGGCTTTCAGACCCGTTCTCACCGGTGGCTGACCTTGGGAACCGCCTGTGCAACGCGGTCGACGTTGTCCGCAGAGAACACGCTGACGCAAGTCGGGCGGCCGTCGCCAGCTTGGAAGGCCCCTCTCTTTTTTCCTTGACCCTGGAACGAGTTCCAGGGTTTAAGCTTTCCTGGCAGGAGGGACCATGCGGTCCGGCGAACTAGCACACCTCACAGGCGTCAGCACCGACACCCTGCGTCACTACGAACGGCTCGGCCTGCTGTCCAAGCCCGCGCGCACCTCCGGAAACTACCGCAACTATCCTCCGTCGTCGGAACGCCGCGTGGTCTTGATCCAGCGCGCTCTCCGCATCGGTTTTTCTCTCTCTGAACTGAAATCCATTCTCTCCGCGCGCGACAACGGCAGCGCCCCCTGCCGCCGCGTCCGCGAGTTGCTCGGCTCGAAGGTTCGCGCCATGGACGAGCAAATCAAGACGCTCGTCTCGCTGCGCGCGGATTTGCATCACTTGCTGAAAGACTGGGACAAACGCTTGCGCCGCACGCCGCCGGGGCAAGCTGTTCGCCTTCTCGAAAACCTCCCCGCCCTACGTCGTGGTATCGCGTGTAGTGGCGGGTCTTCAAACCCTCTCCCGGACGCACCCGAAGCCATCGCCCAACGGCACGCCGCCAAGTTCAACCGAAAGAAAGGAAAATAATCCGTGACTACGCTCTGTCTCGCCGTTCTAGTTGTCCTTTCATCTCCTGTAGTGGCGGGCCTTCAGCCCCGTGCCGTTGCTCGGACTGGTCTTCAGACCCGTGCTTTTGCTGGAATTGGTCTCCAAGGCTCTCCGGCCAGCCAATCTCAAGCGCACACCCACGATCAAGCTGTGCAAACCCGCGGCGACCACGTCATGGGCTTCTCGCACGAGAAAACCACGCATCATTTCCTTCTTTTCGCCGACGGCGGCGAAATCGCTGTCTCCGCCAACGACCCTGCCGACAAAGCTTCCATCGACCAGATCCGCACGCACCTCTCCCATATCGCCAAAATGTTCGCCGACGGCAACTTCCAGGCCCCCATGCTCATCCACGACACCAACCCGCCCGGCACCGCCACTATGGGCCGCCTCAAAGACCAAATCCGCTACACCTTCACCGAAACCGCCAGCGGCGCCTCCATCCGCATCACCACTGCCAACCCCGCCACCACCGACGCCGTCCACGCCTTCCTTCTCTTCCAAATCCTCGACCACCACACTGGAGATTCCCCCTCCATCACTGCCCCACGAGCAAGCTAACCGTGCATTTTCACGTCGCCCCGCGAAGCTCCGGCAGGGGCACGATTCATCGTGCCCTCCGGTCTAAGCCCGCCTCGACGTAACCCGCCAGCCTCAATGAGCCGCGCGGGCGCCCCACCCTCGTTTTCCGAGGGCAACCTGTGCTTCTCTGCAAGCAACGTATTGTTGGAGGTCACGGGGCTTAGCCGGGGTCACACAAACACCATTTTTGCGCACCAAATCCCCGCGTATCCCTATTCCTCTTATCAACTTACGCTCCACGCGCATACCATTCGAATCATTACTACACAAGAAATACCTGGAAAAGTTATCATAAATCTGGTATTGTTCGTTGTGAATTCTGGCTTTCAGCCCGCTGCCTCTTCCCATTTTGGAACTCGTCGGCTCGCTCTCTCCCACCGCTCACAAATCACTAAGTCTCCTGGAATCCGCACTTCCACAAAACGCGCCCGCAACTCCTCTAGAATCCGCACTTACAAAACACAGGACTTAAAGCCCTTTAGAATCCGCACTTACAGAAAAGGGGAGGGGGGAGGGGGCCACTACTCACTACCCACGGCCGCACTCGTCCTTGTACACTGTACCCCGCCTCCGCCTCGCAACCTCTGCGGAGCCAAGCCCCATGCCTGAAGA
>Ga0335078_10017129_pt1 | contig 10766 bp, 11 predicted proteins | sample Lox_Sample_32_FD_206711 | JGI IMG/M metagenome (GOLD analysis project Ga0335078, IMG submission 206711) | Soil microbial communities from Loxahatchee National Wildlife Refuge, Florida, United States - Lox_Sample_3.2 | ecosystem: Environmental > Terrestrial > Soil > Wetlands | place: USA... | reverse complement strand
GCGCGATGATGCGCCATCAGGCTTTCGGCGGTGATCGACCAGCGCGATGCCGCCGTCGTCTCGATCCCGACCGGCTCGCAGCCGAGCGCGGCGAGAATATGCCGATAGGGCGGGTAGCCCGGCAGCGGCACTGCGACACGATCGCCGGCTTCGAAAGCGGAGAGGAATGCGAAAACGAAACCCGCCGACGAGCCGGTCGTGACAACGATGCGCGCCGGATCGATATCGAGGCGGTGCCATTGCGCGTAAGCCTGCGCGATGCGCCGGCGGAGCGAGGTGATGCCAAGGGTTTCGGTGTAGCTCAGCGGGACGCAAGTGAGCGCTGCGCGCGCGGCGGCAATCGCAGGTTCCGGCGCTCCGGCTGCCGGCTGGCCGACCTCCAGGTGAACGATGCGGCGGCCCTGCGCTTCAAGACGGGCTGCCGCCGCGACGACGTCCATCACCATGAACGGTGGCACCGCGCTGCGGGCTGACGGCTGCAGCAGGTGTCTTGCTCTCTCAAGCATCAATTCGCCTTGATCAAGGTTTCAGATGCGGGCGCGGTGTGCCCCGCTAACGCCGCATTCGCCGGGCTTTGTGACGCGCGACCGCGCTTTTCCGCTGCGCCCGCTGTATGTTGACCACAACCGCTTCCATCCATAGCCTGCGTCGGCGCGAGGGATCGACACGTGTCCAACGTCACAACCGGCAGACCTCCTAGCAAGCCCCGCTGGGCGAAGCCAGCGTCGCGCACGGTGGCGCTTGCGACAGCCGCCGCGGTCGCCCTGGGAAGCATTCCGACCCGCGCGCAGACCGGGTCATCCGCCGGCCTGCCGATGATCCGTGATGCGGAGATCGAGCAGCTTCTGCGCGACTACACCCAGCCGATCCTGCGCGTAGCCGGCCTCAGCAAGCAGAACGTCCAGATCGTCATCATCAACGACAAATCGTTCAACGCATTCGTCGTGGACGCCCACCGCATCTTCGTCAACGCCGGCGCTCTGATGCAGGCGACCACGCCCAATCAGCTCATCGGCGTATTCGCGCATGAGACCGGCCACATCGTTGGCGGCCACCTCTCGAAGCTGCGTCAGGAGCTCGCGACCGCACAGACCGCCGCAATCATCGCCATGCTGCTCGGCGTCGGCGCCATGGTCGCGGGCGCGCGTTCGGGCAGCGCCGACATGGGTAATGTCGGCGCCGCGGTCATGAACGCGCCCCAGGCCTACCTGCAGAACACCTTGATGGCCTACCAGCGAGCACAGGAGGACCAGGCCGACCGCGCCGGCGTCCGCTTCCTCACCATGAGCGGCCAATCGGCCAAGGGCATGTACGACACGTTCAAGAGGTTCGCGGACGAATCGATGTTCTCCGCGCGCTACGTCGATCCGTACGCGATCAACCACCCGATGCCCCAAGAGCGCATGGCCGCTCTCGCCGAGATGGTGAAAACTCCGTATTGGGACAAAAAAGACCCGCCGGAACTGCAATTCCGCCACGACATGATGCGGGCGAAGCTTTACGGCTTCATCGAGCGCGCGGACACGGTCATGCGGCGTTATCCGCCATCCGATACCAGCATCCCTGCCCGCTACGCGCGCGCCGTGTCCACGTACCGATTCGGCGCCCTGCGCGAGGCAATCGCGCAGATCGACGCGCTGATCGCGGCGATGCCGAACTTTCCGTATTTCTACGAGCTGAAAGGCCAAGCGCTTCTGGAAGGAGGCCACCCTGCGGAGGCAATTCCGCCGTTCCGTCGCGCGGTGCAGCTGGCGCCGAGTCCGGCCCTGATCCAGATCTCGCTGGCGCAGGCGATGATCGCCACCAACAATCCCAAGCTGGCGGCAGAGGCGATCCCTCTGCTACGGGCCGCGATTATCAAGGAGCCCGAGTCCTCCGAAGCCTACGACCAGCTCGCCCTGGCCTACGGCCACAAGGGCGACCTGCCCGACGCCGATCTCGCCTCGGCGCAAGCCGCCTTCTCGCGCGGCGACAACAAGACCGCGCGAGAGCTCGCGGCGCGCGCCAAGATGCGGTTCCCGGTCGGGTCGCCCGGCTGGGTCAGAGCGGATGACATCGTCGCCTTCAACAAGAACGCGAACCACAACCCCCTGCTAGGTCAATAGAAGAAAAGGACGACTGACATGAAATCGAGCCTGAGCGTCGCTCTTCCCATTGCCGCCGCGATGCTTTTGGCATTGCCGGCCGCGTCGGTAACGCAGGCGCAAACCTTCTCCAGTACCCAGCGCCAGGAAATCGAAGCCATCATCAAGGATTATCTCATCGCGCATCCCGAGGTGATCAAGGAAGTGATGACGGAGCTCGAGCGGCGCCAGCAGGAAGCCGAGGCCGAGAAGCGCCGCGCCACGCTCGAAGAGAACAAGGCGACGCTTTTCCGATCGCCGCACCAGGTCGTGCTCGGCAACCCGAAAGGCAACGTCACCATGGTCGAATTCTTCGATTACAACTGCGGCTTCTGCAAGCGCGCGATGGCCGACATGCTCGACCTCTTGAAGACCGACCCAAATCTCAAATTCGTCCTCAAGGAGTTTCCGGTTCTCGGCGAAGGCTCGGTTCAGGCCGCTCACGTGGCCGTTGCCGCGCGCATGCAGGACCCCACCGGCAAAAAGTACCTCGACTTCCACCAGAAGCTTCTGGGCAGTCGCGGCCAGGCGGACCGCGCGCGTGCGCTCGCGGTCGCCAAGGAGGTCGGGTTCGACATGGCGCGAATTGAAAAGGACATGTCGAGCGACGAGGTGAAGAAGACGATCGAGGAGAGCATGAGGCTCGCCGATGCGCTTGGCGTCAATGGAACGCCGAGCTACGTGGTTGGCGGCGAGGTGGTGGTCGGCGCCGTCGGCCTCGATGCCTTAAAGGAAAAGATCGCGGCCGAACGCAAGTAAGCGGGTTTCCACGCAGTTGCAGGCAAGTTGTCCTCCCCCGCTCCGGGGGAGGACTTTTTTCGATTGGCGACTTTTCCTTACTTCGCCAGATAGTTCCGGTGTACCCAGCCGCCGGCGGCGCGCCGCGTTTCCGCATAGAGCGATCCGCCGCTGTCGCGCGTTGCAAGGTGAACGCCCGCATTGAGCAGCCGTTCGGACTCGCGGCCCGATTCGGCCTGCGCGAGAAAACTCTCGACGTCCTTTACCGACGGCGGCGCGGCTCCCGCGGCATCCTTTTCGCTGATCGCCTCGGTCACGCTCGCGGCAAGCTGCTTGCGCCACAGCTTGTGAAACAGCACAGGCGACCCGTACAGGTCGGCGCCGCTGATCTTGCCGTTGATGGCGACCACGTAGCCGATGACATCGTCGCCGGAATCGCCGGCCTTTTGCAGCGCGCCGATATAGGCGGCCTGCGCCTCTTTCAGCTTTTCGCTCTCGAGCGACAGTTGCAGGCTTGAGGGCGAAGCGGGCGCGGCGACCGGAGCGCCGACCGAGCGAGCCAAGTGGTCCTGCGTTTTCCTTACCGTCGCCCAGATTTCCGATTGGCGCGCAGCGGTATCGAGGCTCGCCGGCGCAATCGTTTTTGCGGGCGCGTCGGACGCCATGAAGGCCCTTATTGCGAGCTTGCCTTCGTGCGAGGGCATGGCCGCCGCGGCGCTCGAGAACTGACGCGAGTCCTCCTGGCCGCGCGCCGTCCAGCGGCCCGACTCCACGCAGAAGGCCGCGATCGACACCTGACCGGAGCGCGGCGGCAGCAACAGATCGACCGACAGCACGCGGTCCTGCCGGCCGCCCTTCACGATGTCCCCGGCCTGAATAAAGACTTCGCTGGTGCCGATATTTTCGACCGTCAACTCGTTGACGCTGCCGGTTTCCCGCACCTTGACACGCCCGCCGGCGAGCGCCTCTTCCAAGCTCAGCGGAACGGCACCGCCGGCTGCGGCTCCGCGCACCAGATAGATGGCAAGATTGGCGTGGACCACCGGGTCCGAAATCCGCAGTGCGTCGGCGGCGCCGACCGCCGAGCCAAGCAGCAGCAAAGCAACACAAGACGCAACAAAACGCAGACGTGTTCTGCAGCGCATGGATTACCTCTCAATTTCACGTCGCCCGGAAAAATATCGAAAGCTTCTATGGCCCGGCTGGGGACCCGCGGCGTCGAATTTTGGGTTTCATCATGGCGGCCGGGATGGCCGGCACGTCCGGCTTCCCCTTTGCAAATCCGGTCCCTATAAAGCCCGATGCCGCGGGGCGACCGCGCCGCATGCCGAGCGATCCGGGCCCACCAGATGCCGAAGACCGTCTACGTCCTCAACGGACCCAACCTCGATCTGCTCGGCAGCCGCGAGCCCGAGATTTACGGTCACGCTACGCTCGCCGACGTCGAGAGCCTCTGCCGTGCCACGGCGAAGCGGCACGGGCTGACGGTCGACTTTCGGCAATCCAATCACGAGGGAGCAATCATCGACTGGATTCACGAGGCGCGAGCCGCAAAGGCAGCCGGCCTGATCATCAATCCGGCGGGATATGGCCACACGTCCATTGCGATCCTCGATGCGCTGCTCGCCTCCGAGCTGGTCGTCATCGAGGTTCACATCAGCAACATTCATGTCCGCGAGCCATTCCGGCGGCATTCCTACGTCTCGCAAGCCGCGCGCGCCGTCATTTGCGGTTTCGGCATCGAGGGCTATGGGCTCGCGGTCAGCGGTCTTGCCGGCTTGATCGGCGCCAAAGAGCGCGCAAGGGATTGATCGTGGCGCGCAAGCCCGGGAGCCGGCCGATGCCGAAGTCGCTTGTGGTCGATCAGGACGTGATCCGCGATCTGGCGAGGCTGCTCGACGAAACCGGCCTGACCGAGATCGAGTTCAAGCGCGACGGAGTGTCCGTACGCGTCGCCCGACAATCGTACGCGCCGGCATCGCGCCCGCGGCTGCCCGAAGCGGTTCCCGGCATGCCTGCAGCGATCACGGCGGCCTCGTCAGGCTCCGGCATGGACCCGACGCAGCACCCCGGCCTCGTGGCGTCCCCCCTGGTCGGGACCGCGTATCTGGCGCAGGCGCCGGGCGCTCGGCCGTTCGTCGAGGTCGGATCGCAGGTCAAGACCGGCGAGACGCTGATCATCATCGAGGCGATGAAGACAATGAATCAGATTCCGGCGCCGCGCTCCGGCACGGTTACGCAAATCCTGGTCGAAGACGGTCAGCCCGTCGAATACGGCGAACCGTTGATGATCATCGAGTAGGTGAATTTGGGACCGCGGATGGCGAGTGTCGAATGGTGAGCCGCATATAGACGCGGCGCGTCTAAGGTCTGACCTCCTCGTTCCGCCTTTCGCGTCTGGGCAACGGCATGTTCGACAAAATCCTCATCGCCAACCGCGGGGAAATCGCGCTGCGCGTGTTGCGGGCCTGCAAGGAGCTCGGCATCCAGACCGTGGCGGTGCACTCGACGGCCGACGCGGACGCCATGCACGTGCGACTCGCCGATGAGAGCGTCTGCATCGGCCCGCCGGCCGCCAAGGACAGCTACCTCAACGTGCCGGCTCTGCTCGCCGCCTGCGAAATCACCGGCGCCGACGCCGTGCATCCGGGCTATGGCTTCCTTGCCGAGAATGCCCGGTTCGCCGAAATCCTCGCCGAGCACAACGTCCATTTCATCGGTCCCCTCCCCGAGCACATCCGCCTGATGGGCGATAAGATCGCCGCCAAGCGCGCCGCCGCCGAGCTCGGCATCCCGACCGTGCCCGGATCGGCGGGGGGCATCGGCTCCGACGACGAGGCGCGCGCATTGGCGCGCGACGTCGGCTTTCCGGTCATGCTCAAGGCTGCGGCCGGCGGCGGCGGTCGCGGCATGAAGGTCGTCCGCGCCGAGGGCGAGCTTGCAATGGCGCTGGCAACCGCCCGCGCGGAGGCGAAGGCGGCATTCGGCGACGACACGCTCTATCTCGAAAAGTATCTCGATCGGCCGCGCCACATCGAGATTCAGATCCTCGGCGACGGCAAGGGCCGCGCCATCCATCTCGGCGAGCGCGACTGCTCGCTGCAGCGGCGTCATCAGAAGGTCTGGGAGGAAGGCCCCTCCCCCGCTCTCAACTACGCCGCACGAAATCAGATCGGCGAGACGGTCGCGAAGGCCATGAGCGACCTGAAATACCTCGGCGTCGGCACGGTCGAATTCCTCTACGAAGACGGGAAGTTCAATTTCATCGAGATGAACACCCGCATTCAGGTCGAGCATCCGGTAACCGAGATGATTACGGACATCGATCTGGTCGTGGAGCAAATCCGAGTTGCCGCCGGCAACGACCTGTCGATGTCGCAGGACGAGGTGAAATTCCACGGCCATGCCATCGAGTGCCGCATCAACGCCGAGAACCCCGTGTCATTCCGCCCGGCGCCGGGAAAGATCATCCACTATCATCCGCCGGGCGGACTGGGTGTGCGGATCGATTCCGCGGTCTACCACGGCTATGCGATTCCGCCGTTTTACGATTCCCTGGTGGGCAAGCTCATCGTCCACGGCAAAACGCGCGGCGAATGCCTCATGCGTCTGAGGCGCGCGCTCGACGAGTTCGTGGTCGAAGGCATCGAGACGACGCTGCCCCTTTTCCGCGCCCTGGTGCGGGAGAAGGAGATCATCGACGGCGACTATCACATCCACTGGCTCGAGGAGTTTCTCGCCCGCGGCGCCCTCGAGTCTTAGCGCTCACGCCGACACGCGTTGGGCCGTGAATTTCAGCGCATCGGCAAGCATGCGCCCGACCAGCGCCGGCACGTAGGGCTTCGGAACGAAAATCGAGCCAGGAACACGCGCCTTTGCATCGGGCAGGGTACGCGCGGACGCGTAAACGACGACCAGGTTGGGCAAAAGCTCGCGCGCGCGGCGCGCCAGCGCCGCGCCGTCCATTCCTGCCGACAGGTTGATACGGTGAACAACACATCGACCCGGGCCGAGGCGAGATGTCGCAAGGCGTCGGCGGCATTCGCCACGGCATGCACCGCAAAGCCCAGCTCCGCCAACGATTCAGCCACCCAGGCGCTGATGAGTAACTCGTCCTCGACCAACAGAACGCGAATCGGCTCGACCTCTGTGTTATTCCTTTTCATCGCCGCGCGTCCGGCCCTTACCATCTTGTTGCAGGCGCAACTTGCTCTAAGCGGAAACGTTCAACCCAAATAAAACTTTACGAAATTGCGGTTTATGAGCGGTTAAACGCCCGCGCGGCCTGCGGTTCGCAGCTGTCTCGCACGCAGGCAACGAAAGAAGTTCGGTCCTCTCGCTCCTCTTGAACCTGGGGCTGCCGGGCAGCTAAACGAAACGCATGGCCAGCCGAGAGTCCGCACTTGTCGACATAACGCCGGAAGTGCTGCTGAAGGCCTACGCCTGCGGCATCTTTCCCATGGCCGAGAGCGCCGATGACCCGGCGCTTTACTGGATCGAGCCGGAACGCCGCGGCATCATCGACCTTGAGCGATTTCACGTCCCCGGCCGGCTGGCGCGCACCGTACGCTCCGACCGCTTTGTCGTGCGTGTTGACCGTGATTTCGACGGCGTCATCGCCGGCTGTTCCCAGCCTATGCCTGGCCGCGCCCGCACCTGGATCAACGGCCGCATCCGCGACCTCTACGGCAAGCTTTACGACCGCGGCGACTGCCACACGGTCGAGGTGTACCTCGAGGGCAAGCTGGTCGGCGGTCTCTACGGCGTCAGTCTTGGCCGGGCATTCTTCGGCGAGAGCATGTTCCATCGCGTGCGCGATGCCTCCAAGGTCGCTCTCGTGCATTTGGTGGCGCGTCTGAGGGCCGGCCGTTACAGCCTGCTCGACACCCAGTTTGTGACCGATCACCTGCGCACATTCGGCGCGGTCGAGGTCTCCCGTTCCGCCTATCACAAGCTGCTTGACGCGGCGCTCACGGGCGAGGGGAACTTCGCCGCGATGCCGCTCGATCGCGCAGTCTCAGGCAGCATGGCGCTCGCCCGGCTCGCGCGCTGACCCTTCAGCGTGGCTGCAATGGCCGTGTTGGCGCTCCTGACGCGGCCGGCGCAAGGGGCGCGGGCGGCCGGCGCTGGGAGCGCGTCCGGCCCGGCGGAGGTTGTGGCGCCGCGGGCGCGGAAGCCGGGATCGGCTTAACCGCCGGTTCGGCAGTCCGCGGCGGCGCCGCGCAATCGGTCAGCCAGACGTCGTAGATCGGGTGCTCGACGGCATGCAGGCCGGGGCTCGATGCGAACATCCAGCCGTTGAAAATGCGCTTGATCTCGCCCTGGAGCGTCACCTCGTCGACTTCGACGAAAGCATCGGTGTTGGTGGCCTCGGTCGGCGGGCGTGTGTAGCAAACCCGCGCGGTGACTTGCAGCGCACCAAACTGCACCGTCTCGCCGATTGCGGCGTCGAAAGCGATGATACGGCCCGTGATCTTGTCGAGCCCGGCGAACACGGCCCGGCCATTCGCAATCTTCTGCGACGGCATTTCGGTCACGACCGTGTCCTCGGGCCTCGGAGAGGTATCGGCAGGCTGGGGCGGCGGCGGATTAGCCGGTTGTGGTGTCGTGCGCGCACGCTGAGCGGGTGACGGCGCCGACGTCCCCGGTTCCGGCGTGGCGGCGGCCGCGCCAGGTGGAGGAGGCAGCGGTTGCGATTCTATCGCGGATGGCGCGCGCGCCGCCGGAGGGGCCGGGGCCATCGGCGGCCCGCGCCCTGGCGACGGCTGCATCGTTCCGTTCGGAATGCTCGCCGGGGGCCGCGGCGGCGAATCACCAAAAAGCGACTGAGCGGCGACCGATCCCACCGCGAGCGTCCCGCCGACAACGGCCATCAGAACGGCGATGCGGAGCATGAAACCTTTGAGCGCAATCGGGTTTAGGCGCGGCACCGAGTCCCGCCGGGTTAACACGCTGAATACGGCGCGGAAAGGGCGGTCAGGGGGGCGGGTCCCTTATCGGAGCGTTAAGACATCGGGCGTGCCGTACGAGCCGGCCGCCTGATTCCTAGGTTCCCGGGGTCCACGCCTTATAGTCGCCGGTCGCCTTGGGGCGGCGCCCCTCCGCCAGCGTTGATCCGCTCGGGCGATAGGCGCCGGCGGTGCCGGTCAGATTGGGCCGGTGCGGCTTCTGCCAAGACCGCGCCGCGAACGTCTCCTGGGTCGGCGGCACGTCGACGGTGTGATGCAGCCAACCGTGCCAGCTCGGCGGCACAGTGGTGGGTTCGGCGACCCCCTTGTAAATCACCCAGCGTCGCTCGCGGGCGAGCGCCGGATCGATCTTGCCGCCCCGCGCCCGGTAATAGCGATTGCCAAATTCGTCCTCGCCGACGAACTCGCCGTGCAGGGCCGTCCACAGCTGGGTGCCGAAGGTCTGACTGTTCCACCAGGTAAAGAAGCGCAGCAGAAAGGTCTTCATCGCCGGATCGCCGATCGCCGGTAGGCCGCCGTTGCCGGCCGGCGCGTTGATGCCATTTGAGAGCCGCCCTGTCTAGGGAACGGCGCGGCTGGAGCCGGTGAGAAGCGCCGGTGTCTGAAATCCGCCGATACACGTTTCGTGTTATTCTTTTTGCATGTGGCAAGCCGCCGTCGAGCGCGTCGAAAACACATTTCGCGCCGTGCTGCCGACTGCAACGCAGTGGGCGTGGTCTGTTGCGCTTCTCGTCGGGGCGGCCGTGGCGGCGTGGCTCATCTACGCCGCCGTCCTTGCCGCGGTCCGCCGGCTTCTCGGCGACCGGCAGCCGTTCCTGCGATCGGTTCTCGGCGCCACCAAGGGTCCGACGCGCCTTACGCTGCTGATCGCCGCGCTCGCAATCGCGCTGCCGACGACGCCGCTTGAAGCCGACACCAAGGACCTGCTGGCGCGTTTTCTCGGACTGGCGACGATCTGCCTGTTCGGCTGGGTCGCGATGACCGCGCTGCACATCGCGGCCGACATCTACCTCATGCGCTTCCGCCTTGACGTCGAAGACAATCTCCTGGCGCGCAAGCATGTTACCCAGGTGCGGGTCCTGGTGCGCGCGCTCGACGTCTTGATCGTGCTGGTCACCGTCGGATTTGCGCTCATGACCTTCGAGGCTGTCCGCCAATACGGGGTAACCGTGTTCGCCTCGGCAGGCGTCGCCGGCATCGTCGCCGGCCTCGCGGCGCGACCGTTGCTCAGCAACTTTCTCGCCGGCGTGCAGATCGCCATGACCCAACCCATCCGCATCGACGACGCCGTTATTGTCGAGAACGAGTGGGGCAATGTCGAAGAAATCACGTTCAGCTATGTCGTCCTAAAGCTTTGGGATTTGCGGCGTATGATCGTGCCGCTCAGCTACTTCATCGAGAAGCCGTTTCAGAACTGGACCAGGATCGGCGGCGAGCTGATCGGCACGGTGTTCCTCTATGTCGACCACAGGGCGCCGGTCGATCTCATCCGCGAGAAGCTCACGGACGTCGCATCGCAATCGAAACTGTGGAACGGGAAAGTCGTGAACCTCCAGGTCAGCGATTGCCGGGAGACCACGATCGAGCTGCGCGCGCTGGTCAGCGCCAACAACGCGTCAGCGGTCTGGGACCTGCGCTGCGAGGTCCGCGAGAAGCTCATCGATTTCCTGCAGCGCGAACATCCCGAAGCTCTGCCGCGGCGGCGGTATGAAACCGCTGGCCAGGACGCGCTGCAATCCGGCGAAACACACGAGCTGCGCACGTCCAGCGGGCGCTAAAGCGTGCGCAGACCGCAAAGCCGCCATCAGCCATCGCCCGATGCGAGCAGAATCGCGGCAATCGCTGTCCACTCTTGCGCCAGCCCTCCCTTCGCGACGTTGCGACGAGCTTGCCGATACCAATATCGCGCGTTGTCGAGGTCGCCTTCGACCCGGTG
>Ga0335078_10017128_pt1 | contig 10767 bp, 10 predicted proteins | sample Lox_Sample_32_FD_206711 | JGI IMG/M metagenome (GOLD analysis project Ga0335078, IMG submission 206711) | Soil microbial communities from Loxahatchee National Wildlife Refuge, Florida, United States - Lox_Sample_3.2 | ecosystem: Environmental > Terrestrial > Soil > Wetlands | place: USA... | reverse complement strand
AGCGCATACAGAAACGGTCGTGTCAGGCGGTCGAGCAGGCCGATCACGGTTTGAGCTCCGGTAGCACCCGCTTGCCGTCCACTTCGTCCGGCAGCGCCCGCGCCCAATGCACCAGATCGAGCGCCAGCGGCCCGTAAAGATGCGGAAACAGCTCTCGGCCGCGCGAGCGTTCCCATTTGAGCGCCGGGCCGAGTCTATCGCCGTCGACTGCGACCAGCATCAGATCGGCTTGCCCGGCAAAGTGCTTCGCGGCCGTCCCGGCAAGCTGTGCCGCGGTCGAGAAATGAATGAAGCCATCACGCCGGTCGGCATCCGATCCGTCATAGGCCCGGCGGCGCTCCGCTTCCCGCCACGCCGCATATTCGCAGATTTTATAAATAATCGTCACGCGATGGACCTAACTATCAAGTTCGCGAGCTGGCGCGCAATTCCACTCATGCTCTAACGGGCCTTGAGGGCTCAGGCAATAATTCCTATCATCGCCGGCCCGTTGAGCATGATCGCTTGCGAAATCCGCCAGGCGCTTTTCCGGATCGTGCCGCGTAGGGAGTTTGTATGCTCACGCACGCGCAAGTCTGGTCGGCCGTCGATCGCCTTGCCGCGCGCGCAGGCTTATCCGCTTCAGGGCTCGCCCGCCGCGCCGGGCTCGATCCGACCACATTCAACAAATCGAAGCGGGTTACGCCGGCCGGCCGCGAGCGCTGGCCCTCCACCGAATCGATCGCCAAGGCGCTGACCGCGACCGGCACGCCGCTTGAGACTTTCGTGGCATTGATCGAGCCCAGTACCGCTATGGCAGCGCGTGCGGTGCCGCTCCTCGGCTTTGCCGAAGCCGGGGCCGGCGGCTATTTCGACGACGGCGGCTTCCCGGCCGGCGAAGGCTGGGACGAGATCGCCTTTCCGGCCGTCACCGACGAACATGCCTACGCGCTCGAAGTGTCCGGTCAGTCGATGGAGCCGGCCTACCGCGACGGCGACATCATCCTGGTCTCGCCGTCGGCGCCGATCCGCCGCGGCGATCGTGTCGTGGTGCGGACCAAGGACGGCGAGGTGCTGGCCAAGGAGCTCAAGCGCAAAACCGCAAAATCGATCGAGCTGAAATCGCTCAACGCTCAGCATCCCGACCGCACGCTGGCGATAGCCGACGTGGTGTGGATCGCGCGGATCTTGTGGGCGAGTCAATAGCGGCCGCGCGCTGTGCTCAATTTTTGTCCGAGACAACGAGGCGGCGGCGGATGGGAAACAGCACAAGGCCGTAACGCTCCGAGACGAAGCCCCACAGGCCCTGCGGGGCGAACAGCATCACCGCAATGGCGAGCGCGCCCAGCAGAATCAAATACCAGGCACCGAACCCCGCCAGATAGTTCTGCATCAAATAGAACACCAGCGTGCCGACGATCGGACCTTCGATGGTTCCGATGCCGCCGATCACCACGATGAAAATGACGTAAGCGGTCCAATCCAGCACCGAGAACGCGGCGTCGGGAGAGATGCGGGCCTTTTGCAGATAGATCAGGGCACCGATCATTCCTGTCGCCGCGGCGGCCACGACATAGACGCCGAGCTTAAGACGGAAGTTATCGACACCGACGGTTTCGGCGGCATCCTCGGAATCCCGCATCGCGCCAAGGCCAAGACCGTACCGCGATCGCAGGACGAAATAGATGAGTGCGAGCGTCCCCACCGCCAGCGCCAGCGCCACCCAGTAGGAAACGATATCGCGCGCGGCGGGCGCCCGCACGTCGAACAGTGACCTCACCCAGGCAATGCCGAAGACGGTATTGGTAATCTCTGGGCCGAGCGAAGTACCGGTGCCGCCCCCCAGTTGCTTGAATTGCGCAAACACCAGGCGGTAGACCTCGGCGACGACCCAGGTGCCGATGGCGAAATAGGCGCCGCGCAGGCGAAAGACGATAAGCGCCGTCGGCAACGCGAACCCCGCGGTGATGGCGCCGGCAAGAACGATGGCGACGAGCGGATCAAGCCCGGCGATGATCGTCAGGGCGAACAGGAGATAACCCCCGAGCCCGACGAAGGCCTGCTGGCCGATGGAGACGAGGCCCGCATAGCCGGCGAGCAGGTTCCAGCATTGCGCCAGCGCCAGCATGTAATAGACGAAGATGAGCTCTTCGATGACGTCGCGCCCGGCAAAGCCCGGCAACGCGGCAAGGACGACGATCAGAGCGCCGGCGGCGGCGGTGAACGCGCGGGAGCCGCGGGTGCGTAGCTCGATGCGGTAGAGCTGCGGCGGGGACGAGGGCACTGACGCTGATCTGTTCATGACTAGTCCGCCGCGCGCGGGAACAGCCCGCGCGGCCTGACGACCAGCACCACAAGAAAGGCGAGGTGGCCCATGAGAATTTGCCATTCGGGGTTGATCTGAGCGCCGACAGTCTGCGCGACGCCGATGATAATGCCGCCGGCGAGCGTGCCCCAAAAACTGCCCAACCCCCCGACAATGACGGCCTCGAACGCGTACAGCAGGCGTTCCGGCCCTATGGTCGGGTCGAAATTTGCGCGCATGCCGAGATAGAGCGCCGCAATCGTCACGACAATGAAGGCGAGGCCCATGGCGACCGAAAAAATTCGCGAATAGTCGATGCCCATGAGTTGAGCCACTTCGATGTCGTCCGCGGTGGCGCGGAACGCGCGGCCTAGCGCGGTGCGATAGAAGATCAGATTGAGCGCGAGGATGACGGCGACCGCGGAAGCCAGAGTGAGCAGCGGGATAAAGCCGATGGCGATGCCGCCGCCGAGCCCGATCGATAGGGTCTCGATGGCGCCGGCGCGCAGGCGCTGACTATCGGCGGAAAACAGCTCCAACAGGCCGTTTTCGATAATGATCGAGAGGCCGAAAGTGACCAGGAGGGGCGGCAGCAAATCGCGGCCAAGCGTGCGGTTGAGCAACAGATGCTGAAGCGCGAAGCCGATTGCGAACATGATCGGCAACGCGGCAAGCATGGCGGCGAACGGATCGAGGCCGAGCCACGCCGCGATTGTCAGGATCACGAACGCGGCCAATACGATGAGGTCGCCATGCGCAAGATTAACCAGCCGCATGATGCCGAAGATCAGCGACAGGCCGGCGGCGAACAGGGCGTAAAGGCCGCCCAGCAGAATGCCCTGGATGAATGCGTCAGCCCAAACGGTCATGTCAGGAGCCGAAATAGGCGAGATGGATTTGCTCGCGGGACAATTCGGCCGGGCGGCCGGCAAGCGAAAGCCGTCCCTCCTGCAAGCAATAGACCCGATCCGAGATTTGGATCGCTTGGGCGATGTCCTGCTCGACCAGTACCACGCTGGCGCCGGCGGCCTTGAACTGCGGCAGCGCGTCGTAGAGTCCGCGCACGACGATCGGAGCAAGCCCGAGACTGATCTCGTCGCAGAGCAGCACGCGCGGGTTGGACATCAGCGCGCGTCCGATGGCGGCCATTTGCTGCTCGCCACCCGACAGCGTCGTCGTCGCCGCGTGGCGGCGCGCCTTGAGCGCCGGGAATAGGGCATAGACGGTGTCCAGCGACCATGGACCGGGCGTATTGCGGCCGTAGCGCCCGACCAAAAGATTTTCCTCGACGCTCAGAGAGGGAAATAGGCGCCGTCCTTCGGGGACGAGAGCGATACCAAGCTTCATGATTTCCGCGGCCGGCTTCGTCCCGATCGGCCGGCCATCGAACCACACCGAATGTGCCGGGCTGCCGATCAGGCCGGCGATCGCTCTCAGATAAGTTGATTTGCCGGCGCCGTTGGCCCCGATGATTGCTATCGTTTCGCCGGCGCCGACGACCGTATCGATGCCGTAGAGCGCCTGGAAATCGCCGTAGAAAGCTTCAAGGCCGTGCGTCTCCAGGAGTGCCATTCCGGCCTCACGCCGCGATGCCGATATAAATCTGCTTGACCTCGGCCGAATTCATCACCGTCTGCGGATCGCCCTCGGCGATCTTCTTGCCGAAATTGAGCACGATCAGCCGATCGACGACCGCGACCAGGGCGTGAACGATATGCTCGATCCAGACGATGGTGATGCCGGTCGTGCGCAGGTCCTTGATCGTGGCCACGAGCTCGGCACACTCATGCTCCGTCAGGCCACCGGCAATTTCATCCAAAAGCAAAAGCCGCGGCGCCGTTGCCAACGCGCGCGCCATTTCAAGCCGTTTGCGTTCGAGCAAGGTCAAGGCGCCGGCCCGCTTATTGGCGCGCGACAACAGGCCACAGCGTTCGAGGATTGCGCCGCATATCTGTGCCGCTTCCGCTTCGCTTTTGCGCCGACCGTGCACCGCCGCCACCAGCAGATTTTCAAACACGGTGAAGTTCTCGAACGGCCGCGGGATCTGATAGGAGCGCGCTATGCCCGCATGGCAGCGCCGATGTGGAGGCGCCCGCGTGATATCCTTACCGTCAAGGAGTATGGCGCCCGTGTCCGGAAAGAGACTGCCGGAAATCATTCCGAACAGCGTCGTTTTCCCGGCGCCGTTGGGGCCGATGATGCCAAGCGCGTCATTTGAATCGACCGCAAAGGCGAGGTCGTCGGCCGCCGTTACGGAGCCAAAGCGTTTGCTTAGACCGTGCACTTCCAGCAGAGCCACTGCACCACGCCGCTGATCGCCGATCCTAAGTGATCGGCTCCATCTTGCCGCCAACCGGGATCGCGGGGAAGGTGCGATTGTCGGTGATGACGATCTCGTATTTGTTGCCGTCCTTCAATCGCCATTGACCGCCGACGAGCGGCGTCTTGGCGACGTTTTTCGTGGCGAAAGGCGGCAGATTCGCCCCATTCCACTGGATGTGGCCGACAATCGTGTCGAGGTTCGTCTCCGCGATGGACTTTACGATGGCCTGAGGATCGCGTTGAGGCGCGCGCTTGAGCACGTCGACCGTCAATTCGAACAACGCATGGACAAAACCGATCGGCTGGGTCCAGGGTTTTTTGGCGGCCTGTTCGTAGGCCAGCGCCAGCGCCTTCGCCGACATGCCGTTGAGTGACGATTTGAAAGGATGGCTCGGCGACCACCAGACCTCGGATGAGAGATTGTTGGCGTCTTTGCCCAAGGCTTCCACGGCGCTGGGGAACAGGATCGCTTTGCCGATCGACGCGACTTTCGGTTTAAATCCCTGCTGCAGAGACTGCTTCCAGAAGGTCGTGAAGTCGGGGGGCAGCACCACGCCGGTGACGATGTCGCAGGGCGCCGATTTGAAGGCCGCGATCTGCGCGGAGAAATTGTCGGTCAGGTCCTGATAGCGGCCGGGATCGGTGAGCTTATAGCCTAGTTTGGCCAGCACCGGCGGAAAGCCGACGACCTTATCGCCCCAGGCGTTACCGTCGCCATCATTGGGATAGAGGCCGCCGACCGATTTGTTGGTCGGCACCTGGCTCCACATATTGGTGTAGACCGCAATGATGTCTTCAAGGCCCCAGAAGAAATGGTAGGTATAGTTGAAGGGCTTCCAACTCGGCGGACCGCCGGCGGGATTGTCCTGGCGGCCGATAAACCACGGCTGCCACGGCGCCACTGTTGAGATGCAGGGCACTTCCTCGATCTCGCACTGCGTGGACACCGGGTTCGTGGTTTCGGGCGTGGACGCAACCAGCATCAGGTCGATCTTGTCCTGCACGATGAGGTCTTTGGCGACGGCGGCCGCGCGATTGGCGTTGGACTGACTGTCCCTGACCACGACTTCGACGGGGACCGTGGCATTGCCCAGCTTGATGTGCCCTTTGGTGACGTCCTTGAAATTGCGGAGAATGAAGTTGTCGGCCTCGGCGAAGGCCGCGAGCGGCCCGGTTTGCGGGCTCACATAGCCGATCTTGATGGTGCGCTGCTGCGCCACAGCCGGCGCCGCAACGCCGGTTGCCGCCAAGGCACCGCCGGCGGCCGTGACTTTCAGAAGCGTGCGTCGGTCAATCCCGCGCTTCGACCTGATAGTCCTCATACGCGCATCCTCCCCTCGTGGTAACGGCCTTCGCTGAAAGCTCAGCCGACCGTCCGCATCGCTTGAGGCGGATGCTTGACGGCCGAGGCCTCGTTCGATATTCGAACGCTCGTTCGTTTATCGGGCAGTTTCCGTCAGGACTTTTTGCGAGTCAATGGTGCGAGTCAATGGCGAAGGAGTCCCCCCGCATGACACCGCCGGTGCGCCCAGCGCATCATCGCGACGACAAGGAGTTCATGACGACGCTTGCCAAGGGCCTTGCCGTTCTCGGCGCTTTCGGCCGCCAGCATCCAACCATGACATTGTCCGAAGCGGCCCAGGTCGCGGAGCTTTCGCGGGCAACGGCGCGGCGCATCCTGCGCACATTGAACGCCCTCGGCTATGTCGAGCAGAACGGCCGCGAATTCTCGCTGTCGCCACGCATCGTCGATCTCGGCTTTGCCTATCTGTCGACGCAGAGTTGGGTCGACCGGGCGCTTCCTTCGATGCGGAGGCTGAGTGAACGGCTCGACGAGACCTGTTCGGGTGCGATCCTGCAAGGCACCGAGATCGTGTATGTGGCCCGCATCGCGGCCCGGCGCATCATGTCGTCAGTATTGTCGGTGGGAAGCCGCTTACCGGCATTTCATACCGCGCTCGGCCGCGCCCAGCTCGGGTTCTTGGAAGAAGCCGAAATCTGGCGCCGACTGATGTCGCTGCGGATCGAAGCTTACACGCCATACACGATCACCGAACCGCAGGCTTTGTTTGACCGCGTCAAGGCGGACCGCGAGCAGGGCTTCTCTATCGTCGATGAGGAGCTCGAACGGGGGCTGCGCGCGCTTGCCGTGCCGATCATGGACGGTGGCGGCCAAGTCGTCGCGGCGATCAATCTGTCCACGCACAGTACGCGCACCACCCGGAATGAAATGCGCGAACGATTTCTTCCCGAGCTCAAAGCGATCGCTCAGCAATTGTCGCCGCTCACAGGGCGCTAATCGGGGACCAGCGGGCGCTGCCACTTGTCATTGCCGGTCACCGCCCGTATCGTCCCGGTAAGTTCGCATTACGGACATTGGTTCGATATTCGAACATTCAATAGTCGAACAATGGGAGGACAGGTATGGCGACAAAGGCGCAGGAGCAACGCAAGCCGGCGGCCTCGCCCGAGCAGATCGGCAAGGCGAAGGTTGAGCGACCGCAGAACGGCAAGGAATACCTGGACTCCCTGCGCGATGACCGCACCGTCTTCATTTACGGCGAACGCGTCAAAGACGTCACCACGCATCCGGCCTTTCGCAATACCGCGCGCATGGTCGCCCGGCTGTACGACGCGCTGCACGACGACAAGCGCAGGCACAGGCTTCTGTTGCCGACCGACACCGGCAATGGGGGGATGACGCATGCCTTCTTCAAGGCGCCCAAGAACCAGAAGGAATTGGTTGCCGGCCGCGACGCCATCGCCGAATGGGCCAAGTTGACCTACGGCTGGCTGGGCCGCTCGCCCGATTACAAAGCGGCCTTTCTTGCCACGCTCGGCGCCAATGCCGAGTTTTACGATCCGTACCAGGACAACGCCAAGCGCTGGTACAAATTCAGTCAGGAGCGGGTGCCTTTCATCAATCACGCCATCATCCATCCGCCGATCGACCGCGACCGCCCGCCCAACGAAGTCAGCGACGTCTGTTGTCACGTCGAAAAGGAGACCGATGCCGGGATCGTCGTTTCCGGCGCCAAGGTCGTCGCTACGGGCTCGGTGCTGACCAACTTCACTTTCGTCGCGCACCACGGGCTCATTCCGGTGCAAGACGAGAAATTCGCCGTCGTGTTCATGGTGCCGACCAATGCACCGGGCGTTAAATTCATCTGCCGCACGTCCTACGAAATGACATCCACGGCGATGGGAAGTCCGTTCGATTATCCGCTGTCGAGCCGGCTTGACGAGAACGATGCGGTCTTCATTTTGGACAAGGTCCTCGTGCCTTGGGAAAACGTGTTCGTCTACGGCGACGTCGACAAGGCTAATAATTTTTTCCCGCGTACGGGATTTCTGCCGCGGTTCGTCGTCCATGGCTGCACGCGGCTTGCCGTCAAGCTCGACTTCATCTCCGGGCTTTTGCTCAAGGCCACCGAAGCCGGCGGCACCAAAGATTATCGCGGCGTGCAGGCCAATGTCGGCGAGGTTATTGCCTGGCGCAACCTATTCTGGGGCTTGTCCGACGCCATGGTACGCGATCCGAAACCTTGGATCAGCGATTATGTGCTGCCCAATATGGATCCGGGTAACGCCTATCAGATCATCGCAACGATGGCTTACACGCGGGTGAAATATCTGATCGAGCAAACGGTGGCGTCCGGCTTAATCTATCTGAACAGTCACGCGCGGGACTTCAAGAACGCTGAAATCCGGCCCTATCTCGATCAATATCTGCGCGGCTCGAATGGCTACAAGGCTGAAGAGCGAGTCAAGCTTCTCAAGCTATTATGGGATTGCCTCGCCAGCGAATTCGGTGGCCGCCATGAGCTGTATGAGATCAATTACGGCGGCTCGACCGAGGAAATCCGCCGCTACTGCCTGTTCGGCGCGCAGGCTTCCGGCAACGCCGACAAGTTCAAGGGCTTTGCCGAGGAATGCATGGCCGAATACGACATCAACGGCTGGAAAGTCCCTGACCTGAGCGATCCGGGCGAATTGAGCTACCACGTGCTGCGCGGCGCCAAATAGCCCCGCTGCCGTTCAAAGGCGCGACACACGACAAGGGCGATCACGCCGAGCGCGCCAGCGCGCCGTCGATCATGTCGACGGTGTTCTGCAGACCATAGGCGGCGACGAACGAGCCAAAGCGCGGGCCTTTCTCCTGGCCGAGCAGCACCTGATAGAGCATGTTGAACCAATCGAGCGTGACGCCCGGCTTGCCGTCCTTGGCCTTCTTCTTGTGGTCGAGGAATGGCTCGCGGCGGCCGACCTCGTAAACGACGTCCTGGATCGCCTGCGCGTCGGCATGCGCCGGCAATTGCGACAGCGCGTCGCGCAGGTCGATCAAGGCCGCGCGTTCGGCCGCGCCCGGCTCGCGGAACCTCTTCGCCGGCGCGACGAAGTCGCGATAATAATTGATCGCGTAGTCGACCAGCGCCGCAAGCCGCGGATGCGTCTGTTTGCTCACGCCGGGCCGATACCGGCCGATAAAACCCCACAGCGTCTCGGCATTGGCGGCGTTCGACGCGGTGACGAGCGACAGCAGCATCGCAAACGGCACCGGATTGTCGGGCGCCGGCGGCGCGCCGGAATGAATATGCCACACCGGATTGCCGAGCCGCTCCTTGGGTCCCTGCCGCGGATAGGCGTCGAGGAATTGCAAATAGTCGTCGACATGCCGCGGGATGACGTCGAAATAGAGCCGCTTCGCCGCTTTCGGCTCGCGATACATGAACAGCGACAGGCTCTCGGGGCTGGCATAGCGCAGCCATTCCTCGATGGTCAGTCCGTTGCCCTTGGACTTGGAGATTTTCTGCCCCTGCTCGTCGAGGAAAAGCTCATAGTTGAAGCCTTCCGGCGGCGTGCCGCCGAGAACGCGGCAGATTTCGCTCGACAATTTGACCGAGTCGATCAGGTCCTTGCCGGCCATCTCGTAGTCGACCCCGAGCGCGACCCAGCGCATGGCCCAGTCCGGCTTCCATTGCAGCTTGCAGCGGCCGCCGGTGACGGATGTGGTAACGCGCTCGCCGCCGTTTTCGTAGGTAATGGTCCCAGCCTTGGCGTCGTGGGCAACGACCGGCACCTGCAACACGATGCCGGTCTTGGCGTCGATCGGTAAAAATGGCGAATAGGTCTGCGCGCGCTCTTCGCGCAGCGACGGCAGCATGACCTCCATCACCTGTTCGAAATGCGCCAGCATTGTGAGCAGCGCGCCATCGAACCGCCCCGACATATAGCAGGCGGTCGAGGACATGAATTCGTAGTCGAAGCCGAACTGGTCGAGGAAGGCGCGCAGCCGCGCGTTGTTATGGGCGGCGAAACTGTCATGGGTGCCGAACGGATCCGGTACTTGGGTCAGCGGCTTGCCGAGATGGCGCGCCACCAGCTCCTTGTTGGGCACGTTATCCGGGACTTTGCGCAGACCGTCCATGTCGTCGGAAAAGGCAATCAGCCGTGTTTTGACCTTGTCGTCGGTAAGCACGCGGAAGGCATGGCGCACCATGGTCGTGCGCGCCACCTCGCCGAACGTGCCGATATGCGGCAGGCCGGATGGGCCGTAGCCGGTTTCGAAAATCACTTCGTCCTTCGGCTTGCGCTTGAGCCGCGCCACGATCTTGCGCGCCTCCTCGAACGGCCAGGCATGCGACAGCTCGGCGATTTCGCGCAGGCTTGCGGCAGTGGGTTCCGAACTTGTCATCGCGTCGAGCTTTCGTCTTTTTAGAGCATGATCCGGAAAAGTGAATGCCGATTTTCCGACAAGATCATGCTCCAACAAAGCGCCCTAGGCCGCTTCAAAACGGGCTGATCGGAAAATAGCGCAGCCACAGGTCGGCGTAGCTGCCTTTTTCCCATTGCCGGAACAGCGCCCAGTTCAGCGCCTGGCGCAACAGGTCGTTGCCGCGCTTGACCGCAATGCCGATCCCTTCGCCGAAGAAGCGGCTTTCCAGATAGGGGCCTGAGCGGAACGCGCAACAGCCGGCGGAATCGGTGCCGTTGAGCCACAAGGCCAGTGAAATCCCGTCGCCGAACAACAGATCGACATCGTTGTTGCGCAGCGCTTGGCGCGCCGCTTCGTCATTGGCGTAGGGCTTTATCTCGGCTTCCGTGAACAGTTCCTTCAAGAACGCTTCATGCGCCGTACCGGCGACGACCGCGATTTTCTT
>Ga0335078_10017126_pt1 | contig 10768 bp, 11 predicted proteins | sample Lox_Sample_32_FD_206711 | JGI IMG/M metagenome (GOLD analysis project Ga0335078, IMG submission 206711) | Soil microbial communities from Loxahatchee National Wildlife Refuge, Florida, United States - Lox_Sample_3.2 | ecosystem: Environmental > Terrestrial > Soil > Wetlands | place: USA... | reverse complement strand
CGAGGCACACCACCACGTCCGCGACCTTACTTTCCGGGAAGATGCCGCCGCCAGCCGCACCGGCAGCGGCCCCGCCAACCTGGCCACCATCCGCGCCGCCATCATCGCGGCCCTCAAATACGCCGGCCACCTGCACATCCCCGAGGGCCGCCGCGACCACACCAGCCCAGCCGAAACCCTCCGCCTCCACGGCCTCGATTAGGACAGATGCAGACATTCACGGAACACGCCGGAGCCCTGCGCACCAGGACCTTCGGCCCTCAACCAGGTTGCCCTAATGCTGCGCCCGGCCCTTGCCGGACGACCTGCAGCTGGCCGCGACATCCTGCCCAGCATCCCGAACAGGAAAAGAGGCTTTGGGGTGGTTGACTCACGGAGTTGCTACGCGGCCTTATCAGCGCCGCCGTCACCCGCCTTGCCGTGACCTCGACCGGGCGAGGGAACCGCTGGTGATCAGCTCCGCGAGCGCGTTCGCGGGCCGGCGACCGGCCTCCGGGGTCCGTCTGAACGTACTGCGTGATGGTGGACGCCACGTCCGCCTGCCCGATGCGCCTGCTGAGCGCCTCCGGTCGATCTGCGCGTCCCGGCTGCCTTAGACGCCGGCTGCGGCGGTGAGGGGCGCCAGCGCGTCGTCGATGGTGGAGAACACCGGCATCCGGCTGTCCAGGCCGCTGATCCGCAGTATCTTCGCGACCTGCGGCCGCGGCGCGATGAGGCCGAAACCGCACCCGGCCGCGTCGGCCTGGTTGGCGATCTTGACGAAGGCGCTGAGCCCGCGGGCGTCGCAGAAGGACAGGCCGGTCAGGTCGAGCAGCACCAGCCGGGCCAGGCGGCCGATGGCGGCGCAGCCCTGGGCGGCCACGCCCTCGCTGGTGGTCAGGTCCAGCTCTGCTGGCATGCTCACGATCTCGATCCCGCCGCCGCTACCGGCCGTCGTCTGGTTCTCGGCGTGAGTCATCGTCGTCTGCCATCTGTGGTCGCTATCCGCTGATGCGGTCCGGCCACGATCCCATGGTGGCCTGCCTGGGTGTTCAGGGTCGAAGGTCCCGTCTTGGTCGGGTGCTAAGCCCCTGCCGGGACGCCTCGCGGGCCGGTGACGCTGGCGGGATGAGGATGAGGTTTCCGCGCCGAGGGGCCGGGAAGGCCGGGAGGTCTCCCGGCGGCCCGGCTGCCGGAACGCCCTCCGATGACCGGGCTGCCTGGTCCGGGCCGCACGATCTGGGTGATCGGGCCTGCTGCTGCCCCGCCCGGCCGGTGGTGCGGGTCCTCATCCCGCCCGCCCCGGCTCGCCGGCATCCGGTTGACCTGCTGCTGTGCGGCCACCACTACCGGGCGTCCCGCGCCGCCCTGGCCGCCGCAGGCGCGGTGATCATGGACGACCGGCGCAGCGGCGGAACCATCGTCACCGAGCATGAACCAGGCGACCCCGTTTCCTCCGATGCCACGCCGCGGCGATGAGCTGACCGCCGTGCTAGCAGGATCCCGCTTCCTGGCGGCAGGTTCACCCGGCTGGGTGACGGCGAGAGGGGCCTCATCGCCAGCCGGCGGCCACAGACTGCACCCTTGACCCTTGCCGCCGGGCGTCCGGGGTCATCGACTGACCGGGGAGCGGCCGTCAGGCTGGCCCTGGAGGGCCGCTGACCTGGGACGCTCCGGTTAACTGGATACCCCTAACCGGGCTTTCGATGGGGGTTTGGGGGAGAAGGGCAGGAGCTGGTCACCTCCCCTGCTGACCACCCCGTAGGTTGCCTCGGGCAGCTCCGCCCAGGCGCCGGGCAGGTCGCCGATGGGCTCCGAGACCACAAACCGGGCGTCGTCGGACAGCTGCTGCAGGGCAGGTCGTTCGGGATATTGCCGTTTGACTGTGCGGGCGTCGCGGCTGAAGAACAGCGACCGCGATTTGCCCTCGCTCGAATAGCGAAACACCCACAAGCTCTCACCGTCACTGGTGGCGATCGTGCCCTGGAACGGGTCGGTGATGCCCCGCTGCCGCCCGCATGCCTCGACGAACCCGATGGCGCGCGCGACAGCGTCCGGCGGATCGTCGGCCAGGCCGAAGGTGAGCGCCAGGTAGAACAGGACCTCGGTGTCGGCTTGGCCCTTGATCTCGGGAAACAGCGACTCATCGACCGCGAGCACCAGGTCCCGCTTGATCGCCGCGAAGCCGTCGATGAATCCGTTGTGCATGAACAGCCACCGGCCATGGCGGAACGGGTGGCAGTTGGTCTGCTGCACGGCTGACCCGATCGCCGCGCGGATGTGCGCGAAGAACAGATGCGAGCTGATGTGGCCCGCGAGCTCGCGCAGGTTCTGGTCATTCCAGGCCGGCTCGATGCTGCGGAAGACCCCCGGGGCCGGCGCGGCGTCATACCAGCCGATACCGAACCCGTCGCCGTTTGTCGTCTCGGCCCCCAGCTTGGAGTGCAAGCTCTGGTCAATCAGCGAATGGACCGGGGTGTAGAGCACATTTGTGAGCAAGACAGGTGAACCCGTGTACGCGAGCCAGCGACACATAAGTCCTTCCCTTCGGTCGTGGGGCTGGAGCGCTCAGCAGCCGGACCCCCAGACGCGCTCCCCTCGCTCTGTTGCCATGGGGAAGATCGTAGCTCTGACGTACTACTTCAGCACGGGCGGTAGCGCCAAAGCTAGCGGACTCAAGGTGCCTGGGTGACCCGATCACCACGGCACGGCATGCCAGCCAAGCGCCCTGTGCGCACCCCCGGAGTGGGGTTCGGCCTCGCGCGCGCGAGACGGGCGTGCGTTGTAGGTCGCATGCTGAAGTCAGGCAAAAGTCAGGGTCACGACCGGATTCTGGCCGTCCAAACCGGACGAAACAAGTACAATAGACTATCGCATTTAAGTTCGATATAGCCACACTATGCTGAAAATTACCAGCTCACCGCGCAATAAGTCCCGCGGGCGGCCGGAACGCTTGACAAAACCACGGTCTTGGCCTGGCACCGGACCGAGCTCGGGGTCAAGACCAGCTCGCGCTCATAACGATCTTTCGGGACAGCGCCGGTGACCACGGCGGCCGAGCATCCCGGCGCGCTCACAGGTAGGGCGGATATCGCACGTCGGTACTATCCCGTCCATCACAACGCGTAACCGTAATAGCCGTCACCGGGGCAGTCCGTGATGCGCGACTGCGCAGGTTGCGGTGACCGCCGACCAAGACTCAGTCAGGAGGGCGAAAGTAACAATAGTGCTTATCAAGCGTTGCCAGAACCGTGCTCACGGAGCGCTGCCGCTACGTCACCAAATAACTACGAGGTCGCTGACACGCCATTCTCCCAGGGCTTCGGTCCTGGTAGCGAAGACTGCCGCGAACCGCTAGCCCCCCATCGCGAATTGCCGGCCCCGGGCACCTGCGGCGTGTTACTTTGGACTGGTGATAGATCCCCGGTTCGGGGATGTACCACCACCGAGGGGGTTCAAGTCTCGGACACACAAATTCCCCATAAGTTGCTGAATTTGGGCAGGCTGGAGCGTCGCCCAGACTCGGCCTCCGGCCGCTGCGGGTGCTCTGCCTGCTGCTTCGGCCTGCGTTATCTCCTTCCTGCAGGCGTTTTGCGGTCGAGGGTGACGAACACAGGGCCGTGGGTGTCGGCGCGCAGGGTGTGCTCGTCCGGATCGTAGATAAGCGTGATGTTCTGGGTCCGCAGGTAGCTGATCGTCGCTACTGCCCCGTTCGCTGTGCCCTGCTTGCGGCTCCTGCGGGCCGGGACGCTGAGAAGGATCCCCAGCGCCGGGAGGCGGGGCAGGATCTGGTCCTCGCGGATGTAGGCGTTCGGCGGCCGGGCGGGGTCCGGGCGGGTGGCGGTGGTATGGCCGTGCCGGCACCGGTAGGCGGGCTTGCCGTTGGACCAGCACGATTCCAGCAGCCGCCCGCAGGTACCACAGCGCAGCAGTCCGGCCAGCAGATAGTGGTGCCCCGCCGGACTGCCCGGGCCGCGCCGGGCGGCCTGGTCCTGGGCGGCGATGAAATCGGTCTCTGTGACGATCGCGGGGTGGGCCGGACGGGCGGAGATGACCCAGCCTTCGGGCAGGTTCCACCGCTGCACCGGCCGGTGCCCCAGCCCGGTGTTCGCCGGGTCGACCAGGTCACTGTCAGTCCGTTGCCGGTTCCACACCTGCCGCCCGGTGTAGCGGGGGTTGCCCAGGATCGCGCGGACCGTGTGCAGCGTCCACGCCTTGCCGCTGCGATGCGGATTACGGCCCGGGTCCGCGGCCGACGGGCAGGGGACCGCGGCGTCGTTGAGCGCGCGGGCGATCCGGGCCATGCTGTGCCCGGCCAGGCGCTCCGCGAAGATCCACGCCACCTGCGGTGCCGTCTGCGGGTCGGGTTCCAGCCGGTGTGCCCGCCGCCCCCAGGCGGCGTGGGCCTTGTTCGGGTGCGGGCCGGCGTCGGCGAGACGGTACACGTACGGTGGCCGGCCGCCGAGGTACCGGCCCTGCTCGCGGGTCTGGGCGGCCATCGCGGTGCGGACCCGGATCCTGGTGCGGGTGATCTCCCGCTTGGACTGCAGGCCCAGCGCCATCATCGTCTGCTCGTGATCCTCAGCGCCGAAGTCGACCCGGCCGCCGACCTCGGGCATCCACAACTGAACCCATAGTGCTCGAACAGCGGCGCCATCGACGCGAACTGGCTCCCGTAGAACGCCCGCTCATACTCCCCGATCACAATCGCGTCCCAGCCACGGTCCGGGTCGGCCAGCTCAGCGACCAAGGCAGCGGCCTGCGGGCGGCGCGCCCGAGCCAGCGTCCGACTCTGGCCAATGTCGAAGAACTCTGCCACGATCCGCCCATGCCCAGCGATCAGCGCCCCGGCCTGGTCCCGCTGCCGGGCCGGCGATGTCACCGGGTCCTGGTAATCCTCGGTCGACACCCGCCCATAGAACAAGAACCGCAGGCCGCCGCTGTCTGGCTGTGCTGCACGACGCCGCCCCGTGCGCTCAGCCCAGGCCGCCAGCCCTCCCGGAGCCAGTTCCGAGAGCTGCGTCGTGACGATGACACCGCCCCTTCCGCCTGGTTATCAACTTGTCCAAGCGTGCATCACAAATCCCAGGAATAGCGGCAGCAACACGCGATCCGCGCAGATTCCGTTCCCGTATAGCCGTATTACGGCGACACGGGACAGACCGGAGATGAGCTCGCCGCCGACCTGGTGATCTGTACTCGTCACGTCCGTCACCTCAACGATCGCGAGGCGGAGTAGCTCTGTGCGGGCCGGTGCGCAGCAGCCGCCACGCCCGCAGGGCCGCAGTGATAAGGTGCGGGGCTCATCTTTCCAGCGCCGGTGCAGGGCGATGAGCTCCTCTTGCATGCCCGGGCCCAGGTCGGCTGGGGTTAGCTGGCCGGTCAGCTTGACCGGTCGCGACGCGCAGTCCGCAGTCGGGCCGGACGCTCAGCGACTCGCACTTCGTGGCCATGTTCCCGGCCCTGGCCGGGGCCCGGCTGGCCGGCCGGGGCGGGGACTGGGGGCAGGCTGACCGGGCCGCGGCGGCCGCAGTGGAGCTTGGCCGCCGCGGCGCGGGCCGGGTCGAACTGGCGGCGGCCCTGCTCACCGCGGCTGCGACCGTCCGGACGGCGCCGCCGCCCATCGGCGCCGGCGCGCCCGACGGGATTGCTGCGGCAGCTGCGTTGAGGACCGTGGGCCAGGCCTGGAGGCGTACCGTCACGTTGCTGTCACTGGCCTCCTGGTGCGCAGATCAGAGCTCTACTGGCTGCCGCTCCGGCCGCGTTTGACCGCGCCCACGATGACCTTGACCGCGAGCCCGACGGCGACCAGATCGACGATCATCTGCCCGGTGACCACCAGCCGCGCCGCCTCGGTCTTGGCCGTGATATCGCCGAACCCGACCGTGGAGAACACGGTGACGGTGAAATACAGCGCGTCGGTGCGTGTCAGCGGCTCGCTGAAGTTGCCGGCGGAAATCGCGGCCAGGACGACATAGGTGCTGGCGAACAGCAGCAGGAACAGCGGAATGCTGGTGGCGAGGGCCTCGACCCCCCGCAAGCCCGGGTACCGTGACCGGACGATCCAGCGGACCTGGAAGACGACCAGTGCGATGAGCCACGCCAGCCCGATGGCCAGCATCATGACGGCGGCCCAGGTCGAGGAGCGGTCCAGGGGCAGCAGATAGTAGATGGCCACCAGCGCGGCGGTGGATCCCACCGCCCGGAGCACAGCCAGCACGATGGTACGGCGCGGGGGTCTGGCCTCAGGCCGGGCGGCAGGTTCCGGGTCCGCGTGGTCAGTCATGCCCTCCTCCCTTTCCAAGATCAACCCGACACGCCGCCGGATCGGGGATCGCTCGCCTAGGACTGGCGCGTTTGGGAGGGCACCACTACCCGGCCTGCCTGTCACGCGCATCGTTCCGGCAATAGCGCCGCCCAGCCCCGAGAGGGAGCGGGGATTCTCCCTTCCGGCTCACTTTTCCGGCGGAAGCTTTACCGGGGCGGAGGACTCCGAAGGAAGCACGGGGTGCGCCTCCGGCCGATCAGGGACTGGCGGGTGAGGACCCGTCACGGGTCCGGGATGGGCCCGTTCGCGTACCCGCCGGCCCACTCTATGCGCCACGTAGAGGGAGAACGCCGCGGCCGGCAGTTCCACGAGCAGCGCCAGGATCAGCGCCTGGGTGGCCGCTTGCGCGGTTGTCGAGGTGGTGATGTCGAACCATGCGTCGGCAACCAGCAAGGTGGCCACCACCGTGGCCGGGTACACCGCCCTGGCATCCAGCCGGAACGCCCAGTGGGCGGTCAGGTAGATGGCCAGCACCTCGATCAGGTCAAAGCCGGTCCAGGTGAGACGGTAATGGTGCTCAAGATTTTCTTTCGGCAGGCTCAGCGCCAGAAAGACCGTCCACACGATGAGCCCGACGGCAACAATCAGGTACGCCCACGCCAGACGCCGGGCTCGCCGCCGCACCCTGAGCGGGACGTCCCGGCCACCGGCGCTGGCCGCGTCTGACACGAATCACATCTCCTTGACAGTTTCCTGCAAGGCCTTGCCGATGTCTTTCGGGTCCACATCGAGCTCCTGGGCGGTCTGCTTCTCCGCCCTGGTCACGGCGTGCTTGATCGCGTCCTCGACCTTGCTCTCCCCGACGATGACCAGCCCGGCCTGGCCCGGGCCGATGAAATCGCCGAGCTGTCTGGCCTCTGAGCGCGACATCCCCCTGGCCAGGTGCCCGCTGACGCCGCCGACCACGGCGCCGGCTGCTGCCGCGCCGAGGACCGCCGGGGGGAAGATGACCCCGACCGCCGCCCCCGCGGCAGCGCCCCACCAGGCACCATGGCGGGTGGCCGTCTCGTCCTTGTTCTCGTGCACCTTGCCGCTGGCGTCCTTGGTGACGACGGCCGCGTCGTAGGAACCGACCAGGCCCGCGGCGTGCGCGTCCTTGACGACCTGGTAGTCCTCCTGTGCTGTTGCCTCATCTGGATACGTTGCCACCAGCACGAATGTGCCGCCGGATCCGGACATGTCGACCTCCTCGTTTGGCTGGCGTGATGCGCCAGCCGGGCAGTGCGTGCATCCCGGCCGTCCGCCGGCCGCTGCACAACCTCAGCCTGTCAGCCACCAACCCGCGCGGTCGCCACCCCGATTGGATGAAAGGTCACGCCAGGTTGCGGGCCGTCGACAGCAGACGGCCGACGGCCGCAAGGCTGCGAGGAAACGGCCGCGGGTCAGGATCTGCTTGTCGTAACTTCCGCCTCTTATGACACAGGAGTCAGTGCGGCCGCGACCTCGGTTTCCTGGCCCGGGTCTTCGCCAAGCTGCTGGTCAACTTCACCTGGTGGGTGAACCGGGAGGACGCCAACGGCAACAACGTGTTCGAGGGCGGTTTCCTCGGCCTGGACAATATCGGCCCGATCGACCGCTCCCACCTGCCCGCCGGGTATCTCCTGGAGCAGTCCGATGCGACCGGCTGGATGGGCGCCTACGCGCTGGGACTGGGCACGATCGCCGCCGTGCTGGGCCGGTCCGGCCATCAGGGCCAGCAGCAGCAGGGCCAGGATCTGGTGCTGAAGTTCATGGAGCATTTCGCGGGCATCCGCGCCGCGCTGGACGAGCAAGGCCTGTGGGACGAGGGCGACGGGTTCTTCTACGACCGGCTGGTGACTCCGTCCGGCTACACCGTCCCGGTCAAGGTGCACTCCATGGTCGGGATCATCCCGGCGCTGGCCGCCGGGGTCCTGGACGGTGACATGCTGCACCAGGCGATGACCATGAACAAGCAGTTCATGCGGTTCCTGCACAAGCAGGTCGGGGACATCGCGAAACTGGCCGAGCACCCGCAGCTGCGCGGCGAGGGCACCGCCCAGCGGCGCCCGGCAGCCCCGCAGCCGCACCGCGAGCCGCCGGCGACCACATCACCGTCAGCCCCCGGTCCATCGCGGTGCTGTCCGACCCGCGCCGCGACTGACCGCGCCGTTACCGGCTAGGGCCGGACCGATAAGAATTTCAACCCGGGCGGGGCTGTTTCCCGGCCCGGGTTGAAATTTCTTGCTGACTGCGCCGCCGGGCGGGACACGATCTCCGTTACTGGGCGGTCACCGGTTCAGCCTTCTCCGGTTCGGTCTCCTCCGGCGTTCGCTGATGCCGCAGGCGGACATGATCGTCGGCCTCGTGCTCCACCGGATGGGCGCCCGCGTTCACCCGATCTGGGTGGTGCGCATATGTGACGTGCCGTCCAATGTTGAATGTAGGACCACGGACGCCCCTGGGGTGGTTACCGGCCGCTGCCTGGCACGACTGGGCGGCGTTCGGCGGTTGCGCCGGAACGGGGCCAGACGGAAAGAGACTCATATGGCAATCGGGCCAGTGCAGCTCATCGTGCTGGGGTTCCGGCACCCGGACTTCCACGGTGAGATCATCGCCGAACTGGAACGGCTGCGGGCGAGCGATACCATCCGGGTAATCGATTCGCTTGCGGTATACAAGAGCGCGGATGGCGAGCTGGAGGTGGAGCACCTGAGCAACTTGTCCGAGCAGGAGGCGATCGAGCTTGGCAGTAAGGTCGGGGCGCTGATCGGCCTGGGCATCGAGGGCGAGGAGGGCATGGAGGCCGGCGCGGAGGTCGGCGCGGAGACGGTCGCCGCCCAGGGCGGTGTGAACGTGTTCACCGAGCAGGAGGGCTGGGATGTGCTCGAGGACATCCCGAACGACTCTGCCGCGGCGCTGATCCTGCTGGAGCATCACTGGGCTGTGCCGTTGCGGGACGCGATCGCACGCGCCGGGGGGTTCCGCATCAGTGATGGGTTTATCAGCCCGCTGGACCTGGTCGACATCGGGCTGATGTCGGCTGAGGAAGCCAGGGAGCTGCACGAGATGGAAACGGCGGCTGCCGCCAGCTGACCACGCCGACCGATGTTCATGACTATCAGGAGGAACGAGATGTTCGGATCACGTAGGGTCGCGCGCCGTACTGGGCGGCGCACCGCGCGGCGTGTTTCCCGCCGCCGGTAACGGCTCACTGCGAGCGGTCCCAGCCGGGACCGCTGACCCCGCATCAAGCGCTATCGGATCGTCAGACGCCCTCAACCGCTTTCAGCCACCCGGACTTGACCACGTTGACGAACTCCTGGTAGTCCGCTCGTGGACAGCGGAAGCCCGGGTACTGGCAGCCATCGGGGTTTCCGGCTGTCGCATCTCGCCTGTGCGCGGACGGAGCCTCTCGCCTGCGGGCTGTGGTGTCTGCCGAGTTCGTTCCACTACGTTGAATGAATGACCAATGTGCTGGCTAGCTGGAATGATGGCGCCGCGAGGCAGGCGGTCGTGGGGTTTGTCGAGCGGACGGTGTCGGATGGTGTGCCGGTCGAGGAACGGGTCGCGGTCTTCGATAATGACGGTACGTTGTGGTGCGAGAAGCCGATGCCGGTCCAGTTTGACTTCATTCTTCGCCGGCTATCGGAGATGGCGCAGGCCGACCCCGGGCTGCGCGGCCGTCAGCCCTGGAAGGCGGCGTACGAGCGCGACTATGGCTGGTTCGGGACGGTGATCACCGAGCACTACGCGGGCAACGACGCCAACGTGGGGACGCTCCTGGCCGGGATCCTCGCCGCCTACGAGGGGATCAGCGTCGAGGAGTTCGAGGCGAAGTCCGATGCCTTCTTGCGCACCGCGCGGCATCCGGCCCTCAGCCGCGGGTACCTCGAATGCGTTTACGTGCCGATGGTCGAGCTGCTCGGCTACCTGGAAGCGAACGGGTTCGCGAACTACATCGCCTCCGGTGGCGGGCGTGACTTCATGCGGCCGGTCAGCCAGGAGGTGTACGGGATTCCCCGTGACCGGGTGATCGGCAGCGCAGCCGCGTTCCAGTACACGAGCGACGACCGTGGTGGCACGATCACGCACAAGGCCGAGGCCGACGTTCTCGATGATGGCCCGCAAAAACCGATCCGGATCTGGAGCCGCACCGGCCGGCGGCCGCTGCTCGCTGCTGGCAACTCCAACGGCGACATCCCGATGCTCGATTACACCTGGCATCCCGGCAAGCCGTCCCTGCGCCTGCTCCTGCTCCACGACGACGGCCAGCGCGAGTTCGCCTACACCAGCGGCGCCGAACAGGCACTGGAGCGGGCCGGCAAGAGCGGCTGGACGGTCGTCAGCATCAAGGACGACTGGGCCACCGTCTTCTGACATACGACGCCCTGCCGATGTAGATGAATACCGCTTCGGGCTTCGCCCATGGCCGCGCTTCACCTCCTCCGGGTGAAGCCCGGCGGACCCGCGGCGGCTGACCATCAGGGGTAAGTCCAGCCC
>Ga0335078_10017125_pt1 | contig 10768 bp, 8 predicted proteins | sample Lox_Sample_32_FD_206711 | JGI IMG/M metagenome (GOLD analysis project Ga0335078, IMG submission 206711) | Soil microbial communities from Loxahatchee National Wildlife Refuge, Florida, United States - Lox_Sample_3.2 | ecosystem: Environmental > Terrestrial > Soil > Wetlands | place: USA: Florida... | reverse complement strand
ATCGACCCCGCCCACGCGCCGTCCGACCACGGCGCGGGCCCCTACCTGCTGCTGTTCCTGGCCTGCCTGCCCGCCCTGGACATGGAGTCCCGGGCAGGCGCGGCCCGCGTCCTCGACGCCATCCGCGGCACCGGCGCCTCCGCCGCCCAGCGCAAACGGCTGACCGCGATTATCCTGAAAAGAGCTTCCCACGCCGCCCGGCGGCACCTGGAGGAACTGATGAAGACCAGTGAGTACGAGGACGACTTCATCGAGAGCTACGTCCGAGTCGGCATCGAGAAAGGCATCGAGCGCCGCGAAGGTCGAGCGGTTTACGACTCCGGCGCGGCGCCGTCGGTGAACCCGGTCGAGACGCGGCTGAGCTTGGTCAGCTCGGTGCGGAACCGGCGCGGGCCGAGGGTGCGGTACGGGTCGGCAAGGCCGAGGTAGGAACGGACGCCCATCTCGTAAAGGACGATCATCGCCACCCCGTTGACGTGAGCGTACGCGCGGTCGCGGCCGGGATCGAGGCGGCGGACGGCCTTGGTGGCCGAACGGATCAGCCGCTTGCGCGTGTCCGTCCTGACCCGCCCGGCGAGCAGCGGCTCCTTCTCCGTGTTCAGGAAGAAGATCTTGGCCACCGGCCCGGCGTCGTCGATGTCGTCGAGCAGCTCCGCCGCCACGTTGCTGAGTGCCTCTGGCGTGCCGGCGGCCGCCAGCCGCCGCTCAACGATGTCGGTCCAGCGGTGCGCGAAGTCCTGGACGATCTCCTCAAGCAGCTGCTCGCGGGATGAGAAGTGATAGTAAAACGTCGCGGGCGTCATGCCCGCTCGCTCCACTATGTCGGCCACGGTGATGAATTCCCATGGCTCGAGCGAGAACAGCTCCACGGCCGCCTCGATGAGGTGGTGCCTGCGCGACGGCCGATTCGCCGGTTTCCGCGTGCTGGCATCCACCGTCATAATAGGGATACTAACTGAAGCCCAAGAGGACTAACGTGACATCCGCTCAAGATAAGCGCCCCGCCCACCGGCCCTCGCGCCGCAAGGAGATCATCGAGGCCGCGACGAAGGCGTTCTCCAGGGACGGGTACATGGAAGCCAGGATCGAGGACATCGCCCGTGCCGCCGGGGTCGCCCCCACCGCGATCTATTACCACTTCGGCGGCAAGGAGGAGCTTTTCACGCAGGCACTGCGGGCCGCGATGGCCGGGTTCAGCGAGTGCGTCTACCTTGCCCGCCCGGATTATGAGCCGACCGACGTCGACGGCCTGCGCAAGGTGCTCGCCGCGGGCTGGGAGTTCTGGAGCACGCACCCGGACGAGGCCCGGCTCGTGGCGCGCTACTCGGAAGGCCCGACGGAGAACGCGCTGGCGCTTCGCCGGGAGTGGGAGGAGCGGCACCTGCAGCGTGCCTACGATTACACCCCCGCGGTCCGGTCGTCCCGTAGCACGCGCAAGGCACGCGAGCAGCACGCGGCGCACACCATGGCGATCCGGGTGATGCTTGACGTCATCCTCACCACGCAGGCGACGGTGCTCGAGGGCCCGGTGAGCCGGGTGGGCCGTGCTCCGCTCGCGGCCGCGGTCGAAGAGATGTGCGTGTCGCTCATCCTGTCGCTGAGCTGACCGCCACGGCGGCGTGCGCCGCCGCGAGCCGGGCACCGGGCACGCGCGACGGCGAGCAGGAGATGTAATCGAGTCCGAGCCGCTCGCACAGCTCGATCGAAGCGGGGTCGCCGCCGTGCTCACCGCAGATGCCGAGCTTGATCCCTGGGTTCACTCGCCGCGCCGCCGTCACCGCGGTCTTGATCAGCTCGCCCACGCCGTCCGGGTCGAGGCTCGTGAACGGGCTCACCGGCAGCAGGTCCTGAGCGACGTAGGTGCTGAGCACCTGCGCCTCCACGTCGTCGCGGGAGAAACCGTACGTGAGCTGGGTCAGGTCGTTCGTGCCGAAGGAAAGGAACTGCGCGATCCTGGCGAGCTGGCCGGCGATCAGCGCGGCGCGCGGTGTCTCCACCATCGTGCCGACGGTATAGGGCACCGTCACGCCGGTTCGCGCCGCGACCTCTTCCGCGGCGCGATGGATGCTGGCCACGGCCGCGGCCAGTTCCCCAAGCACGGCCACCAGCGGAACCATCACCTCGAGCTGCGGTGTCACCCCGCTGGCGGCGAGCTCCGCCCAGGCGCTGAACAGCGCGCGCGCCTGGGCCGGGTACAGCTCGGTGCGCAGCACCGCGAGGCGGACGCCGCGCAGCCCGAGCATCGGATTGACCTCTTGCGCCGATTCACCAAGGAACTCGTGCAGCGGCGCGTCGAGCAGCCGCACGGTCACCGGGCGGCCGCCCGTTACCGCGAGGAGGTCGGCAAAGTCCTCCCGCTGCGCCGCGGCCAGCTCGGCCAGGGCGGCGGCCTCCGCGTCGGCGTCCGCGGCGAGCAGGTACCCGCGCACGAGCGGCAGCCGGTCGCCGAGGAACTGATGCTCGGTGCGGCACAGGCCAACACCCTCGGCACCGTACCGAATGGCCAGCGCCGCGTCCCTGCCGTTGTCCGCGTTCGCGCGGACGGCGAGCCGCCGCACCCGGTCCGCCCGGCGCAGCAGGGATTCAAGGTCGCCGCCGGGCCGCGGCGGCACGACATGCGCGGCGCCGGCGTAGATGTTCCCGCTGCTGCCGTCGACCGAGACCAGCTCGCCCTCGGCAAGCGAGTGGCCTGCGCTTGTCACGCTCCGGCCCGGCTTGTCGATGCGCAGCGCGATGGCACCGCAGACCGCCGGCCGGCCAAGGCCCCTGGCGACAACGGCGGCGTGCGACGACAGACCGCCGCGCATGGTCACCACCGCCTTGCAGGCCAGCAGTCCCGGCAGGTCACCCGGCGTGGTCTCCTCGGCCATGAGGATCACCGGGTTGCCGCTCTCGCTCCACTCGACGGCCCGTTCGCTGCTCAGCGCGATGCGCCCGACGGCGGCGCCCGCCGCGGCGGGCAGGCCGCGGGCGAACAGTTCCTCCCGTCCCGTCAGCTCCAGCTGGGGATGGAGCAGCGTCTCGATGTCGGACGCCGTGACGGAGCCGACCGCCGTCATGTCATCGATGACGCCCGCCTCGGCGAGGTCTACGGCCAGGCGGATCGCCGTGCGCGGTGACTGCCGCTCGATCTTGCGGGCGGCGAGCAGCGCGAACTCCCCCTGCCATACCTCGAATTCGACCTGGGCAGCGGCCCGCATGCCGAGTTCGAGCGCACGCAGCGCGGAGGCAAGCGGTTCCCGGCCGCCGGGCAGCTCATCGAGCGGCTCGCCGGGCCAGCCGCCCGCCGCGCCGCGGCTGAAGCCGGCCCGGCGAAACATCCCGGTGGGCCCGAACGCGCCGGTGGCCGGGTCACGGCTGTCCGCCACCCCGTGCCCGCAGGTCCGCGCCGGCCCGACCCTGATCGCCTGCACGTGCAGCGCAAGGCCGAGGTCCGCTGGCTGGCCCTGGCCCCGCCGCTGCCGCCTGGCGCGCGGTGAAGTCCACCGGCGCAGCGCCGCCTGCGCGGCGCGGGCCAGCTGCGCGGCAGGCTCGTCCGGGTAGGGGAAACCCGCGGCGGTGCTGAGCTCAAGGAACTTGCGCACCCGCGCCGCGGGGCTGGCCGCCTCGTACTCGGCGTCGGCGAACTCGTCGCCTGGTATGCCCGCACCGTGCTCGCCGACGTAACGGATGGCCGCGGCGAGCACGTCGTAGGCCGCCTGCGAGCCGTCGGCGAGTGCGTCAAGCGCCGGCGCCGACTCGGCGGTAAGACCCACCACCAGGTCCGCGGGCACCCCGCTGCCGGCCGTCGCGCTGGCAAGCAGCCGGATGAGCACCGGGTGCGCCGGGTCGCCGAACGGCTGGCCGGCCAGCCGCCGCAACTGGCCGAGCGCGGCCCGCGCCACCTCCGGCCGGGCTAGCGCGGCGGCATGCGACACCGGCATGGTCAGCCCGGGCACCACCGGCAGCCCAAGCGCGACCAGGCGGTCCATCTCGACGCCGTGCACCCCTAGCTCGCCGGTGTCCAGGCCGCGGTCACGGCCACCGCCGTAGGGCACGAGGGCCTTGGCCGCGGCTGCTGAAGGGGTCATGTGCTCTTCCGTCCTATGTCTTCCGTCGCCCGTCTGCGGTCCACCTGGTCAGCCGGCAATGGTCCTCATCCCGGCCCAGTACGGTGCCCGCATCGCCTTCTTGTCCGGCTTGCCCATCGCGTTGTAAATGAGCTCGGCCCGGAACTCATACGCCCTCGGCACCTTGTAGGGGGCCAGGCGCTCACGGCAGTACGCCTCGAGCGTGCCCGGGTCCGGCGGTTCACCGGCGGGAACGATCAGCGCGAGCATGCTCTCGCCGAGGTCGGGATGCGGCACGCCGATCACCGCGACCTCGGCCACCGCCGGATGCGTGACAAGCACCTGCTCGCTCTCGGCGGGGTAGAGGTTCACTCCGCCAGACAGCACCATGTCGGCGACCCTGTCGGTGATGTAGACGTAGCCGTCCTCGTCTACGTAGCCGACGTCACCGAGCGTGAATACCCCCGGTGCGACGTACGCGCTCGCGGTCTTCTCCGGATCGGCGTGATAGCGCGGGCCGCGGTCGGGCGGCGCGCGGAACCCGAGCACGCCAACCGCGCCTGGTCCCAGCGGCTGGCCGCCGGAGTCCAGGACCACGGCCTCGAACGGCGCGCGTGGCCGCCCCACGGAACCGCGGTGCGCCAGCCACTCGGTCGAATCGATCCTGCAGAGCGTCCCGCTCTCGCTGCCGCCGTAGGACTCGACGAGCACCGGGCCGAACCAGTCGATCATGGCCAGCTTGGCGCCGGCCGGGCACGCCGAGCCGGTCTGGCTGACCAGCCGCAGGCTGGACACGTCGTACCGGTCACGTACCCGCGCGGGCAGCGCGAGCAGCCGCTGGAAGTGGGTGGGGACCATGACCGTGGAGGTGACACCGTGCTTTTCGATCAGCCACAAGATCTCCTCGGCGTCGAACCGGCCCGCGATGATCACCGGCTGCCCGGCCAGCAGGTGCCTGACCGAGGTGAGCGGAGCGTTGTGCTGCAGCGGCCCGGCCACCAGGTGCGGCCCTGCCGGGAATGACGACTCCGCGGTGATGGCCGCGACGTACTCGGCCGCGGTGCGCGGCAGGGTCACGGTCCAGCGCACCTCGGCGCCGCGGGCCCGGCCGGTGGTGCCCGACGTGTAGACGAGCAGCGGCCGGGGCGGCCGCTGCCCGGCGTCCTGCGGCACAGGCGGCGCGGATCGCAGCCAGTCCGGCCAGCGCAGCACCCCGTCAGGCACGCCCCCGTCAGGCACGCCCCCGTCCGGTGAATCCGCCCACTGCCCGGCAAGCCCGTGCACGACGAGCGTGCGCGGTCCGGCCTGTGCGCCGGCCGCCGCCCGGACGGCGGCCAGGCTGTCGCGTCCGGCGATCGCGCAGACCACTCCGGCATCCGCGTACTGGTCGGCGAGTTCGCCGGCGCTCAGCGTGCGGCCGGTGGCCACCGTGCCGACGCCCACGGTGAGCGCCGCGGCGTGCGCCTCCAGGGTGGGGATGGCGTTCTCGCCGGTCACCGAGACCCGCTGCGCCGGGCCTGGCGCCACGGTGAGCAGCGCCCCGGCCGCGCGCTCAAGGTCGTCGGCCACCTCCGCCCAGGTCCGCGTGCCGACGTCGTCGGCGAGCGCGATGCCCGACGGGTCGGCCTCGGCCCGGGCACGAACCGCAGAGATCATGGCGTTCCTCCGCACGTGGATGATCAGTTTGCTGGTTCGTATCGTCGGAGGAAACTGCGCTCCGCGTCAAGAAACGGGTCAGCGCGGCGCGACAAGCGACGAGGACGAGCGGACCTCCTCTGCGCGCGACACGAAGTACCGGTGCAGGCTGCGCCCGGCGCGCTTGTACGGCTCGACCGCCGCGCGGAACGCGGCGATGTGCGCCGTGCTGAAGTGCGCGGCGAGGTGCTCTTGACCGGCCCATCGTTCGAAGACCAGGACCCGGCCCGGATGCTCAGGATCGGCGCTGACCGTGTAATCCAGGCAGCCTGGCTCGCCGCGGCTGGCCGCGGCGCAGACGGTGAAGTGGTGCAGCACCTGATCACGGTGCGCGCCGTAATCCATCCAGCCGGCGATGATGAACTCTTCCGCCATGGTGACCCCTCCCATTGTTACTAGGGAACCGCTAAAGTTACCCCACTACCAGGTGACAGGGACAACCAGGGACGGCTCGCACCCACCCCCCGAACAACGCCTCAGCGCGGAGGTACCGTGACAGACCGACACTCGATCATCGACACCGTTCCGAGTACGCGATACCCCGTCTACACGCGGCTCAACGCCAGCGACGTCATGCCGGATCCGATCACGCCGCTCGGCGCGAGCCTGGTGTGGATTCCCGAGGTGCTGCCCTCCTGGGCGGTCGGGAACGTGCGGCTGCGCTCCTTCACGCCGCAGGAGATGTCCCCCGATCCGTATCCGCCGGTGGGGGGCTTCTTCTACGGCTACCTGTACGTCGACCAGACGTACGTGCGGATCACCGGGATCCGGGCGGGCATCGGCGCGGACGCCATCGACGCGGCGTTCTTCGCCCATCCAAGCCCGCCGCGGCACCAGCCGAGCCCGACCGACATGAACGAGGAACTCGGCGCCAACATGGCGGCACGGGTCGGGTGGACGCTGACCACCACCACGTTCCCCGAGCTTGAGGAGGAGCGGGAACTCGCCGACCGGGCGCGCGCCGAGCGGCCGGACCTGCGCACCTGCTCGGATGAGGTGCTCATCACGCTGGCACAGCGGGCGGCACCGCTGCAGCGCATCATGTGGGGACGCGGGTACGTGATCGCGAGCAACCAGGCGGCGATAGGCCCCGGGGTGATCAGCTCGCTCGTCGGGGAAGCGGATCCGACCCTCACCGTCCGGCTGATCGGCAACGCAGGGGACGTCGACTCGGCACTGCCTTCGTTCGCGCTGTGGGACCTGTCCCGGGCGGTGCGCGCGGACGCGCGGCTGACGGCCAGCTTCGACAAGGGCGCCGACGGCCTGCTTGACCGGCTGCGCACCGACCACCCCGAGTTCGCCACCCGGTTCGGCATCTTCACGCACGAGTACGGGTACCGCGGGCCGAGCGAGTGGGACATCGGCGTGCATACCTGGGAGACCAAGCCGGAGCTGCCGCTCGCGCTCATCGACCGGCTCCGCCAGCTGGACGACAGCGCGTCCCCCACCCTGCGCCGTGAGCAGCGCGCCGCAGACTCCGCGCAGGCGCTGCGGGAAGCGCTGCGGATCCTCGGCCCCAACGAGGAAGCGGTCGCGTCGCTGCACATGGCGATCGCGTCCGCGCGCCGCTTCGGCGCCTGGCGTGAGCGCGGCAAGACCAGCGCCGTCAAGGTGCTGCACGAGGTGCGGGCGCCGCTGTTCGAACTCGGCCGCCGGCTGACCGCGCGGGGCGAACTCGACCATCCGCAGCAGGTCTTCATGGCGCTGGCATCCGAGCTTGACCTGCTGGCCACGCACGCCGCTGACGTCGCGGACACGCTGCGCGAGCGCGAGCGCGACTGGCGGCAGCTCTTCGAGATCGAGCCGCCCACCTTCGTCGTGGCCGGCGAGCCGATGACGCCGCTTGCCGGCCTGCCGCGCAAGGGGGGGCACTCGGCACCGGCGGTCAAGGCGGGCGACGTGCTGGCCGGCGCGCCCGCCTCGGCGGGCGTGGTGCGCGGCCGCGCCCGCGTGGTCACCGACATCGCGCAGATCGCCGCGTTCGAGCCCGGCGAGATCCTGGTCGCGCCGCAGACCGACCCGTCGTGGACGCCGCTGTTCATGGTGGCGGCGGGCGTGGTGGTCAACGTCGGCGCCCTGGGCAGCCACGCCATGATCGTCAGCAGGGAGCTGGGCATCCCGTGCGCGGTGGGCGTGGGCGACGCCACCAAGCGCATACCTGACGGCACGCTGCTCGAGGTGGACGGCTCATCGGGGAAGGTGACGGTGCTCGAGGGCTGACGGTGACGGAGGACCGGCAGCGAACGAGGGCTGGCGATGCCCGTGGCTGGCAGTGTTCGAAGCACGGGGCACCGGGCAGGCGACCGAGGACGAGGGAGTCACCGTGGAAACATTCGATGTCATTGTCTTGGGCACCGGCGCCGCCGCGCTGACGGCCGCCATCAGGGCGGCGGCCTGCGGCGCCCGCGTCGGCCTGTTCGAGAAGGCCGATACGGTCGGCGGCACAAGCGCGTGGTCCGGCGGCATGATCTGGATCCCGATGAATCCGCACATGGCCGAGCTCGGCATCAGCGACAGCAGGGAGGAGGTGCTGACCTACCTCGGGTCGCTGTCCCACGGGCTGATCGACATGGAACTCGCCGCCGCGCTGATCGACACCGGACCCGAGATGGTGACGTGGCTGGAGGAAAACACGCCGGCCCGGTTCCAGATCATCAAGGACTTCCCCGACTACCACCCCGAGCACCCCGGCGCCAAGCCCGGCGGCGGCCGGTCGCTTGAGTGCCCGCTGTTCCCGTACGCCGAGCTTGGCGGCTGGCGGCAGCGGGTCACCGTGGGGCCGCAGCTGTCGGGCAACATCATGATGAGCGAGACCAGCCTGGGCCGCGGCGCGCCGCGGGGCGTCGACCCGGCGGAACTTGACCGGCGCAAGGTCCGTGACGAGCGCGGGGCCGGCCAGGGACTGATCGGCCCGCTGCTCAAGGGCTGCCTGGACCGCGGCATCGAGCCCCGCACCGGGATGCGAGCGACCGAGCTGCTGCGGGACGGGCGGCGCGTCACCGGGGTCAGGTTCGAGACCGCCGACGACCCGGTCGACGTGGCCGCCACCCGCGGCGTCGTCATCGCGACCGGGGGTTTCGAGTGGGACCCGGAGCTGGTGCGGGCGTTCATCCGCGGCCCGCTCGCGCGCGCCGCGTCGGTCCCCACCAACACCGGCGACGGGCTGAAGATGGCCATGCGCGTGGGCGCCGCGCTCGGCAACATGCGCGAGGGGTGGTGGGTCCCGGTCATCGACGTGCCGGTGGGCGGCCGGATGGCGGCCTGGCAGGTCAACGGCGAGCGCACCAGGCCGCACTGCATCATGGTCAACGCCCAGGGCCGTCGGTTCACCAACGAGGCGGCCAACTACAACGCGCTCGGCGCCGCGTTCCACGTCCTCGACGTGACCAGCTTCTGCTACGTCAACCATCCCGCGTGGATGATCTTCGACCGGCACTACCTGACCCGGTACGGCCTGGCCGGATTCAAGGGCGAGCGGCCCGCGCCCGACTGGGTGACCGAGGCGCCGACGATCGCGGCGCTCGCCGCGGCGGCCGGCGTGCCCGCGGCGGCCCTGGAGCAGACGGTGGCCCGGTGGAACGAGCAGTCCGCACGGGGGGAGGACACCGACTACGGGCGCGGGAACAGCGTGCACGACCGGTGGTGGGGCGATCCGGCACTTGGCGATGGACCGCAGGCGACGCTTGGCCCTGTTGCGGTGCCGCCGTTCTACGCCGTGCGGGTGTACTCGGGCGTGCTTGGCACCAAGGGCGGCCCGCGCACCGACGGCAACGGGCAGGTGCTCGACGTCGACGGCGCGCCGATCCCCGGGCTGTACGCGGCGGGGAACGTGATGGCGTCGGTCATGGGCATGACCTACGGCGGGGCGGGCGGGACGCTGGGCCCTGCCATGGTGTTCGGCTACCTGGCCGGGCGGCACGCGGCGCGGGCCGACTCGTGAGCGGCGCATTCGACGGCAAGGTCGCCCTGGTCACCGGGGCGGCCAGCGGGATGGGCCGGGCGACGGCGCAGGCGTTCGCCGCGGCCGGGGCGCGGGTGGCGGCGGCTGACATCGCCGCCGACGGTGGCGAGGAGACCGTCGCCGGCATCAGGCGGGACGGGGGCGAGGCCGTCTTCATCCGCACCGACGTGTCCGTGGCGGCCGACGTCCAGGCTGCCGTGGCGACCGCGGTGCGGACGTACGGCGGCCTGGACTGCGCCTGCAACGCGGCCGCGATCGAGACAGAGACGACGCTGCTCGCCGACTGCGCGGAGGCGACCTTCGACCGGCTGCTCGCGGTCAACCTCAAGTCGGTCTTCCTGTGCCTGAAGTACGAGATCCGCGCGATGCTCGAGCGAGGCGGCGGCGCGATCGTCAACATCGCATCGACGAACTCGTTCCGGCCGCTGCCGCGGCAGTCGGTGTACACGGCGACGAAGCACGGGGTCGTCGGGATGACCAAGACGGCCGCGATCGAGTACGCGGGCGCGGGCATCCGGGTCAACGCGGTCGCCCCCGGCGCGATCGACACGCCCATGCTGCGCGGCGCGATGGCGGCCCGCGGCTCGCGCGAGGAGGACGTGCTGAGCCGACTGAGCCTGACCGGCCGGTTCGGCCAGCCCGCCGAGATCGCGAGCGCGGTGCTGTGGCTGTGCTCCGACCAGGCCAGCTACACGATGGGGCACGTACTTTCCGTGGACGGCGGTTACCTGGCCCGCTAGCGGGTCAGGTGAGCCGGCAGGCTCGTGCCGGCGTCAAGGTGCCTCGGTGGCGCTGATGTGGCTGCGGAGGGCGGCGGGCTCGGTTCGGTGCGGTGCGGTGCGGTTTGCCTGCCAGTGCCCGCCTCGCGCCGGAGGCTTCTGCCCGCGGGGCCTGGACCCGGCCGGCGGCACGCCCGGAGCCGGCGGCACGCCCGGAGCCGGCGGCACGCCCGGAGCCGGCGGCACGCCCGGAGCCGGCGCGAGGCCTGGACCCGGCGGCGGGTCGGGCGGTCTCCCGCATCACCCGTCCCTGCCGTGCGCAGCATTATCGGTAAATTTTTCAC
>Ga0335078_10017122_pt1 | contig 10770 bp, 6 predicted proteins | sample Lox_Sample_32_FD_206711 | JGI IMG/M metagenome (GOLD analysis project Ga0335078, IMG submission 206711) | Soil microbial communities from Loxahatchee National Wildlife Refuge, Florida, United States - Lox_Sample_3.2 | ecosystem: Environmental > Terrestrial > Soil > Wetlands | place: USA: Florida... | reverse complement strand
CGGTGGTGGATGGTTGGGGCCGGCATCGTTGTGAGGGAGCGGCAGCCGGCGCAGTGGCTTGAGGCTCCTGCGGAGTTTGCATACTCAGGGTCGAATCCATCACGTAGTTTCTCCAAAACCCTGGGATTAGATTGGGGCCGGGCCGATCGTCGGCGAATTTCCCTTTGTCGGGGTCGGCTTGCCACCAGAACGTGGACCAGGTCCAGTCGCGGGTCTCTTTCGTGATTACGTGCAGGCCGAATAGGATAAGGACATAACCGGGTACATTGGAAGCCGGAACGCTGTAAAAGCAGGAGCTCAGATACGGCTCGTCGGGGCTACTCGGTCGGTTGCATGGCTGTCCGGGTTCGGCGAGTTTCACTTTAATTTGGGTCTTGCTAGCACAGCCATTGAGACAGTCCGGACGGCTCGGGTCGGGCGGATCCCACATGGTAAACGTTTGGAGTACGCCAGGCCCGACGGTTCTCCACGAGGCCTTCACAATAATGGAAAAACTCGGGAAGGGAGCGATGTTTCGCTCGTTCACCGGTGCTCGCAAATTGACAAACGTCGCGGCTCTGGTCTGAAAGGATGCGGGATCGGTCAGACCCTGCTGTCGAATGTGATTGGCTGCACTGTCGTTGTATTTGGTCTCGAATCCGACGCCTCGTTGTACCAGTTCCGTCGCGAGCTTGAGAGCAAGGGCATCATTCTTCGCCGAAGTTCGAATCTTGGTGACCATCTCGAGGGGTAATTGAATTTTGCGATGAGGAGCAGCAGGCGGTGCCCCGCCCGAGAACAGATCGTCTTCGTCAATCCAGGTATCCCAAAGGGGAGTGGAGTTGGTGGCCGACGCGTTTTTCGTCACTTCCGCGAATACGGCCCAAGCATGTTTGCGAATGCCGTGGGTATCTTGCCGGTCACGAAGAGCAAGCAAGGTGGATTCCGGTAGCGGATACTCGGGCGGCTCCGCAGTTACCACCGGGGAGGGCTGGGGTTTGGTTTTTTGAGTCCCGCATCCGCAGCACAGAGCGAAAACCAACAGCGACACACATCTTCTGATCGTGTTCATGAAGTCATTCCAATATTGAAAAAAGGGCTGTATCGCTACGACGTTTTTGACTGAGGCGCGGCCGCGCCGGCGAGACAAGCGACATCGAGTGCAGTCTTTCCTCCGATGCAGGGTCGGTGCCCGTACGCGGGAGAACTGGCCGTGAAGTTCTGCCAAACGGAACGGACTCCTTGAAAATGCGCTTGCGCCAATTGTGGGTCTTTGCTCGAGTTCCACAGGGAAGTGACGTCGGCTTCTGACAGTTGCAACTCCTTGGCGATGCCAGTGATCCATTGGGCCTCGGTCTGGCCCGTCCGAAAGTAGGTGGCCCAGTCCTCGGTTGTGAGCAGCAGCCAGAGTGCCGCGAGGCGGTAGGTGGCTGCGGTGTCGCCAGTCCCATATTTTGCTTTACTGACGTCGTTACATACCTTCGTGAAAACACTTTCGGCGGGGAGCGTCTGCGCGCCGCAGCACGTCGTGGTGCTTTGCTGGGGAGCGCGTGTTTCGAGGGCAGCGCTGCGTGCCGCCCCCATCGCGGCCGTCGCTACGGCAATCCCTCCGATTTTGATGATCTCCCTGCGCGTGGTTTTCTGAGACTTTCGATTTGAATTCGAGCTGGACATGTTCGTACATCCTTTCCTGTGAGGTCTGGTTAATTTCCGAGGCGGCGAAGCAAAGCGACTGCTTGGTCCACTTCGGGCAAATTGGGATCCGAGTTTTCTCTGCGCTTGCAGTATTCGACCAGAAGGTCGCGGGCTTCCGGGCGCTTTAGGCGTGTGGCTTGCGTGGCCGCCAGAAACAAGAGGTCCGCGTCCGCGCCAGGCAGATAAGCTTCAGGTTGATGCCAGATCTGTCCGGGATATCGCCGCATGGCTTGAAGCTCGGTGTAGGCGTCTTGAGAGCGGCCCGTGCGAGCAAGAGCGAACACCAAACTGTCATGAAGTGCGGCTTTCTCTTGGTCATTGTCCGCCCAGCGTCTCAAAGCAGTGAGCGCTGTCGCCTGCCGATCTTGAGCCAACAGAATTTCTCCTTGGACGCGCTCGGAAACGCTCTTGGAAAGCGGTTCGTACTGCTGTTGTTTGTGAACGCGGACTAGAATCAATTCGGCATCGCGTACCCAGCCTCCCCGAGCCAGAACGACCGCGGCGTCGGCGGAGCGGCGCAACCCACCTTCGAGCCGGAGTGCAGCTAGTGCCGAGTCGCGGCTCGCGGCGAGGTCTCCTTTCTTCAAGTCAAGATAGGAGATGGCCAATAGTTTGTCGGCTTGGTCAGCGACCGCCCCAAACTTGGCGTCGACGTTCGCTCCTTCTTCGAGAATCGAAATCGCGTTTCTGTATTTTCCTTGCTCTGCAGAAAGAGCACCCGACTGGTAGTAGCTCGCGGTTCGAACAAATGAGTCGGGGGACGAGTGCAGGGAACTGAATATAACCTCGGCTTGCCGGAAATCTCCACGGAGAAAGGCTGTCTGGCCTTCGACGAGCGCCGCCTCGTCCGGGTGTCCGATCGAGCGAACGAGCGAAGTGAGGCGAGAACTCTCGGTCAAGTTCCCGAGAATGAGGTTGTAGCGAGCAAGGTGGTCTAAAACGTAATAGGAGCGCGGGCTCCGGTCGTCCGCGAGCTGCAGCATGCGAATTGCTTCTTCCGGCTGCGCCATGAGCATCAACGGATAGGCACGAAAGAAATAGCCGAGATAGTCCGTTGGGAAGGCGACGGAATATTGACCGAAGAAATCGACGGACGCTTTCAAATCACCGACGTCGTTCGCGAACATTCCCCGCATGCGGAGCTCCTCACGGCCCGCTAGATGGCGAGCTCCGGAGACGGCGAGTGCTTTCTTCCAATAGGAAAAGCCTTCGGCGTGGTTTCCCTGTGTGTCGAGAATGTCGCCGACGCGCATGTAGGCCATGGCGAATTGCGGGTCAACCACCGTCGCCTGCTTGAAAAGAAGAACCGCGGAGTCAAGATCGTCTGAAGCGGCGCGTTGTTGACCGTCAGTGTAGAGTTTCAGGGCTTCCCAGCTGTCAGTGGTGACCTCTTCGGGGTGGCGCGCGTTCTCCCGAATCTCCGGAGCGGCTTCTCCCGCCGTTTGGCGTACCCATGTTGCTCCGCGGTCAACGATTTCGAAGAACTCCTTCTTGTTTGCGGCACTCTGCCCAAACCGCCAACTGGACGCCGCATAGAAAGGTTGGTTGCCAACTTTCTCCAGTTTCAGATCGAGCTTGTATTCGTCCGCTAACTTCGAAACGGTGCCGAAGAGAACCAGGGGCACCCCTTCGCGCATGGCGATCTCGCGGGCAGATTCCGCGTCGGGTTGAGCGAATTGTGCCTTGCCCATACGTTGTTCCGTTTCTCTAATTTCGGCGTCTCCCAGCACATTTACGTACTTTGACTGTCGCAGCTGATTCCGGAGAAGCTCGGTTACACCGTCGAACTGCGGGTCACGAATTTCGTTTTCGATCTGAGTCAGCATTAATGTAGAGCCCTCGGGGACCGCCGGCCTGTTCCGATTCCATATATAAAGGCGAGTTCCGGCAGAAAATAGGGACACGACAACTAAAGGTGCAAGAATGTACTTTTGAAATCGGGAGAGGCGGGTGAGCAATCCGAGAACGAATGAGCGAGAGTGCGATGCCTGAGGAGCGTGTGCTTTCGGTTGAAGCGTATTGTGGGCCGCCAGAGCTTGGAACGCATCGCGTGGGCACTGAAACCTGTTCGACGGAGAGATCTGCAAGCACTGGAGAATCGCGCGTTCCCAGGAGACGTCCAGGTCCGGCGCGTAGGATAGAGGTGTGGGAGGGCTGTACTTCAGGCGATTTACGGCTTCCGCGAGTGGCTTTTCGCTGGCGTAGGGTCTATGTCTGGTGACCATCTCGAAAAGGACGAGACCCAAGGCGTACACATCCGTTGCTGGACTGACGGCCGTCCCTTCAAGTTGTTCGGGAGCCATGTAGGCCAGAGTGCCCAACAGGGCGCCACGGTCTCCCCCGGAATGGTCGGCGGTAACCTGGAGGACGTTGTCCGCGGCACCGTAGACGGCTGCGACGCCGAAATCAGTGACGACGGCTCGCACCCCTGCACTGCTGGGCACCAAGAAAATGTTGGAGGGTTTAAGATCGCGATGAATGACGCCTACTTGATGTGCGGCCTCCAGCGCGTCGACGACCTGGCATACGATCGAAACAACTTCTTCGCGGGACAGTGGTGCGCGTCGCAACCGTTCGGACAACGTTTCGCCGGTCAGGAGCTCCATAGTCAAAAAAGTGAGCGGTGTTCGGGCCAGGTGCCCCGTATCCCCGCGTTCCAGTTCGCGCTCGAGACTGAAGGTCCGACAAACATTCGGGTGCGTTACGCGGCGAGCCAACTGGACCTCGCGCTTAAATCGGCCAAGCGCTCTTGAATCGACCGCGATTTCCGGTCGAAGGACTTTAAGCGCGACCGGTTCTTGGAGCTCCAAATCTGTGGCCTCGAAGACTTGGCCCATGCCTCCCTCGCCCAGCTCGCGTACTATTTGAAAGCGGGAAGCAAGAATCTGTCGCCTGTGAACCACAGTGGTACGCGACGATCCCTCAGAGAAGGGCGGGCTCGCTGCGGGTTTTTCCAAAAAGTCTCCGGCCATTTGGTGGGCGCAGAGGAGCTTTAGGATTTCTGTTTGGAGGTCAGGATCGTTGGGGCATTGTCGTGACACGAAATGCCGCCATTCATTCGGGTCCCGCTCGAGGGCTTGGTCGAATATCTTTGCGATTGCTTTCCATTGGCCGGGGGTCATGGAAAAATCCTGTCCGTGCTAAAGGGTTAGTCGGTCCGCTCGGTGTTCAATTCTTGATAGAGCCAGGCCTTGGCGAGACGCCAGTCCCTCTTGACCGTGCGGGTGGACACGCCGAGGACGACCGCCGCCTCCTCTTCGGTCAGTCCCCCAAAGAACCTTAACTCGACGACCTGCGACTGGCGTGGGTCCAATTGTGCCAACTGCAACAGCGCGTCTTCTAATGCCAGGAGTGACGCCGATTTTTCGATGGAAAGGTCGGGAACCGTCTCGAGGGTAACGTCTTTGGTGGTCCCACCGCGTTTTTCGGAAAGTTGAGCACGGGCGTGGTCGACCAATATCCGGCGCATCATCTGCGCGGAAATGGCGAAAAAATGTGAACTGTTCTGCCAGTTGATCTCGGTCAGCTCGGTTAGTCGAAGGTAAGCTTCGTGAACGAGAGCAGTCGGTTGGAGAGTGTGACCGGGACGTTCTCCGCGAAGGTAGTAACCGGCCAATCGACGCAGTTCGTCGTAAACGAGAGGTATGAGTCGAGCTTCCGCTTCCTTGTCGCCCTTCCGAAGTTGAGCGAGGAGCTGGGTAACTTCGCCTGGCTGGGACGGCATGATCCCCCAAAGTTAGCACAAGAGAACGTAATTCTATCCCAACAGGCAGCACATTACGGAGCGTTCAGGCCGGCGCGAGTGTCCCCTTTTTGGCTGATTCCCCGCCTTTGTAATTAGCAGGTCAGACGACAGTCCGTGGTCCGAGGTGGCGTCGCCGAAAGGTGTCCCTTCGCGCGGACTGCGTGGTCACTGGCGCGAGGTGCCAAAATGCAGGTCAGAGATAGCAAGGATTTTCTTCGAGTCCAGAAAGAGCAGCGGGGAGGCCTTCAGCGTAGGATGCTGTTCCTGGCGGCGGTAGTCTCCCTAACGCTGTTCCCGGGTTTTCTTGCCGCGCAAACGAACTCGGGGACAAGTAATTCGCAGACTTCCAAGAAAGCAGGCAGCAAAAATCCGCTTTGCGTTCATAAATGCAGCTCGACGCAAGAGGCGGTATACGACCTGAAGAATGAGACGTACACGGGAGAGACAGTGCGTGGGCCGAAAACGATCGTGGCAAAGAATCTGAATATTCTGCGTTATAACTACACGGCCAGCAGCAAGGTCACTTTCTCGCAGCCCCCAGATCTCTGGTCGAAACTGACCGGCCTGGCTTCCCCTCAAAGCGAGCAGGGTGGAACCGTGCCTCAAAAGACCGCTACCCCTACGGCGGCGGAGAAGGCGCTTACGCAGAAGGCTACGGCGGCGAAGGCGGCCAACGTCAAACCCGGTGTAGGCGCAAAGGTAGTTGCGGGTAACCAACCGAAATACAGTGCGGCCGTTCTGACCATGAACGACAAGATCCAGAAAGCAGTTGACGAGGCACAACAAGCGATCGATCAGGTCAATGCGGAGACAGACGGATTCGATCAACCTTTACACGATGAACTGACGGCGGTTGCCGTTGCGGTTAAGGCGCAGGTGGTAAAGGCAAACACAGCAACGGATAACGTGGCAGCGGGCGGACAAGAGCTCCTGAGTTTCCTCAAAGCCGTCGATGCGTCATCGACCTACGATGGCATTACGAAGGAATTGTCTTCCGACTCGAAGTTCATGAAGGGGGTAAACGCGGAATGGCCCGCGAGTTCGGATATCGTGAATCTGAAGCAAGCCGCGGACTTGCGCAAAACTCGACTGGCTTCCATTCAGACAGACCTGAGCAGCAAACAGGCTTCTCTGACGGCATCGCTGATGACGGCGGAACGCGACCTTTATGCTGCTCGGGAAGCCGTGAACGAGGTTCCGCTTCAGGTCGCTAATCCTACGAAGGATGATCAAGACTTGATCGACGCGGACGGAAAGCTGGTAGCGAAGATGCTCGGTTTAGTCGGGACCTCGAACGAGCAGTTGAAGGGGTATGGGAATCTTGTGAGTTGGGGGGTATCCGTGAACGACGGGCTGGAGACAGCCCTTTCGAGTCTCGACACGACCGGCAGCGGCTACAAGGCATTCCAGCAGGCGCAAGCAAGCTTGTCGGATTGGCAGCAACAAATGCTGAAAGTCAAGAGCGCCTGGGATCTTCATTCGGCTCCCGGAGCCGATCAGTCGCTCCATCCCGACCCCTTTGTTATGCGGTTTTCCGGGAATTGCGACTATGCGTTCTCGACCACGAAGCAAACCGCAATCACATTGACGGCAGTCGATCAACTGCCCGACAAATCCGCGGCAGCGCCGGCGACCGTGCTGTCAGTGACGATCGAATGCGCGTCACCTTTTACCGTTTCTGCGGGGGTTGCTTTCACGTCGATACCGAGCCGCGAGTATGCTATCCAGCCGGTCGCCACGCCTCCAAATTCAACGACGACCACGAATCAATTCGTCTTTACGGCCAACTCCAATTTTCACCCTGTCGTGATCGGGATGGTCAGCGCGCGGCTTTGCGAACCGAATGAGAAGGTTTCCTATCATTTGAGCTTCGGCATGGCCGGCAACTTTAACTCTCAGAATGCGGGTGGATCGAGCGCTGAATTCCTAATTGGCCCCTCGCTCGCGCTATTCCGAACGATGTTTATTACACCCGGCCTTTATATTGGGAAGAAAACGGTGTTGGCAGACGGCTTCAGCGTAGGCTCGCCCGTGCCGCCGAATGTCACCACGGTTCCGTTGCAGAGTTCGTACAAGCCCGCATTCGGCTTGGCGATTACGTTCACGAAGCCGTAGAAATTGTGTCGAGAGTAGTCTTTGGATTTTTGGGCGCGTCCTGTAGGCAACAATTCCAAGTTGGAGTGCTTGTTATGCAATGCGGATGGAAGAGATGCTTTGCGCTTCTTGCGCTCTTGAGCGCGTCACCGCTGTATGGCCAGGGGCAGTCTGGTGATAAGGTTTGGACCCGGTTGTCCTCAGCGTCGCTTCAAACACTCGACGTTTTTGCGCTCGAGGGTCCGCCGAGTGGCCATGCAGCATTTGGTCTCAACCGCCGGCGAATTACGGGTGTCCTCAGATCGGCTGCGGCGGAATTTACGGAACAAGCAAATACAAAACCTACGATTCTGACGATTCCGTTTCCGGATGGAAGTTTCGAGCGGTTTCGTGTGGAAGCCTCGCCGGTGGTTTCAAAACCATTGGAGTCTAAAGGATTTGAGACACAGACGTACAAAGGTGTAGGAATTGATGATCCTAGCGCCACGATTCGGTTCGAGGATGCCTTCGATGGTTTTCACGCCATGGTGCGATCATCGAAAGGAACGTTTTATATTGATCCAGCGGCAAGGAGTTCACAGCGCGCTGCGACGGTTCCCTATCTGAGCTATTTTGGAAACGCTCGCCCAGAGCCCACGAAAAGACTTCATTGTGAAGTCAGCAGCGAGCGAGCACAACGGAACCGTGTCCGCCCAGCCCAGGGCGCGCGTGGGGTCCTACCGTCCGCCGCTGAAGGGAACCTCTTTGTGCCCACAGGACTACGTACGTATCGACTTGCCGTAGCGGTGAATTCCTATTACGTAGATGCAATTTACGACAGCACGCTCGGCGTGTCACCTTTCGATCAAGCTGCTGCTGCATTGACAAGAACCGTAAATAGAATCAATGGAATCTACGAGAGCGAGCTTGGAGTTCGGATGGAACTCGTGCCGGAGGAGCATAAGCTAATTTACACCGATCCGCAGCTCGACCCCTACCGGAACGTTAATTCGGACGCGAAGGGCGCGCTGGCTGTTAACCAAACGAATCTGGACGAGGTAATCGGGAGCAACAACTACGATATCGGGCATTTGTTTACGACCCAGACTGCGGGACTGGCAAGTATCGCCTCGGTCTGCAATTCGGCTTACAAGGCACAAGGCGTCACTGGCATTGAAAGGCCTACGGGAGACGAATTCGACGTGGACTACGTCGCGCATGAGATCGGGCATCAATTTGGTGCCGATCATACATTCAACGCGATCAGTAAATCCTGTAACGGAAACCGCTATGCCGAGACGGCCTACGAACCGGGGAGTGGATCGACGATTATGGGCTACGCGGGCAACGGCATTTGTGACCCAGAGTCCCTTCAGGATCACAGCGACGCGTATTTTCACCTCGCCAGTCTTCTGGAGATTCAGAATTTCATAAGCGATGCAAGCGCGAGCGGTGGAGCATCATGCGGTGTTACGACCCCGATTACCTTCGGGCCGGCGGCGATTTCGGCGACTGGAAGTTACATCGTGCCGAAGGGAACGCCGTTCGTACTGACAGTGAGTCTGAAGAACGACCCTTCGAACCCGATACTTCTGAATTGGGAAGAATTCGACTTGGGCGATCCGGCACCGCCCGATGACGATAGCGGACCCCCTCCCTCGCCCAGGCCGTTGTTCAGATCGCGGCGTCCCGCTGAATCGGGATTCCGGTTCTTCCCGGATTTTGAAGCGTTGATCCACGCCGCTGGGGCGCCCACGCTGGGCGAAGCCATGCCTATGGCTGAGCGGACTATGGAATTCCGCGTGACGGCACGGAACAATCACGGAAGTTTTGCATATGGTGGAATACCGGTAAAAGTTGACGTGAATTCGGGACCGTTCAAGGTTGTCTCGGTGAGCGGTGGGAGTTCGTGGGCTCGGGGTTCCCTTCACAGGATTGAATGGGAGGTGGCAAGTACCGACGTCGCCCCAGTGAGCTGTAATCAAGTGGATCTGCTGCTCGCAATCGATGGCGATCCTTCAAAGCTTTACACGCTTGCGGCAGCAGTTCCGAACACAGGTTCGTTCGACTTGAAGGTGCCGGTAAACGTTCCGACGACCAGCCGGGCGTTTTTGATTGTAAAAGCTAGCGAAAACATTTTTCTAGCTGTTTATCCGTTTGTTCTGCAAGTTCCTAGGATTTAACATGGAACAACTAACAGGCCTGTAAAGAGGCGAAAACTGACAATCAATCCGTGTCTTCAAGACTCCAGGTTCTCGTGCTTCAAATCCAGTCTGTGATCAGAATCTGGTTAGCGTCCCGCCCGGGATTTCGCAAATATGCGCCGTCGAGACCGTAATAAACGTACCATCCGTGCGTAAGCAATTCGTGGAGTCGTTCTTCGCGGGCCCAGGCAACACGCTGAATCCCCTCACGCCGCGGATAGTCGAGATCAACGTCCTTCGCAATCCCAAAGGTTCCGGCAGGGCCCTCAGGCGGGGGCTCCAGAAATAGATCGAAATTCCTCTTTGGTGAAACCCATTGAAGCCTGCCGGCGATTCGAACGATTGTCGGTTTGCGGTCACCTAAACGATGAACGGAGCTGATCAAAGACTCGGGGACGTCCACGCTCCGCAAAGAATCTTGTTTCTTGAAGACGAAAACAGAGTCGGTCTGCCCCTCGACACAGAAATCGGATTGTTCGTGGACTCGGGGCACAATCGGGTAGAGCCGAACCCTCTCGTAAACTGTCAGATTGAAACGGTCTCTGGAACTTGGAAGAACTGACGTCTTTCCGAGCCTGTTTTTCGTATCCGCTTCAGCTTCGGCTTTCCATTTATTCAGGGTTGTTACAGGAAATCGAAGCACATCGTTATCTACCAACTTTGCGCAATTCTGGCAAAGCCAGATTCCGTTCGACGGTGAACTGCGCTCCTCGGGCAGTAGATCCGGATCATAGCGAGGACCGCCCGGGGACGCTGCCGTGATATGTGCAGCAACACCCAGGTTGACGGCTTTAGCGGGATCGTCCTGAGGGCCGCTGGTCAGCGCGTGGCAGTCTGGATTCGAGCACAGATGGCCGACGCGGTCGGCGAGCGTCTTTTTGACCAGTGGAGAGAAGTCGTCTGCCATATCAGATTATGATAGTCCGAAGTGTTCGCCCTAACGATCCCAGAGTTTTTGGGAGACGGAGGCTGGAGGACCAGTGGGATCGTGAACCGAGAGAATCTGGAAGCCTATCTAAAGACGCTCGTCTCCAAGTTGCCGACACCTAATTACATCGAGCGGAGGTTTGCCCT
>Ga0335078_10017121_pt1 | contig 10770 bp, 9 predicted proteins | sample Lox_Sample_32_FD_206711 | JGI IMG/M metagenome (GOLD analysis project Ga0335078, IMG submission 206711) | Soil microbial communities from Loxahatchee National Wildlife Refuge, Florida, United States - Lox_Sample_3.2 | ecosystem: Environmental > Terrestrial > Soil > Wetlands | place: USA: Florida... | reverse complement strand
TCATCCGAACGCGCGTTAGGGTCCGCCCCGTGAGCCAACAATACCCGCGTCTTTGCCAGATCGGAGGCGGCCCACATCAGCGCGGTGGCGCCGGCGTCATTGTGCTTGTTCACGTCGGCCCCCATCTTGATCAGCCGTTCCAGCGTCGCCGGGCCGGTATAGAGCACCGCATACATGAATGGAGTCGAGCCCTCGGGCCCGCGTGCGTTCAGGAGGCTGCGATCCCGGGATAACATCTTGTCAAACTTCGCCCGATCGGCCGCTCGCAGGGCCTGCACCATGGCGATCGCCATCGGATTCAGGGGCGCCAATTCGACCTCGTTCGCCAGGGAATCAGGCCACTCCGCGCCCTGCTCGATCCAGGCCTTGATCGTTTGAATCTGCTCCGGGCTTAGCGGTCCGGTAGGGGGCATCTGCAATCCGGCATCGTTGCCGGAGATCCGGTGATAGAGGAAACTGTTCTCGATATTGCCCGGCACCACGCGACGGGTGCCCGGCTTCAGCGCCGAGCTTCGGCGGTCCAGGCGCAGGCCGTTATTCTGGGCCTTCGGGCCGTGACAGCCGATGCAGTTCTGGCGAAAGATCGGTTGCACATCGCGTGCGAAATCCACTTTCCCAGGCGCCTGAGAAAAGAGCGGCATGGCGAGACATACGCCGGTAAGGGCCAAAGCGGCAGATGAGCGGAACATGTTGCTCTCCGGAAACCTCAATAGTCGCGCTTTGGATATTGAGGGCTGAAAACGCTGTCTGGGAAAAACAGGGCGACTGGATCATTCCGTTACGCGCCGCGCCTGTTGGGAGTCGCATGCCGACCGCCCCCAAACAGCCCCCCGTGCGATCAGCCTGGGAAGCTATGTTACCACAGAAAGGCGGCAACTGGCTCTTTCCAGCGAACTTGCTCCGCTCGAACCTGGCGGCGGCACGGTGTACGCGATCGCGACCCAATAACCGCGCGGGCGCGATCCCTCGGCGCATCGATTCTGCGACCTCAAAGCCGGGTGGAGGGCGGCGCTCAGGCGGGCAGGCTTGAAGAACCTGACGTGGCGATGTCTGCGCCATCCGTTTGCTTCTCGCCTCACGCGCAGTGATGTAGAGCTCGTGACGGCAAAGGAACTGCTTGGCCATTCGAGATTGCCACAACGATGCGCTACGCCCGCAGCAATCACGAGACGAAGGCGCGCGCCGTGGCGCGGCTCCCAAAGTGTGCCGAAACTGCGTCAATCGTGCCCCGAAGCGCGAAAAGGGTAAAAATTGCAGTGTGACAGTATCCGTAATGCGATGAAATCAGGTAAGATAGAGGACGGAGGAATGGCCGAGCGGTCGAAGGCGGCGGTCTTGAAAACCGTTAGTGGGGTGACTCACTCGGGGGTTCGAATCCCTCTTCCTCCGCCAGTTTAACCGATTATTTATCAATAAGATAGCTCCGAGGCTGTGTGCGTTGCGTGTGTCTTCGTGCGTCAACGCCTGTGGATTCAGGCTCTTGCAAATCCTTGCCACTATGATTTAATTCAAGGCATGAAGATTGAAGACCAGGTTTGCAGTCTGGAACTTGCGAAGCGGCTCAAGGAATTGGGTGTGAAGCAGGAGAGCTTCTGCTGGTGGGTAGAGCCAGAATACACGAACGACAAAGAGCCATTCGTGCAGGCAGAATTTCCCGCAGGACATACGGCTCGAACTCATATAGCCTCCGCTTTCACCGTCGCCGAGCTTGGAGAGATGCTGCCCATCACAATCCATGGAGATTTCGATCATCTAATTTGCGATAAGGCGATTCAGCATTGGTTCGTTTACTATAGCTGCGACAGGGAGGGAAGCCCGCGGCCCAAAGGAGGCTTATATCTTCAGACGGAAAGCACTGAAGCCAATGCTCGCGCCAAGTTGATCGTCTACCTTTTGGAGAATAAGTTCCTGAATCCCGATGTGCTATCCTGAGCGTCAATTATGTCAATGGAAGCAGACCAGTGGATGGGATTGAGTGACGATGAGCTGCGGAGACGAACGTTGACCGGCCTCGCAGGCAGCGCGAACTTTAACGCGGGGGTCGCTGAGATGAATATGCGGAGCGCCTCGCGAATTGCCGCGTCAGCTCAACAGATGGCGACTGCGTATCGCGATTTGGTTGATACCACAAAGGAGGTGTTGGAGGCGCATCATGCGATCAAGGAAGAGACGAAAAACCTCGTTAGGGCAACCACGGCTCTCGTATGGGCGACTTCGGGTATTGTGGTGGCGACCTTGATAACGGTTGGTTACGAACTCTTCTTGAAAAAATAGCGCTGCTGTCCCCACTTTTGTCCCTCGAACCTGCGAAAGCCCGGCGTTGCGGCTCCGACTTTAAGTTAGTGTGCTATCCTCCGGAGCGAGGTTCTTGAAATGGACCGCTTTCTATCGCTCGCTAATTTCATCATCGGGGTCCTTACCCTCGGCGTGCTCTTCTGGTACGCGTGGCTCACGATGAAGTTGAGGGACGCAGCAACGGAGCAAGTCGAGGCCATGTCCAAGCCCTGCCTGACAATCTGGTCGAAGCTCCGCGACCAAGCGGATGCCATCCTGGAAATGGACGGTGCGGTCGGGTCGCTCGTCGCGCGTGGCGACGACGCTAACTTCGTCGTACAGAACATTGGTACCGGCGTGGCGCTCAACGTGAGCTACAGCTTTAACAGCCTCGATTCTACAACGGCGCAGCGCCCTGAGCGCAAACGCTACTTGGCGAACGTTCTGCCGACGCAAAAAATCAGCGTGCCAGAACCTATGAGTGCCCCGCTGTACTGCGGCAATTGCGAACTGGTTTTCGATTTCGAAAGCATCGGTGGCAGGCACTACCGCTCAACCGTCACAATGAACAACCATGTGCTGACAGGCTTCGAACTCAAGACCGTTTGACCGGCCTTCACATTTAAATCTCCTGTGTGTATTACGTGTGAAAATACCGAGAAAGCTGCGCATCGAACGAGCCCTGCGACATTCCAAGCTGTTAAGTCTAATAGAATGAGTCCGGTGCGGTTATCCGAATCCCTCTTCCTCCGCCACCAAAGATGCCGCATCCGTAAGAGGCGGCTGCATCACTCGGGCTGAACTTTCTCCCCGTTTGCAGGCTTCTGGTTCTTGACCCTGGTTCTTGACCGCAGACGCCGGCGGGGCCCACCGTGCGACACTAGGCTGAGTGCCCTCGGAGCCTGTCAAAGTCCCCAAGTCCGAACGGCTGCGCGCGTTGCTGCCCGACGTTTGGGAGCTGGTGCGCCCCCGGCGAGGCTTGCTGGCCATCGGCATGGTGCTGATGGCGATCAACCGCGTGTCGGGACTGGTGCTGCCGGCTTCGACCAAATACCTGGTGGACGACGTCCTGGGCAAGCGTCACTACGGGCTGCTGCGCCCGTTGATCCTGGCCGTGATGGGCGCCACTTTGGTGCAGGGCGTCACGTCGTTCGCTCTGACCCAACTGCTTTCGAAAGCCGCGCAACGCCTGATCGCGGAATTGCGCCGCAAGGTGCAGTCGCACGTGGGCCGTCTGCCGGTCACTTTTTACGATGCCAACAAGAGCGGCCAGTTGGTCTCGCGCATCATGAGCGACGTGGAAGGCGTGCGCAACCTGATCGGCACCGGTTTGGTGGAATTCGTGGGCGGCTTGCTGACGGCGGTGCTCGCGCTGGCGGTGCTGCTGCGGCTCAGTCCTGCCATGACCGGCGTGGCGCTCGGCGCCATCCTGGTGTTCGGCCTGGCATTGCGGAAAGCGTTTGGCATCATGCGGCCGATCTTCCGCGAGCGCGGCAAGATTAACGCCGAAGTCACGGGACGCCTCACCGAATCGCTGGGCGGCGTACGCGTAGTGAAGGGCTATCACGCGGAGTCCGCCGAAGCCGAAGTGTTCTCCGGTGGCGTGCAGCGCCTGCTGGACAACGTGATGAAGAGCCTCACGGCCACCTCGTTCATGAGCTTCGGCGCCACCCTGATGGTGGGCTTGTTGGGCGCCCTGGTCATGTTCCTGGGCGCACGCCAGATCATAGCCGGCAGTCTGACGCTCGGCCAGTTCTTTACGTTCACCATGTTTCTGGCTTTCCTGGTGGGTCCGGTCTTTCAGATCGTGGGAATCGGAACGCAGATCAGCGAAGCGCTGGCCGGCCTGGAGCGCACGCGCGAAGTGCTGCGCGAGCGTCCGGAGGATGCAGACCCGCGCCGCAACGTGAAGGTGGGGCGCATCCGCGGAGAGGTGGTCTTCGATCAAGTCACCTTCGCTTACGATGAAGGCAAGACCGTGTTGTACGACGTCTCGTTTCGCGCGGCGCCCGACACGGTGACGGCCCTGGTGGGACCGTCGGGCTCCGGGAAATCCACGATCATCGGACTCATTGCGGCCTTCTACACGCCGCGCGTGGGCGCCATTTTCGTGGACGGCGTGGACCTATCCACCATCCGGCTGGATGCATACCGCACGCAGCTTGGCGTGGTATTGCAAGACACGTTTCTTTTCGACGGGAGCATCCGCGAGAACGTGGCTTTCTCGCGCCCGGATGCTACCGAACAGCAAATTCGGGAGGCCTGCCGCATCGCGCGCGTCGACGAATTCGCCGAGTCGTTCGAGAAGGGCTATCACACAGTGGTCGGCGAACGCGGCGTCAAATTGTCGGGCGGCCAGCGGCAGCGGGTCTCGATCGCGCGCGCCATCCTGGCCGATCCCGCCATCCTGATCCTGGATGAAGCCACTTCGAGCCTCGATTCGGAATCGGAGGCCCTGATTCAGGAAGGGCTCTCGTACCTGATGAAAGACCGCACCACGTTCGTGATCGCGCACCGGCTGTCGACGATACGCCGCGCGGATCAGATTCTGGTTGTGGAAGGCGGGCGCATCGTGGAGCACGGGCGGCACGAGGCGCTCTACGCCCTGCACGGCCGCTATTACGATCTGTACACCCGGCAGCATGGGGTGCAAACGAATCTGTTTCTGGCGCCGGGGGAGGGCGAGCAGCCCTTGGTCGAGGAATCGGCAACTGGCGGCGCGCCCCCGGCCGCGGGGAATCCGTTGTCGAACGCCGTGCGATTGATCAGGGGCTAGCGTTTCGGACGATCAAAGCCCAAGTGATGGAATCTAAAGGCCGGCGTGGGATCGTCCCGTTGCAGACGCAATCCCCGCTCCGCCAGGGCCGGAGGCCGTTCACACTCTCGCCGAAGTTGCCGACCGGTAACGAGCCGCACCCTTGGCCGGGCCTTTGCCCTCCAAGTAACCCGGTACATATTGCCAAATCTGCGGGACTGAAGTCCCACGGCAGACAACAGTGGCGTCCGCCCCGGTCCTCTCCCGCTTAAGCGTGCGCCACAGCCGGATCAGAAACTTGCCGGCCCGGATCAAAACTAAGTGGCATTGGGAAGAGTGCCTGCGCCACGACCAAGCCATCGTTCGATCCGCTCGTACACGGCAGGCTCACTCAGCAGGTCGAAGTGGTTCATGCCGTAGCCGACCCACTGGCGGGATTTGGCGAATGACAAGGTCCGCCGGGGATCCTGATGCCTGCCCAGTGCGCTATCCACCGGCACCACGCCGTCTCCGAGCAGCCTGGCGCGGAGGCCGTCAGTCTTTTTCCCGGCGGCCGCGGCAATCGTGTAACAATCTACGCTCTCCGGCAGCGGAAGCGGGTTGCGCGGGTCCGGCGAAGCGTCAAAGCGATCGCGCCCGTACCAATCGTCATCCAGCAGATTGCCGAAACGGAGGTCGGTAATCCCTGCGCTTCGAATCCGGCCCGGACGGGCCAATGCGGCGGTGTAGGGGCTAAACCCCAAAAGCACGTTCACCCAGTTGCCCCCGCGCGCCAGCGGCGCACCGTGGTGCGGCGAGCCGAGGAAGACGATTTTGCGCAAACGCCGCGGCCAATCGCGCCCGGTCATCGAGGCACAGTGCCAAGCGCTGCGCACCACGAGTCCGCCCATGCTGTGGCCGATGATCGCGAATTCCTCCGACGGCTCCGGCCATTGTTCGACCAGGGTCTCGAGCAGCCCGGCCAAGGCGCGCCCGTTAGTGGAGATATGTAGCCCGCTGTTGTAGTGCAGGTAGACGGGCGTGTACCCCAAGCCGCGGGCCAGCGCCGCGCCATGATTGTGCCCGTTTCGCGTCCACTGCAGATCGTTCCTGCACAACCCGTGTACCAGCACCAGCAGCTTGCCGCCGGGCCGGGGAATTGCGCGGGCCAAAGCCCGCCGCTCGAGCGTAAGAGGCGTTCCGTTGCGGCGCAAGCTCATGGAAATGGCGAGCGGATTGCCAGTCGCGGCCAGATAGTCGCCCATGACACCGTTCAGCGCCGCAAGCAGGGCTTCGCGTCCCGGCGGCGAACGTCTCTCCCCTAACAAAGGGATCAGGGGAGCGAGCGCGGCATCGATCCCGCTGCCCATCAACCCGGCCACCAGACGAATGCTCCGGTAAACCAGCCCCGCAATCCCGCTGGCAGGTCCCGGTACAGGTGGACCTAGGATCCCGGGGCGAAGCGCGATGTTGTGGTGCATGGCCTCGACCACATCGCTAAGTCCGACGGTGGCATCCAGCGCCAGCCGGCTAAACGCCAGAAGGTCCGAGGGATGAATCGCACTCGTTTTCGTCACGGCGCCTCCGCTCAACCCCGGTGCGAATGCCGCATTGCAGCATCTCCAAGAATTCTACACTATGGCCTGTAGCACGTCAATAACAAGATTCTTATGCTGCGCCGCGATATCGGCCCCGGAGCGCGGTTAGGCAATTTCCGCCGCGGCGGCCTGATCCAAGAACCAGGTGACGCGCCGCCCCTGCCGCGAAATCAATTGTGCCGGATAATGTTGGGGATCGAACTCCCGGTGGAAGACATGGCCCACGGCCGCCGCCTTGTCGGGACCGGCCACCAGGAAGACCGTATTCTTGGCGGCCAGCAGCGCGCCGGGCAGCAACGTGACGCGCCACTTGCCCATCTTCTGGACGTAGAGCGCGGCGGCGATGCCGTCGCGGTCGCCGATCGCGGGCTCGCCCGGAAAAAGACTGGCGGTGTGGGCATCCGGTCCCATGCCGCACTGCACCACGTCGAAATGCGGCTGCTGGCCTGGTTCCAGGCCGAAGAAATTCCGGATGTCATCGACGTAGTTTTGCGCGGCGGTCTCCGGCTTGATCTCCGCGGGGATGCGGTGGAGTTGGGCGGACGGGATATGCGCGGGCACGATCAGGTTCTCGTGCGCCAGGTGGTAATTGCTCTCCGGATCGTTGGGCGGCACGCAGCGCTCGTCGACGAAGAACAGGTGCACGCGCTGCCAGCGGAACCGGGATGCCACCAGGCTCTGGAAAAGCAACTTCGGCGTGGAACCGCCGGAGACGGCCAGAGTGGCGTGCTCCTGGCCGGAGAGCGCCTGCTCCAACAACGCGCTGATGTGCTGCGCGCAAGCGTCGGCGGCCGCGCGCGGATCGGGATGAGTGAACCATTGCACGCTCATGGGTAAGGTTCACGATAGCGCAAGCCCGGCGGCGGCGGCCAGCGCGCGTTCGAAGACCGGATCGCGGCCCGGAATGGAAAGTTCCTCGCGCATCAGGGCGTAGTCGGTGAGGGGGGGCAGCACGGCCCGGCTGGTCAACTCGCCGATCCGGATTTCCGCCGCCTGCCCTTCGAGCAACCCGACGGAGGCGATCGGCTCGCCGCCCTGCGCCCGAAGATCGATGCGGTTGAGCTGGCGGTCGTGCGGCCCCGGCGTGGAAGCGAAGGTCACGCGGGGCTGGACGCCGGCCTTCTGGAACCCATCCACCAGCCAGGCAGCCATGTAGAAAGCCGAAGCCGTGGGGGCCGGGCTGCTGTAGGTCAGGGCGATCTCGGAGACCCGCGCCAGGTTCGTCAATTGCGCGCGGTTCTCGAATATCTGCGCGATCAACTCGCGCCAGCGCGTCAGCCGCGTCCAGGAAAAATCGGCCAACATGGTTCCGCGCGCGAGCGCCGCGCGGATGTCCCGCAGCGCGGCGGGCGGCTCGCCGAACGCCAGGCTATCGAGCACCACCTTTTGGGCGATGGAGGAAAGCAACGGGAACGCTTCCAAATGAAACAGGCGCGGACTCCGGCACCACAGGATCACCGGGAGATCCGGCACTTTGAGCGGCAGGACCACCGCGGCCAGATCGGGCAGGCTGGCGTCGGATGCGGTCACTTCGATCTGTTCGCAGCAGATCTGTTGGCGATGCCCGAACGGCATCCAGCATTGCGCGAACACGCGCGCGGCCAGCGCCCGCTGGTCTTCGGCTCGGAAGCGGATCACAATGGCGCGGCTGGGGTGTTCCGGCATCAGGGCGGCCAGGGTCTCCCCGATGGCTTGCTCGTCGTCGGACTCCTCGGCGGCCACCACCAGCGTCATGGAGCAGGCTCTAAGGACTCCGGTCTGTCCCTCGCCCTGCTTGCCGAGCGAGACCCACAGGTCCGCCATTTCGTGCAGGATCCGGTCGGGAGCGATGGTGCCGCCCATTATGGCTGCCTCCAGACGTGGCCGCGGCGCGCCAGCATATCGTCGGCGGCTTTAGGCCCCCAGGATCCGGCCGCGTAGTTGGGGAACTCAAATTTGGTTGCATCCCAAACATGCTGGATGGCGTCCACCACGGTCCAACTGGCCTCCACCATATCCTGGCGCGTGTACAACGTGGCGTCGCCGATGATGGCGTCGAGCAGCAGCGTTTCGTAAGCCGTGGGCGAGCGCTCGCCGAAGCTGGACCCATAGTTGAAATCCATCGACACCGGCCGCAGGTTCATGCCCGAGCCGGGCCGCTTGGAAAGAAACTTCAGCGAAATTCCTTCCTCCGGCTGGATGCGCAAGATCAGCAGGTTGGGCGCCGTGTTGACTTCGTCGCCGTTAAAGATCGCCAGCGGCGCGGCGTTGAACTGGATGGCGATCTCGGTGACGCGCTTGGGCAGCCGTTTGCCGGAGCGCAAATAAAACGGCACGCCCGCCCAGCGCCAGTTGTCCACGAAGAACGTGACCGCCGCGTAGGTATCGGTCTGCGCGTCGGGCTTGACGCCGGGCTCCTGGCGGAATCCCGGGACATCCTCGCCGCCGATGTGCGCCGGACCATATTGGCCGGAAACCGTATTTTGCAGCACCTCGTCGGGCTTCATGATGCGTATGGAGCGCAGCAGCTTGGAGCGCTCGTCGCGCACGGAATTGGGACGGAACGTCGCGCTGGGTTCCATGGCGATGGTGGCCATCACCTGGCTCAGGTGATTCTGGATCATGTCGCGCAGGGCGCCGGCTTCCTGGTAGTAGGCGCCGCGGCCTTCCACGCCGATGGATTCGGCCGCGGTGATCTGCACGTGATTCACGTAGCGCCGGTTCCACAGCGGTTCGAAGATGCCGTTGCCGAAGCGAAGCGCCAGGATGTTCTGAACGGTTTCCTTGCCAAGGTAATGGTCGATGCGGTAGACCTCGGATTCCTCGAAGGCGTCGTGCAGCTTGTCGCTCAGCTCGCGCGCGCTGGCCAAGTCGTGGCCGAACGGCTTTTCGATGACAATCCGGCGCCAGCCGTGCTGGCCTTTTCCCACATTGGCCGCGCCGAGGCCCTGCGCGATGGGGATGTACTGGCTGGGTTGCGTGGACAGGTAGAACAGCACATTGCCGCCGGTATGCCGCGCGGCTTCGATTTCTTTCAGGCGGCCCTCCAGCGCCGGAAAAAGGCCGGGGTCGTCGATGTCGCCCGCCATGTAGAAAAGGCCCTGCGCGAAAGCGGTCCACACATCGGCGTCGAACGGCGAATCCTCCAGGAATTGCTTGACGGAGGCGCACATTTTATCGCGGAATTGATCGTCGCTCAGGCGCGTGCGGGAGATACCCAGCACGGCGAATCCGGCATCCAGCCGCCGCTCATAGGCGAGCCGGTAGAGTGCGGGCAGGAGCTTGCGCTTGGTGAGATCTCCGTTGGCGCCGAAAATGACCATGGCACATTCGGGTACGCGGCGCTCGAAGCGCAGTGGATCCTGGAACGGATTCTCCAGCGGCATGTATTCAAAAATAGCACGTAGGCTTCACCGCGGTATGAGGGATTCCGGGGTTCGCGCGGTGCGATTCCCGCGATTCGTGCGATTGCTCTTGCACCGGGAGGCCAAAGCAGGTACGATTGAGTTTCCCGCCCAGTTTATTTCGAGATCAAGCGCAAGCACATTGTTATGCAGAATCCGCAGCAGCACAAGAAGGTCCTCGCGGTCGTAAGCGATCTTTTCTTTTCCGTGAAAATCACCGATGCGGCCAAGCGCGCCGGCATGGCGGTGGAACTGGTCAAGGACCCGAAGGAGGTCCTGGCCAAAGCCAGGCTCAAGCCGAGCGTGATCATCTTCGACTTGAATTTCGAGGATGCCCAACCGCTGGAGCTGATCGGCAAACTCAAGAGCAGCGCCGAATTCAAGGGCGTCAGCCTGATCGGTTATCTCTCCCACGTGCAGGGCGAACTCAAGCAGGCGGCGCAGGAAGCGGGCTGCGACATGGTGATGGCGCGGTCGGCTTTCTCGCAGAATCTGCCGCAGATCTTGAAGCGTCACGCAGGAGTCATGTAGGCGAGGCGGCGGACAGAATTGGGGCACGGCTAACTGAAGTTCGCGGCAAGGCGGGACCGAAAGTCCCGCCCGGCAAGCTTGCGCGACCTCAGGCGCGCGTGAGGAAGATCGGGAGCCCCAACTTGTTCGCGTAATTCGGGCGGTAGCGCCGGGTGTTGTACATGGTCTCGATATCGACTTTGCGGGACCCGAGCTGCGGATCGGGAATCGGCACGGCCTGATAGCAGCCGCCGGATATCGCCATCATCAC
>Ga0335078_10017120_pt1 | contig 10770 bp, 8 predicted proteins | sample Lox_Sample_32_FD_206711 | JGI IMG/M metagenome (GOLD analysis project Ga0335078, IMG submission 206711) | Soil microbial communities from Loxahatchee National Wildlife Refuge, Florida, United States - Lox_Sample_3.2 | ecosystem: Environmental > Terrestrial > Soil > Wetlands | place: USA: Florida... | reverse complement strand
CCCCACCAGGCTGTTGATCCAGGCCGGGAGAAACCTCGTGCCGTCCCGGAGGGCCATCCGGCTCTCCTCGACCAGCGCATCCGCCTCGCCCAGGTCACTGGTCGCGAGGACCAGGGACGCCTCAGGCAGGTCTGCGTTACCGGCGGATTCACGCCGGACCATCAGCTGGCCACGGGGGCCTGCGGCTGGCCCAGGCTGGTCCCCGAAATGCGTGGCCAGGTCGCTGATCCAGTCGGTAGAGACGAACTCGTTGTCCAGGACCGGATGCCCGATCAGGATCAGGCGCCCGACTCCCGCCTCGAGCAGGCTGCGGGCCAGCGAGCGGGTAATGAGATTGATACCCCGAACGGCGACAGTCGCCGACGCGAGGATTTTGCGGGGCGCCTGCTGTTGCCCGGGAAAGTTGGCATAAAAGGAGGCCTGGAGCACATCCGCGCCGGATTCGCTGAATTCATCAGCAGTGGCCTGCGATCCGGGCTCCCTGATCAGCTGACGCTCCACCATCGCCGTCAGAAGCTGATCTATGTCAGCGTGCAGGTGCCCGGGGAAAGATTCCACGATCGACCCGTGCGATCTTCCCTCGCCCAGGGAGGATACGAGCCTTTCTGCTATCCCACTGACCCCGGGCCCGGATAGAAGAAGCTGCGTGAGTCCCTTGCTCAGGACTGCGCGATCGGCGTCGACCCTGATGAACTGCACCCGGTTCGCGTTCATGCTGGCTGCGTTATATGCAGCAGCAACAGCAGCAGCAGGCGTGGCTGCAACAAGAGGGGCAGACTTGTATCATCTCTGGGAAGATGCTCGATACCTGGCCACTGGCCACCCGCGCCGTGACCGTGTAACTGCCGCCATCGAATACGTCGCTCAGGCTCTGGACGGCTTCGACCGTGAATCCTTCGATTGCCGCGATCTGCGGGCTTTCTCCGGCCGAGTCGCAGGTGCTGGCGCGTGGTTCACACAGTAGCGTTGACATAGGAGTTCTTTGGTCCCTCCGGTCGTGCTGGCTGGTCAGTAAGGCGTCCCCAGGATAAGAGCACGCCAGCCAGGCGGAGTCAACGAACTGGCAAAGATTTGTATTCACCAGCGCTTCAGCTCGGCTGGAATAGCTCAGAATGAGTAAACTAGACGGCCTGCGCCCGCTTTATTCCCAATGGTTTACGTGCCGGCAGAAGTGCGGATTTGGCTCCTGCCATTGTTGTTGCTTCAGGGTGCGCGGTCTTGTGGCAGAGGTAACATGACCGGCGCACGAGCGAGCAGGAAACCCGTATGCCGGAAGGAGAAAAAGATGCGGAAAAATCTACTGGTGACAGTAGCCTTGGCGGCTGCGGTTCTGGCTGGCGGGGTAGCGGTCGCCATAAGTATGCACTCGGCCTCAGCCGCCACGAGCATGGTTGAATTTCATGCTCTCTCCACTTCGTCGGGTTCATCCCCTCAGAGCATGATCATGACGGGGAGTATAACCGGGGGCGGCACTTTCGTCCCGATAGGAAGGACTGGCGGGACCGCAATTCTCCCAGGCGGGACAATGAGCATCGCCTACACGGTTACCCATGCGAAGCAGAAACTTAATCCAGTGAACTGCCTTCTCGTGGTCAGCTTGACCAGCTCTTATAAGGTGAGTAAAGGCACTGGCCGTTATGTCAACGTTAGCGGGTCGGGTACGGCAAAGACCCAGGTCCTGGGCGTTCTGAAGCGCCTGTCGACCGGGCGTTGCTCGCCGAACAGCTTTAGTGCGTACCAGGAGACAACCACCGGGCATGGGCCGATCAAGGGATAAGTAGCCGCTCAGCGCGCGACCGCTCCCGCGCACGGCCCATCACCCGGGTCACGGTGCCCGCCCTTCGCGGCCCCTGGCATCCGGATCGGCGGCACCTTGTGGTGCTGGGGCCCCAACCTCAAGGCTGGCCTCTTGCCATCGTGTTGCGGAGTGAGATAAGACATACGCAAGCTTCAAAGTAACTCTCATTTGGTGAGAGTTACCACGTACCTGAATGATTCGCCCACCTAGATCCTGCTGGGAGGTGCTGGTGCGGGCCACACGTCGCAGGCTCCTAGGCGCTCCCAGGCACACCTGACCCCGACCGGCCCTCCGATGGCGAGAGCCCTTGGCGGTGCCATTCATGAAACGTATCAATGAAACGTATCAATAGCCTGGCCTGTGCCCTACCCGCCCCAGCTGAGGAGTCCACGTGAGCACAGAAATCTCCCGCAGATCGCTGCTGACCGCGGGTGCGGCGGCTGCCGCCGCCGTGGCCGCCGGGCCGCTGCTGGCCGGTCCGGCCTCCGCCCAGGTGGCCGGTGCGCCTGTCCCCGGCGGCCGCGAAGGCCTGCTGCGCCTGTCCTCCACCGCGAGCAAGCCAAGGTTCCGCTACTGGTGGCCGGGCGCCGACGTGACTCCGGCGCAGATCGCCGCGGAGATCAACGCGATGGCGGACGCCGGCTTCACCGGCTTTGAGATCGGTGATGTCCGAAACAGCGAGCACGAGGCGATGCCGGCCGCGAGGTATGGCTGGGGCAGCCCGGCCTGGAAGGCCGGGCTGGCCGCGGCGCTGCGGACGGCGCAGGCCCGTGGCCTGACCGCCGACATTTACATCGGCCCGTACTGGCCCGCGGTGGCGGCCGGGATCGAGCCCGACGACGACTCGGCGATGAAGGAACTGACGTACGGGCAGGCCATCATCGACGGCGGCGCCGCCTTCAAAGCCGCGGTTCCCCCGCCGCACTCCGCGCCCAGCGGGGTGGCCGCCGGACTGCCGCCGGTGACGGTCACCCCGGTCCTCGAGGCCGTGCACGCGGCCCGGGTTTCCGGCAGCACGAGCGCCTCACCACTGGTGATCGAGCAGGCCACGCTGACCGACGTCACTGCCAAGGTGTCCGGTGGCGTGCTGACCTGGACCGCTCCGTCCGGGGGGAGCTGGGTCATCATCGCCAGCTGGTCCCGTGGCACCGGCATGATCGAGCGGCAGGCTTACTACGAGGGCTACTTCTACAACTTCACCGTTCCGCAGTCCTACGTGGTAGACCATTTCGGCGCCGCGGGCGGCCAGGCCATCGTCCAGTGGTGGGAGCAGGATCTGCTCACCGCCGAGACCCGGGCTCTCTTCCGGCAGGTGGGCGGCAATTTCTTCGAGGATTCGCTGGAGTTCCTGACCGAGCTGCACTGGACCCCGAAAATGCTGGCCGAGTTCAGGTCCCGCCGCGGGTACCCGCTGACCCCGTACCTGCCTCTGGTCCAGGGCGAGTCGGCCGCGGTGTACACGTTCGAGGACGCGGCCGTCAGCGATCGCATCCGCTGGGACTACTTCCAGACGCTGAACGATCTGTTCATCGATAACCACGTCACGCTGCTCGATGACTGGGCGCACACCCTGGGCATGAAGTTCCGCAATCAGCCTTACGGCGCCCCTCTGGACACCGCCCTGGCGGCCGCCAGCACCGGGGTGCCCGAAGGGGAATCGCTGGGCTTCACCGGCAACCCCGACTCGTTCCGGGTGATGGCGGCCGGGCGCGATCTCGGGCGGCGCAGCACCATCCTGTCCAGCGAGATGGGGGCGGTGCTGCAGGCCGCCTACAGCATGACCATCGCCACCGAGGTGACCACGGCGAACACCGGGTACGCGCTGGGCGTCAACCAGGTCCGGGTGCATGGCTTCCCGTACGCCTCGTCCCCCTCGGGGCAATGGCCGGGCTTCTTCCCCTGGGCGCCGCTGGCCGCGCCAATCAATTTCTCCGAGGCCTGGGGGCCGCGCCAGCCGCAGTGGCAGTTCATCGGGGACTGGTCCGGGTACATGGCCCGTACTCACCAGGTCCTGCAATCGGGCGCGAACCAGGTCGACATCGCCATCTACCGCGAGCAGTTCGACCAGACCCAGGCCGCCGGGCAGTTCGATGGCGCCGCTCTCGCCAGCGCCGGCTACTCCTACCACCTGCTCAACTGGGGCCTGCTCGGCCTGCCCGCCGCCCAGGTACGCGGTGGTGTGCTGGGTCCGGGCGGGCCCGGCTACAAGGCCCTGGTCATCGCCAACCAGGAAACGATGCTGCTGGACAGCGCGGAGAAGATTCTCGGGTTCGCCCGGGCCGGCCTGCCGGTGCTGATCGTCGGCGCGCTGCCCGCCGCCACCACCAGCTTCGCCGAGGCGGCTGCCAGCGATGCGGCCCTGGCCCGGATCCTGGCCCAGCTCGTCCGGTTGCCCACGGTGACCCGGGTGGCCACCCCCGCCGATCTGCCCGCCGCGCTGGCCAGCCAGGATGTCGCCGGCTCCGCCGTGCCCACCGGGATCACCGGGCTGCTGTATGCCCGCCGGGTCAGCGACGATGCCAGCTACTACTTCCTGCTCAACTCCGCCGCGGGCCCGGTCAGCGGGACCGTCGCCCTGGCCGGCAGCGGCTGCCCGTATGCGATCAACCCGTGGACCGGCACGGTCACCCCGCTGGGCCGGTACGACACGCGGACGCCGGGCTACGTGACCGTGCCGGTCACGGCCGTCGCCGGCGAAGCCGTGGTCATCGCACTGGCCGCCGCGCAGCATTTCGGGACGCACACTTCGGGCCGGCACGCGGTCAGTGCCGATGCCGACGTGGTCGCGGGCCCAGCGGGCCTGTACGCGCGGGTCACCGCAGCCGGTCGCTACCAGGCTCTCCTGGACAACGGCAGCTCGGTCTCGGCCCAGGTCACCAGCGTCCCGGCGGCGCCGGTCGTGCCATCCTGGGTGGTCCGCGTCGAAGATTGGCAGCCCGCCGACCCGGGCGGCGTCGAGGCCGACGCCGTCGGCACGACGAAGACCATCCATAACCTGACGCTGACCGCACTGGCCTCCTGGCAGGACATCCAGGGGCTGGCGGACGTCTCCGGGGTGGGCCGCTACACCGCGGCCATCACCCTGCCGGCCGGCTGGCTGGCCGCGGACGGTGCCTATCTGGACCTCGGCAGCATCGGGGCGGGCAGCGCCCATGTGAGCGTCAACGGCCAGGATCTCGGGCCGGTCAACCAGGTCCACCCGGTCATCGACCTGGGCGCCGCGCTCCGGCCTGGCAGCAACACGCTCACCGTCACGGTGGCCACGACCCTGCTGAACCGGCTCCGGGTCACCAGGCCCACCGTCTACACCCAGCCACGCCAGGATTACGGCCTGATCGGCCCAGTCACCATAACCCCCTACATCGACGCCAGGCTGACCTGACACCGGTGGAACCGGATGGATGGCCTAGTAGTGGTAACGAGCGGCCAGGATGATGATCTCCTGGCTGGTGACGAGATACACGAGGTGGTGCTCATCGTCGATCCGCCGTGTGTAGTCTTCCCAGCCGCCGTCTTCAAAGACCAGTCTCACAGGCTGCTGCCCGGTGCGGCCACGCTGTCGGCATCGATGAGTTCGTGCTCGGCTAGGCCGGTGCCGTTGAGGGTGTTTTCGTACGCCTTGAGCAGGCGGCGGGCGTTAGCGGGTGAGCGCAGGAGGTAAGCGCCCTCACGAAAGGCCGAATAATCCTCAGCCGAGACGAGGACGGCATTGCCGTGCTTGGACACAATCTCGATAGCGTCGTGATCCTCGTTGACTTTTTTATCAGCGGGGAAAGGCTCTTACGGGCCTCGCTGGCAGTGATGGAATGGTGCGCGACATGGCCCAGATCACGATTCGCGACACCAGCGCCGAACTGCCCGCGCTCGACGGCGGGACAGAGTTGCCGCGGGTGCGTTCGCTTGGTGCCGCTGGCGATGCGCGGTCCGGCTTCGAGTTCGGCCCGGTCAGCCTGCGCGAGGTGGACCTGAGCGACCGCACCTGGCGGCAGGGCCGGGTCCGCGCGCTGCGAGCGGAGCGGGCCAGCCTGACCAGGCTGGACGTCGGCTCGGTCGAGTTCACCGAGTGTGAGCTTGGCTCGCTCCGCTGGACCGGAGGCAAGCTCACCCGGGTCCGGTTCGATGGCTGCAAGCTGCTCGGCGCCCGCCTCGCCGGCATGACCATGCACAGCGTGGTGTTCACCGACTGCAAGCTGGACTACGCGACATTCGAGCGGGTGCAGGCGGGCGGGCCAGTCCTTTTCGTCGGCTGCTCGCTGCGCGAAGCGGTCTTCACCGGCTGCAACCTGGCCGGCTGCCTGTTCGACGAGTGCGACCTGACGGCGGTGGAGTTCGGCCCGGGCACGTACCGCCGGTGTGATCTGCGCGGCAGCGACCTGTCGGCCATTAGCGGCGCGGCGCGCCTCAAGCAGGTCGTCCTGAACCGGGCCCAGTTGCTGCAGCTCGCGGTGGCGCTCTCGGCCGAGCTGGGCGTGACGCTCGGCGACGAGGGTGACGTGCAGCCGACGCTCAGGTGAATTGCGGGTAACGCCGATCTAACGATATAAGGATGGTCAAGCTTAGGTAAAAGGGGCAGGTGGGATTGGGTTGTCCGGGCAGACAGGCGGGTCGGGTAACTGGAGCCGCCGGCAGGTCCTGCGGCGGGGTGGCGTAGCTGCCGCCGGGGTGGCCGGGCTGGGGCTGGCTGGATTCGCAGGCTATGCGTGGCCGCATCCCGAGGCGGCTGACGACGCACCTCAGCCCGCTGGTCACGCACCTGCCGGTGGCGATCCTGGCGCCGATTCCTTTGTCAGCAGGCCGGATCTCCGTCCCCCGGTGGTCACCGTGACGCCCGGGCCCGGGGCTGGCGCGGCCAGTCAATACCGCTACCTTTTCGTCGCCCCGCGGGGGTACGCGGCCGGAACGCCGTCACCCGGGACGTCCGGGCTGATGATCGTGGACCGGCAGGGCCAGCTGGTCTGGTTCGGCTCGCCGCTGGGTGGGACGCCGCTCAACTTCGCCGTCCAGGAGTACCGCGGCCAGCCCGTGCTCACCTGGTCGGCGGGCTCGGTGAACGCGGCCGGCGTCACCACCGGGACCTCGTACATCGCCGACAGCTCGTACCGGGTCATCGCTACCGTGCGGGCCGGCCATGGGGCCCAGACGGATCTGCACGAGTTCAACCTCACCCCGCAGGGCACCGCGCTGATTACCGCGCACCGCAAGGTGCCTGCCGATCTGACCCCGGTGGGCGGGCCGGCCAAGGCGGCGGTGCTGACCAGCATCGCGCAGGAAGTCGACGTGCGCACCGGCCAGGTGCTATTCGAGTGGAACAGCCTGGATCACGTGCCGGTGACCGAGTCGCACCAGGTCCTGGCCGGAGGGACGGCCCAGGCACCCTACGACTACTTTCACATGAACTCCATCGCCCTGGCCCCCGACGGCGACCTGCTCATCTCCTCCCGCAACACCTGGACCATCTTCAAGGTGGCCCGCCCGGGCGGCGCGGTCCGGTGGCGGCTCGGCGGCAAGAAGTCCGACTTCGAGGTGGGGGAAGGGGCCGGCTTCTCCTGGCAGCATGACGCGCGGATGCCTCAGCCCGGTCTGCTCACGCTGTTCGACAATGCCTCGTCGCCCCCGGAGGAACCGCAATCCCGGGCTCTGCTGCTGGACGTGGACACCCGGGCCATGCGGGTCAGGCTCAGCCGGGCGTACACCCACCCGGTGGGCCTGCAGGCCGACAACCAGGGCAGCGTGCAACTGCTCCCCGGCGGCGGCGTGTTCGTCGGCTGGGGGGCCCAGCCGTACTTCTCCGAGTTCACCCGCGACGGCGATCTCGTCATCGACGGCCAGTTCCCGGTCAACGACCAGTCCTATCGTGCGTTCACCTTCGACTGGTCCGGGCGCCCGCCGGGCAGGCCGGCCGTCGTGGTCCGGCCCAACCCCGCGCGCGGCTCAGTGGTCTACGTGAGCTGGAACGGGGCTACCGAGGTGGCCAGCTGGACGGTCCAGGCCGGGCGGACGGCCGCGGCCCTGACGGTGGCCGGAGCGCGGCGGCGGGCGGGCTTCGAAACCGTGATCCCGGTGAACAGCGACGGGCCCTACTTCGCGGTGACCGCGCATGACTCCAGCGGTCGGCAACTCGGCCAGTCCGTCACCGTCCGGCGCACCAGCGCCTGAGTCCGGCTGCCACCCGGCCGGATGGTCAGTGGCCGTCCGCCGCGGTGAGAGCGTCGCCGAGTGGGGTGCGCCAGTACAGCACGTTGCGCCCCGAGCGGCGGCGGGCCACCACACCGGCGTCGAGCAGGACCCGCAGGTGATTGCCGACGGCCCCGATGGGCAGCCCGGTGCGGGTGGCCAGATGGGTGGTGCCGGCCGGCTGGTCGAGCAGGCGCAGCAGCGTGGCCCGGTTGGTGCCGAGCAGGCGGTTAAGCCCGTCGCGGCGCCGCCCGTCGGCCGGGGCCAGCCGGCCGGTGACCGGATAGTAGATGGCGTACCTGGCCGGCTCATCCCAGCCGACCCAGCCGGAACACGCCGTCACCGGGATGAAGTACAGCTGGGCGCCGGGCGGCAGGACCCGGGTGGGCAGTTCGTAGCGGTTGATGCGCAACTGGCCATCACCCGCCCACTCGCGGTTGTGGCCGAGGTCGCGGAGGACCGCGGCCCAGCCCTGGCGGGCGAGCTGCCCAGTACGCGCGACGATGTCCGCCTGCAGCAGTCGTTCACGCCGGGGCCAGTCGGTATCGACGGTGTGTGTCCACACCCAGTCCAGCAGGCCTGTGGCCGCCGCCGTCAGGCTGGCTGACTCCAGATGCGGGGGCAGCGCGGCCAGCGCGGTCTCGCGCAGATCCGCGCGCAGCGTGTCGTCCGGTATCGCGGCCACGGCCGCCAGTTCGGCCGCGAACGCCGCGCCCGGCCCGGCGGGCGGGTCACACAGATAGCCGGCCGTCCAGCCGGGCTGGGGGCCGCGGCGTGGCCGGAAGCTGCGCGCCAGCACGTCACGGCGGAGCGGGTAGCTGGCCAGCATGGTTTCGAAGGCGGCGTGGTGCGCGGCGTGGAAGGCGCGTTCGGCCGGGTCCCGGGGGGCCAGCAGTGCGGACAGGGCCGTCACCACCTCGGCCTTGGGCGACAGGGTGAACCGGGCCTGGGCCAGCAGGTCGGAAGAAACTCGCCAGGTCCCCACGTCATCCACTGTGGCATATTTCGCGTACCCGCGAAACATTCGCGCGATGGGGCCGTCCGGCCCGAGACTCCCGGCATGCGCACTTACCGGCAGCTGTTCGGGATCGCCGAGTTCCGTGCCTTGTTCGCCACCCAGTGCCTGTCGGTGGCCGCGGCCTCCATCGGCAGCCTGGCCCTGGCCACGATCACCTACTCGGCCACCGGTAACGCCCTGCTCAGCGGCCTGGCCATGTTCGGCGGTCCGCTGATCCGGCTGGCCGCCTCGTGGTTCTTGCTGTCCGCCTCGGACCTGCTGCGCCCGCGGCAGGCCCTGGCCGCCGTGGCCGCGATAGGCGGTGCGGCCGACCTGGCCCAGGCCATCCCCGGGATGCCGTGGGGACTGCGGTTCGTGATCCTCGCCCTGCCCTGGATCGCGATGTCGGCCACCGGGGGATCCATGCTGGCCCTGGTCGCGGACATCATGCCGGCCGACGGCTACGTGTTCGGCCGGGCCACGCTGAATATCGCGGTGGGCGGTATGCAGATCGTCGCCTACGCGCTCGGCGGGATCCTGCTGCTGTACCTGGACACGCCCGCGCTGTTCCTGTGGGCCGCCGCCGCCTCCGCGCTGGCGTTCGTGATCGTGGTCCGGGGCGTCGGCGACCATCCGCCCCGGGCCGCGGGCCAGCCGCTGCTGCGGCGGGCCCGCGCCGTCAACCGCGCGCTGCTGGGCTCACCGCTGCTGCGCCCGGTTTTCCTGGCCGGGTGGGTACCCAATGGCCTGATCGTGGGGTGCGAGTCGCTGTTCGTGCCGTTCGCCGGGCGCTCGGCCGGTTACCTGTTCGCCGCCACCGCGGCCGGGATGCTCACCGGCGACATCCTGGTCGGCCGGTTCCTGCCCGCTGCCGCCCGTACCTGGCTGGTCGAACCGCTGCGCTTCCTGCTGGCCGCGCCCTACGTGCTGTTCTTCCTGCACCCGTCCGTGGGGCTGGCCGCGGGTCTGGGTTTCCTGGCCTCGGCCGGCTACGCGGCCAGCCTGCCGCTCCAGGAGCGGCTGATCAGCCACACCAGCCCGGAGATCCGTGGGCAGGTACTCGGCCTCAACTCGACTGGCCTGACGGCGATGCAGGGCATCGGCGCCGTCGTGGCCGGCCTGCTCACCCAGCAGTTGCACGGTGGGCCGGCCGCGGCCAGTACGGCCATCGGCGTCATGGGCTGCGCCTCGCTGTCCGTCACCGTCGCCCTGATCCCGGGCCTGCGCCGCACCCGGCCCCGGCATAGCCCGCCCTGGCGCAGCCGCTATGCCCCGGGCGGCGGTGGTGGGCCGGCGGCCACGCCGGAGGACCAGCGGTCTTCCACGTTGCCCAGCCGCCAGTAGAGCAGCGCCACCGCCCAGATCAGGACGAACAGGCCGGCGATGCAGAACCCGGCCAGGTTGATGTCGAAGCCGGCCACCAGGTCCCAGAACGCGCCGTGCAGGTGGATCTCGTCGGTCAGGAGGCCCAGGATCTCGATGGTGCCGATGATGAACGCCGCGCCGATGGACAGGGCCGTGATGACCAGGTTGTAGTACACCTTGCGGGCCGGGCGGGCGAACGCCCAGCCGTAGGCGAAGTTCATGAACGCCCCGTCCAGGGTGTCGAACAGCATCATGCCGCCCGCGAACAGGAACGGCAGCGCCAGCACCGCGAAGTAGGGCAGGCCCTGGATGGCCGCGTAGGCGGTGGCCGACAGCAGCACGACCTCGGTGGCGGTGTCGAAGCCGATGCCGAAGACCAGGCCGACGAAGTACAGCTGCCAGGTGTGGTTGATGGACCGCATGAACCGGCCGAAGA
>Ga0335078_10017119_pt1 | contig 10770 bp, 4 predicted proteins | sample Lox_Sample_32_FD_206711 | JGI IMG/M metagenome (GOLD analysis project Ga0335078, IMG submission 206711) | Soil microbial communities from Loxahatchee National Wildlife Refuge, Florida, United States - Lox_Sample_3.2 | ecosystem: Environmental > Terrestrial > Soil > Wetlands | place: USA: Florida... | reverse complement strand
AATTGGCGACGGCCTGGGCGATCGTTAGGTTCGACGCGTCGAGCCGGGCCTCGAGGTCGTTGAGCACCGGGTCGCCGAAGGCCTCCCACCACGGGCCCCGCCTCGCGTTGTCGCTCGGCGACGCCGGCACCCAGTCCGTGTTCTCCTTGAACGCCGCGGGCACCGCCACCTCCGGCCGCCTGTAGTCGGGGCCGACCGCGCACCCGGCCGCGAGGAGCGCGACGGCGGCGCCGAAAAGCCGGGGCGCCGCGACCCGGCCCGCCCTCGCGGGTTGTGTCGGTGTCGGATCCATGGTGTCGGCCGCTGGGAAGGTCATGGCAGCGCGGGCTCAGGCGCCCGGTCCGGGGCCAGGACCCCCAGCCGCACCCACGTGCGGTGGAACCAGAGGCGCGCGCGGTCGACGTACAGGTAGACGACCGGCGTCGTGTAGAGCGTGAGCAGCTGGCTGACGACCAGCCCGCCGACGATCGAGATCCCGAGCGGCTGGCGCAGCTCGGCGCCGTCTCCGTAGCCGACGGCCAGGGGGATGGCGCCCAGGATCGCGGCCATCGTCGTCATCAGGATCGGCCGGAAGCGCAGCTGGCACGCCCTGAAGATGGCGTCCCGGGGGCTCAGCCCCTCGGTGCGCTGGCCGTCGATGGCGAAGTCGATCATCATGATGGCGTTCTTCTTGACTATCCCGATCAGCAGCAGGACGCCGATCAGGGCGATCAGGCTGAACTCGAGGCGGAACATGATCAGGGCGAGGAACGCGCCGAAGCCGGCCGAGGGCAGCGTGGAGAGGATCGTGAAGGGGTGGGCGTAGCTCTCGTAGAGGATGCCGAGGACCAGGTAGATGGCTACGATCGCCGCCACGATGAGGACCCACTCGTTGCCGACCGTCTGCTGGTAGGTCCTCGCCGTCCCCTGGAAGCCCCCGTGGATCGTGCCCGGCATGTGGATCGCCGCCGCCTGGCGCTCGACCGCCGCGACCGCGTCGGAGAGCGAGGCGCCGGGGACCAGGTTGAACGAGATCGTGCCGGCGACGAACGGCCCCTGGTGGTTGACGGCCAGGGGGGTTGTCCCGAGCTCGTACCGGGCGAACGCCGACAGGGGCACCATGGTCTCGTGGATCGTGCTCACCGCCTGGCCCGTCGAGACCGAGGCGTGGCCCGTCGCCGCGATCGCGTTGATGCTCGCGTTGCGGGCCGTGTCCGCCGCGACGGAGCTGGCGCTCGAGGAGCCCCCGCCGGACCCCGGCCCGATCGACACGGTGCCGGCGACGGCGTTGGTCAGCTGGGTTCCCCGCACGATGCCGCCGGTCGAGCTCACGAAGATGTCGCGCAGCGCCGCGGGATCCTGCCAGAAGCGCTGCGCCACCACCATGACCACGTGGTACTGGTTGAGCGACTCGTAGATCGTCGACACCTGCCGCTGGCCGAAGGCGTCGTAGAGGGTGTTGTCGATCTGCGCCGCCGTCAGCCCGAGCCGCGACGCGGTGTCGCGGTCGATCACGAGGTCGGTCTCCAGGCCCTTGTCCTGCTGGTCCGAGTTGAGGTCCGTGAGCACCGGCTCGGCCTTGAGCGCCTCCAGGAGCTTCGGGGTCCACACGCGCAGGTCCGCGAGGTTGTCCGCCTCGAGCGTGTACTGCCAGGCGGAGTTGGACACGCGACCCCCCGTCCTCGGCGTCTCCTGCTGAGGGAACATGAAGAGCGAGGAGCCGGGCACCTGGGCGAGCTTGGGCCTGAGGCGGGCGATGATCTGCTCGGAGGACGCCGCGCGCTGGCTGAGCGGCTTCGCGGAGATGAACATGAACCCCGTGTTCGCGCCGCGCCCGCCGCCGGTGAAGCCGACGACGTCGTCGACATCGGGGTCGTCCTGGACGATCTGCATGTACTGCCGCAGCTTCTGGGACATGCGCTGGAAGGAGATGCTCTGGTCCGCCTGGATGAAGCCGCTCAGGCGGCCCGAGTCCTCCTCGGGGAAGAAGCCCTTGGGGATGATCCAGAACAGCCAGAAATTGAGCCCCACCGTGCACGCGAGCACGATGATCGTGAGGAGCGTGTGGCGCAGCACCCAGGCGAGCGTGTCCCGGTAAAGGTCGAGAAACGACGTGTACACCGTCTCGGTCCACTGGTGGAAGCGGCTCCGGCGCTCGCCCTCGCGCCGGGGCGTGAGCAGGCGCGCGCACATCATCGGCGTCGTCGTGAGCGAGATCACCATCGAGATGAAGATCGCCACCGAGAGCGTGACCGCGAACTCGCGGAAGGAGCGCCCGACCTGGCCGCCCATCATGAGGATGGGGATGAAGACGGCCATCAGGGAGAGGCTCATCGACAGGACGGTGAAGGCCACCTGGCGGACGCCGACGAGCGCCGCCTCGAGCCGCCCCATGCCGGACTCCATGTGGCGGGTGATGTTCTCCAGCACGACGATCGCGTCGTCGACGACGAAGCCGGTCGCGATCGTGAGCGCCATCAGCGAGAGGTTGTCGAGGCTGTAGTCGAGCAGGTACATCGCGCCGAACGTGCCGATCAGCGACACGGGCACGGCGACGGCCGGTATCAGCGTGGCGCGGCCGTCGCGCAGGAAGCAGTACACGACGAGCACGACGAGCACGATCGCCACGGCGAGCGCGCGCTCGACGTCGCGCAGGGAGGCCCGGATCGTCGTGCTCCGGTCCATCGCCACGTCGAGCCGCGTCGCCGGCGGGACCTGGGCCCGCAGCCGAGGAAGCATGGCCATGATGAGGTCGACCGTCTCGATGATGTTGGCCTGGGGCTGCCGGAACACCGGGATCACGACCGCCGAGCTCCCCTTGGACATGCCGAGGTTGCGGATGTCCTCCACCGAGTCCGTCACGTCCGCCAGGCTCGAGAGCCGGATCGGGGACCCGCCGCGGTAGGCGACGACCAGGTCCCGGTAGTCCTTCGCCTTGCGCGACTGGTCGTTGTCGTAGATCTGCCAGTGGAGGGCCGCGTTCTCGATCGCGCCCTTGGGGCTGTTCGCGTTCGCGGCCGCGAGCGCCGCGCGGACGTCCTCGAGGCCCACGCCGTACTTGAAGAGCGCGGCGGGGTTGAGCTCCACGCGGACGGCCGGCAGGGAGCTGCCCCAGACCCCGACATTGCCGACCCCCGGCACCTGGGAGAGCTTCTGGGCGAGGATGGTGGAGGCGGTGTCGTAGAGATCGCCGGGGGGCAGCGTCTTCGACGTGAGCGCCAGGATCATGATCGGGGCGTCGGCGGGATTCTGCTTGCGGTAGGTCGGGTTGCTCCGGAGCGCCGTCGGCAGGTCGACCCTCGCCGCGTTGATGGCCGCCTGGACGTCCCGGGCGGCGCCGTCGATGTCGCGGCTGAGACCGAACTGGAGCGTGATGTTCGAGCTCCCCACCGAGCTCGTGGAGGTCATCTCCGTGACGTCGGCGATCGTGCCGAGGTGGCGCTCGAGCGGCGTCGCGACGCTCGTCGCCATGGTCTCCGGGCTCGCCCCCGCCATGTTCGCGCCGACCGAGATCGTGGCCGTGTCCACCTGCGGGAACGGCGAGACCGCCAGCTTGGTGTAGGCCGTCGCCCCGGCCAGCGCGATCGCCGCGGTGAAGAGCGTCGTCGCGACGGGCCTGCGGACGAAGACCTCGGACAGGGTCACGTGAGCGCCTCCCGTGCCGCGGCCGCGCCGTCCGGGCGCCTCTCGCGGAAGCGGACCGCGATCCGGTCAAACCAGAGGTAGATGACGGGCGTCGTGAAGAGCGTGAGCACCTGGCTGACGATCAGGCCCCCGACGATCGTCAGGCCCAGCGGATGGCGCAGCTCGGACCCCATGCCCCTGCCGAGCATGAGCGGGATCGCCGAGAAGAGCGCGGCCATCGTCGTCATCAGGATGGGCCGGAACCGCAGGAGGCAGGCCTGGAAGATCGCCTCGCGGGGCGGGAGGCCCTCGTTCCTCTCGGCGTCGAGCGCGAAGTCGATCATCATGATCGCGTTCTTCTTGACGATGCCGATCAGGAGGATGATGCCGATGATCCCGATCACCCCCAGGTCGCTGCCGACCAGCATCAGGGCGAGGAGGGCGCCGATCCCGGCCGACGGGAGCGTCGACAGGATCGTGACCGGGTGGATGAAGCTTTCGTAGAGGATGCCCAGGATGATGTACATCGTCATGATCGCGGCCACGAGCAGGAAGAGCTCGTTCGAGAGCGAGCGCTCGAACGAGTCGGCGGCGCCCTGGAAGGTCGTCACGATGCTCGCGGGCATGCCGAGCTGCGCCTCGGCGGCGCGGATCGCCTTGACGGCGCTGCCGAGCGAGCCGCCGCGCGGCACGTTGAACGAGACCGTGTTCGACGGGAACTGGCCCATGTGGTTGACGAGGAGCGGCTCCGCCCGCTCCTCGAAGCGCGCGATCGAGGAGAGCGGCACCTGGCCCCCGGAGGCGGAGGGCACGTAGATGAACGCCAGGGAGTCGGGCGAGCGCTGCAGCTTGGGGTCGGCCTCCAGGATCACGCGGTACTGGTTCGACTCGGTGAAGATGGTCGAGACGATCCGCTGGCCGAACGCGTCGTAGAGGGCGTTGTCGATCGTTGCCGCCGTTATCCCGAACCTCGCCGCGGTGTCGCGGTCGATGACAATGTACGCCCCGAGGCCCTTGTCCGAGAGGTCGGAGGCGATGTCGCTCACCTGGCTGAGCTGGCTGAGGCGGTCCGTCAGCCGGGGTACCCACGTCGTGAGGTCGGCCGGGTTGGCGCTCTCGAGGACGAACTGGTACTGGGTCCGGCTGACGCGGTCGTCGATCGTCAGGTCCTGGACGGGCTGCATGTACGCCGAGATCCCGGGCAGCTTCGCCAGGCCGGCGTTCAGGCGCCGGATCACGCCGGCGGCCGAGTCGGCCCGCGCCTCCTTGGGCTTCAGGTTGACCAGCATCCGGCCGGTGTTGAGCGTCGTGTTGGAGCCGTCGACCCCGACGAACGACGACAGGCTCACGACGGCGGGGTCCTTGAGGATCTCGGCGGCCAGGGCCTGCTGGCGGTTGACCATCGCCTCGTAGGAGACCGACTGCGGGCCCTCCGTGATCACCTGGATCAGGCCGGTGTCCTGCACGGGGAAGAACCCCTTCGGGATGACGATGTACAGGACCGCCGTCAGCACCAGGGTCGCGACGGCCACGGCCAGCGTGAGCGTCTGGCGGTCCAGCACCCAGTTGAGCATCGAGGCGTACCGGGCGATGATGCCCTCGATGACGGCCCCGGCCCTGCGGTTCCACTCGGGTATCTCCCGGGGATCGTGGTGCCTGATGATCTTGGCGCACATCATGGGCACGAGCGTGAGCGAGACCACCGCCGAGATGAGGATGGTGACCGCGAGCGTGATCGCGAACTCGCGGAAGAGCCGGCCCACGACGTCCGCCATGAACAGGAGGGGGATCAGCACCGCGATCAGGGAGATCGTCAGCGAGATGATCGTGAAGCCGATCTGCTCCGAGCCCTTGAGGGCCGCCTCGAGGGGGCTGTCGCCCTTCTCGACGTAGCGGGCGATGTTCTCAATCATGACGATCGCGTCGTCCACGACGAAGCCCGAGGCGATCGTCAGCGACATGAGCGAGAGGTTGTTCAGGCTGAACCCGAGCAGGTACATGACCGCGAACGTCCCGATGAGCGAGAGCGGCACCGAGAGGCTGGGTATGATCGTGGCCGGGATGTTGCGCAGGAAGACGAAGATGACGAGGACGACGAGGATGACCGCGAGCGTGAGCTCGAACTCCACGTCCCGGATCGACGCGCGGATCGTCACGGTCCGGTCGGTGAGGACGCTCACGTCGATCGCCGACGGCAGCGACGCCTTGAGGGCGGGGAGCAGCGAGTAGATGCCCTCGACCACCTTGATCACGTTGGCTCCCGGCTGGCGCTGGATGTTGAGGATCACGGCCGGCGTCAGGTCGTACCACGCCGCCAGCTTGTTGTTCTCCGGCGCGAATTCGACCGTCGCGACGTCGGCGAGCCGCACGGGGGCGCCGTTGCGGTACGCGACGATCAGCCTCTCGTAGTCCTCGGCCGACTTGAGCTGGTCGTTCGCGTTGATCGTGAACGCGCGCGACGGGCCGTCGAAGTTGCCCTTCGCCGTGTTCACGTTGCCGTTGCCCACGGTCGTGCGCATGTCGTCGATGTTGAGGCCGTACGCCGCGAGCGCGGTCGGGTTGGCGCGGATGCGCACCGACTGGCGCTGGCCGCCGCCGATGCTCACGAGGCCGACGCCCGGCAACTGGGAGATGTTCTGCGCAAGGCGGGTGTCCGCGAGGTCCTCCACGGTCGTCAGCGGCAGCGTCTTCGAGGTGAGCGCCAGCGAGAGGACCGGGGCGTCGGCCGGGTTGATCTTGGCGTAGATCGGGGGCGCGGGCAGGTCGGCCGGCAGGAGGTTGCCGGCCGCGTTGATGGCGGCCTGGACCTCCTGCTCGGCGATGTCGAGGCTCAGCTCGAGGGTGAACTGCAGCGTGATCACCGAGGCGCCCGCGGAGCTCGACGACGACATCTGCTTCAGGCCGGGCATCTGGCCGAGCTGGCGCTCGAGGGGGGCGGTGACCGAGGAGGTCATCACGTCCGGGCTCGCCCCGGGGTAGAACGTCTGCACCTGGATCGTCGGGTAGGCCACCTCCGGCAGCGCCGACAGCGGCAGGAACCGGTAGGCGACGACCCCGACGATCATGATCGCCGCCATCAGGAGCGTCGTCGCGACCGGCCTCAGGATGAAGATGCGGGAGGGACTCATCGGGCGGGGCCCGGCTCGGGTCGGCTCATCGGCGAGCCGTCAGTTGCCGGCGGGGGGCTTCCAGCGCTTGTGGTCGCCGCCCTGGCCCTTGCCCCAGGGCTTGGCCGCGGGGGCGGGCGCGCCCTCGGCCGACTGCAGGGAGGGCAGGACCTCCATGCCGTCCTTGAGCCGGTCCGCGCCGTCGACGACGACCTTGTCCCCGAGCTCGACCCCCGAGAGGACCGACACGCGCTCGCCCTCGGTCACGCCGAGCCTGACGTTCTTGGCCGCCACCGTGTTGTCGGCGCCGACGACGTACACGAACGCGCCCTGCTGGCCGCGCTCGACGGCGGAGGTCATGATCACGGTCGCCCCGCGCTCGACATCGAGGAGCATCGACGCGTTGACGAACTGGCTCGGGAAGAGCGCCTCGTCGTCGTTGGCGAACAGGGCCCGCAGCTTGAACATGCCGGTGGTGGGATCGACCGTGTTGTCGACGGTGTAGAGGGTGCCCGACGCGAGCTTGCGCGAGCTGTCCCGGTTGTAGGCGTCGACCGGGATCTTCGCCCCCGAGCGCAGCCGCTTGAGCACGGCGGGTATGTTGTCCTCGGGCAGCGTGAAGATCACCGTGATCGGCTTGAGCTGGGTCAGGAGGACCAGGCCGCTCGCGTCGCCGGGCGTCACGTAGTTGCCCGGGTCGACGAGCCGCAGGCCGACCCTGCCCGAGACCGGCGCCGTCACGTTGCAGTAGCCGACGTTGAGCTGCGCATTGTCCACGATGCCCTGGTCCTGCTTCACCATCCCCTCGTACTGCATGACCAGGGTGCGCTGCGCGTCGACCTGCTGCTTCGAGATGGAGTCCTGCGTGGCGAGCTTGGCGTAGCGGTCGAGGTCGATCTGCGCCTCGCCCAGCAGCGACTGGGCCTGGAGGAGCTGACCCTGCGCCTGCTCGAGCGTCGCCTGGTAGGGGCGCGGATCGATGACCGCGAGCACGTCCCCCTTGTTGACCCACTGGCCCTCGGTGAACCGGACTTCGGCCAGGTAGCCGCTGATCTGGGTGCGCACCGTGACGGTGGCGAGCGGCGTCACCGTCCCGAGGCCCTTCAGGATGATGTTGACGTCCCCGGTGGCCGCGGGGCTGACGACGACGGGGAGCGGCCCGAACGAGCCGAAGCCGCCCCGGCCGCCGCGGCCCCCGGTCCCGCCGCCCCGGAATCCCGCGGCGCCGGGCCCCGCGCGCTCGGCTGTGCGCGCGCGGTGGACGAGCAGCGCCGCGACCCCGAGCACGACGGCGGCGGCGATCGTCCAGAGGACCTTGCGCCGATTGCGCCTCCTCTCGTCGGTCATCGCGGGCGGCGAATCGGTTGGCGGGGCCGCCTTCGGGCGGTCCGGTTCGGTCGGTGGTAGGCTCATCTTATCATTTGGGCTGTCGCTAGTTGAAGCCTCCCCATTTGCCGCCGGATCAGCGTGCGGGCAAGGCGCTTCGGCAAGAAGAGACGCGGGACCGGGCAAAAGGTCACGGTTGGGGGGCCATCGGGGCTCACGCGGCGGCGAGCTCCGGCATCGGCGGCAACGGCACGTCGAGCGAGGCCGCGATGGCCCGGAGCAGCTCGGCCTCCGCCGTGAGGAGGACGCCGTCGGCGCTGACGACGTGCGCGGCGGCCATGAGCAGGCGCTGCTTGATGGGCCCGCTCGCCGTCGCCAGCTTGTCCAGGGCCGCGTCGAGCTGCGCGAGCCCCGCGTCCGCCGGGGGCAGCAACGACAGCTTGCCCTCGAGGAGCTTCAGCTGCGACGCCCCCTCGGCGAAGGCCCCCGCGGCCCCGGCGGCGTCCTCGCTCGACGCGTGGGCGAGCGCCGAAAGCACGACGGATATCTCGGCCGCGACCGCCTGGAACGAGTAGATCTGGACGACCGCCGCCGACGGGTCGCGGTGCACCGCGAGGGTCCTCAGGAGGAGGCGCTGGAGGGCGAAGTCGAAGGTGGACACCGCGGGCTGCGCCTGCACCAGGTCGTCCAGGGTGCCCGCGAACGCGCCCAGCGCGGCCTGCGGCAGGGCCTTGAGCGCGGGGAGCGCGAGCTGGAGCACCGGCAGCTTGAGGGCGGGCTTGAGCTGCCTCAGGTCGGCGTCGAGCCGCTCGATCGCGTGGAGCGCCTCGGCGCCCTGGCTCGCGGCGACCGCGGCCAGCTGCTTCTGGCGCACGGACGCGTCGTCGTCGAGGAGCAGGCCGCAGACGAGGATCGGGGCGTCGTGGGGGGAGCGCGCCGCCGCGCGCAGCCCCGCCGGGACCTGGGCGAGGATCGCCTGCGCGCCGGCGCCGCCCTCGGGCGTCAGCGTGCCGGCGGCCGCGGCGAGCGCCGCGCCGATCGCGGCCACGGTTCGCGGGGCGGGCAAGGGCGCGGCGGGGGGCATGTTCGGCACCTTGGACCAGGGCTCCTTCGCCACGTCGACCGTCTCGGCCGGCTCGAAGTATTTTCCGTCGAACCTGGGGTCGATGGCCGAGATCCTCGCCGCCAGGGGAGGGTGGGTGGCCCAGAGCCCGCCGAAGTTCGAGACGAACGCCTGCGCAAAGAAGAAGTGGCCGATCTCGGCGGCCCGGTGGGTCTCAAGCGTCGAGCCGATCGCGTAGCCCCCGATCTTCTTCAGGGCCCCGGTGACGCCGTCGGGGTTGCGGGTGAACTGGACCGCCGAGGCGTCGGCGAGGAACTCCCTCTGGCGCGACACGGACGCCTGGATCAGGCGGCCGAAGAAGTAGCCGATGTAGCCGATCACCAGCAGGGCGAGGCCGATCCCGAGAATGACGAGGACGCCGCCGCCCCCCCTCCCGCGCGACGAGCCGAACCGGGCGCTGCGCATGCCCCACAGGGTCGCCCGCCCCGCCAGGCCGATCACGAGGATGCCGAAGATGATCGCCGAGACGCGCACGTTCATGCGCATGTCCCCGTTCAGGATATGGCTGAACTCGTGGGCGACCACGCCCTGGAGCTCGTCGCGGCTGAGCTTCTGGAGCGTGCCGCGGGTCACGGTCACGACGGCGTCGTTCGCCGTCAGGCCGGCGGCGAACGAGTTGATCGCCGGCTCCTCGTCCAGGACGTAGACGGCCGGCACCGGGAGGCCCGACGCGATCGCCATCTCCTCGACGACGTTGAGCAGCTGGTGCTCGTGGGGGTCGGTCGTGTGCGGGTCGACCCGGCGCCCCCCCAGGGCCTCGGCGACGGCCGACCCGCCGCCGCTGTACTGCGTCCACTTGTAGAGGGAGGCGACGCCGATCACGGCCAGGGTGCCTAGCGAGACGGCGGCGAACACGCCCGGCTGCCAGAACGGGACCTCGGGCGCGCCGCCGTCCTCGCGCGCGTAGCGGGGCAGGGCGAGCCTCGCGGCCGCGTTGTTGCTCGCGGCGCGCAGGGCGAACAGCGTGGCGCCGTAGCCGGCGAAGATCGTCCCGGCGACGGCGAACCCGAACAGGACCAGCAGCCGCGTCGTGCGCTTCCTCGCGCGTTGCTCGGCGGCAAAAAAGTCCATCAGCTGAACGACACCTTGGGCGCGTTGCGCTCGGCCGGGTCCTCGACGTGGAACAGCTCGGCCGGGAGGAATCCGAACATCCCGGCCAGCAGAGTGTTGGGGAACGTCTCGCGCGACGTGTTGTACTCCATCACGGAGTCGTTGTAGGCCTGCCGGGCGAACGCGATCTTGTTCTCCGTCGAGGTCAGCTCCTCGGTGAGCTGCATCATGTTCTGGTTCGCCTTGAGATCCGGATACTGTTCGGCGACGACCATCAGCCGGCTGAGGGCCCCTGTCAGGCCGCCCTCCGCGGATACCAGGCCCTTGACGGCGTTCGAGTCCGCCGGATTGGCCGCGGCCGCCTGCGATGCCGCATACGCGATGTTGCGCGCCTTGGTCACGTCCTCAAGCGTCTCGTGCTCGTGCTTGAGGTAGCCCTTCGCCGTCTCCACGAGGTTCGGGATCAGGTCGTACCTGCGCTTCAGCTGGACGTCGATCTGCGCGAACGCGTTCTTGAAGCGGTTGCGCAGCGTTACCAGCGCGTTGTAGATGCCCGTGACC
>Ga0335078_10017118_pt1 | contig 10770 bp, 6 predicted proteins | sample Lox_Sample_32_FD_206711 | JGI IMG/M metagenome (GOLD analysis project Ga0335078, IMG submission 206711) | Soil microbial communities from Loxahatchee National Wildlife Refuge, Florida, United States - Lox_Sample_3.2 | ecosystem: Environmental > Terrestrial > Soil > Wetlands | place: USA: Florida... | reverse complement strand
AAGATCGGCTGGACCGAGGCGGCGGAGGCCACCTACATCGGCATGGCCCGGCGGCACGGGGTGACGCTGATCGTCACCGTGCTGCACTGCACCGCGCTGCAGGAGGTCACGGCCGGCGAGCACCTGCTCAACTGGGGCTTCGCCATGGACGGCAAGATCCGCCCGGTCGGCGAGCTGGTACCGCCGCTGGCCGCGGTCACCGCCAGCCGGGCGCGGCCGCGGGCGACCGCCCGCCCGGCCGCCACCCGCCCGGCCGCCGCCCGCCCGGCCGCCGCCCGCCCGGCCGCCGGGCCCGCGGCAAGCGGCGCGGGCCGGCGGGCCGTCCCGCTGGTGGCCGGCACCGGAGCCGTCTTCGTCATCGCGCTCGGCGCCGGCTGGCTCGGGCGGCGGCGCCGGCGCCGGGCGGCCTGCCCAAACCGATCCTCGCCGAATTGACCGCAGGCCAGGTAAAACCCACAAAGGATAACGTTACGAAATTGTGGCTTTATAGGAACTTGCCCTGACAGATAGCATTCAAAGCCACGGGCGCCCGGGAAGCACCGGACGCGGGCCGGGTGTGCGTAGTGGCCCCTGTTAAATGGCCTCGCTAGCAGGGCTGATAGGCACTGGGAGGCTAGAGTGGGGCAGGTGGTCCAAGCGGGGGATGGGCGCCGTCTGGCGGTGGAAAGCTGGGGGGCGCCAGACGGAAGACCAATCATTCTCATTCATGGCACGCCGGGTAGCCGCGTGGGTCCGCGGCCGCGCGGGATCGTCCTGCACCGGCGCGGAATCCGGCTGATCAGCTACGACCGGCCCGGCTACGGCGGCTCTGACCGGCGGCCCGGGCGCTCGGTCGCCGACGCCGCCGGCGACGTGGCCACGATCGCCGACGCCCTGGGCCTGGACCGGTTCGGGGTCGTCGGGCGCTCTGGCGGCGGCCCGCACGCCCTGGCCTGCGCGGCGGTGCTGCCCGACCGGGTGGACCGCGCGGCCGCGCTGGTCAGCCTGGCGCCGTCGACGGCCGGAGACCTCGACTGGTACGCAGGCATGGCGCCGTCGAACGCCCGCAGCTACCGGAAGCTCGACGCGGACCCGGCGGCTGTGGTCAGGGATATCTGCCGGCGCGCCCGGCAGATCCGTGACGACCCGAGACGCATGCTCACCGAGCTCTGGCCGGAACTGGACAGCGCCGACAAGAAGGTCGTCAGCGACGTGGCCATCCGCCGCATCCTGACCGACACCTACGCCGCGGCGCTGGGCGGCACGGCGGACGGCTGGGTGGACGACGTGCTGGCCCTGCGCCGGCCCTGGGGCTTCGAGCCGTCCGCGATCAAGGCCCCGGTCATGCTCTGGCATGGCGGGGCGGACAAGTTCTCGCCGCTGCGTCACACCTACTGGCTCGCCGATCAGATCAGCGACGCCCGCGTCCTGGTGCATCCGGAAGCCGCTCACTTCGGCGCGGTGCAGATCCTTCCCGACGTCCTGTCCTGGGTCGCCTACGGCCAGTACCGGCCCTGCCACGCCCGGCCCGACGCCCGCGCCCACGCTTCAGAACGGCTGCGGATCGATGACCCGCAGCGACCGCTTGCCGTCCATGAGCGAGGCGACATCGGGATGCTCGGCCCCCAAGATCCCCCTGAGCCTCTCGATGACCTCCTGGCGCTCGGCCGCGGCTCCCGTCTCGCCCCGCTCATGGCGGGTGAGGAGTAGGTTCGCCCGGCATCGCAGCGTGTCGGGATGCTGCCGCCCGATAACCTGCTCCAGCGTCGCGGCGGTCCTGTCCTCCAGTTCCTCAGCTTCGGCCAGGGCGCCCCGGGCGGCCTGCACCACGGCCAGCACCATGTTCGCGGCCAACGTGTACGGGTGATCGGGGCCGAGCACGTCGTCCATGCCCGCGGCGGCGGCCCTCGCCGCGGTCAGGGCCGTGTCGTAGCTTTCCTGCAGGTAGAGACCGGTGGCGATATTGACCCGGCAGCTGAGCGAATGCGGGTGATTGTGGCCCAGGCGTTCCTCGTACACCGAGAGCACCGCCTGGGCCTCCCGGTGGGCCTGACTGGCCTGGTCGAAGGCCAGCAGGTTGGCCGCGTGGCTCAGCCGACAGGCCAGGGCGTCGCTGCTGACGCTGCCGAAGCCGCGGATCAGCCCGTCCATGGCCATGCTGATGTGCTCTTCGGCGTCTCGTCGCCGCCCCGCGGTCCGCAACGCCACGCCGAGCAGGGCCCGGGCGTTGAGGGTGGCCCGGTCATCGTCCCCGACTTCCCGGCGGTAATCCTTCCAGACCTGCTCCATCTCGGTGACTACCTCGGCGTAGCTCCCGGCCTCGAGCAGGTCACGCGCCACGTTGACCCGCGAGTCCAGGGTCCTGGGATGCCCGGGTCCGAGGACTGCCGAACGCCGCTCGGCCGTGTCCCGGTCGTGCTCGAGCGCTGGGGTGATCTTCCCGGTGAGCCGGAGCGAAACAGCCAGGTTGTTCGCGGCCGACAGCGTGCCCGCGGTGTCGAGGCCGTAATCCTTCCACGCGTCGTAGGTCTCCAGGTCCAGCTCCAGGGCCTCGCGGTACTGACCGAGCGCCCGCAGGTCGGCCGCCAGGCTGTTGGCCGTCATCAGGTAGTGCGGATGCCGGGGACCGAGCAAGCCCTTCTGGTCGGCCAGGATGGACATGTCCAGCGCCCGGGAGTCGTCGAATCTCGCCAGGTCACGGAGGATATTGGCGAGGTTGAAGCGCAGCCGCAGCAGCTGCATGCGCAGGGAGTCGGCCACCGCCTGATCGGTCTCCGCCGCCAGCATGCGCGTCCAGTCCGACTCGATCTCACGGGCCCGCCGGTTGCCCCGGTCCAGGTCGCCGCGCTGGCGCAGGTAGCGCACCCGGTCGATGAGCAGCTGGCGAACCGCCTCGTCCCGGGAGAACATCGCGTCCGACGGGCGCAGGTGATTCCAGATCAGCCGCCACTGGGGCCAGGATCTGGGGTCGTCGACCTCGCCGGTCGGGCGGACGCCGACGAGCACGCGGTGCACGTCACGCTTGGCCGCGGCCAGGTCCCCCTCGGATCTCGCCAGCAGCCGGTCCCTGACCACGGCCTGCATCAGGCGGTGGATCTGGATCTGGTGCGCCTTGGTGTCCAGCTTGATCAGCGCCAGCTTGTTGATCTGCTCGACCACACGGCCGATGACGATTGGCTCGGCCAGTTGCGGGTCCAGCCGTTTCAGCACGTCGGCCATGGCCCGGCTGAACAGGAGGTCCAGGCTGATGTCCGGAGCCATCACGGAGCAGAGCTCCATCAGCCGGGCCGCGGCCGGATCGCTTTCCTGCAGCCGGTCCAGGGAAAGACCCCACACCTTGGCCACCGATTCCGGGTATTCGGGGAGCAGCTTGAGCGCGAGCGTGCTGGTCGGCTGGCGCTGCATCGCCTCCAGGTAATCGGACACCGTGATACCCGTGTTGGCCAGCAAGGCACCGGCGGCCGCGACCGCCGCGGGCAGGTCACCAAGAGCCTCGGCCAGCCGCTCGGCGCTCGGCTGGCTGATGCCCGGCGCCCGCCGCAGCAGGTGACTGATGCTCTCCCGGCGGTCGAACACATCGACCTCGAGCGGCCGGGCGTTGGTGCTCCAGTTCCCGTTCCGTGAGGTGATCAGCACGTGGCCGCCGCGCGCAGGCAGCAGCGGCTGCACCTCGCCGATGTCCTCGGCGTTGTCGTAGACGAGCAGCCAGCGCCGCACCGGGCTGTTCTGGCTCAGCATCTGCAGCACCTCACGGGCGATCTCCCGCACCGTGCCGCTGTCGGGGATGCTGACGCGGAAGATCGCCCGCAACTGCGCGCCCAGGTCGGCCAGGGACGCGTCGATGTACTGCGGCTGACCGCAGGTCATCCACCAGACGATGTCGTAGTCGGCGCGGAATCGGTGCACGTACTCCATGGCGAGCTGGGTCTTGCCGACGCCGCCGAGGCCGTGCAGGGCCACCGGTAGCAGGACGGCCATGCCGCTGGACCGCAGTTGCTCGCGGACCTGGCTGATGTCGTCCTCCCGCCCGGTGAACAGGGCATTCCGGTCCGGCATCTTAGAGATTCTCGGACCGCCACCGGGATAGCGGACGTTCGGCGGCCGCCCCAGCGGTGACGGCCGCCCGCCAGCCAGGCGGATCAGCCGGTCCCTGGCCTCGAGTTCCGTCAGCCCCGGCAGGAACAGGGGGGACGCTTCAGTCAGCTGGGCCTGCGGGTCGGTGTCGTCGACGTAGACGGCGAGGTCGGGCTGGTTGCCGCCCGGAACGGCCCGGATCTGGCTGGCATAGGCATGCGTGACCACGGCAAGGACCCGCGTGGGCCCCTCGCCGTCCGCCGCTCCCGAGGAGCCCGGACCAGCCTGCAGGTTGCCGACCGCGACCCCGGCACCGGTCAGGACACTCGCTATCCACTCGGCCCATAGCTGATCCACCGGCAGGTAGTCGAGTACGACCTTGGCCGCGTGCGGCGGGGGCTTGCGGGCGAACAGGGCCCGGTTCCGCACGCGGACCGTCTCGTCCATGGGCGGCAGCGCACCGACCGCCCCCTGGGTGATCTGGCCCGTGATCCGCTCGAACGCGGACAGCAGCGACCCCGGGGAGCCGGGGCTGTCCCCGAACACCGCCAGCGTCTCCTCGTAGGCGTAGAACGGCTGGTAGGGCACTTCCACCGCGCGCCAGTACTCGTACCGGGCCAGCTCGGTCAGCCCCGCGGGCAGGCCCTCGAGCAGGCGCATGGCCAGGGTCAGTCCCGCGTCGACCTTCTCCTTCTCGGCCTGGTCGATGCGCATCGGCACCGGCAGGATGCTGATGTCGCGCTTCGTGGATCCCGCGACGATCCTGGCGATCTCGGCGGCACCCTCGATGCCCTGCGTGCTGAGGGTGAAGCAGTCCACCAGCACATCGGGCAGGTCGACCGTGCAGATATTGGCCACGTCGCTCAGCCCGGTCCGGCTGTCGATCAGGACGTAGTCGTAGTGACGCTTCATGTCCGCGCGCAGGGCCGCGAAGAACTGCGCTCCATGCAGCCGGTCGTAGAAGTTGTCCCAGGCCAGGGCGCTGAGGGTGGTGACATAGTCGCTGTTCTGCTGGCCGGCGGACAAGTAGGCGAGGCTCCCGCCGTTACCGAACTCCCAGTCCAGGGAGAACGCATATGGCTGCACCCGGGCCCGGTCCTGGGCCAGCTTGCTCAGCCTGCGCTGCACGGAATCCTTGAGCCGGTCGTCCTCGTCCCCGGCTTTCTCGAGCGCCGAGGCGAGCTGCACGGCGTCCCATTCGTAGGTCCGGATGAGGTCGATGATGCCCTCTTCGTTGCTGATCCCGCCGCCCAGGAACGGCTGGAAGAAGCGGTACAAGCCCGGCGACTCCAGGTCCCAGTCGGCCACGAGCACCCGGTTGCCGTTGGCGGCGAGGATCCAGGCCACATTGGCCAGGGCCATCGTCCGGCCGGTACCGCCCTTGAACGAATAGAAGGTGACGATCAGGCCATCCCGCGACGGAACGCTCTCGGGTGCATCAGCCATCCCCGGCCTCCCCAGGCGATCGCGCCGGCCGTTTGGCCGGATCCGGTGACAAGGTGCCCGGCGGGCCCGGCGGCACGGCAGCGCCGGGACCGTAGCGAAGATACTGCCGTTCGGCCTCGGCCACGAGCACCGGCATGGCCGAAACGAAGCCTTGCAGGGAGCTGACGGCGCCCGGGACCCGCTGGCTCTCCGCCGGGCGAGTGGAACCGTCCCCCTGCAGGATGCCTTCGACTCGCTCGGAAAGCTCGGACAGGCGCAGGTCATCGGGCAGGCTGGGGACGAGCAGCGGCAGTACCCAGGGCGGGAGGTCGTTCAGGGCAGACGTCAGGAGCTCGAGGCCGGCCGGGTCGGAGTACAACCACGGGTCGATGAGGATGACCCCCGGCCAGGTCGTGAAGCGCTCGCCTTTCTTGGCGATCTCGGTGATCATGACGGCGAAATCCAGCCGCTCGGCCACCGCCTTGGCATAATCGGCCAGCGGAAGCCGCTGGTGCTGCGGGAACGGCCGCCAGTCGGTGATTTTCTCTCCGTAATAGCCCGGGTCGCTGTCGGCCGGGACGTTGCGCACCGTCGGCGCGGCAACCGCCACCATGAACCGCTTGGCCGCCGCCTCGGGAGCGAACGGGCTCCGCTCCTCGTCGATGCTCGTCGTGTCGGAGACAGGAAGCGGCGAATCCTGAGCCACGGCCACGATCCGCCGGGCCAGTTGCTCCACCACCGCCACGTAGGCATCGTGATACGGCCGGAGCCTGAGCAGGGCACGCAGCCCGTTCTCGGCGTATTCCGGAACCGACGCGCAGGCCGCCAGCGCCTCGCTGAGGCCCGGCGCGTCCTGCTGGCCCGACAGCGGCACCCACAGCACGGGCACGAAACGCCGTAATGGCTCGGCCAGGCCCGCCTGAGTCACCCGCCGGTGGAAGCAGGCCCACTCCCGGCCGGGCCAGGACCGGGCGAAGTAGCCGGGGGAGTAGAGAGGGACGAAGACCTCGGCGGTGCCCAGTGCCCGGTTCAGCGACGCCTTCCAGTCCTCGCTCAGCGGGATCGCCTGGTCGAAAAACCCGGCTCCGAGGCCGGACCCGGGCGCGGCATGACGCTCGACCGCCGCGGTGAGGTCGCGGAAGAACCGGGCGACCCACCGGTCCTGATCCTCCTGCTGATACACCTCGAGCGGCGGCGAGTGCGCATAGCTGAGAAAGAAGTAATGGCTACCTTGCACCCGCTCAGATGTCGCCTCGCCCATGCTAGTCGCTACCCTCTAGGAAAACGTTACGCAGTTGCCCGAGTTCGAACCTGCAGGGCTCAACCGTATGGCTGTAATAAATGGCAGCTATTCTCCGCGCCAGCCGCCAGACGACCTCCTGATAGCTATCGGTCCAGTTCATCCACAGCAAGCCGAAGACCCCCTCTCGCCCGTAATCGGTGCCGACATCCGAATTCGGTTTTCCCTCCGGGTAGAACAGTTGGACGTCGCGGATCACTTCGGGCAGCGTCTCGACGGGAACAGGAATCCATATCACCGGGATAATGCAGGCCTGGGTAACCGGGTCGCCGCCTTCGTGCTTCTCCACCCGGCGCTGCGAGAAGGCGTGCCATTCCATGGCGCACCATGGGCTCCTGGGATAGGAGGGCGAGAGCAGAGCGACGAAGACCTGGCAGGTGCCGACCGCGCGCAGTAACTCCTCGGTCCAGCGCTCGCCACCGCCCATCGAGCGGTCCATGAAGCCGGGCGCCGCGCCAACCTCCAGCGGTATCAGCTGGGCCACGGTCTCGGTGAGGTCGCCGAAAAACTGATGCACCAGTTTGTTCGGCTCGTGGGCCGGTCCCGATGGATGCAGCGCATCCGCCGCGTGGGCATAGCTGAGGAAGAAAGGAACGCCCCGGTCGGCATCGCCGGGCGTCATACGTCCCCCCTCCCGCCCAACAGGTGCTCATAACATAGTAACGAGTAGTTAGCGAGCGTAGATAGTATTCATGCTGATTCAATACGGGATCGCCGAACCGCACCGGGGCTGAGCTCGGCCCGGAGAAGCCGGCGACGGCGCGTTCCGGCATTCTGCCTGGTAAATAGGGTGGCGGACCCGCCGGAAAGGCCGTCGCTGGACGGTAATCGCCACGCTCGCGGAACGGCCCGCCGGGCCGCTTACCCGGCATGGCCCCAGCCCTGGACCGTGGCGTGCATGCCGTCGACAAAGCGCTGGCCGTCCTCAGTCAGCGCCCCGCTGCCGTACAGGGTGCCGATTGCCTCGGCTACCCAGCGCCGGTAGCGGCGGAAATGGCCGCGCGCCCTTTCGTCTGCGGCCTCCTGCGCGGCCCGCGACCGCCACAGCGCGGCCAGCCCCAGGTGCGCATACGTGCCCTGCAGCACCCCCTCGACCGGCCGCGGGTCGTCACGCCACGGCACTCGCAGCAACTGGCCGTCGTCCGGATCGGACAGGACGAACATGTTCAGCAACGCCGCCAGCTTCACGTGCTGAAACTCGTGGACGAGCAGGGCGCTCAGGGCGCCGCTGTCGGGCGGGAGTGCCAGCGCCACGGCGCCGAAGGCCTGCCGGGCGGTGCCGCTGCGCTGCAGGCCGGCCGGGTCGGCGCGCAGCGGCACGACGGTCCGCAGGCCGCTGAAGAGCGGGCCGGCATACTCGGGAAGCTCCCGCCCCAAGCGTCTCGCGGCCGCGGTGAGGGCCAGGCGCCAGGCCCGCCAGGCCCGGGGCGACAGCCGGCCGGCGGCGGGCCAGGCCTGGCAGTCGCGGAACGGGTCCAGGTCATCGACGGCCACGGACAGCCCTCCCCCGCTAGCGCGCCGGACGGTCCGCCAGAAGCAGTCGGCGCCGCTGGCGCCGATGCCATCGCACGAGATCCTGACCCGGCAGGCATCTCCGGCCCGAGCACTCACGCGGAGCGCGCCCAGCGTCGGCAGGTAGACCGAGCCGTCCCGGACCGGGAGCAGCAGCTCGGCCGTCCGGCCGGCCCGTAGCGCGGCCGCCGCCGCCAGCGCGGCCAGATGGGCCCGGTCCAGTTCCGGGTCGGCGCCGGCCGGCGGGCGGAGGCAGCGCGCCGCCCAGGCCCTGGTATACGGGTGCGTCAGGATCTCGCGCACGGCCTCGGGTCGCTCAGCGTCCAGCCCGGACAGCAGGTCCCAGCCCGCGGCAGCCATCCGGCCGAGGTCGCCCCGGCCGCCGCGGGCAGGGGCAGCGACTCTCGCCACCAGGATCCGGGTCATCGAGAGCTGCGCCTCGGCCAGGGACGTGATCACGGCGATGTCGCCCGGGCCCGCCGAGAGCGAGTCGAACGCGCCGGGCGGCAGGCCGTGTCGCCTGGCCGCCCGGGTCGGCCCGCCCGGGCCCCGGGGAGCCGAACGCGCGGTGACGTGGCTGACCAGCGCCTTGAGGTCAGCGCAGTAGACCGATGGGTTGTCGAATCCGCTGGCTGACGAGTAGCGATGCGCGTACAGGCCGCCGCCGCAGGCCCGGACGGCCGGGCAGGCCCGGCAGGTCGGGCACAGCGCGTCGATGCCGTCACGCCGTGCGCTGATCCCGGGATGCGTGGCCGCCTCATCGACGGAGTGGGAGAACACGTTCATGCCGGTCGCGGCGGCACCGTGATACGCCGTCTTCAGCGAGTCGGCCAGTTCCCAGGCGCCATTGGTCTCGATGACCAGGAGATCAACGGGGTCGAGGCCGACCGCCTCGGTCCCGCTGCGCCGGCCTCCGGCCGCGGCCGTCAGCGAGTCGAATAGCCGGATCGGCATCGGCTGCCCGTCGGCGTCCCAGCGCGCGAAGATCTGCCCGAGCCAGGCCGCGTACGGAGCCGGGACCCCGGGGGGCCGGTCCGGGGGCCGGTCCCACGTGGCGTGCGGCAGCAGCAGGTCGCAGCGTGGCGGGGCCTCGGCCAGGAGCGCCTCGTAGACCTCGATGGGATCGTTTCGCAGGTCGACCGTGCACAGGATGCCCGCGTAGAGATGCCGATACGGCGGCTGTCGCAGCAGGGCGAGAGCGCGACGGGCGTAGGCGTGGCTGCCCCGGCCGTCGGCGAACCGGCGATGGCGGTCATGCGCGGCACGGTCGCCGTCCAGCGACACGCCGATCTTGACCTCGTGCTCGGCGAACAGCGCGCACAGTCGCTCGTCGAGCCGGACCCCGTTGGTGTGCAGCCGCAGGTCGAGCCGGGTCGCCGGCTCGATCAGCGAGCGCAGCCCGGCCAGCACGGCGGCGAGCCGGTCGTGGCCCAGCAGCAGCGGCTCGCCCCCGTGCAGCACTACGTGCACCGCGTCAAGGCGGTGCCGGGCGGCATGCTCGGCGATCCGGCCGGCTGCCCTTAATATCGTCTCGTCGCCCGGCGCCCGCGGCTTGTCCCGCCAGGTCTGGTCAGCATGTTCGTACACATAGCAGTGATCGCATGACAGGTCGCACAGGCTATGCACCTTTAGCACATAATGTGTTATGGGCCGTGCCACGTCATCGGCTCAGATGGCGGAATTGAACGTCATCGCCTGCACGCGCGAAGGACTATCCAGAGCCTCGAGGAAGCGGTCGGCCATGGCGGCAGCGATGCCGTCGGCGTCTACCGCAAGCTCCCGCAGCGGGACATCGCGCACATCGGCGATCCAGGGCGCCTGAGGTCCGTCGTCCAGGACAGGCCCAGCGTCATATTCCACGGCGGATTCCTTCCCCGATGAGAACGCTATCATTTGGATCCGTGCCGTCAGGCTAGGTGATGGCTGGGTGGTTTGTCACCATGCTGTTAGGCAATTGCCGAAACCGCCCCTCCGTCCCGGCTCCCGGGCCAATTGCCGTGGCCAGGCTGGCCAAGGGGCAATTCGTTGCGCCACCTTATTGCCGGTGCTTTTGGTATGAGAGTTGCGAAAGAGACGCAAGACGAGACCCGTGGCGTGCGCCCGGCCACGCCGGCCGCGGGCGCCCCGGCGCGGGGCTACCGGGCCGGCAGGAAGCCGACCCGGTCCCGGACGGTCGCCATCGTCGGCCCGGCCACCTCGCGGGCGCGGGCCGCGCCCGCGGCGAGCATGCGGTCGAGTTGCCCGGTGTCCGCGAGAATCTTCTCCGTCCGCTCCCTGATCGGGGCGAACGTGCCCACCACCACCTCGGCCAGGTCCTTCTTGAGCGCCCCGTAGCCCGCGCCCGCGTAGCGCTGTTCCAGGGCCGGGACCGTCTCGCCGGTCAGCGCGGAGTAGATCCGCAGCAGGTTGGTGATGCCCGGCTTGGCTTCCTCATCGGCCCGGATCTCGCCGCCGGAGTCGGTCACCGCCCGGCTGATCTT
>Ga0335078_10017117_pt1 | contig 10770 bp, 12 predicted proteins | sample Lox_Sample_32_FD_206711 | JGI IMG/M metagenome (GOLD analysis project Ga0335078, IMG submission 206711) | Soil microbial communities from Loxahatchee National Wildlife Refuge, Florida, United States - Lox_Sample_3.2 | ecosystem: Environmental > Terrestrial > Soil > Wetlands | place: USA... | reverse complement strand
CTCCCTTTGCGTGATCGTAGATATGGCCGTGGCCATGGCCAAAATCCACTGGAAAAACGGGATGTTCGGACGGGGAGGGTATGAGTTCGTGTTAACGCTGGCGACGATTGCTTTTGCGCTGGTCTTTTTCGGCGGAGGCCCAATCGCCATCGATGCGATCTGGCGACGGGGCCCCGCCACGAAATTGAAGAAAAACTAGGACTCTCAAGTCGTCAGGTTAGTACCGGCCGCCCTGCGATGCGATGGCGTCGTACGGCACGTTTGACGGGATGTTGTAACGCGACATGATGTCCTGCATCTTTCGCTCATCCTTGGGCACATCGTCGCGGTCGCCTCGCTGATCTCTTACCCATTTCGAATAGACCTTATCGAACTCCTGCTGATCCTGTGGCGACAGGCGAGTCTGCCAGCGGTCTTCGCGATTCCCATATTGACGATCACGGTCATCGCGATCGTGGTCGCGACCCTCGGCGTATCCGCCGGAAGCAATGCGATCGTAAGGGACATCGGGCGGGATGTTGTAGCGGGACATGATGTCCTGCATGTGTTGTTCGTCCTTCCGAATGTCGTCGCGGTCGTTGCGGCGCGAGTCGTTCACCCACTTCTGATAGTAGTTATCGAATTGGCTCTGGTCCTGTGGTGAGAGCCGATTGGATTGATACTGCGCCAAGGCCGGGAATGACATGGCCATCAGCAATATCGCAAAACCGAGAAACTTTCCCATAATTCCTCCTGTGCTCATTGACGCCGTGCAGATGAACTATGAGTGTTGGAGGGGTGGACGGGTTGGTCGTAGAAAGCTGCAGAGCCGTGTGTGATTCTCCCTAAGGGGCACTAAGGCACAAGCCGTGACAGGCACGTGAGTTGGAGCGCAAGCTACTGTCCCCTCAATGGTTAATTCTATGGGTTAGCGATTCGGATAAACTCTGTCCAGAGATGCTCAACTCGAACCATGGGTTCACGCCGGCCGAGCTTCGCAAGCTGCGCAGTTTGAAAGATCCGCACGGAATTCAAAAATTTCTGGATGACATGCCATATCACCTGGCGGATACAGGGTGGTCGCCGAGACGCGTGTTGCAGGAAAACACGTCCCATTGTTTTGAAGGGGCGACGTTCGCGGCAGCGGCGCTCCGGGCGAATGGCTATGCTCCGCTCGTGTTTGATCTGGAAGCGGAGCATGACACGGATCACGTGGTGGCGATCTATCGGGTGAATGGGCATTGGGGCGCGATCGCCAAGTCGAACTACACGGGATGCCGCTACCGAGAGCCGGTGTACCGCTCTCTACGGGAGCTCGCGATGAGCTATTTTGAGGTCTATTTCAATCTGCGGCGGGAGCGATCGTTGCGGACTTTCTCACGGCCGGTGAATCTGGCGAGATTTGATAAGCAGAACTGGATGACGACCGATCAGCATTTATGGTTCGTGGCGGAATATCTGTTCACGATTCGGCACTTCCGCTTACTGAAGCCTGCGATGATCAAAAAACTGCACCGGCTGGATGATCGATCGTTCCGGGCAGGGTGCCTGGGAAGAGCAGAGCGGTGAGTTGCATTTAGCCGATCACATCGGCACGGGCGTGCTTTCGACGATCTCTGTGATGACCTGCTCCGCCTGCTCGGATTTCTTTAGCGTCGAGGCGTAGGCGCCGTTGACCACGACACGGTGGGCGAATACGGGGACGACAAGGGGCTTGAAATCCTCTGGCGTGGAGAAATTCCTTCCGCCCAAGAATGCGCTGGCCTGAGCGGCGCGGTAGAGCATTTGCGAACCGCGAGGGGAAACGCCTAAAGAAAGGTGTTCGGATTCCCGCGTCTTCCGAACGATCGTGAGCGCGTATTGCACCAGCGACTCGTCCACCCGGACTTGTGCAATCGCTTGTTGAAGTTCGTTCACTTCTGCACTGGATAACACGGGGCGCAAGGTATCCAGCTTGGCGATGCCCGCTTCCGAACGAAGAATTTCACGCTCGGCGCCGCTATCCGGGTAACCCATACGCGCTCGGATCAGAAAGCGATCGAGTTGCGACTCGGGCAAGGGATAAGTGCCATGATGCTCCACCGGATTTTGCGTAGCAATGACCAGGAAAGGCTGAGGAAGCGCGTAGGAGTGTGCGTCCATCGTGACCTGGCCTTCGTTCATGGCTTCGAGAAGCGCGGACTGGGTTTTCGGGGTGGTGCGGTTGATTTCGTCGGCTAGAAGAATGTTGGTGAAAATGGGGCCGCGTTTGAATTCGAATTGCTGCTCGATGGCGGAATAAATCGAGATGCCGAGGACATCAGAAGGCAGCATGTCGCTGGTGAACTGCACGCGCTGGAAGCTGCAATCGAGCGCACGGGCCAAGGCCTGGCCGAGGGTGGTTTTACCGACGCCGGGAACGCCCTCGATTAGTAGATGGCCGCGGGCGAGAAGAGAGATTACGGCGAGACGAACGATCTCGTCTTTGCCGCGAATCACCTGACGCAAAGCTTGCTCGAGTTGAGCCGCCCGATGTGAGACCGCGCTGGCGGTTTCCGGAGACATTAGAGCGATTTTACTATGCGGGGAAAGAGAGGTGCCGTTACGGAGGTGACTGAAGGCAGGAGTGAGGGGCTAGTAGTAAGGAGTCGGGAGTCAGGCTGCGCTTTCGGAGGCCCCGAATCGTTTTTCGGGTCGACTCGCACCGAAAATGTTGTATGCTGTAGCGCTTTTGTCGTTAGCTCACATCCAAGGAGAACTTCGACGCATGAGGTATTGGGCCCTGGTACTCGGAGTTGCATTGTCCGTCAGCATGACGTTCGCATACGCGCAGGAGGACGCCGAAGGTTGCAAAGACTCACCACTAATTCAACGCATGCCGGGCAGCACCATCTCGACGTGCGAGCATGCGGAATTTGATTCGGTAGAGATGCCCGTCGGGCGAAATGGCGACGATCCGGTCACAAAGAATATTGAGGGCGAGAAGTGGTCCTGGAGCATGGGGAATCGGGAGGGTCTTAGCGATGTTCAGGTTTATCGCAATTTCTTGAATGCGCTGCAGACCGCCAACTGGACGATCGATTTTCAGAGCCCGAACAGCCAAATCACGGCCCACAAGGGTTCTGATTACATCTTTCTGGATAACATGAATGCCGGCTTCTACTACCAGACAATTGTCCACTTGAAGGCCATGCAGCAGGAAGTCGTAGCCGATGCTGCCACTATGGGCAACGCCATTAAGCAGGACGGCCACGTGGCTGTTTACGGGATTCGCTTCAATACGGGTAAGGCTGATATTCTTCCCGACTCGGAGAGCACGTTGAACGAGATTGTGAAACTCATGCAGCAGGATGCGGCTCTCCGTCTCCGCATCGAAGGCCACACCGATAATCAGGGCAATGCCACTGCCAATCAGGCGCTATCTGAGAAGCGTGCTCAGTCTGTCGTGGCATGGCTTACCGCTCACGGGATTCCCGCTTCCCGTCTCGCCGCGAAAGGATTCGGCCAAACGAAACCGATCGCGGACAACTCGACCGAAGATGGCCGTGCCAAGAACCGGCGAGTGGAATTGGCCAAGTTGTAGTCGTTGCGCTGTCCTGAAATTCAATAGTTTCTAGCGGTGACATCGTCATCCTGTGAGCAGCAGGTAAAGCGATCGATGTCACCGTGCTAAGGATGTCGCTGTCAGAATGCGAAATTCCCAAGGAGGAATTGTGATGCGCAGACGTTGTCTTGGCATGTTGCTCATGGCGGTGGCTTTGAACTGGTTGCTACCGGCGATGGGACAGGAGGGTAGCGGATTGCGGGATCCCAACCCGCAGGAACGGCAAATCCTCATGCACTACCGAGAAGTGATCAACAAGGTTCTCAACCAGTTTCGGAGTGATGATTGGGACGAGAAGGTCGACTACGAGATTACCGACGATGTCTCGGTAAGCGGCGACCCGGACGTGCCTCTGGACGTCAACGAGCTGACCCAGCGGTCCTACACCATTCGTCCAGGCTCAGCTTTGTTTAATAGGGACGTGGCACCCCTCATCGCAAAATTGAACTCGACGACTGACCCGAACGAGATGGCGCGCATCGCCAAGGATAGGAAGGTCACGAACCTGAGCGTTGAGGTGCACTTCAACCGCCTGTGTGTCGCCCTGAACTCTGCGCCGGCGACAGCTTCGGATCTGCACATTCCGGGGGCTACTCAGGCCTACTACCTAAAGCCAAACAAATACGACAGGGGTGCGTCCGCTGTGCTCTTGTTTGGTGATTGGAAATCCGCCACATGGAATGCAACGAATAAGTGCGAGCGCTACAAGTTCAAGCATGCCGCACATCAGCCGGCGATCGAGAATGTCGTGATCCAGTTCGACGGATCACCGGAACGAATCGATCAGCTGCTGAAAACGGCGAAATGGGATCAAGTCAATAGTGCGCTGACGGAGAAGCCGTAACGGCGGCGGTACCTTTCAATTCACGTGAGAAGCCTACTGCGTGAACTCGGCTGGTCTTCCGGTGAGCCGCTCGATGCGCTTCGCGATCGGGGGATGAGTCGAGAACAGACTGCCGAAGTTCATTCCGAGCAGAGGCTGGATGATGAACAGGTGAGCCGTTGAAGGGGTCGCCTGCATCGGGACCCGGCGCGAGTAGGCGTCCAGTTTGGACAATGCGCTGGCGAGAGCGTAGGGATTACCGGTGAAGTGCGCGCCGGTAGCATCGGCTTGATACTCCCGAGAGCGCGAGACCGCAAGCTGAATCAAAGCCGCAGCGATCGGGGCGAGAATCAACATCAACAAGGCTCCTATGCCGCTACCTCGACGGTCATCACGGTCGCTCATCCCACCGAACCAGAATCCGAAACGCGCGAGCATGGTGATTGCACCAGCGACGGTCGCCGCCACAGAGCTGATCAGGATGTCACGATTGTTAACGTGTCCGAGTTCGTGAGCCAGAACGCCTTCGAGCTCCTCGTCATTGAGCAGGTTCAGGATTCCTTCGGTTACAGCGACGGATGCGTGGCGCGGGTTGCGACCGGTAGCGAACGCGTTGGGCGAATCGGTTGGAATGACGTAGATCTTCGGCATCGGGAGGCCGATTTTCTGGGTCAGCCGCTCGACGATTTCGTACGCACGCGGCAGTTGCTCACGGGTGACTGGCTGGGCCCGATACATGGCCAAGGCGATCTTGTCGGAGAAAAAGTAAGAAGTGAAGTTCATGATCGCGGCGAAGACAAACGCCAGGATCATACCGTTTTGGCCGCCGAATGCGCGGCCGATGAAGATCAGCAAAAGCGTTAACAGCGTCAGGAGAAACGCGGTCTTGAAGGTGTTTCCCATTTGAGTTCTCGATACATTAGATGGTACGCGCTGCCAAGCCGATTCATGCCAGGAAGTACCGCCATTGTCCCAGGTTACGAAGTCTTAGCAGCACTGCTACGCTTGAGCGCCCGCTCCAGTGTCTGATCGAGCGCAGCCTTGGCTTTGTCGTACTCCTGCTGAGTGATACGGCCCTGTTTGTGATCGAGTTCCAGTTGAAAGAGTTCTTCTTTCAGGGCCTCGAGCAGCATGGAGGAACTACCTGCGCCCTTGGGTATCGGACGCGGAACTTCGGGAAGTTCGATCTCGGTTGAGGGAATTTCGGCTCCAGCGACAGCCTTGGACCGCCCGACGATGTAAATACCGCCAGCGGTAAGAACCACGGCGAAGCCGCCAAGAATGTACCAGCGGTATTTCTCAAGGGGATCGGGAGCATCGATCGGGGGACCAAGGCCGCCGCCGGGGCGCGAATCGCGTGCGGTGGGAGCTGCGCTCGGCTCGCCTGCACCTTCATTGGCTTCTGAGAGAGTTCCTGTTCCGGAAATCGAGAAACCCAGCGGCTGCCCGACCGTGGTGTTGGAAGCGACCTGAACGACGGCATCGGACTGACGAGGGTCCTGCATGGACTGGAAGGCTGTGCCCGGGTCTGGCGTGAACTGCATAGATTTGGGAACCATTACGACGAAATGCTGGGCGCCGTAGATGGCGCGCGGGTTCAGGCTCGCCTGACCGTTGTATGGCATGTGAAAAGCGAGCTGGAACTGAGTCTCTCCCGGCCGGAGCGGAAACATAAAGGCGTAACGATTCTTTTCCTTCTGAGGGACCGCAGTGGAATTGATTGGTTGGCCGCCGGCGGTCATTGCCATAGCTTGATCGACATCGGCACCGTCAGGAAGATAGAACTCGAAATTCTGATCATTCATTTGGGTGCGAGGCGGATTTGATTTGTTGTCGACGGCGAACAGGCGAATGCCTTGAAGTTCATTGCCCTGGGCCTGCAAGCGCATGACGTCAGCGGTGACGCCAATCCCTGCCACCTTTTTCGAAACATCGTAAACCTGTACTTCGACGGAATTGCTTCCCGGAGGTGCCATTCGGTGGTAGGTCACTCCCTGGTGGATCGCGCGAACCAGATGCGGGGCGCTATTGTCATCCAGTTTGAGAGTGAAGTGGCCGGAAGCATCGGTCTTGCTACGGTCGGCCTCCTGCATTCCTTGCGACAAACTGAGCAGGACGACATCGTCGCCCGCCGCCGGTTTGTTCGTGGTCGCGTTCGTGACAGTTCCAGTGAGCGTCTGGGCAGAAGCAACGGATGTGATTAGCAGTAGGGCTGCGGCAAAGGTAGTTGCTCCCCAGGCGAGTCGTGATTTCAACCTCTTGCTCCTTTTTTGCTGTATAGGACAGGTGTTGACGCGCTGTCTTCCAGGCGGGCGATTTCGGCTAGGACTGCGGCGGCTTCTTCCTCGAGAGAAGATTTCATCGCCTGATAGTCGGTATCTGGAAATTTCCCGGCCTTGTATTCAAAATTCAGATCGCGCAGATTTTCGTAAATGACTTCACGGCGCTCGCGCAGGTAAGAGAGTCGAGTCTTCTGCGGTCCCAGGTATAAGCGTCCGGGAAGATAAAAAACGTAAACCAGCGCGCCGAAGGTGATGAGCAAACAAACGAGGAGTGCGATGGTCATACTTCGGTTTCCTTCCTCGCTTGCTGGCGAAAGCGCTCGAGTTCCGCTCCCTGGACTGGGGCTGGAAGATCGGCTGGCTTCAACAACGGGCGGGACCGCCATGCGCGCACGATGAATCCGACAAGTCCCAAACCGAACAGCAGCGCGAGGTAGGGGGTGATCCAGGCTACGCGGTCGAATCCGGTTTTGGTCGGCGCCGCTAAAACCGTGGGACCATATTTCTGCACGAAGGATTGCAGCGTGAGGTCATCATTGTCACCTCGGTCGACGGCTGCCACAAGTTCGGCGCGCATGCGATCGGAGTACTCGCACCCCACGTGATTGCACTCGAGGAGAATCTGGCGGCAGCCGCAAGCGCACATGAGACGGTGGCCAAGGTCGTTGAAGCGGGCGGAGTCATCGCCGGCTCCGGCGAGAAACACGATAGCGCATGCGATCAGCAAAACCTGCAAAGGGCGATTCATGGAAGGGAAATACACCTAGTCGCCTGCTCCTACGGGTTCGGCTTGCATACGCGCTGGAACCGCGACCCGTACCGGCACCGAATTCGGCACGAGGGCAAGCAGCGTTCCCGCGATCATGATCCAGACGCCAACCCAAATCCACATCACCAGCGGATTCAAGTGCGCTTTCAAGATGGGGCGTCCAGTATCCTGGTTCAACCCTTCGTACACGAGGTAAAGATCCTCAGCCGGGGTTGAGCGAACGCGCGGAATGGTCGAGGTCTGCTGGCTTGCCTTGTAGAAGCGACGTTCGGGATACATCGTGTCGATGTGCTTGCCGTTCTTGAACACATTGATCACTGCCCACTCGCTGCCGTAGTTCGGGTTGTCGTCCTGCGTGTAGGACTGACAAACGAGTGTGTAGGGGCCGATGGCCATTTTGTCGCCGTAGCCCATCTCCTTTTCCGCATCGAGATTAAAGGCAGAACCGGCGAATCCAATCATGATGACGATCACGCCAAAGTGGACTATGTAACCGCCATATCGGCGGGTGTTGCGATGCGCGAGTTGTCCGATCGAGGCAAGGAGATTCTGGCCTGTATGACGCGAGATCACGCGGCCACCGCGGACGAACTCCGAAGTGACGGTGAGGGCGACCAGCACGCAAAGCATGATCGTCATCAGCGAGTAGAAGTACGAGGGGTCTTTCCAGAACCTGAACCCTAGCGCAACCAGGACAACACCGACGGAAAGCGCGCCGAAGGAAGGCCACAAGAAATTGCGTTTCAAGCTTTCGATCGACGTTTTGCGCCAAGCGAGCAGGGGACCGACGGCGGTCAATAATAGTAAAAGCAGCGCAACCGGAATGTTGACGCGATTAAAGAACGGCGGCCCGACAGTGACTTTGTTGCCTTGCACCCATTCTGAGAGTACCGGGAAAAGCGTTCCCCAGAGCACTGTGAAGCAAGCTACGACGAAAAGAAGATTGTTGAACAGGAAGCTGGACTCGCGAGAAACCAGCGATTCGAGCTTGTGTTCACTTCGCAGATGAGATCGATTTTTTACGTAGAAGAATACGCAAGTGGCGCAAATCAGGGCCAGAAAGACAACGAACCAGTCGCCGATCGAGGACTGGGCGAAGGCATGGACCGAACTGACGACGCCACTACGCGTCAGGAACGTGCCGAAGATCGACAGCATGAAAGTGGAGAAGATCAACCACATGTTCCAGGTCTTCAGCATGCCGCGCTTTTCCTGCATCATCACGGAGTGAAGAAAGGCCGTTCCAGTGAGCCACGGCATCAAGGACGCATTCTCGACCGGGTCCCAGCCCCAATAACCACCCCAACCCAATACCGAATAAGCCCAGTGTTGGCCGAGGAAAATGCCACAGGTCAGGAAGCCCCAGGTCACCATGGTCCATCGTCGGGTGATATGGATCCATTTTTCACCCGGATACTTCATGATCAGTGCCCCTAAAGCGAATGCGAACGGGACAGTGAATCCCACATAGCCCAGATAAAGCATAGGCGGATGGATCACCATCTCGGGATACTGCAAAAGCGGGTTGAGGCCGCTGCCGTCGGCGGGAAGCGAGCCCTGCATGATCCCAAAAGGTTGCGCCGCGAAGTTCAGCAGAAGCAGGAAGAAAACCTGGACCGCGGCAATCACCACCGATGCGTATGCGAAAAGGCGCGGATCGGTTTTGTAGCGCAGCCGAAGGACCAAGCCATAGGCTGAGAGCAAGAGTGCCCAAAACAGCAGGGAGCCTTCCTGCCCGGACCACAATGTGGCAAATTTGTACGGCGCAGGTAAGTCGCGATTGCTGTGATGGAAAATGTAGGCGATCGAGAAGTCGTTCTGGAATGCGGCCACGACCAAGACCACCGCGGCCAGAAAAACGACGGCAAAGGTCGCGATTCCGGCGCGTCGCGCGGTTTCGGTTAGACGAGCTGCACCCGAGCCTTCGCGGGTGAGGGCCAAGGCCCCGGCGAGAAAGCAATAGGCACTTAGCGCAAGCGCCAGCAAAAGAGTGAAACTTCCAATTTGAGACATGGGGAGCCCGTCCGTTATTTTTTCAGAAACGGAGTGGTGAGGCAACCGGAAAGCTGGCTGCAGAAGGTATTAGAACCCACGCCTGAGGGGCCCGTGCTTCGAGTCAAGACGATGGCGCTCACGCGAACGGCGGTACCCCGAGAATCGAGAATAGCTTCGATGCGACTGTTTACGCGAGTTGCTGCTGGTTGTAACGCGCCAAGATTTCGCGCTCGGCGCGAACCCAATCTTCGTGCTCGTTTCCGGCGGTGCAGCCCCGTTCTTCATAAATTTCGTAGGCCCGTTGACGAATCTGCGCTTCCAAATCGATCGGGGTGGTACCAGCAGATCCGCCATTTTTGCGGACGGAAGGGGCGGAGGAAACCTCCGGCATTGGAATCACTTGCTTGGAGGTTGAAGTGGTACGTGGGGTCTTTGCTCTTGGCATTTCACTAACTCCTTACCGATACAGTCCATGAAAGGAACTGAGTATGATTACCCAAAAACACAACGGATACCTACTGCCTGGATGAACTACTTTGTGTGACGGGTATGTCAACATCATAAACTGAACGGCTGTGGAATTGGGCGGAATGCAATAGAAATTTCATCTGTCTGAAACATGGATTCTCTTTATGGGAAAGTTCGACAAAGTACGGATAGCGAACTCTCGAGGATTCGGTTTGGTCACTTATTAGGCAACTTACCAGTCGGCAGCGGCAAAGGATCTATTCGTCGACCCATTCCACGCCGCAGGTGTAGCACTTCCAATTTGCCTTGCGAATCGGAATAGGAACCGAGAGAAGAAGCCATAGGCCGTAAGTCCAGAAGCGGTTCAGCTTTTCAAATCCGATATCAAGCGAGTAGCAGCGTGGACAGCGGGGCTGAAGAAAAGTCTCGCCTAGATCTTCGTCCTGGAATTCGGGCGGAATAGGTTCGTCCAGGAGAGCTCGGGCGAATTCCAGGTCTTGTTGACGAACTTGCAGGCGAATCCCGCCGATTGCGTTGGATAACAGCCAGTCCATGCGGACGAGGTTTCCGTCGGCGAGGATGCAATCGATTCCGGCGGACTCGAGCTTGCCTTTCGCCAGCAGGGCCTCGGGAATGTCGCGAAAATGCTGCAAGGTCACCAGGGATGGCGAGCTGCGTGCGTCGGGCAGCTCCAGCTTCGAGGTATCGTCGAAAGGCTCCATGCGTGGCAAGTATTCTAGCTTGCTTCTACTTAGACCGTATGCGGGACGTTGGGATGCTTGGGAACAAGAAGCGCTCCCCTAGCGGAGAGCGCTTCTCGAGAGTGCTGGAAGTTAGTTCACGATTAGCGAGACCTGTTGCGTCTGGGTTA
>Ga0335078_10017115_pt1 | contig 10770 bp, 7 predicted proteins | sample Lox_Sample_32_FD_206711 | JGI IMG/M metagenome (GOLD analysis project Ga0335078, IMG submission 206711) | Soil microbial communities from Loxahatchee National Wildlife Refuge, Florida, United States - Lox_Sample_3.2 | ecosystem: Environmental > Terrestrial > Soil > Wetlands | place: USA: Florida... | reverse complement strand
TTTCAGATCATGCTCGCCGGCATCATCGCAGGACACTTGGGTGTTTCGAAGGGGGTGGGCCAGTTTCTCTTCTCGGTACTCGGAGGAGCACTCCTCGGCTCCTTCCTCGGCTATGCAGCGAGCAGGCTCACTCGGACGATCGATGATGCTGAAGTGCAGATCACTCTCACCGCCGTCGTTGCGTACGGTAGTTACCTCCTCGCCTATCAATTGCACTTGTCTGGGATCATTGCGACCGCATTGGCAGGCCTCATTGTCGGCAATCTGGGTACAACAAATTGCAGTACGCAGACTAAAACCGCCTTGGAGTCTTTTTGGGCCTACGTCGCCTTCCTCATGAACTCCCTGGTGTTTCTGCTGATTGGGCTTGAGATACACGTCGATGCGCTCCTACGTTCCTGGCGACCTGTACTCCTAACCGTCGGGGCCGTTCTTGTCGGTCGCGCGTTGTCTGTTTACCTGCTGGTTCCGGTAAGCAACCTCCTGACGGAGGAGATTCCTCTGCGCTGGCAACATGTAATCGTCTGGGGAGGCCTGCGCGGTTCATTGGCACTCGCTCTGGCGCTCAGTCTCGACAGTACATTTCCAAACCGTGCTCGGGTGCTCGATCTGACGTTTGGGGTTGTAGTGTTTTCTATACTTGTACAGGGCCTCACTGTGAAGCCGCTGCTAAGAGTTCTCGGTCTTGCCAACGGACAAGTCTAGGAATGCAAGAGGAGTGAACGCGCTTGCGCTGATTGAATTTTGGACGCACTAATTCTGGGGACGTTAAGGGGACGATAAGAAGCGTCTTACGGTCCCTTACAGTATCAAACGAAGTCCGCCGACACCGTTTGATTTCAATCAGTTACATCTCATTGTTGCCCTGTCACGGCAGAGGCCGCGGGTTCGAGTCCCGTCGTCCCCGCCATTCTTTTCAAGCACTTGTAGAGAATCGGCAAGTTTGCTCCTGGTCCAATTTGGTCCAGTTAGGCCAGTGCCTCTCCTTTGTTGAGTACCAGCCGTACTAGTTTGCTTTGAGCTTCCCGCTTCTCCTGCATTCCAGCCTGAGCGCACAAATCGAGCGTGACTCGACTGTTGGCATGGCGCAGAAGTTCCTGCACTACTTTTATGTCCTCGCTGTTCTGAGTCAGTAAGGTTGTGTACGTGTGCCGGATCCGCTCGCTCTCGCTGCCATAGATCTGTCGCGACTTCTTCTCTGCGTGAGCGATGTCTTCAGTTGGATTCAAAACTCGAGCCGAGCTTGAAAGGCGATCATCCGTGGGCTGCTGTCGCCACCGAGTCCAACTCCGAGTAAGCCGGTGGGAGGCGAGGTCGTGTATGTCAGGGCTCCGAAGCCGGTCTGAGTTGAAGACTTCCCAGGGATCCCGGCCAGCACGGTGCTTGGCAATCCGAAATTAGGTCGATTGAACAGATTGAAGAATTGCGCATCGAAGCGCAATTTCACATGATCGGTTACGGGAAACCTTTTGGTGAGGTAAAAGTCATTCCAGAAGAAGCTTGGTCCGCGAAATTGGTTTCTTCGGCTGTCCCCGAACTGACAAGTGTCAGGAGTGTCCCCGCCATCGCAGGCGCCTGTGCTCGGATCGACTGCTGACGCAAAGGCGTCAGGATTCAGCCATTGGATTGTTCCGGGCTGCGTTACTCCTGGAATGTCGCAGTGCCTGCAATAAGGATTGGTCGCCGGCATAACACTTGCGAATTGGGGACCGCTTCCTTGCACGATGCCCTTGCCGTTTGCCGAATAGGGCGTGCTCAGAACCGAGAACGGAACTCCGCTATGCCAGAACATCGTTCCGGAGATTTGCCAACCGTTCGTGACGTAGCCCAGAGAATGGTTGTGCAGCTTCAACGGAAGGTCATAAACATACTGCCCAGTGAGGTTGTGGCGGATATCGTAATCGCAATTGCCGTAATCGCGAGAAAGTTCTCCTGGGAGCGGCGACAGAATTCCTCCTGCAGAGAACTGCAGAAAGCCACCATTTGAGACTGTATCGAGGCAGTGGCTCCAGGTGTAATTGACCTGGCCTTGGAGGCCGTGGCTCACGCGCTTCATCGCGGTCAGTTGCAGACCGTGGTAGTGGCTATTGGCGCCGGTTGAGAACTGTGTGACTGCGCCAAAACGAGAGTCAGTTGGCTGCCCATACGGGAAAGGCGCAAAGCACCCTTGGCACACAGTTTGATAGCCATTCACCTGCGTAAGGAAAGGCTGGTTCACTGCGCGGGTCCCCACGTACTGCGCTTCGACGCTGGCAGTCGTCCCGATTTGATGCTGTATCCCGACACTCCACTCGATGAAATAGGGCGCGTGAAGCTTCCCGCTCGGCACCGCGGTCATTGCCGCCGGCGGAAGACATGCTGCCGGATTCGACTGTGAAGATGCGCAGGAAAGCTCTCCCTGAGCAAAGCCGGAATTGAACCTTTGATTTGCCGCGATCGTTGCATCCACCGCGCTGTTGGTAACGCCGGGAGCAATTGCCGTACAGCCGAGCACAGGATCACAACCCGAACTTCCCGCCTTGCCCACTGTTCCCAGCAGTCCGCCTGCATAGCTCTGCACATAAGGCGGATTGGTCCCAACGAGGTCGGCCACAGTGCCTGGCAGAATGTCGCTAAACAAACCGAATCCGCTTCGCAGCACAGTATGGGGCTCGACTTGCCACGCGACTGCCGCTCTCGGTTGCAAGGTCGCCGGCGGCGTCGAGGAGAACAACTTTCCAAGGTTCGTCTGAATTGTACTGGAGAGCGGTTGGTTCAGATCGTGCGAGATCGAATCGAACGAACCACGAAGACGTGCTATTTCGCCATGCGGGTTCAGCGGATTGGAATTAAATGTATCCCGAAGGCCGATGGTCCAGGTTAGTTTCTTGGTGACCTTCCACGTATCCTGCGCGTAGAAGTCTGCGTTCAGGAAATTGAAGGGTTCGTTTTTGTTCGTCGGGAAAACCTTGGTCGCGGTCGAGGCCACACCGTAGATGAACTGATCAAGGTTCTGATAGGTGAGCAGTGGAACCGTTCCCTGGCTGAAGTCGAAATCGTTCAGGCGAAAGATTCGTATATTCGTACCAAGTCTGATTTCATGCGAGCCATGACTCCAGGCGAGATTGTCATTAATGAAGAATCGCGAGGCGCGGCGCCCCTGTACCCAGGTGTTATCCAGGCCGCCAACGGTCGTGAAGGGACTTGGTCCCGTGCCCGCGAACACGATGGGAAAAGCTGAGAGCGTCTTCTGAAAATCGGTCGGCCCGAACAGGCTCTCATACCAGGAAGACGCGGGATTGAAGTAATTCACCAGGTTCTGCGAGAAAACGTGTGTGTAGCCGGCAGCAAACGAATACAAAGGCTGGGGAGATGTTGCATTGAATAGCGGATTGATGGGGTCTGTATACGCTGCTTGCAAACCTGTATCCGCCTGGAAGCGAAACCATGCGGTATTGTTCTGGTTGATGTTGTAGTCGATCCGAGCCGTCTGGACCTGTTCGTGATCATCGCTTGAGTGCGAAACGCTTTGCCGGTTTGCGCAACTGGCGATTGGGCAACCCACAATATCGGTCGGCGTTCCGCTTGTATTTGCGTAGAGAGAAAACACTTGTTGATAAAAAGGGATCAGTTGTGGCGCTGCTGGATAGCAAGTCTGATTTGGTATGCACCCGGTGGTCTGCCCTGTAGCCAGTTGTTGCAAGACATACTGTTGAAAAACCGGGTTCGGAATTACGGTCGGGGTCACTATCGGCAACGCGATCCGTACCCACTCGCTGTCAAAAAAGAAAAAAAGTTTGTCGTGAACAATCGGCCCTCCCAGGTTGCCGCCGAAGTGATTCACGTTGGAGCGTGGCTTGTAGTTACCGGGTGTGGCATTTGTAAAGTAGTCCGCCGCGTTCAAAATCGAGCCGTTCCAGAGTTCGTAGAGATTCCCGTGAAACTTGTTCGTGCCGGACTTCGTGACGTAGTTGACCTGCGATGCGCCGTACCTGCCTTGATCGACAGAATAGGAGAGAGTATTGACACTGACTTCTGAGATTGAATTGAGTCCGAGGACCAGATTTGTCGACAAGCCGCTGTTGAGATTCGTAAGCGGATCGTTTGTTTCCAGGCCATCTACGATGTAGCCATTCGAGAGCGCCGGCAGGCCATTGAATTCGACGTTGCCGTAGCCGTTCGTTCCGCCAACGAAGTCATTGCCGCTTCCAGCCGTATTGATCAACGCACCAGGAGCAAACTGCAGGGGATAGGTCAAGTCCCCGCCTGGATTTGGCAGATCCTCGAGCGCTGGAGCATCAAGAGTTGCCGTTGTGTTGGAATTGCTCGGATTGATGATCGGCGCTTCGGAACTGACCTCTACCGTCTGATTCGAGTGGGCCACCTTCAAAATGAAGTTAGCCGTCTGTTTCTGGCCAAGGCCAGAAAATACGTTGGTTAGCTCCTGAGGCTCGAAACCGGGAGCTTCGATTTTGACAGAGTAGGCTCCCGGCTTCAGCTGCGGAAAATTGAACCATCCTGATTCGTTTGTCTTTGCGCTCCGCTTTAATCCGGTTTCCTGACCGGTGATCGTAACTGTTGCTCCGGAAACGACCGCACCAGTCACGTCGATGGCTTGCCCTTGAATCGCGCTCGTAGTCTCGCCTTGTGGCCAGGCGCAGGTCGATAACATCAGGACGAGGATGAGCACGAGCGTTGAGGACAGAAGTATTGAAGGGAATGCACGACAAGAGACGTACTTCCAACCAGCAGTCATTACTTGCCTTGTTGTTCAGTGTGGATGGGCAACAAGAATCCCCATGACGGTGAAATCATAATACACCATCGGGTATTAACTATGGTAAACATATTAATGAGAATTACGGTTTAGCGAGCCAGATCTTATCGGCGGCAGGAATACCGAGGCGAATCTTATGCTTATCCACGGACACGGAAACCGTTCCATCGTAGTTCTGAGCTTCAAGAGTAATGCGGGTGCCGGGACGAATGCCTTCTTGATCGAAGAACTCCAATAGCTTGCGATCGCGCTCGTACACGCTAGCCACGATCCACTTCGAACCAGGCTCAACATCTGTCAGCAAACGCAGGCCCTTCTTGCGGCGCTCGACGGGACTGCGGAGGGCAAGACCATTTCCGTGAGGGCAGGTTTCCTTGTGGCCCAATTGCTCGACCAACCTCTTCTCAAAGGCCGGCGACACTGCATGTTCCAACCGCTCGGCCTCGTCATGAACCTCGTACCAGGCCATCCCGAAGATCTCAGAGAGCATCCGTTCAATAAGGTGATGGCGGACAATGGTACGTTCGGCAATCGATCGCCCTTCGGAGGTGAGTCGGATATGGCCGCCGGCTTTGACTGAGACTAGGCCATCCTTGGTAAGGCGCTTCAGGGCGAACGTTACCGCAGGTCTGGTCACCTTCAGCCAATGAGAAAGTGTGGCCGGGATCACGGTTTCGCCTTCTGCCTCCGCCTCGGCAATGGCTTTGAGGTAATCCTCTTTGGAAATGGTGATCATTCAAAGTCCCATTTAAACGGGAACTACGGGGAGTGTAGCATTGTGGTTCTGGCGGTTCCCTATAATCCGGCGCACTATTCTTGAACATAACGCCTATCCGCCGCGTCCGGAGAAGTCGCCCGCTCGTGCTACCCATTTCACCGCTTGTGCTACGATCAAACCGTTAAGGTCTTAACAGAAGAGGCATCCACGGTTAAACTCAGCAGAATCGGAGTGTCTTTAGAATCGGATCTGCTCGATCGCTTTGACAAATTCCTTGCTGAAAAAGGATATGACAACCGATCCGAGGCATTCCGCGACCTGATCCGCGAGCGGCTTGTAGGAACGGCGGTTGTGGCCTCGAGAGCGGCAGTCGTGGGGACCGTGACTTTGATCTACGATCATCACACCCGCCTTCTTCCGGAAAAGCTCACAGACCTTCAGCATGAGCATCACGAAGTGGTCATTTCCACTTTGCATGCCCATTTGGATCATGATACGTGCCTTGAGGTTGTTCTTCTCCGCGGTCAGTCCCGAGATGTTCAGCACCTTGCGGACAAGCTCATCAGCACAAAAGGGGTCCGGCATGGACGGTTGGTCATGAGTTCCCCCGACACAGTTTCACCGCACCGTCATTCCCATCACTGATTTCTTACAGGTTGTTTTCCTCCTGACCTGACCCCACAGCTCTCTCCACTCGATGTGAGCCGTCAGAGAACAGAGCGGATCCCAATGGGCTGAATCACTGGATATCGTCATCCACTCTCCGCGAAGGTCCGGGTTGCCATTGCAAATTATTGGCATATCTCGCTGGTAGCATAAACATGTATTTCGTAATATCGTGGTAGCACGAATGAAAGAAACGTAATATGCAGGAAACCAAAGGTATTCGTGGCTGGTTTGCGACGGGACTGCATCTTTGGCGCTCGCATCGCTATCGCCGCCTCCCCCGCGTCCTTTGGATCATTCTTTTGCCACTTTTCGTCGCGCGGGCTCCAATTGCAGCGCAAGATGCCGTTGTCCGGCGGAAATCGGTCGACACTCAGGGTCAACCGATTTCCGCCAGTGAAAGGACTCATCCGCAGCTATCAGGCGCTGTCGTTGACACGTCTGGCGCACTGATTCCAGGGGCGACCGTGCTGATTCAGACCGCAAACGGCACGATACGAAAAACGACACAGTCGGATAGCAACGGTTCTTTCGTTATTTCCGGGCTGCCCGCCGGTAATTATCGACTCGTCGTGTCTGATGCTGGGTTCCAAACAAAAGAAATCGCTGTCACCATCGGGACTACTGAGGCACCGGCTCCGCTGCGCATCTCTCTGGCGGTGGGCGGTGGAACCACCACGGTTCTCGTAAAGGAGCGCTCGGATAACCTTGTCGGAATCGCAGCCTCCGCCGGCCAGGTAACGGTGGGCGCTGAAGAACTCAAAAACCGTCCGATTCTTCGCTCGGGAGAAGTTTTGGAGACACTTCCCGGTCTCATCATCACGCAACACGCCGGCGGCGGGAAAGCCAACCAATATTTTATGCGCGGCTTCAATCTAGACCACGGCACAGACTTCGCTGTTTTCCTGGACGACATGCCGCTGAACCTGCCGTCGCACGCGCACGGCGAGGGCTACTCGGACATGAACACCGTCATCCCCGAGTTTGTCGAGCGAGTCGATGCCGAGAAAGGTCCTTATTACGCCGATGTCGGCGACTATGGCTCGGCGGGCAATGCGCACGTGGTGTTTTACAAGACGCTGCCTCGTAACTTCTTCCATGTCGATGGTGGCATGTATCAGTTTGCACGATTCGTTTTCGGCATGTCGCAAAAGCTAGGCAATGGCAACTTGCTATACGGGGGAGAAGCGTACCACGATGGTGGCCCCTGGGTGCATTCTGACAACTATTACAAATTCAACGGCCTTGTAACTTACAGCCAGGGAACGGACGCCAACGGCTTCAGCATCGCAACTCACGCGTACCATGGAACATGGCACTCGAGCGACCAGCTTCCCTATACGGCCATACCCGCAGTCGGTTTCTACGGCACACTGAACCCAACCGACGGCGGCCATTCCCAGCGTTATAGCTTGCAGGGCGAATGGCATCATAAGGGTGCAAGTTCCGACACGACGCTGATGGGCTACGGTTTCTATTACGATCTGAACCTGTTCTCCGATTTCACCTACTACCTAGTCGATCCCTATAACGGTGACCAGTTCGAACAGCAGGACAGGCGCTGGGTGGCTGGATTCGACTTCCGCCACACGATGTTCGGCAAATTCTTAGGGAGGAAGACCGAAACCACATTCGGCATGCAGCTCCGCAACGATTGGATTCACAACGGCCTTTTCCGGGCGGAAGACCGTGTGCGTACGGACAAGACTTTTTATACGGCTAACTATCTCGATGAACCCTCCTCGCTCGATCAGATCGCGGTTCTGCCCGCCGCCACGGATTTGAATAAATTCACCGAGACGATCACCAGTCCCTGGGTAACCACTAAAATTCAGTGGGCGGAACGGCTCCGGTCTATTCTGGCCGTGCGTGGAGACTACGGCGACGGCGTCATTACGAGCTTTTCGAATCCCCTCAACCCTAACTATCCCAACTATCCTAGCAACCACTCCCCCAACTTCAATCCCAATACCGGGCAATCGACTAGCAAGTTTCTGCCCAGCCCCAAAGCCAGCTTGATCCTTGGACCGTGGGCCAATACGGAGTTCTACGTGCAAGGTGGATTCAGTTACCACACCAACGATTTGCGTGGCTCTACCCAACTGTATCAACCGGTTTCGCCAGACAACCCGTACTACAACACGCCGATTTACGATACGCCGAACCCCAAAAAGATCCCCTTTCTAGTCGCAACCAAAGGCGCGGAAGTCGGGGTGCGCACTGCAGCCATCCCAAGTCTGCAAAGCACGGTTGAAGTCTGGTATCTCCACAGTGATTCCGAACTGCTGCAGGATGGCGACACCGGAGGCACATCTCCCTCACTTCAGTCGAGCAACCGATACGGCATAGAAGTTGGGAACTACTACACACCAAGCCCACATTTGGTTTTTGACGCTGATTTTGCGGACTCTCGCGCCATCTTCACTTCCGATGACGGAGACGATTCAACGTTTTACACCTCGACCCCGGCGGGACCCCAACTTTGTACAAAAAACTCAAATTGCTTTGGGCTGATTCCGACCGGGGCCGGTACCTACCTGCAAAATCAGTATGGCAAGGAAGTACCGGAAGCGGTGCGCTGGGTAGTTGCAGCGGGCGCCACACTTCAGGATTACAAACGCTTTTCGGCGAGTTTGCGTCTGCGCTACTTTGGCCCGCGCCCTTTGACGTCCGACCGACTCTACACCTCCCCGTCAACGGCGTTGGTCAACCTGGGGGTGACTTATAAATTCAACGACCACTGGAGTCTTGTGGGCGAAGTCTTGAATCTGCTCAACCGGCGGGATCACGACGTTGACTACGCCTATGTATCGCAAATAGCGCCAGCAATGGGGCTGGGACTGCCAGCGACACCGCCAACAACGCTGGCAGGGCAGGAGCAGGTTGCGAACGTCGTGAATGAGAACGCGGCCTTCGCAAGGGTGATGCACCCCGTCGAACCGGTTCAGGCGCGATTCACATTACGTTACAGTTTGGGTCACTAGAGCACAAGGTTGGCGCCACTGCCCCCGCGGCTAGAACACTTGTTCGCCGCCAAGCAGCTTCCGAGTGGAGCTCCAGCCACCGACGCGCAAGTCCGCAAAACGATCGTCGAGGGTCTGACAAGGTGATTTCTTGGGACTTTGCTAACGAAAAGTATCAAAGCGGCTTACAAAAGTGAGATCGAACTCTGCGCATCACTTGTGAGACACATGAAAAATGCATTCGTTTTGATCTGTTTGTTTTTGATCGGCAGCGTGGCTGGGGCTTACGGAGACCGGTTGCGCGGCATAGACACATCAGACGCTGGGCAGCAGACCGACGGCGAGATTCTGAACTCGAAGCCTTGGCCTCCCCTGCCGACCTACGAGTCTCTAGACGATTTTGGCCGCGGCTATTTTCCGCAGGCACTCTATGAAGAGGCTCGCAAGCAAAAGGAATTCGACCTTCTCGAAATCACCTACTCAAGCGACGGGCTCCCCGTGCGCGGATTGTTAATCAAGCCGAAAGCGGTCGGTTCGCGAAAATGGCCGGCGATCATATTCAATCGCGGCGGCAACGGCGATCTCGGACGTATCACGGATAACGGCCAGCCTTGCGGTGGCATGACCAACACTTTTTGCCTGGACGTCGCCGATCTCTACCTCCTCGCGAAGGCCGGCTTTGTGATCATCGCGTCCGACTACCGCTACCAGGGCGCGACAGTGAAACGCGACGAGTGGGGCGGAGTGGAAGTGGACGATGTGCTCAATCTTGTGCCTGCGTTAAAGACGCTCGATTACGTGGACCCCGAGCGGCTGTACATACTCGGTCTGTCGCGAGGCGGCACCGAGACCCACCTTGCGCTGAAAAGAGGAATTCGAGTCAAGGCCGCCGCTGTCATCGGTGCAGTCACGGACGTGAAAGCGTGGGTGGACGCGAGACCAGAGATGGGCATCGTCGACGGGAATAAATTCATCGACGGCTTCACTCACATCTGGCCGGACTATGAGCACCATTCCGAGGAACAGTATCGAGCGCGGTCGGCCGTGTATTGGGCCGACCAGATAAACGTGCCGGTTCTGATACTGCATAGCCGGACGGACAGAATGGTCCCGGTAACTCAGGCTCTCCGCATGGCAGAAGCACTTCAAGAAAAGGGCAAGGCGTACTCGCTTCACATTTACGAGCGCGACGGCCATCCGCTGCCGCGGAATCGCGACGACCGCAATCGCTTGATCGTCGATTGGTTCAATCGAACTGGCCAAGGTGATCAATAATCATGCGAATACCGCTCTCAGATCTTGCACTTGGCGAAACAGCAGTAATCGAAGACGTTGCCCTGCCGGAAGCAGAGCGACAGCTTCTGATGCGCTTCGGATTTTTCGACGGAGCCGAGGTTCGATGTTCGCGCCGTGCGCCGCTCGGAGATCCAATCGTCTACTCACTGGACGGTTCAGAAGTTGCCTTGCGCAGTGAAACGGCGTGCCGGATTTTCGCTTCGACTGGTGAGAGAAAGGCATGCGAGCAAACGCGATGAATCAGCTTTTGCAAATCGTGCCATCCTCGGCCGCCAAGTCCCGGCAACAAATACGGACTGTGGCGTTGATCGGCCCTCCCAACTCCGGCAAAACCACTTTGTTCAACCGACTGACCAACCTCCGGCAGAAGG
>Ga0335078_10017114_pt1 | contig 10771 bp, 9 predicted proteins | sample Lox_Sample_32_FD_206711 | JGI IMG/M metagenome (GOLD analysis project Ga0335078, IMG submission 206711) | Soil microbial communities from Loxahatchee National Wildlife Refuge, Florida, United States - Lox_Sample_3.2 | ecosystem: Environmental > Terrestrial > Soil > Wetlands | place: USA: Florida... | reverse complement strand
CAAAGCGGTTGGCGCCGCCAGCGAGCCAGGCCTGTACCGCACCCTCACCGTCTCGCCCGACGGCAAGCGCGTGGCTTTCGAACGCAACGATCCGCAGACGCAGAATCGCGACATCTGGATTTGGGAGGTGGCCAGCGGGAAAACTACCCGGTTCACGTCGGACCCGGGCTGGGATGCGTTCCCGACGTGGTCGCCGGATGGCAGCCGCATCATCTTCACCTCCAACCGCGGAGGCGTTTATGACCTGTACCAGAAGGCTTCGAATGGGGCCGGAAACGAGGAGTTGTTCTACCAATCGAGCGAAGGGAAAGGCCCCAACAGCTGGTCGCCCGATGGCAAGTATTTGGTCTATTACACGCTGGGACAACCGACCCACCTGAGGCTGCTGACCATCGCCGGACCGCCGGATCGCAAGACCGTGCCGCTGGTCGATCCCCAATTCACCAGCATCACCGCCAGATTCTCGCCGGACGGGCGATGGATCGCCTACACCTCCAACGAATCCGGCAAGAACGAGATTTCCGTCCGGCCGTTCGATCCGGCCACGGGGATGGCCGGCGCGCCGATCGTGGTGACCAACGGAGGTGGCCGCACGCCCGCCTGGCGCGGGGATGGGCGCGAGCTATTCTACATCGGGCCGGATGGCATGCTGACGGCAGTAGACGTGACTCCCGGAAAGACGTTTGAAGCGGGCCCGCCAAGGCCGCTCTTCATGACGCCGGCGGGCGTCGTGTTCTGGGACGCCGCCCCGGATGGTTTGCGGTTCCTGATGCCTGTGCCCGGCGCGTAGGCCGGGCGGTCGTTGATTCCGATCACCGGAGCGGCCGTCGCACTGGACGGCTGCCCCCGCGGCTGCCAGGCAACGCGGCACCCGGATATCACGAGTGTTTCGCAGCCTTCCGCGAGCGGACAGACCGGCAAGCGTGTCTGCCGTTTCTCGCGCTGGGCCTACCGGTGGCCCGGAAAATTCAACCCTGGGCGACGACTGGCGAGGTATTTCCGCGTCATGGCGGCGCGGTGATCGGAAAACGAGGGCATGGGCCGCTGCTCCACCTTCGCGTCATCGGCCAGCTTCTGCAGCCGTTTGAATCGCGGCGCGATTAGGGATCAGCGAGGGCGCGGTGAAAGCAGCTTTGCAGCAGTTGTTTCAGAAGACCGGCGTGCGCACGCGCAGCCAGCTCGTTCGCTTCGCGCTGGAAGGTTCCTTCGGGCCGCGCAAACTTTGACGACGGCGCTCGCCCGCGATTCCTGGGACAACGTTCCTCTGCAACTACGCCGCCGTCGAAAAGGACGTAACCAGCCGGCGGACCATTTTCCCCAACGACATGAATTCGGCCAGACCCGAGGGCTTCAGGAAATACTCGGTCACTCCGAGGTCAATCGCGCGGCGCCGGTCCCGCGGAGAATCCGAGGAACTGATCATAATGACCGGGATCGTGCCGCAACGTGGGCTGTGGCGCAACCGATTCACCACTTCCGAGCCGTCCTTGCGCGGAACATTCAGATCCACCATCAGCAACACCGGCGGCGGCTCCTTTGTATCCGCGTCCACACGATTTAGAATCTGGATGGCCGTTTCCCCGTTGTCCGCCACCTCGAGGCAGAAGTGCAAGCCTTCCCTTCGCATGGCTTCCTGCACCAGGTAAACATCTGCCGGGCTATCTTCTACTAACAGCAAGCGGATGCCACCCATCTCTTCCGGCTTCATAGCAAACCTCCGGGCAGTGTGAATTGAAACCGGGCGCCCCGGCCCGGCTCCGATTCCACCCAAATTCTTCCTTCGTAGCGCTGAACGATCTTCTGGCATATCGCCAGGCCGATGCCGGTACCTGAGTACTTGCCGCCGCCGTGCAAACGCTGAAAAACGCCGAAAATCTGGGCCTGATAATCGGGGCTGATGCCGATTCCATTATCCGCCACGTTGAATTTCCACATCGGCCCTGCTGGCTCGGCCCGAATCCGAATGTAGGGTCTCGCCTCGCTCCGATATTTCAGCGCATTGCTGATCAGATTCTGCAAAAGCTGGACGAGGTGCACTTCGTGCACACCCAGCACGGGCAGCGGATCCCACTCGATTCGCGCGCCCGTCTCCACGATCTGGGTCTCAAACGTAACCAGCGTCTTCGCCATCACCTCGTTGGCATCTACCGTCGGACGCATGGCTTGCGGAGCATCCGCGGCTTGCATGTAGGCGAGCAAGTCCTTGACCAACGTTTCCATGCGATGTGCGGAATCGACCGCATGCTGGATCAGTTCCGCACCCTCCGCCCCCAGTTTCTCGGAAAACTTCTCGTGGATCAGCTCACCGAATACAACCAGTTGCCGGAGCGGCTCGCGAAGATCGTGGCTGGCGGAATACGCAAACTGCCGCAGATCACCGTTGGAACGCGTCAACTCCTCCGCCTGACGGGCGAGCGCATCTTCCGCGCGTTTGCGTTCCGTAATGTCGGTGAGTGTGACGACGCAGCCGAGCAGTTCGCGCGACTCGCTCCACAGCGGGTTGGTGCTCACCATCAGCGCCCAAACCCTGCCGTCGCTGCGCCGCACGGATACTTCCCAACCATGCAAGCGCAGCCCTGCCCGCGCCGATTCCAGGATCCGGCTGCAATCGAGCGGTCCGTCAGCAGCTACCAGGTGGAAAACCTGATCGAACGGCAACGTGAGCATCGAGTTACCGCCCAGCGTTCGGGCCGATTCGCTCCGGCGAATGATCGCTCCCTCAGGATCGATCACCACAATCGCCTCGCCCGCCTGCTCCAATATCAAGCGGGACAATCGCTCTTCCTTGACGATCTCGGCGTTGCGAATCTGTTCCCGCAGATCGCTCACCAGCACGCTGATATTCCGCATCCCCGCAACGTTCTGCAGCGTCAGCGAGACCCGCACCGGAATCAGGTTGTGATCCGGCGTAAGCAGGTTCAATTCGCCGGAGTTGTGGCCGCGCAGCGTAGCGCCTTCCACCAACTCCGCGAAGATACTCGAATCCGAGGGCAGGAGGAACTGTGCGAACTGCGATCCCGTCAGCGAAGTAGCCGCGGCGCCCATGATCGACGCGAACTGTGGGTTCGAGTACAAAATCAGCCCGGAGGGATCCAGCGTGACGGTCCCCTCGTGCATCTGCTCGACCAGGACGCGATAGGGATGGTCGGCTCCTTCCAGCGTGTAAACCTGCGGACCATTTGGTCCGTTCACCACCACCGCATCCACTTCCCCGAAATGGATCGCGCGGATGGTTTCTTCAGCCTGCAGCAGACGCTCGAGAAGGTTGTCCTGCGAAGGGGCGGCACCCGGGGAAGCCCCGCCGGTAAACAATGGTCCTATCTCGCTCACTTCGCTCTCCTAGAGCCCCAGACCGTGCCTCACCAAAGCGGTTTCGGAAAGGTCCCCGATCATACGGGTTACGAGCCCCGGCGCGTCTTTAATCAGCGTGGGAATGGCCACAATGTGATCCTCCGTGGCGCGCCGAGGGTCTTTATAGATGTCCACTACTTCCAATCTGTATCGGCCCGCCAACTCCGCTTCGCAGACGCGTTTCAAGTTTTGCACCGCGCGCAGGGATCGCACCCCCGATCCCGCGACATACAATCGGAGCCGGTGTGAAACCGATTGCGGCTTAAGCCTTTCGGCTTTGTGAGCCAAAAAATCTCCTTTGCCCTATGCAGTGCTTATTCCACGGGCCGGACATCGAGTCCTACCAGCACCCGCTCTACGTTCGATAAATCACCAATGATCTTGCGCGCCGGCTTGGGGATGGCACGCACCAGTGTCGGAATCGCCAGGATCTGATCTCCGGCAGCAAGCTGGGGTTTTTGCAACAGGTCGATGATTTCGACTCGATAGTTTCCCGCCAGATGCTGCTCGCAAATCTGTTTCAAATTTCGCAGCGCCTGAAGCGATCGCGGTGTTTGTCCCGCCACGTACAGGCGCAAATCGTACTGTGCCGGCTTTTTAGGTGCGACAGCCACCGTCGTTAACTTTGCCCGTTTCATAACCCGACCTCTTTCGCCAGTGGCCCTTTTTCTTTCACTGGGCCGTTCACCTTGAATTCACGGCTCTCTCGCAATTCTTGCCGGTCGACGAAGATCGCCTTGCGGCGCGCCGAGTCTTCTTCGACAACTGACTGCAACTCCGCCTTGTAGCCATTGCGTTCCGCTTCGAGCGCGGCCAGCTTCGCCTCCACCGCTGCTAACGATGTGCGCAGGGCCGCTTCCCGCTTTTTCTCCTCGCGCCGGCGGACAATTTCCTCCCGCCTCTCTTCTGCTTCCCGAGCGATGCGGGCCGATCCGGTCAGCACCCCTCCCGGCCCTAAATACACTTCGCGCAATTGAACACCGCGGTTCGTCAGCATAAATTCGCGGATTTGGTTGGAATGCGCCATGCCACGCGACTTCAACACGTACATCACGCGATTGCGCTCTCCGTTCACTTCGATATTTCGTACCAGCAGCCATGTATCCACAAGAGACGAAATGCTCAGATCCGTCGAATGCATATCGTCGTGGGCCATGAGCGCGGTGAAGAATCCAGTAGCTCGCTGCATTTTGATGTAATCGACAATCCGCAAGACCACCGCGGAAACGTCGTGCAGCGATCCGCTGGGAACCAACCCGGAAATCGGATCCATCACGACCACACCCGGCTTATGATCCTGCAACATTGCATGCATTCTGACCAGGTGCATCTCCATGCCGAAGGTGCTGGGGCGCACTGCCTCGATGTGCAGCAGGCCCTTCTTCACCCACCGCCCTAAATCCAGCCCGATCGAACGCATGTTGCGGATGATTTGGTCCGGCGACTCTTCAAACGCAAAATAGATGGCACGCTCGCCACGCCGGCACGCTGCATCCATGAAATGCGCGCCCATGCTGCTCTTGCCGGTTCCGGCGGTGCCGGTGACCAGGACGCTGCTGCCCCGGTAATATCCCGGTCCGCCCAGCATGCGATCGAGTTCGCGGATGCCGGTGGAAATCCTCTCTTGCGGGGCGGGATGATTCAGCCCCACGGACGTGATCGGCAGAACCGAAATTCCCTGCTCATCGATGAGAAACGGATACTCGTTCGTGCCGTGGGTCGAGCCGCGATATTTGAGCACTCGCAGCCGCCGCGTTACCGCCTCATTCTGAACGCGATTGTCGAGCAGGATTACGCAATCGGAGACGTATTCCTCCAACCCGTGGCGAGTGAGGGTTCCTTCGCCGCGCTCGCCCGTAATCACGGCGGAAACTCCCTTTTGCTTGAGGAATCCGAACAGGCGGCGCATTTCGTTCCGCAAAATCGCGTCGTTCGACAGTCCCGAAAAGAGAGCTTCCGGCGTATCCAGCAATACGCGCTTCGCACCCACCGAATCGATGGCGCCGTTCAAGCGGATAAACAAGCCTTCCAAATCATAGTCGCCGGTCTCGGTAATCGTATTTTTATCGACATAGATGTGATCGATGACCAGTTTTTTCGTGCGCTCGAGACGCTTCAAATCGAACCCGAGGGAGGCGACGTTCTTCGCCAGGTCGTCCGCCGATTCCTCGAATGTGACGCACACACCGGGCTCGTTGAACTGGGTGGCGCCGCGCACCAGGAACTCAATTCCGAAAAGCGTTTTCCCGCATCCGGCGCCGCCGCAGACAAGAGTCGGCCGGCCCTTGGGAAGGCCACCGAATGTGACCTCGTCAAAACCATTAATTCCGGTGGGCACCTTGGGAAGGTTCGACGTGGGCTTTGATGTCGCTGGCATGGAAGACTGATTGTACCCCGCACGCAAACTTCCGCCGATCTTCCGAGGCATTGCGGGAGGGGCATGTTCACAGTGCCGTGCGAATCAGCACAACCGAAGCCAGCGTTGAGTGCAGGGTTATCAGAAAAAAAGCTTCTTAACAACACCGGCATGCGCGTGGCCGCCCACAGCCGCCGCCAAACATCGCCGGTTGCGATCAGCGAATCGATCTGGTCCCGGGCCACCCTTGCCGTCCGAGCCGGACTGAACCTTATGGGGCCATGCTCATTGGGCCGCTGTCCTGCTCAGGCTGTGCCTTCGGCAAGCTCTTACAACACCGGCATGAGCGCGCTCAAGCTACGGGGCGCCACAGCCTCCAAGGCCATCGCCAGGGCGATCACCGAGTCGTTGGCGCGCCGCAGGTCGTCGGCGGTTTGATTCCAGTCCGCCGGCGAGAGCCTCACACGTCCGGCAAGCTGGCTGATGGGCAAGACCCACTCCGGCCGGTTTTCCGGCGGCAGTTGGGTTTGTCTCAGGAATGCCAGCATCGACTGCAGTACGAATTCGCGGGTCGGGCCGTTGGGAACCACGATCAGGAACTCGCTGAACATGGCAATCTTTTCGCGAAAATATTCCACTGGCGTTAAGCCGGTGCTCTGGGTCCAGCCAGCCATGGAATCCAGAAAGTCGCGGGCTTTGGATTGCCACTCGGTTTGTTCCCGCTCCCGATTCTGCTTAAACGCGCCCGCTTGCCCGAGGACCAGCGTTTGGTATTGCTCGTGTATACTGCGGCACTCGGAATCTTCGCACCATTTCAATCCTTTGAGTTCGCCATCGGTTGTGGGCGGACTCAAAGCGCTCACATCAATCGGCGGCAGCGGCGGGATCGCCAGATGATCGTTGAAGTACGTGGCGACACCGGCCGCGGTCGCGCTCCAAACGACTTTGCCGTTGTCGGCGCAGGGCGCGCCGGCGAGGTGATTGGCCAGAAACTGCCGGTATGCCTCCAGCACAACCTGCGGAGACATCCGGCGCCGCTGGCTTTGCTCGGCCAGCTTCTGAATGTCGGCGGCGGCCGCATTCGCGCCATATAAGAAAGAGCGGGAATCACTCGAAATCCTGCCGAGCGCACCGGCGAACGAGGTGACCAGCGATTGGAACTCCGCATCCGTTCCCGCGCTGCCGGCGACGAGGCGCGCCGCCCCTGCGACTTGGGCGGCCGACCCCACCGAGGCCAGGTAGCCCACCAGGAATTTGGCCGGCTCCTCTTCACGCACCTCCTTGGCGGAAAACGTCTGAGCGGCCACCCGCTCCAACACCGCGTAGAAGCGGTCGATATCATAGACCAGAAAGTCGTCGCAACTTAACTGGGGAAGAATGACCGGGGCAATTCCCAGGAAGAGTTGGCGGGCTTTTTGTGGTGCCAACGGAAGCAGCCCTTCTATCGCGCGAAGCTGTAACGACAGGGTATCCAGATCCTGCTCATACACGCGATTCAAAAACCCGGCAGGGCCAATGGCGCGGGCCAAGGCGCTTCGCCGCTTGTACGGCTGCGGCGCGAAGGGCGCCAGACCGAAAGCCTGCTCGAGCAGATCCACGCGGCGCTCTTTGGGGAGTTGATCGAGAGCCGCGATGCGAATCAGGGCGTCGGCGGCGATCTCGGGCGGCGCGCCCTGCGCCAGGTCGATGACGGACTGGATTTCCAGGGACGGCCCTGCCGCGGCGGCAAGCGCCGGCAGCAGAATGAGCGCCGGAAGTTTCATGCGGACCGGAGTCTCTATTGTACGCCGGTCACGGCGCGCTCGATGGAAACAGGCTTAGCTGGCCGCGTATTGGTTGCCGGCAACGAGCTGAGAAGTGCTGGTATTCACGATGCCGGCAATAGACGAATTGCCCATGCCGAAGAAAGCGATGCAAGCCATGGCGAGAAAAGCGATCAACAGTGAATACTCGATCAGGTCTTGGCCAGCCTCTTCGCGCCAGAGATTTCGCAACTGTTGCGCCATTGCTGCCCTCCACGGTCATTACAGCTTATGAGCCAACGATCGGCAAGCAGAAAATTAGGCTTACTAGTACTGAGTATTCACTTAGGATAGCCGCCCTCCTATCCAGCGGGAGCGCTAGGTTTACACCACGTGCTAACCAAAGTAAGGGGAAGGAAGCTGCTAGAAGTATGGAGGAGTGGAGCGTTACCACTCGGCCGTGCCGACCCCCGTTATGACCCGCGTTTCCAAACGGGGTGGGCGTCCCCCGAGCGCCTTTAGGCTTCTCCCTGGTCCACGATCGGACAGGAGCTTGCTCACCAGCGCGTTGTGATCGAGGTGGACTCCCTATTTTGATAGTGTTGGATCAAAATAGGTGGGCCAACACCTGCGTCGCAGACACGCTCCGAAAGCATCTTAACAGATTTGCCGCAAACCGGGGCTCTTACGGCTGGCCGAAGTGAAACTCCAGGATCATTTCGCCGGCCACCGGACGCCCCGCCGCGCGCGCCGGCTCGAAGGTCCACGCCTTGGCGGCGCGTGTGGCCGCCTCCACCAGACTGAAACTGTCCGGAGTCGATGTCAAGGGCGTAACTCGGGTTACCACGCCATGCGCGTCGATGTCGACGTGAAGCTGCACGTCCGTATTGACACCGGCGGGGATCGGTCCACTCAGAGTGGGGTTAACGCGCCGCAGTACCTTCGGGGCAATGGTGGTGCTCGCCGGCGGAGCGGCTGTAGAGAGGGGCGGCAAAGCAGCCAGGTTTCCCGGAGGGGCGTTGGCTGCTGCGGAGCGTGCGCCGGGCACCGTGGGAGTCTGGGAAACCGGAAGCCCAGGGCTCGCGGGCGAGCTAGCCGCCAGAGCCGGGGGAGGTGGTATCTCGGCGGCCGGCCTCTTGGCCGAAGGCAACGGGGCATCGCCCTGGACCGGAGGGAAGGGACGCAGCGCCCGAGACCGGCTGCCGCTTACAATCCGTACCGGTTCCGCTTCTTCGCGAGCTGCAGGCGGTGGGACCTCCGCGTGGGGAGGCTCCAACACGCGGACGTGCTCTTCCGCCAGCTGGCTTCCCGGCAACACGATATTTAGACTAAAAAGCAAATCGCCGGTCTGCGGCGTATATAAGATGGTTCCGCTCGACAGGTCCGATGGGCTGAGACCAACCTGCTGTTCTTTGCCGCCATCGCGGATGGCCAACACCGCGCCGGTGGGGTTCAAAGCCGCCACCGCGGCCCGGTCCCAGCTCAGTCTCCACAACGGGCCTTCCCGCGCGGCTGCAAAACCGGTGTGCACCGTGGCCTCGGACGGCGCCTGAGGAGCCACCGGAGTTTCCGAGAACGTGACGCGTGGCTGGGGTTGCGCGGCGAAGCGCAAATAACCGCCCAAGCCAATCGCGGCTAGCAGAACGCCACCGCCCACGTACCAGGCCAGTGCCACGCGCCGCTCGCGGACCTTGGGTTCTGGCGCCGCAGATATGGCCATCATTCGGTCGGGATACGACAACTGGCGGTTTTCCGCATGCGCCGAGACGCGAACCGGCGGCTGCGGCGGAGTGTAGGGATCGAGGAAGGCCTGCGGCGGCTCGGCATAAGCGACCGGCGGCGGCGTAGCGGGGGGCCTCGCCAATGCCTGTTCGAACGCGGGAGCGGGCGGCGGCGCCGGGGCGGCTTTGGGAGGCGCCTCGAACTCGATGGGATCCGAGGGGGACATGGGATTCGACCGCAGGGTTACGTGCTGCCAGTCGTCCCATCCATCCTCTTTGCGCACCGAAACCGAAGCCGTCATGCTCAATTTCGAGAGCGGAGTGAACGCAATGTAATAGTGAAAATTCGAAGCAAACGAGGTATGCGACTGCTCCAGCACCGCCAGCAACTCGCTGTCGCTCTCTTGCGAACGGCTATCGTTGCGCGTGCGGCTGCGATAGAAACCCACCACCGCTTTGGAAGGGTCCTTCTGCACCGACCCCATCAAACTACGAATCGCATGCAGGTCGGTGTCGGAAAGATGAAAGGACGGCCCGAAGCGGTATTCAATCTGGATCGGAACCACTTCTTCGGCGAGCACGATCCCGGTTTGACTTTGGCGGCCGAGGAGCAGGCCGCCGACTTCCGCTCCTCCGCGAGGCACCGCGCGCAATCCCTCGTTCACCTGCTCCCAGATGCTGGCGACCAGGGCGCTCGGAACGGCCAACGGATAGGCCGAGCGCTCGCAGAACACCACATCCTTGGTTTTGGGAGGTTGGCCTTCGAAACGGCCTGCCGGGCTGCTTTGAGGCGCGAACATAAGTCCCTCTGTGCGTGCGGCTAGGGTTCTAGTGTATAACAAATCCCTACAGGAACTTCGCGAATTACGCCACTAATTTCGGCTGCGAGAAGAGGAAATGGTCGAAGTAGTAGTGCATCAAGAGGACGCTCAGCACGACCACGAAATAGCTTTGGTCGGCAGCCAAAGGGGTGACCGCCCGCACAATCACCGTCAAAAGCACCAGGACGCCCGTAGCCGCCAGAAAACACGCATAGTAAGCAACCATACTATTGCGGCGCACCAGACCCCGGACGAACCCGCTGTCGATTTCGCCGCGGGCGTCGCGGAGGCGGTTCAGCAGCCACAGCAGGAACAAGTATTGAAACGAGTGCCAGGTGTTATATCCCTGAAATAAAACATCTAAATTGGAACCTAGCGGCAAGGAAAACGATACAACTGTAGTTACGCCGATTAATAAAGTTTTCGGCAGGCTGGCGCGTTTCTCGCGGAATTCGAGGAAGGTTTTCCCCATCCATGCCATGAGGAAAAGTCCGAAAACCACGCCCGCTACGATCGGCAAATGCAGCGGCCTCACCCAGTCGGGGTAGGGAAGCACGACCCCGCCCACGTGGAACTGGCGCAACGACAACTTATAAAGACCAATGGGATAAAGGCCGCTTAGGATTAATCCGTAGTCCACCAGACGCGACCAAGCCGGCTCCGGACGGCCGTTGCGCATCCGGTAGCAATCCGTGAGGTAAATAATCTGATGCAGCACGTGCAGCGAGGCCCAAGTGAAAAAGAAGGTGATGAGCAGGGTGTATTGTTTGACGCCAAAAT
>Ga0335078_10017113_pt1 | contig 10771 bp, 8 predicted proteins | sample Lox_Sample_32_FD_206711 | JGI IMG/M metagenome (GOLD analysis project Ga0335078, IMG submission 206711) | Soil microbial communities from Loxahatchee National Wildlife Refuge, Florida, United States - Lox_Sample_3.2 | ecosystem: Environmental > Terrestrial > Soil > Wetlands | place: USA: Florida... | reverse complement strand
CCCGCCGCCGGGAGCGCGCCCCTCGTCGATCCTTCTGCCGGGCCTGATCTCGACAGCGAGTCCCGTCGCGACGCCGAGCGGGTCGCGAGCGAGGGGGCTGAGCTCGCACGCTCTCTCGGGCTCGACGCGGAGCCGATCGCGACGGTCGATGTCCACGACGTCGGCCGCACGATCGTTGAGCTCGCTGTTCGACACGAGGCAGCGGCGATCGTCATCGGCTCTCGCGGCCTGAGCGGGGTGCGGGCACGGCTGGAAGGCAGCACGTCCAAGGGCGTCATCAGACACGCATCATGTCCCGTGATCGTCGTGCACGATGCCGCCGACAAGGACTGACTCCCGACCGGCTTTCACGCATCTCCCGAGCGCGCCCGGGCGATCCGTGCCGCGCCGCGACGGGCGTCCGAGCTAGCGCTCGCGCTCCGGCTGTGCCTCGGCGCGGTAGCGGGACGGCGCCACCCCCAGCTCGCGCCGGAACGCCTTGGAGAACGCGTACTCGTTGCCGTAGCCGACCCGTTCGGCAATCGCGCTCAGCGGGTGATTGCCCGCGCGCAGCAGCCGCGCGGCGAGGGTCATCCGCCACCACGTCAGGTGGGTCAGCGGTGGCTGCCCGGTGAGCTCGGTGAAGCGCCGGGCGAAGGCGGCCCGCGACAGGTTGCAGCGGGCGGCCAGCTCGGCGACCGTCCACGGGTGCTGCGGGTGGTCGTGGATCAGCCGCAGGGCGACGCTCAGCTCGGGGTCGCGGCTGGCCCGGGCCCAGCCGCTCGGGGCCTGCGGGGCCTCGAACCAGGCGCGCAAGGCGTAGAGCAGCAGGAGGTCGAGCAACGCCGGGGTGGCGGCGCTCGTGCCCGGCAGATCACGGTCCAGCTCGGCGCCGAGCAGATCGACGACGGCGCGCACCTCGGAGGCGACGCCGACGCGGGCGGGCAGGTGCACGACGTCGGGCAGGTCGGCCAACAGCGGATGCGCTCGGGCCCCGGCGAGGTCGTAGGTGCCGCCCATCATCACCGTGCCGCCGGTCGCGGGATCCAATGCGCTGCCGTCGGCGGGCCAGTGGTCGGCGGGCACATGGGCCGCGTAGTCGGCGTCTGACAGCGGCGTCGCCGGATCGTCGGCGAGCGCGTGGGGGGCGTGGCGGCGAATGAGCGCGATGTCCCCGGCGCCCAGCGCGATCGGATCGCCCCCGCCGGGGCCCGTCAGCCAGGCGCTGCCCTTGAGGATGACCTGCACGCCGATAGCTCCGGCGGCGGGGAAGCGCAGCCCCCATGGGGCGTGGAGCAGCGCCCGGGCGACCTGGGGCCGGCCGGTGCGCATCGCCGCCACGGCGTCACCGATCAGGTCGAGGCCGCGACGAGACGATTGGACATCTATCTGCGCGTGTGAGGCATTCACCGTCTTGCGGATGGAGCTTACCGTTCGACTCGTTCCAAGTTTCCTCGTTCCCATGGAGGTTGTGATGAAGGACCGCCGTCCTGATCTGGTCGTGGCCGTGCTCGCGCTCGCGGGCGCGGTGTTCGCCGTCCTGCAGGCCGCCGTCGTGCCTGCCCTGCCCGAGATCGACCGCGCGCTGCGCGCGGGTCCGTCGAGCGGCACCTGGATCCTCACCGTGAACCTGCTGGCCACCGCCGTGCTCACCCCCGTGCTCGGCCGGATGGGCGACATCCACGGCAAGGACCGCATGCTCCGAGTCGTCCTGACCACGCTCGGCCTGGGCACGCTCGCGTGCGCGCTGGCGCCCTCGCTGCCGGTGATGCTCGCCGGACGCGTGGCTCAGGGCGCCGGCGGGGCCGTGTTCCCGCTCGCCTTCGGCGTGCTGCGCGACGAGCTCGAGGACGAACGCGTGGCCGGCGGGATCGGCCTCGTCTCGTCGCTGCTGGGTGTCGGCGCCGGACTCGGGCTGGTGATCGCCGGCTCGGTCATCGCCGTGCTGAGCTGGCGCTGGCTGTTCTGGCTGCCGCTCGCGGTGCTCGTACCGATCGCGGGCGCCGTCGCGCGGTGGGTGCCCGGCTCGCCGGTCCGCACGCCCGCTCCCGTCGACCTCGCGTCCGCGGCGCTCATGGTCGCCGGTCTGTCGGCGCTGCTGGTCGCCGTCAGCGAGGCCAGCGCCTGGGGCCTGGGCTCTGGCCGCACGCTGGGGCTGCTGGGCGCCGGCGCGCTGCTCGTCGCCGCGTGGGTGCGCCATGAGCTGGCCAGCGGCGACCCGCTCGTCGACATGCGGATGATGGCGCTCCGCGGCGTCTGGACGACGAACCTGGCGGCATTTCTGCTCGGCGTCGGCATGTACGCGTCGATCGCCCTCGTGCCCACGCTCGTCGAACTGCCGCGCGCCACCGGTGTGGGCTTCGGCGGCTCGATCACCGCCGCCGGGCTGTTCATGCTGCCGACCGCCGCGCCGCAGCTGATCGTCGGACCCCTCACCGGCCGCATCGCACGCCGGATTGGTTCGCGCGTGCAGCTGCTGGCCGGTGTCGCTCTCATGCTCGCCGCCTACCTCGCGCTGACCCTCGCCCACCGTCACGCCTGGGAGCTCGTGGTCGCCACCGGCACGCTCGGGCTGGGGCTCGGGTTCGGCCTGGGCGCGCTGGCCAACCTGATCGTCGTCGCCGTCGGCCCCCGCCAGACGGGCGTGGCCACCGCGATGAACACCGTGATGCGGACGCTCGGTGGGGCCTTCGGCGCCGCGATCGCCACCGAATGCCTGGCCCGTGGCGGGTCGCTCGACGGAGACTTCGCGCTTGCCTTCGCGGTCTGTGCGGGCGCCCTGACGCTCGGCCTCGGCGCGGTGCTGGCGATCCCCGGGGAGCGTCTGCGACTCAACCTGCGCGCCACCCGCGATCAGGGCGTTCTGTCTCGGGGCTGATCGCCGGCCAGAGCCCGGTCGGTTCTCAACCGGGTCACACACAGCAGATCCGGATCCAGCGCCTCGATTGGTACGCGGCCGGACCCAGACACGTCACTGCTTCACGCGCGGCGAGACTCGATCCCTCCGTCAACAGGACTCGGACCGCGGCACGATTCACGGCCATAGCCCGAATTTCGGCACGCTGGCCGGCGGTGCGGGCTCAATCATCTACTCGTGGCGGTCTCGCGCGCCCCGAGTCCACGCCGGAGCGGCCGCACCTCACGCCGGCGTGACGCCCGCGCCCTCCTTGATGTAGCTGGTGATCGCGGGGCTGAGGCCGAGGTCGAGCGAGACCGAGCCGCCCGCGAGGTGGATACGCGACGCGTCGCCGCTGAGCGTTGCCGTCCACCCGTGGAGGTCGACGTCACGGAGCGCCTGGCGGAGAACGAGCTCGGCCCGCTCGTCGGGCTCGATATACATCGCCGGCCGGTCGAGCTCGAGCTCGAGCTCGGCAAGCACGTCGTACGGCGAGTCGACGCGGAGGCGCTGGAGGTTGCGGTCGATCTCGACGGCGACCGGGGCCAGCATAAGGTCCTTCTGGTTCTTCGGATGAACGGTCATGGCAGCCTCCTTCAGGTGGTGTGAGCCCATCTAAACGATCTGAGGCGCCGGGCGCATCCGGTCGTTTCCAGCGGCCGGATCCGTTATTTTCCGCACCCGGCAGACCGGGCACTGCTAGTCTGCGGCGCAGGCATGCCGGCTCGGGCCGCGACCGGCACCTGTGAACTTTTTGCATTCAGCCGCCGGCGTGACAACCCGCTCAGACACGTATCGCGACACGCTGACGCAGCGGGTGCAGGCGACCGCTGCGCAAGGCGGTCCGCTGGATCCGGGCGGGCAGGAGGTCTGACTGCCTTGGGCGAGCGCGAACCACAAGGTGGCCCTGACGCGCTCGACGCGGTTCGGCTCGCGCGAGAGGTTCTGTCCGAGCTCGATCTCGAGGTTGTGCTCCGCCGCGTGCTGGAGTCAGCGCGCGAACTGTCGGGAGCCAGGTACGCCGCGCTTGGGGTCACGGACGAGTCGCGGACCCAGCTCGAGCGGTTCATCACCGTCGGTCTCGACGATGAGGCTCGAGAAACGATCGGCGATCTGCCGAAAGGGCGAGGCGTGCTCGGCGAGTTGATAGCGCATCCGGTGCCGCTGCGGCTGGCCGACGTGGGCGCTCATCCGCACTCATACGGCTTTCCGCCAGGCCATCCCCCGATGAGGACGTTCCTGGGGGTCCCGGTCGTGATCGGCGGCGTCCCGTTCGGGAACCTGTACCTGACCGAGAAGGCCGGCGGCGAAGAGTTCACCGAGGAAGACGAGCAGACGGTCGGTCTGCTGGCCGAGTTCGCGGGCGTGGCGATCGACCACGCGCGGCGCTACTCGGGCCTCGAGGCTCAGCACGCGGAGCTCAAGCGGACCGTCGACGCCCTGGATGCCACGATGCAGATCGCGCGCGCGCTCGGCGGCGAGACCGACCTGGATCTGATCCTGGGGCTGGTGGCCAAGCGGGGGAGGGCACTGGTGGAGGCCCGGGCGCTCGTGATCGAGCACGAGCAGGCGGGGGAGATGGTCGTCGCGGCCGGCGCGGGCGAACTTCCCGACGGCTTGGTGGGCAGGCGCGTCGACCTGCAGGACAGTCTGGCCGGCGCAGCGCTCCGGGTCTCGAGGACGCTTCGCCTCGAAGATCAGCCCAACCGGGCGCGGTTCGAGCGGCACGGGCTCGGCCAACTGGGTGTCCGGGCCGAGGGTGGGCTGGTGGTCCCGCTGGTCTTCCGCGGACGCGGGTATGGGGTGCTGATCGCGGTCGACCGGCTCGAGGGCGGGCCGACATTCAGTCGCGAAGACCAACGTCTGCTGGAGGCGTTCGCGGCCAGCGCGGCGACGGCCATGGCCACCGCGGTGACGGTTGAGGCCGAGCGCCGACGGCAACGCCTCGCGGCCGCCGAGCAAGAGCGCGCTCACTGGGCCCGCGAGCTGCACGACGAGACCCTCCAGAACCTGGCCGCACTGCGACTTGGGCTGGCATCGCAACTCCAGAACTCCAGACCCGACGCCGTCATCGAGACGGTGCGCGAGGCTGTCGTCGAACTCGAGCGCGAGATCCGCACTCTCCGGGCGCTCGTCACAGACCTTCGCCCCGCCGCACTCGACGACCTCGGCGCGCAGGCGGCGATTGAGGATCTGGCCGAGCGGGCACGGGGCCGCGGGCTCGACGTGGATCTTGCCATCGATCTCGCCTACGAGCAGGGTCTCGAGCCGACCCGACACGTGACCGAGCTCGAGACCGCGATGTACCGGATCGTCCAGGAAGCGCTCAACAACGCCACCAAGCACGGCCGTGCGCGCCACGCCCAAGTCGAAATCGTGGAAGAGAGCGCCACCATCCACATCACCGTCCGCGACGACGGCCGCGGGTTCGACCCCGTGGCCCAGACCGACGGATTCGGCCTGGTCGGAATGCGCGAGCGGGTCGAGCTGCTGCACGGAACCCTCGAGGTCAAATCCTCGACGGGGGAGGGCACGACGATCAGCGCCACGTTCCCCGCCCTCCACCGGAAAGGCTCGGATCCGGGAACGTTGCAGTCGCCTCGCCCCGACGCCTCGGTCACGCAACCGCGCGCCTGATCCGCGGGCTCACGTAGGCCAGGCCGCGGCTCGCGCGTCGGACGGCGTCGACGAGCTCACGATCCGCGCCGTCGGCCACGACGAACCCAATCGCGCCCGCTCTGACCGCCTCGTTCGCGAACGTTTCGCTCACATGCATCGTGGTCACCACGATCTCAGTGCTGGGCGACAGCCCGCGCAGCCGCTTGATCCGCTCGGCGCTGAACCCGTCCGGCATCCGCAAATCGAGAACGAGCACATCGGGGTGCTGCAGGGAGACTTCGTGCAGGGCGGCCTCGAAGTCGCTCGCCTCGCCGACGACGTCCAGATCATCCTCGTGGTCCAGCAGCCACCGCAGGCTCCGCCGCAACGCGGAGTGGTCGTTGGCTAGCACCACTCGCGTACGGCGATTCCCGGGAAGGGTGTCCGTGACGCGATCGTCGGGTGGGTGTACGCGGCGCATGCTGTGAATGTAGGCGCGGGAGGAGCTCCCGGTAACCGGCTAAGCATGCGGGTCGTCCACGGCGAAGTACCGAATCCGTCCAGTAGTCGCGCGCGGGACGGACCGAATCCCCACCGGGGCGAACTACCGATGTCGATCGACCCCAGCCCCGGCACGATCAATCGCGGTGACATCGACGATGCCCGCCACGTTCCCATGCCCCACGTGATCCCGACGAGAGCCGTCGCGCGCGGCAACAACGGCGGCCCGCATGCGGGTGCTCCTGACGTGGATCCGCAAGAGCGGATCGAATCGCTGTTCGTGCATCTGGCCACCGGGACCGCAGGCCTCACCGGGCGCGAGGCCGAGCGGCGGCTCGTCCAATTCGGCGCCAACGAGATAACTCGCACGGAGAAATCGAGTCGCCTGGTTGAGCTCGGGCGCCAGCTCGCCCACCCGCTGGCGCTGCTGCTGTGGGTGGCGGCTGGGCTGTCCCTGGCCAGCGGCGACCGGACGCTTGCGCTCGCGATCGTCGCGGTGATCCTGCTGAACGCCGCTCTCGCCTACGCGCAGGAGCTCCAGGCCGAGCGCGCGACCGAGGCGCTCAGGGAGCTGCTCCCGCCCCACGCGCGGGTGCGCAGGGACAACAACGAGGAGGAGATCCCGGCATCGATGCTGGTTCCGGGCGACGTGGTGTTGCTCGGCGAGGGCGACCGCCTGTCCGCCGATGCTCGCTTGATCGAGGGCTCGCTCGAGGTCGACATGGCCGCGCTGACCGGCGAATCGCAACCGGTCGTCCGCAGCTCGGCTGCGGTCCGCAGAACTCCGGCGGTGCTCGAATCAGAGGACGTGGTGTTCGCCGGCACCCTGTGTACGGCCGGCGAGGCCGAGGCCGTCGTGTTCGCGACCGCGATGAGCACGCAGCTGGGACGGATCGCCGCGCTCTCACAACGGGTCAAGCCGGAGATCAGCCCGCTGCAGCGCCAGGTGAACCGGGTCGCGTGGCTGATTGCCGCGATCGCGGTCGCCGCCGGGGTGCTGTTCTTCTTCGCCGGGACGACGCTGGCCGGGTTGTCGCTCACGGCAGCGGTGACGTTCGCGATCGGCCTGCTCGTGGCGAACGTTCCCGAGGGACTGCTGCCGACGATCACGCTGTCGCTCGCGGGTGGGGTTCGCCGGATGGCCGCCCGCCGCGCGCTGGTCAAGCGGCTGACTGCGGTCGAGACGCTCGGTTCCACCGACGTGATCTGCACGGACAAGACCGGGACGCTCACGGAGGGAAGCATGAGCGTCCGGCTCCTGTGGGTGGCCGGCACCGAGCTCGAGATCACCCCGGAGACCGCCTCGGCCCCGCCTCTATTCGCCGGCCTCCTGCGCACTGCAGTCCGATGCAACAACGCTCATCTGGAGCCGGACGGCGGCCGGTGGCGGCGCAGCGGCGATCCGACCGAGAGCGCGCTGCTGGTCGCAGCGGCGCAGCTCGACTGCGACGTGCCGGGCGCTCAGCGCGAGCGCGACGCCCGCCGCAAGCGCGTGTTCCACTTCGATCCGCATCTGAAGCGGATGACCACGCTCGACCAGGAGCCGGGCGGCGAGCTCTGGTACCACGCCAAGGGGGCACCGCTCGAGCTGGTCGAGCGGTGCACCGCGATCCGCATGCCTGACGGAGACCGCCCGATCACCGACGCCGGCCGGGCGGGCGTGCGCGAGACGTTCGAGCGCTACGCGAACCGCGGTCTGCGCGTGCTCGGCTTCGCGCAACGCCAGGTCGCCCAGGTCGAGGACGGGGCTCCGCGGCCGCGCGAGGCGGGGATCATCAGCCGCGCGATGCTGTCTCGCGCCTGGCTCAGGCTCGGCGCGCTCGAAGCGGTCCTCGTCGTCGGCGGCTACTTCCTCGTGCTGCTCACCGCCGGCTGGTCCCCCGGCGATCCGACCGGCGCCGGCACACCGCTGCACCACGCCTACCTGCAGGCCACGACCATGACCTGGGCGGGGATCGTGGCGTGCCAGATGGGCGCGGCGTTCGCCGTGCGCACGAGCAGAGCCTCGCTGCGCGACGTCGGCGTGTTCTCCAACCCGTACCTGCTCCGCGGCGTGGCGTTCGCCCTGCTGTTCGCCGCCGCGATCGTCTATCTGCCGCCGCTTCAGGCGATCTTCCACACCGCCGCACTCGGGCCACGCGAGCTGATCGTGCTCGCGTGGTTCCCGGTGATCGTGTGGGGGTCCGACGAGCTGTGGCGCTGGCATGCGCGCGGGCTCACTCCGGCGCCCGAACGCCACCCCCAGCCGGCGCCCGCGGGCGCACCGTGACGACATCGACCGCCCCCCATACGCGGACGACTGGGTCCGAGAGGATGCGGCAAGCGCTGGCGCGTCCGGACACGTATCCGCACGGGCCTGTGACCGTCGAGGTGCGCGAGACCCATATCTCGTGGGTGTTCCTCGCCGGCGAGCTTGCGTACAAACTCAAGAAGCCACTCGTGCTCGACTTCGTGGACTACGGGACCGGGGCACGCCGGCGGGAGATGTGCGTAGCCGAGGTGCGGCTGAACCGTCGCCTGGCGCCCGACCTTTATCTCGGCGTCCGCGGCGTCGCGCCCACGGCGGACGGATTCGAGCTGACAGGCGACGATGACCCCAGGGCGATCGACTTCGTGGTCGAGATGCGCCGCTATGACGAGTCACAGACGCTCTCGGCGAGGCTCGAGCGCGGCGAGCTCCATCCGCGGGATGTGGTCGAGGTTGGCCGCGTCCTCGCTCGCTTCCATGAGAACGCAGCCAGGGTGGCGCCGGCCCGCGCCCCCGTCCTCGCGGCCGAACGCCGCTTTGAGCGCAACCTGCACGAGCTTCTCGGCGACGTCGAGCAACGCAGCGAGATCGAGCGAGTGGAGAGCCTCGAGCGGTTCGCCCACGCGTTCGTGACCGCCCACGCCCAGACACTCGCGATCCGCGCCGGCCGAGGTCAGGTCCGCGAGGGGCACGGGGACCTCCGTGCCGAGCACGTTCTCCTCGGCGACCGCGTCCGGATCGTCGACTGCGTCGAGTTCGACCCCGCGCTGCGCGAACTGGACGTCGCCGACGATCTCGCCTTCCTGGTGTTCGACCTGGCCGCACGGGGCGGCGAGCGCTTCGGCGCGATCCTCGTCCAGGCCTACAGGGATGCAGGTGGCGACCCCGGCCCGGATGCGCTGATCGCCTTCTACGCGGCGTACCGTGCGCTCGTCCGCGCCAAGGTCGCGCTCGTGCGCGGGGCCCAGCTGCCGGGCACGACCGCAGAGCACGGGCGGCAGAGCGCCCACGCCCGCGACCTGATCGCGCTCGCCGAGCGATTCGCCTGGGGGGCCAGACGGCCGCTCGTGATCGTCGTGTGCGGTGTTCCCGCCAGCGGCAAGTCACATCTGGCGCGCGCGCTGGCCGAGCTCTCAGGCCTCCCCCACCTGAGCTCGGACGTGATCCGCAAGCGGCTCGCCGGGCTCGGGAACACCGCGCGGGCGCCGGACGAGACCTACCGCGCGGAGTGGAACGAGCGCACCTACGCCGAGCTTGGCCGCCGGACGTCCGACGCGCTCGCCGGCGGCGGCGGGGCGATCGTCGACGCCACGTTCCGCCACCGCGCCGACCGGCGCGCGTTCACGGCTGCGCTCGGCGCTTCGCCGCCGATCGTGTTCATCGAATGCCAGGCCCCACTCGCCGTCCTCGCGCATCGGGCTGCCGATCGTGAGCGCACTCGAGACCGTGTCTCGGACGCCGGCCTCGCGGTCGTGCTCCGCGAACAGAGCAGCTGGGAGCCGCTCGACGAAGTCCCGGCGAACGCCCTGCTGACGCTCCGCACCGACCGCCCGGTGGAGCAGACCACCGGCGACGTGCTGGCGCTGCTCGATCGTCGTCTCGTGAAGCTCGGCTGATGCCGGACAGCGGGGCTCCCCGCGCGCTCAGCTCGCCGCGACGGTCGCAGCACCCGGTGTGGCCGGCGCGGGGGCCGAACGTGTCAGCGCGAGCAGGGGGCAGTGCGTGCCTGTCGCGAGTGCGCGAGACGTGCTGCCGTGCACGAGCCGGCCCACGGGTCCGTAGCCTCGCGAGCCGACCACCAGGAGGTCGACGGTGGACGCCCAGCGTGCCAATTCCTCGGCCGCGTCGCCGTAGGCACCGTGCGGCTCGACGTCGCCGATGGACGCGACCCGATCCCGGGCGTCGCTGATCAGCTCGTCGATCGAGGCGTTGTCGCCGGCGCCGGGACCGGGGAGGAGGTAGGCGGGAATCGACACCACCTCGAGTGCGGCCAGGCTCGCCCCGAGCTCGCCCGCCAGGCTTCTGGCGAGCGCGAGCGCACGCTTGCTCTCTGGGGACCCGTCGAAGCCGACCCCGATCCTCCTGATCGTTTCCGGGCGCTCGGCGTAGGCCGTTGGGGCGATCGCGACCGCGCACGGTGCTCCGTCGAGCGCGGCCCGGGTGTCGTCGCCGAGCGTGACGCGTCCGAACAGGCCGCGGCGGGAGGAGCCCACTACGAGCAGGTCCGAGCCGCGCCGCTCGGCGAGCTCGTGCAGGCCGCGCCCCGGAGATGTGGACGCGCTCCAGCGGAGCTCGGCTCTGACGCCGGCCTCATCGCGGGCGGCCGTGAGCAATTCCCGGGCGCGCGCGGCCTCGGCTGCCTCGTGGTCGCCGTAGCTGCGCCTGCGCAGATCGCTGCGTGAGGGGTAGACGTGGGCGAGTGCCAGCTCCGCGTCCGCGGCCGTCAGCTGCCTGGCCAATACGATCGCGTCACGCCCTCCGGTGTGCCCATCCACGCCGACCAGAACGTTGTTGAACATCGCACCTCTCCCCGGCGGCGGGCTACCAGC
>Ga0335078_10017112_pt1 | contig 10772 bp, 7 predicted proteins | sample Lox_Sample_32_FD_206711 | JGI IMG/M metagenome (GOLD analysis project Ga0335078, IMG submission 206711) | Soil microbial communities from Loxahatchee National Wildlife Refuge, Florida, United States - Lox_Sample_3.2 | ecosystem: Environmental > Terrestrial > Soil > Wetlands | place: USA: Florida... | reverse complement strand
ACGCGGAGGCCCAGGCGAAGGCGGAGGCCGAGAAGGCGGCGAAGGCGGAGGCGGAGGCCCGGGCGAAGGCGGAGGCCGAGAAGGCGGCGAAGGCGGAAGCGGAGGCCCAGGCGAAGGCGGAGGCCGAGAAGGCGGCGAAGGCGGAAGCGGAGGCCCAGGCGAAGGCGGAGGCCGAGAAGGCGGCGAAGGCGGAAGCGGAGGCCCGGGCGAAGGCGGAGGCCGAGAAGGCGGCGAAGGCGGAAGCGGACGCCCGAGCGAAGGCCGAAGCCGAGCGCGCGGCACAGGCGGACGCCGAGGCTCGCGCCCGGCACGCGGCCCCGGCGGTCGCTCCCGCGGCCGAAGCGGCGGCGAGCCCGGAGAGCCGCCTCGCCTCCGCGGCGACTCCGGAGCGACCCGCGGGTGCGGCGGGCGGCGCCGCATCGGTCGCCGCCCCGGCGGCCGGCGCCCGTCCCGCGCCGCGGGTGGCGGCGGTAGCGGTGGCTCCCCGAACGGCCGCGGACGTCTCGGGCAAGCCGAACCTGGTCGAGTCGATCGGCTTCCGCCAGCTCCCCGAGGTCTCGGAGGTTGTGGTGCGGACGAATGGGACTCCTCGCTTCCAGGTCTCGGAGGCCGGGGAGAACCTGATCCGCGTCGAGATGCTGAACACCCGGGCGAGCACCCGCAACGACCTCAAGTTCCTCGACACCTCGTTCTTCCCCTCGGCCGTCACCCGGGTGACGCCCGTGCGCCGGGGTCGGAACTACGTGCTGGAGATCCAGCTGCGCCAGAAGGTCGCCTGGCAGCAACGCGTCGAGGGGGGCACGCTCGCCATCGACTTCGAGCGGCCTCCGAGCCTGCGCCCCGGCGCCTCGCCGAGCGACAAGAGCCCCGCGCCGACGAACCCATAGTCGTCGGCGCGAGACTAGCGCCGGCGCCGCCGCCCAGCGGCACGTCGCGCGCCGAACGTGCTAAACCAAGCGCGAACTATGGGCGCAAGGGCGAGCCAGTGCCGGTGCCGGGGAGGCGCCTCCCTCTCGACCCGCCTCGGGGCCTTCGCTGCTTGTGCCATCGCGCTTTGGCCCCTCTCCGCGCCGGCGGCGAGCGCGACCTTGCCCGCCCCGCGGGGCTCGGTGGAGGTCGAGGCCGGGAGTGTGACCTACGACGCCGCCACCGAGCAGTACGTGTTCACGGACGGAGTGAGGGTCCGGCGCGGTGTCGTCCTGCTGCGGGCCCGCACCGGAAAGTACAACCCGAGGACGGGCGACCTCTACGCGGAGGGAGACGTGCTCCTCACCGCCCCGGGCCGCGTGGAGGTGGCCGACGGCATGCACGCCGTCATCGACGGGCCGTGGGAGGCGCACCAGGTCTCCACCTTCTTCAAGACGAAGCCGCTCAACCTGGACGCCATGAAGGACGCGCCGACGGCGATCCGGGAAGGGCGCAACCGGGCGTCGCTCTGGGCCGAGACCGCGCACGGCACGGCGCCCATCGATGAAAAGCCCACCCCCTTCACGGCGGAAGGCGTGCGCATAACCCTGTGCGACTGCGGGAGCGGCGCGGCCTCCTGGGAGATCCACGCCACCAAGGCCGTGGTGACGCCGGGAGAAAGCGCCGTGCTCACCTGGCCGGTCATCTACATCACCCCGCGGTTTCTCTTCATCGACCAGCCCGTCCCCGTCCTCCCCTTGCCTTGGCTCTACGTGCCCCTCGCGGACCGCCAGACCGGCTTCCTCTTCCCCTACTACAACATCGGCTCGCGAGCCGGGTTTGAGCTGGGGGAGCCGTTCTTTATCACTCTGGGTCGTAGCTGGGACGCGACCGTCGCGGCCGCTTACGCGTTCGGGCCGAGCGCCTCCCAGGTGCAGAGCTCCCTCGGTGGCGTGCCCCAGTCGGACCCGGGCGTGCGAGGCCTCGACACGAGCCTGGAGCTCCGCTGGGCCCCGGCCGAGGGCGTCGCCGGCGAGGCGAAGTTCTACTTCATGCACGACACGCTGCCCTACCTGTGGAAGCCCGGATCGGGGGACCGGCTGGCCCTCACCCTCCACGAGGCCGCGCGCCTCGACCCCGCGAGCTTTCTCAACGCCGAGTTGGCGCTCGTCGGAGACGCCGCCTACGAGCAGGACTTCGCCACCGACGTGCTTCTCCGGAACGCCCCCTACCTGCGCTCGGACGTGGCCGTGGGCCACGCCTTCCCGGACGTGGTCGTCGAGGCGGATGCCTCCTACCACCTCCAGGTAGCGACGCTCGGGCAGCCGGGCGTGCCGCTCGTGCCCTTCGGCGTGTTCGGCGGCTCGGTCCCGTCCTTCCACCGACTGCCGGCACTGTCGGCGACCCTCGCCCCTGTCCGCCTCCTCGGCCCGGTCCTCGTCTCGGGAGAGGTCGGCCTGGCCCGCTTCGCTCCGCTCTCGGGGATCACGGACCAGAGCGTGAACGGCATCGGGCCGGGGGAGAGGCTCTGGCCGCTCCAGGCGGGCCTCTCCGTCCCGGCTCGCTTCTCTCCGTTTCTTTTTCCGTACCCGCCCCCGCCCGGGAACGCCTGGACTCCCGGGCAGCGCCTCGCCGCCGATCGAGCCTTCGCGCGCGCCGAGTTGCGAGCGCCCGTGCCCCTCGGGTCGTTCTTGGAGGTGGAGCCCTGGGCGGCCGGAACAGCGGCCGGCTACCTCTTCGACGCGGGGGCACAGCCGGCGCTCCTCGACGGGTGGGCGAGCGGGGGCGCGATCCTCTCCACGCGGCTCGAGCGAGCGTACGGACAAGGGGACGGCCAGCTCCGCCACCTCATGGAGCCAAGAGTGGAGTGGCGTGCCGGGACGGGGGTCTCCGGAGGAGCCCTGCCCGCGTACGCCTACGACGAGGTGGACGCCGCCCCGGTGCTCGCCGGAGCGCCCTGCGTGACGCCGGGCACCCTCTCCGTCTCTTCGCTGCGGGGGGGCTGCCTGCCGCTGCGGACCCTGAGCTCGGTCATCCCCGGCGGATACAGCCAGCTGCGGGTGGATTTCCGCAACCGCGTCGTCGCCCCGGCCGGCAAGCTCTCCGTCACCCGACTCGAGCTCGACTTGGGCCAGGACTTCGACCTCTCCGGCAAGAGCCTGGGCGAGACGTGGGTCCGGGGCGGCGTTGGGTGGGGCCCCATCAGCGGCAGCCTGCTCGCCCGCTTCCTGGCCTTCGGCGCCACCGCGGCGCCGGGCTCCTGGGCCGCCCTGCAGCCCAACTGGCTCGATCACTTCACCCAGCTGCAGCTCAACCTCGACGCCGTGGACGCCCGGACCGACCACGTCGGGTTCCAGTTCCTGGCGTTGGGGTCGTCGGCGTCGGCCGGGCTCAAGGCCGGGCTCGACCCCATGTTCGACTCGCGCCCCGTCCCCTTTCAGCCCATGGCGCAGCTGAACGCCTCCATAAAGATCCGGGTCTTCGGCGGCCTCGACGCGCAGTGGGACTCCATCCTGTCTCTGCGCTCCGTCACCACCTTCGGCTCGGGCGTCTCGAGCCCGGACGCCCCGCCCTACGTCAACCTCCCCGGCTTCCAGCAGAACGCCTTCACGGCGAGCTGGACCTCTCCCTGCGACTGCTGGCGCGCTCTCGTCAAGGTGACCCTCTCCTCGGGCTTCTACAGCGTCAGCGCCGGCCTCGACCTCTCCCAGCTCGGTGGCTTCCAACTCTTGCCCTGATGGCTCGAGGGGTCCCGACGCCGTTGACTCTGGAGAGGGCGATCGGTAGGTTTCCTGCCCGTTTGACTTCGGAGTCATGTGGCCCAGTCGAAGCGCGATGTCCCCGATTTTGCCCCGGGCGCTGAACCCGAGAAGCGCCGCGCCATCCTCCACGCGGCGCTGCGGGTCTTCGCCGAGAAGGGCTACCACGGCTGCCGCATCGCGGACGTGGCCCAGCAGGCCGGCGTCGCCTACGGCCTCGTCTACCATTACTTCCGCAACAAGGACGAGCTGCTCGAGAGCGTCCTCGAGGAGCAGTGGGCCATCCTCATCGGCGCCATCCAGGCCATCGCCGACGGCCCCGGGAGCGCCGCGGAGCAGATCGCGAGCGTCATTCGCTTCGCCATGGACGTCTTCCGCACCGCTCCCGCCGCGGTGCGCGTGCTCATCCTCGAGGTGCCGCGCACGCCGGGGGTGATCCGCGCCGGGACCAACCGCCAGACCTTCGAGGCGGCGCTGGGGCTCGTCGCCGCCATGGTCCGCCGCGGTCAGGCAGAGGGCGAGCTGCGCCGGGACATCGATCCGCTGGTGGGGGCGGCCAGCGTGCTTGGAGTGCTCGACATGAACCTGACGGGCATGGTGACCGGGATGCTATCGGCGCCGCAGCCCTCGGAGGAGGAGCTGGAGCGCCTGAAGCGGCAAGTGGTGGCGGTGGCGCTCCAGGGCATCCTCGCGAGACCCGGCGGGGAGGAGCGCCCGCCGGCGGAGCGCTCGATTGACGATCCGGGCACTCCCTGATAGTTCCCGCCGCGCGTAGCCGATCACGAGGAGGAGCCATGCCCCACGGCGTGCTCGTCGCGGACGAGCTCTCGCAAGAGGGAATCGAGATCCTCCGCCGCGCGGGTCTGCGAGTCGACGTCCGGGTGGGCCTGAAGCCGGAGGAACTCGAGCGCGTCATCGGCGGGTACGAAGCGGTGGCGGTACGCAGCGCCACGAAGATCACCGCCTCGGTGCTCGCGCGGGCCGGCCGCCTCAAGGTGGTGGGGCGCGCCGGCGTCGGGGTCGACAACGTCGACCTGGACGCGGCCACCCGCAGCGGCGTGGTGGTGATGAACACCCCGGCGGGCTCGTCCGTCACCGTGGCGGAGCTCACCCTGGCCATGATGCTCGCGCTCTCCCGCCACATCGCCCAGGCGACCGCGAGCGTCAAGGCGGGGAAGTGGGAGAAGAAGAGGTTCCAGGGGCACGAGCTCGCGGGCAAGACCCTGGGGGTCGTGGGCATCGGGAACATCGGCTCGGTGGTGGTCGACCGCGCCCGCGCCATGAAGATGCAGGTCCTGGCGTACGATCCGTTCATCTCGCCGGAGAGCGCCGGGCAGCTCGGGGTGGAGCTCGTCCCCCTCGACGAGCTGTGGCAGCGGGCGGACGTGGTTTCCCTGCACGTCCCCCTGACGGACAAGACCCGGGCGCTCGTGAACGGGGAGAGCCTGGCTCGGATGAAGAAGGGAGCCCTGCTCGTGAACTGCGCTCGCGGCGGGCTGGTGGACGAGAAGGCCCTGGCGCAGGCGCTGCGGTCCGGCCACCTGGGCGGCGCCGCCCTCGACGTCTTCGAGAAGGAGCCGCCCGCATCGGACAACCCGCTGCTCGCGCTCGACAACTTCATCTGCACCCCCCACCTCGGCGCTTCCACCGAGGAGGCGCAGGCGGCCGTGGCCTGCGCCATCTGCGAGCAGCTCGTCGCCTACCTGGCGCACGGAGAGGTGCGAAACGCCGTGAACGTCCCGGCGATGTCCCGGGAGGCGCTCCTCCGCTTCGGCCCCTACCTCGCGCTCGCGGGGAAGCTCGGGTCCCTGGCCGCGCAGGTGGCACCGGGTGGTGCCCGGGAGGTGAAGATCGAGTTTGCCGGCGAGCTCGCCGAGGCGCCGCAGCGGCCCCTCACCGCGGCGGTCCTGAAGGGGCTGCTCTCCCACTTCGAGGCCTCGCCCGTGAACGAGGTGAACGCGCCGGCCATGGCGAAGGAGCGAGGCATCGCCGTGCGGGAGGAGCGTACAGCCGGGTCTCACGACTACGTGAGCCTCCTGACCGTGGCGGTGTGCGGGGAGGGGGAGGAGGCGGTAGTGGCTGGAACGGTCTTCGGGAAGAAGGACGCGCGCATCGTCCGCGTGAACCAGTTCCGGCTCGAGGCCGTCCCGGAGGGGGAGATCATCCTCTGCGAGAACGACGACTCGCCCGGAGTGGTCGGCAACATCGGAGCCACCCTGGGCGCGGCCGGGGTGAACATCGCCCGCATCTCCCTCTCTCGAGACGAGACCCGCACCGCCGCTGTCTCCCTGCTCAACGTGGACTCGGCCCCCGGTGCCGACGTGCTCGAGAGGCTGAAGGGCCTCCCTCACGTTCGGCAGGTGCGCCACATCGTCCTCTAGGCCCGGTCCATGCTCGACCTTTCCCTGCCGCTCGGCCTGCGCGACCTCACTCCGGATCACTCGGCCCACCTGGCCGAGCTCTCGGCTCGGCTCCAGGAGGTGTTTCGGGCCTTCGGCTACCGGCGGGTCCTCTTGCCCACCCTGGAGCGCCTCGAGGTGGTGGAGCGCGGACTCTCGCCGGCCGGGCTCGCCGGCGTGCTCAAGTTCGTGGAGCCAGGCTCCGGTGAGGTGGTGGCCATCCGGCCCGACATCACTCCCCAGATCGTGCGGCTCTACGCCGCGCGCCCCGACGCGCTCCCGGATCCGGCGCGCCTCTGCTACGACGGGCCGGTGCTGCGGGCCCGCGAGGCGCGGGCCGGTCGCCCCCGGGAGGTCTACCAGGCAGGCGTGGAGCTCCTCGGGGCCGGGGGAGCCCCGGCGGACGCGGAGGCGCTCGCGGTCCTGCGGCGGGCCCTCGACCGGGCCGGCCTCGCCCACGCCGTGCTCGAGGTGGGGCACGCCCGCTTCGCGAGCGCGATGCTGGCGGCCGCCGGGCTCTCCCCGGGAACGCGAGGGGCAGCCATGGAGGCCCTCTCCAGGAAAGACGAGGGGGCACTCGCGGCCCTGGCTCGGGCAGGGCGAGGCCGCGGGCGGTCTCGCGAGGCCCTGCCGGCGCTCGCCACCCTCTACGGAGAAGGGGCGCTCTCCCGGGCCCGGGAGGTGGCGCGGGCCGTCCCCCAGGCCGTGGCCGCGCTCGGCGAGCTGGAAGCGGCGCTCCGGCTCGCCCGTCGCAAGGGGGTCCGCGAGGTGGAGGTGGACCTGGGAGAAGTGCGGGGCCTCGGCTATTACACGGGCGTCACCTTCGCCGGCTACGCCCCGGGCGCCGGGAGCGCGGTAGCCTCCGGGGGCCGCTACGATGGACTGCTGGCCCGCTTCGGGAGGCCGGGCCCGGCCATCGGATTCGCCGTGGATCTGGAGTTTGCGACCCAGGCCCTGGAGCACCGGAGCGGGAGGCGCAGCGCTGCGAAGCGGCGCGCGCCGCGGTAGCGGGCGGACCGGTCCCCTGGTATCGTCCAGCGCCGCGCGCTTCCCGCGCGCACTTTTCATTCGAGGAACGCATGTCCAACGTGGTCGTAGTCGGTGCCCAGTGGGGAGACGAGGGCAAGGGCAAGATCGTCGATCGCTACACCGAGTTCGCCGACGTGGTCGCCCGGTACCAGGGCGGCAACAACGCCGGACACACGCTCGTGGTCGGCGGCGAGAAGACCGTCCTCCACCTCATCCCGGCGGGGGTCCTTCACCCGGGCAAGACCTGTGTCATCGGCAACGGCGTGGTGGTCGATCCCGCCGTCTTCATGATGGAGGTCGACCGGCTGAAGAAGAAGGGCTACCTGCAGGACGACGCCCAGATCGTCCTGTCGCTCGACGCCCACGTCATCATGCCCTGGCACAAGGCGGTGGACGTGGCGCGGGAACAGGCCATGGGCGCCGGGAAGATCGGAACCACCGGACGCGGGATCGGGCCCACGTACGAGGACAAGGTGGCGCGGCGCGGGATCCGGATCCGCGATCTGCTGGACGGCAGCCGGCTGGAGCGCCGGGTTCGGGATCGCCTGCCGGTGGCCCAGGACGAGCTCCGGCGCCTCGGCGACACCACCGGCCTCGACGGCGCCGCCATCGCCGCCGAGTACGCGGCGCTCGGACAGCGCCTGGCCCGCTACGCCGGAGACACCTCGGTGACGCTCCACCGTGCTATCCGCGCCGGGAAGTCGGTGCTCTTCGAGGGCGCTCAGGGGACGATGCTCGACGTGGATCACGGGACCTACCCCTTCGTGACGAGCTCCAACACCGTGGCGGCGAACGCGGCCATCGGGACGGGGGTCGGGCCGACGGCCATCGACGAGGTCATCGGGGTCTCCAAGGCCTACTGCACGCGAGTGGGAGGCGGCCCGTACCCGACGGAGCTCAAGGACGGGACCGGCGACCGCCTCCGGCAGGTGGGGAACGAGTTCGGCGCCACCACCGGCCGGCCGCGCCGCACCGGCTGGTTCGACGCCGTGGCCCTGCGCTATGCCGCACGGGTGAACGGCCTCGACGGCCTCGCCATCACCAAGCTCGACGTGCTGACGGGCTTCCCGGAGCTCAAGGTGGCCGTCGCCTATCGCCTGGACGGCAAGACGGTGGAGGAGCTCCCAGGCGACTCGGAGGACCTCGAGCGTTGCCAGCCGGTCTACGAGTCCGTGGCGGGGTGGACGGAGCCCCTCGCCAAGGCCCGGACCTTCGACGAACTCCCCAGCTCCGCCCGGAACTATCTGAAGCGCCTGGAGGTCCTCTCCGGCGTGAAGGTGGTCTCCGTGTCGGTGGGGGCTGAGAGGGACGAGACCATCCTCATCGAGAACCCGTTCGCGGGCTAGCCGTGCTCCGCCGGGGCCCGGCGAGGGGCAAGGCAAGGACGCCCCGCCCCCGCTGGCGGTCCCCGGAGGCCGGGGCACTGCGGGGCACGAAGTGGCGTGCCCCAGCCCCGAGCAGGGGGACGGTCCCCGATAGGACTCGGGGGGCGGCCCCCCGCGTCTTTGCGGCCGCCGGTGCCGAAGGTAAGCGCAGGGCTCGCGGAGCGGGTCGCCGAGCGCTCCGCGCGCCGGGCCCTCGGCCTCCGCGCCCGAGCGGAGGGGCCAGCCGAAGAGAGAGGGGCGATCGTCCAGCTTCCCTCGGCGCCGCGGGCGCCGCCGGCGAGAGGGCAGCCGGCCGACGAGAGGGCAGGGGGCCGCTCTCGCAGGCCGCCCCGCTCCCCGCCCCCTGGGGTATCCTCCCGGAGGATCCTCCGCCGGCCGGCAGCGGTCCGGGAGCTCTCGTCATCGGCACTCCGTCGACTCCCAGAGCGAGGTCAAAGCTCGCGGCCCTGTGCGCGGTCGCCGGCCTCGCCGGCTGCCGCGATCCGGCGGCAGGTCCCGGGAAACTCTCGGGCGTCCCTCGCCTCCCCGTCTACCGCGTGCTCCGCGCCTCCGGCGCCATCTCCGTGGACGGCCGGCTCGACGAGCCTGCCTGGCAGCGGGCCTTCGAGCTCCCCCTCGTCGACGCGATGGACGGATCTCCGCCCCGCCGTTCCACGGTGGCGCGGCTCCTGTGGGACGACCGGTACCTCTACGTCGCCTTCGAGGCGGAGGGCGGCGAGGGCTCCGCGAGGCCTTCGCGGGGGGACGGCGGCCCCGCCCGGGAGGAAGAGGCCGTGGCCTTGCTCGTCGACGCGACGGGCACGGGCCGCGGCTTCGTGGAGGTGGAGGTCTCCGCGGACAACGCGCACGCCGACACGCGCTTCGAGCCCGGGCCCGGGGACCTGGCCGAGGCGCGGGCGTGGGTGTCCGGGGCGAGGACGGCGACCCAGTTCCACCGGGGCGCGCCCGGCGAAGGCGGCTTCACGGTGGAGATGGCGGTCCCGCTCCTCTCGCTGCGAGGGAGCGGGCCGCTGCCTCGTCCCGGGGATCGCTGGAGGGCGAACCTCTACCGCATCGAGGTCGATGGCCGAGAGGGCAGCCGAAAGGGCCAGGCTTTCTCGCCGCCGCTACGAGGCGACCTGCACGTGCTCGACCGCCTGGGCTGGCTCGTATTCGACGGCGGCGCGCTCCCTCCTGTGGCCAGCCGGACTCCCTGACGCGGCGCGCCGCGCAGCGCTCTCGCGACTTCTGGGCCTGGCCATCGCCTACGGATACGGTCGCCCGTGACGCCTCCGAGAGACCATGGCGTGTAGAGGAATGCACCCGTTCGGGTGTCAATTTGCTACTTTCGGGGGCCAATATTTAACTCTATTAGGGGGTGTAGGCGGAAGGTGGGAGCACTTTCGAGCTTTTGCGCCGAGCGTCAACAGGTTGTAGTTCCATAGGATATTGACGAGGCTCAATCTTTCTGGTAGCCTTCAAAGTCCAAGCCCTGCCCCCATCCGTCCGACGAACGGGCGATGGTTGCATCAGCGGCGGGGCGGAGGGCCGAATGTCTCTACCGTCGAACCAGTCTGGCCCCACCTTCAAGGTGGGGGACAAGGCCGTTTACCCTGGCCAGGGCGTTGGGGAGGTCATGGGGATCGAGCACAAGGAGGTGGCTGGCCAGCGCCAGTCCTTCTACGTGCTCCGGATCCTCGACAACGGAATGAAGATCATGATCCCGATGAACAAGGTCGGGTCCGTCGGGCTGCGCGAGATCATCGGCGACAAGGAAGTCCGAAAGGTTTACTCCATCCTCCGCGAGAAGGAGGTTTCGGTGGACTCCACCACCTGGAACCGCCGGTACCGCGAGTACATGGACAAGATCAAGACCGGCTCGGTGTTCGAGATCGCCGAGGTCCTGCGCGACCTCTACCTGCTCCGCTCCGACAAGGACCTGTCCTTCGGCGAGCGAAAGATGCTCGACACTGCCCGCTCCCTCCTCATCAAGGAACTGGCCATCGCGAAGGACTGCGACGAGCAGGAAGTCGAGACGGAGCTCAAGAAGATCTTCAACATCAACTGAGGCAAGCGGGGAGGGGCTCCGGGCCCGTCCGCTTCGCCTCGCCGAGGTCCGCCGCGCGGCCGCCGGCCCGCGCGGCGGTCGCGTTTCCAGAGGCCGGATCGAGCAGCCGAAGACGGGCTCCCTCGCTCGACGGCCTCGATCCCGGGTGGTCCGGCGGGCGGAGGGAGTCCTCGTGATCGGCAGCGAGCGGGTCGGAGCGATCCTGGCTGCGGGCGGATCCGGTCGGCGGGCTGGCATGGCGAAGCAG
>Ga0335078_10017111_pt1 | contig 10772 bp, 9 predicted proteins | sample Lox_Sample_32_FD_206711 | JGI IMG/M metagenome (GOLD analysis project Ga0335078, IMG submission 206711) | Soil microbial communities from Loxahatchee National Wildlife Refuge, Florida, United States - Lox_Sample_3.2 | ecosystem: Environmental > Terrestrial > Soil > Wetlands | place: USA: Florida... | reverse complement strand
TACGGCCACCTCCTCGGGCAGGCCACCTTCGCGGGGTCGCTGCGCCTGCTCGTCAACGTGGCGTCGCCGGCGTGACCCGCCGGGACGGGGCGCGGTCAGCGGGGCAGGAAGTCGAGGAGCAGCCCGTTCACGGCGTCGGGGGCCTCGAGCTGCATCCAGTGGCCCGGGCCCTCGAGCCGCTCGTAGCGCCACGGGCCCACCACGTGCTCGGACGACCCGGTCATCTGCAGCTCGGTGAGGGCGAAGTCCCCCGTGCTCCACACCCCCATGGTGGGCGCCTGCACCGGCGGGAGCTGCAGCGGCGGGGCCACCCAGGACTCGGGGGGGATGTTGGCCCGGTAGTAGTTGAGCCCCGGGGTGAGCGAGCCGTTCTTCTCGAGGTCGGCCGCCACGGCGTCGGCGTCGGGATGCCCTCCCCATTCCCGGAAGCGGGCCCAGTCGTCGCCCGACAGCCACTCCTCGGCGATCCCGGGGAACTGGAACAGGAGCATGTACCAGGACTTCTCGCGCTGGGGCATGCCGGCCGCCACGAAGGCGGCGGGGTGGCCCACCGACAGCGCCACCAGGTGGTCGACACGGTCGGGGATGAGCGACCCGATGCCCCAGGCCAGGGCGGCGCCCCAGTCGTGGCCCACCACGTGGGCCCGCTCGACGCCCAGGGCGTCGAGGACGGCCACCACGTCACCGGCCAGGTAGGGCAGGGCGTAGGCCTCGACCTCGGCCGGCTTGTCCGAGGCGCCGTAGCCCCGCAGGTCGGGCACGATGGTGCGGAAGCCCGCCGCCGCCAGCGCCGGCACCTGGTGGCGCCACAGCCGGCCCGAATCGGGGAAGCCGTGCAGCAGCACCACGGGGCGCCCCTCCCCCGTCACCTCGTACTCGATCCCCACCCCACCGGCGTCGACGCGCACGCGCTTCTCCCTTCGGCCCGGGCCCCCACCGAGGCCCCGTCGCCCACTCAGGCTGCCACGATCGACAGCAGCTCGTCCCGGGTAGGTCCCAAGGCGGGCTCGTCGCGCCAGGTCCCGCCGAGCGCCACGATCTTGTCGAAGAGGCCGGGGTCCCCGAGCACCTCGTCCGGGCTGCGCACGAGCCCGGCGATGGCGATCCCGGCCCGCAGGCAGTCGGGGTCGCGCCCGGCGGCGGCGCCCAGCGCCTTGAAGATCTCCCACTCCGGCGCCTCGGGGCGGTAGGGCTCGCCGGTGATCTCCCCGTCGATCTCGAGGAGGCGGTGGTGGTCGAAGCTCACCGTGTCGCGGTACCAGGGCTCCACCACGGCCTCGGTGGCGTGCCCGAAGGCCTCGGCCACGCCGGCGGGGTCGTCGAGCCCGGTGGCCCGCAGCGTGTCGCGCAGGGCCAGCACGTGCAGCAGCCCGATGCTGGCCCCCCGGCCCACCGAGGGGTTGGTGCACGCCCAGGAGTCGGCCACGGCCACGAGTCCCGTGACGATCGGCGCGCCGTCCACCACGAAGCTGCGGTGGCGGTCCTCGATCTTGGCCATGACGTCGACGCCGTCGGTCATGCACGTCCCGTCGAGCCAGTGGGCGGCCAGCGGCAGGCTCTTCACCACCGCCGTCCAGCGGTCGGGGTCCCGCACCGCCCGCAGGGCGGCGTCACGCGAGCTCGTGATGACGCCGATCGACCACGTGCCGTTGTCGGCCGGCAAGGTGAGCACCGAGATGCTGCCGTAGGCCTGGAGGAGGGGGCCCATGATGGGGGGATGGGAGCCGTCCTCGGAGCGGAAGTGGCGCCCGAAGTAGACGAAGCCGGCGTCGGCCAGCTCCTCGGTGGGGCGACGGGCCCCGGCGGCCTCGAGCCACGTCGGCAGGGCCGAGCGGCGCCCGGTGGCGTCGACCACCAGGTCGGCGCGCAGGTCCTCCCCGGCCGCCGTGCGCACGCCGGTGACATGCGGCACGCCCGGACGGGTCGCCGCGCCGGTGAGCAGCCCGCCCACAGCCTCGCCCCGACGCACCGTCACCCCCGGGGTGGCCTCGGCGCAGCGGGCCAGGACCGCCTCCACCACCGGTCGGCGCCCGGTCAGGGACTCGTAGCGGTCGTCGCCCGGGCGCGTCCCGCCCGTCATGGAGTCGGGGGCGCTGGCGAAGGGATGCACCCGGCTGGCTCCGGCCTCCTCGAGCGCCTGGATCACCCGGGGCAGAGCGCCCTCGAGCTCGATGCGGAAGCGGGGCAGGAAGAAGTGCAGCAGCCGGAACTGGTTGACCCCCCGGCGCTCCCACGCCTCCCAGGCCGCCGACGGATCGGGGACCGGCGCGCCGTCGCGCTCGAGGAGGGTGACGTCGTGGCCCTCCCCGGCCAGCACCATGGCGGCGCACAGACCGCCCACCCCCCCACCGGTGACCACGACGGTTGCCATATGCCCTCCGTTCGGCGCGAGCTCGCCCCCCGGATCACGCCGACCCGCTCGGCCGGCGCCGACACGGCACCGTAGCCGGGCGCCCCGGACGCCGCCCGTTCTGCGATGATCGACCACAGAGCACCGGACCTGCACGCGCCAGGGGGCGGCGGCGCCGGAGGGAGGAGCCAGCATGCACGTGCCGCTCACGGTGGGGGATTTCCTCGAACGCGCCGCCCTGGTGCACGGGGAGCGGGTGGCCATCGTGGACGAGCCCGGCGTGCCCGGCTCGCTCGGCACCGTGACCTACACCGAGATGCGCGACCGGGCCCGGGGCCTGGCCCTCGGTCTCGACACCCTCGGGGTGGGCCCCGGGGAGCGGGTGGCGGTGGTGAGCCCCAACTCGGGCCGCATGCTGGTGGCCTTCTTCGGGGTGAGCGGCACGGGCCGGGTGCTCGTGCCCGTCAACTTCCGGCTCAACGCCGACGAGGTGGGCTACATCGTGGAGCACTCCGGCGCCTCGGTGCTGCTCGTGGATCCCGAGCTGCGCGACTCCCTGGCCGGGGTGTCGGCCAAGGTGCGGTTGGCGCTCGACGGCGAGGAGGACGCCGAGCTGTTCGCCCCCGCGCCACCCGGGGCCGAGCCCGAGCCCTGGGAGGGCGACGAGACCGCCACGTGCTCGATCAACTACACCTCGGGCACCACGGCGCGCCCCAAGGGCGTCCAGCTCACCCACCGCAACTGCTGGCTCAACGCGGCGGTGTTCGGCTGGCACACCACGGTGTCCGAACGCGACACCCTGCTGCACACCCTGCCCATGTTCCACTGCAACGGCTGGGGCATGCCCTACGCCGTGACGGCCATGGGCGGCACCCACGTGGTGCTGCGCAAGGTGGAAGGCGAGGAGATCCTGCGCCGCATCGAGGCCCACGGCGTGACGATGCTGTGCGGTGCCCCGGCGGTGGTGGCCGCCATCCTCGACGCCGCCGCCGCCCGCCGCTCACGCGGGGAGGAGGTCCCCGGGCGCGACCGGGTCCGCATCGTGGTGGCGGGCGCTCCCCCGCCATCGGCCACCATCGAGAAGGTGGAGACCGAGCTCGGGTGGGAGTTCATCCAGATCTACGGCCTCACCGAGACCACACCCCTGCTCACCGTCAACCGCGCCCCCAAGGAGTGGGACGGCCTCGACGCCGCCGGCCGCGCCGCCCGCCTGAGCCGGGCCGGGGTGCCCGCCGTCGGGGTGCGCATCCGCGTGGACGAGGAGGGGGAGATCCTGGCCCGCACGAACCACGTCTTCGGCGGCTACTGGGAGCAGCCCGCCGAGACGGCCAAGGCCCTCGAAGGCGGCTGGTTCCACACCGGCGACGGGGGCTATCTCGACGGTCCCTACACCGTCATCGCCGACCGCAAGAAAGACGTCATCATCACCGGGGGCGAGAACGTCTCGTCCATCGAGGTGGAGGACTGCCTCTACCAGCACGCCGCCGTGGCCGAGGCGGCTGTCATCGGGGTCCCCGACCCCAAGTGGGGCGAGACCGTCAAGGCGCTGGTGGTGCTGCGCCCCGGGACCGAGGCGACCGAGGCCGACCTCATCGAGTTCTGCCGGGGCCGCCTGGCCCACTACAAGTGCCCCACCTCGGTCGAGCTGCGCGACGCCCTGGCCCGCACCGCCACCGGCAAGCTCCAGAAGTACCGCCTGCGCCAGCCCTACTGGGAAGGCCGCGACCGCCTCGTCAATTGACGACCCGACGAGATCACATCGGATCGTCCCGAACCCCATCCGGCACGCCACCGATTCCCGTGAGGCGCGTCCGACCCTGCACCGAGCCGCCGCACGCCCCGGCGCGCCCTCGATCAACGGCATGGGCCCCCGTGCCGCCCCCTCGGGATCTGCTCCCGCGGCCGGCTCCCGTCGGGCCGTCGCTCACGGCACGAGAACGGTCCGCTCGCCGCTGATGTCCGAGCTGTTCCACATGGCTTCGACATCGGCAAGCGCCGCACGTCGAGCGTGCACACTGATGGCCTCGGCCTCGATCTCCTCGACAAGAGCAGGCAGATCCTCCAGGTAGCCCGACCCAGCACCGGTTCCGGAAGTGGGCCATAGCTCGACCCATGCCCAGGGAACCTATCGTGCGTCCCTCCCCCTCCCGCTCGACTTGAGCGCGTTGCGCAGGATCTCCGCCTCCGAGTTCGACAGATTCTCGACGAAGCGTCGCAGTGCTTCGGCTGGTTCCTGGTCGGCGAGCAGAGCGTCGTACATCAACACGGCTGTGTGGCTCCCCCGCCGTCCCGTCGTCCGGTACCGCTTCGTGCGGCCCTCGAGTCTCGACCGAAGCACGCCCTTGGCAACGAGTCGGTCCAGGACCGTGGCCAAGGTCGTGTAGGCGTATCCGGGGAACGCGTCGGCGACCTGACGAACGCTGACCTCTCGAGCCGAGTCCCTCCAGCAATGATCCATGACCTGCTGCTCGAGGGCTCCGAGTCTCGTCGCGTCGCATTTGCACGGGCGGCAACCACAAGGATCGCACGAGCACAAGGGGTTCCGACACGCCGAGGGCATCTCGCTCACGCTTCTCCATTCAGTGCAAATGACCACGGGCTCGTCGAGACTCCCATCAGCACGTTCAGAGCATCAGGATCAGCATGAACCCCATGCCGACGCACATCACGACGTGGCTCACATCCTCGAGCCTCGGTGAGGTGAGGACGCCGGCGCCGCGCCGCCATGCGAGCGCGGTGGAATCCGCAGGGATCGTTGACTCCACCGAAGCGGGCCCGACACTTGCATAGGCGCGGACGTGACGCCGATGGGTCCCGTGATGTGATGCCCCTTTCTTCGGTGAAGCAAGTGTGAAGATGGCGGATCCGAAGAACATGACAGCTAGGATCAGGCCGATGCCGGGGTCCAGGATGCCGTGTGATCCGGACGACGACCCCGACATCGACATGGCGGCCCCAGTGGCTCCCACGGGATAGAGGTACATGAGGAGCATGGCCAGACTCATGAACGTGTGAATGGCCTCGTGTGGCACGTGCACCCCGTAGAGCAGCAGCGATTGGACGCTGCGGACTGCGAACCAGACCATGAGCCCGAAGAAGACCAACTCCCAAAGCCAGGCCGGCCAGAACGCCCATGTCGCGATGAACATCCCGGCCATGGCGATGCCCATGGCGAGGTGGGCCACGTCCACATCGCGCCCGGCGCGGTCCGAGGTCGTCAGGGACAGCCCCAGGAGCGTCGCCGAGTAGGCGGCCACAGACAGCATCGCCACGGCGCTCACGTAGTAGAGCCACGACGGCGTTTCCATGGATCAGTCCCCCGCCACGTCCGCCAGCACCGTGTCGGCGTGCACGACCGCCTGCTCACCGGCCGAGACCGGCCAGTAGAGCAGGGCGAACACGATCACGAGCGGGCCCGAATTGGGGTCGGTGGCACCACCGGCGAGGATGCCACCGAGGTTCTGTACGCCGATCCAGATCGCCGCGAAGACGACGACCACGACGACGACCATGAGGCGCAGTAGCTCTGACGAGACATAGATGCTGGCCGCGGTGAGCACACAGACGATGGCCAACAGGATGGCGGCGGCGGTGCCGTGATGGAGGAAGAACGCCGCAGAGACCTTGTCGATGTGCACCAGCCATCCCGGCTCTCCGCCGGCCAATCCGCTGACCAGATCGTGCAGCGCCTGGGGCTGTCGACCGGACCCGACGAGCGCGAGGAGGGCCAGGACTCCCCAGAGCGCCACCCAGATGCGTCGGGCGGCGCGAACGCCGACGGCTCTGGCCGCCGCGAACGGCTCGTCGGAACCCTGCCGAGGCCAAAGCAACGCCGCCAGCACAGCGTAGAACAAGACCCCTCCGGGGCCCCCGCCGAAGGGGGTGGCGGTGCCGAGGAAGACGCCGCCCGCGCCCTCGCCGAACCACCACACGCCGAGCGACCACGCGATCGAGAGCACGAGGGCCGGCCGAAGGGTCCGGGGATAGACGATCCCGAAGGCGATCACGAACTGGATCAGTGCGAACAACGCGTTGGTGAGCACCGGCTGGTGATAGACGATGGAGGCGTTCCACATGACTGTGCGGGAGACAAGACCCGGGTTGCCCGAGGCCACCCCGTGCAGCATGCCGCTGAAGCCGTTCGGTCCCGGGGTGAACATGATCGGCTGAATCTGCAGGACCGCGTCGGTGAGCCAGATCGTGGCCAGCACCAACCGAAAGGTCCGCTGCACGTCACGGGGCTCCCCCGCAGCCCCCCGCAGAGCCGCTGCATCGGCACGGGGGGTGCGTGCCACGGCACTGACTGTCGTGTCCGCCACGGGACCTCCCCTCATCCGCTACGACGCGCGGTAGTAGTTATAGCCGACGGGTCGGGTGGCGCGCAATGGGTCGTGGGCTCCCTCGACGATGGCCGTCCCGCACCCTGCACACGGCAGGGGCGCGCCGATTGGGCCGTGTGCCCACTGGCCCGCGCCGGGGCGCCGTGGTCGGCGGCGCTGTCGCCACCCGCCTTTGCTCAGGCCAGAGATGCCTCGTCGCCGGCTTTGGCGAAGGCCCCCGGTCCTGATCCACCGAGGGCTGCCAGGAGATCGGCGCGGGCACGAGCCACGCGGGACCGGATCGTACCGACGGGACACCCGCACACCCCGGCGGCCTCCTCGTACGACAGGCCCAGGATCTGTGTCAGCACCAGGGCGTTCCGACGCTCGAACTCGAGGCGGGAGAGGAGATCTGCGACCACGGCCTCCTGGCCGGCGTCCGGGGCGGGACGATCGACGCTCGCCATGGCACGCAGCGACCGGTCACGACGTCGGCGCCGGTCGCGCTCGCGGAGCTCGTCGATGCAGCTATGGCGGGCGATCGCCCACAGCCACGTTCGCGCCGAGGAGGCAGCGGCGAACCTCGGCAGAGCCCGCACCGCCCGGGTGAAGGTCTCCTGAGCCAGGTCGTCGGCGCTGGACTGGTCGACCAGATGAGCGCACAGCCGCCACACCTGCTCATAGGTGGCTCCGACGAACGAGCGCATTGACTCCCCGTCACCGGCCTGGGCCTTGAGGGCGAGCCTGGTCAGCCCATCCACCGCGCCGGAGGTTATCCAGGTCCGCCCAACCGGCACCAATCGGCCATCAGGGGATTCTCGGGAACCGGGGCCAGGTCCCCAACGACTATGTGGGGGACGGGCTCGGGATCGGATCTCGAGACGGCATGGTCGGGCGCGCTGTGTCGGTCCCCGACCGCGCGGGGAGACCACATGCCAGGCATGAGCGACGGACAAGGTGCAGGGAACCCGACGGTGACGTCTGCCTTCAAGGTGGCGCTGGTGCACCAGGGCCTCGTGGTCGTGCTCATCGTCGCCGTCGTGGGGTTGTGCTGGAACGTGCTGCGGGCCGCCCAACTGCGCCGGGCCGCTGCGGGAGAGGCGACCGAGGGTGCCAGCGTGTGGGGTTTGCTCCCCACAGAGCCGGCGGCCCGGCGCCTTCTCCGGGTGTCGTTCGGCCTGCTGTGGATCTTCGATGGCGTCCTCCAAGGTCAGCTCTCGATGCCGCTCGGATTGGTCCCACGAGGCATCGACCCGGCGGCCTCCACCTCGGCATCGTGGGTCGAACATCTCGTGGAGTCCGTCGCCGCGGTGTGGAGCTATCACCCGGTGTCCGCCGCCGCGGCGACGGTGTGGATCCAGATCGGCATCGGCGTGTGGCTCCTGGCTGCACCGCGCGGCAGCTGGTCACGCCTCGGTGGCCTGGTCAGCCTGGGCTGGGGCCTCATCGTCTGGGTCTTCGGCGAGGCCTTCGGCGGCGTCTTCGCCCCCGGGCTTACCTGGCTCTTCGGTGCGCCCGGTGCGGCCCTGTTCTACTGCGCCGCCGGTGTGCTGGTGGCCCTGCCCGAGCGCGACTGGGCGAGCCGACGCCTCGGCACCCGGATGCTGCGCCTCATGGGCCTGTTCTTCGTGGGCATGGCGGTGCTCCAGGCATGGCCCGGGAGGGGGTTCTGGCAGGGGAAGGCGGGAACCTCCTCACCGGGAACCCTCGCCGGCATGGTCCAGCAGATGGCGCACACCCCGCAGCCGCGTCTGGTGGCGTCGTTGGTCGCGGCCTTCGCCGGCTTCGATGACGCGCACGGTTGGGCCGTGAACCTCTTCGTCGTGGCCGCTCTGGGCACCATCGGGTCGACATTCCTCTCGGCGCGGCCGGCCGCTGTGCGCGCCGGCGTGGTGGCGGGCGTGGTCCTGTGTCTGGCTGACTGGATCTTCATCGAGGACCTCGGCTTCATGGGCGGGGTCGGCACGGACCCCAACAGCATGATTCCCATGGCCCTGCTGTTCATCGCCGGCTACGTAGCCGTCACCCGCCGCCCGGCCGTCGACGGCTCGGCAGTCGTCGCGATATCGACAGCATCACCACCCCACCAGCAGTGGCGGGAGCGGTGGCGTGCCAGCCCGACCTACGCGCTGCGCTCGATCGTCGCCCTCGGCGCCGTGGGCGTGACCCTCCTCGGTGCGGTTCCCATGGCGGCGGCGGCAACAGATCGCCACGCCGATCCGTTGCTCGCCGAGGCGGTGGACGGCACGCCTCAGGCGACCGACACACCCGCTCCCGCCTTTGCCCTCGTCGACCAGAGCGGACGGCCGGTGTCGCTCGCCAGCCTCCGGGGCAGGACGATCGGGCTCACCTTCCTCGACCCGGTGTGCACCTCGGATTGCCCGCTCATCGCCCAGGAATTCCGAGAGGCGGACGGGATGCTCGGCTCCGACGCCCGGCGTGTCGAGCTGCTCGCCATCGATGCCAACCCCGCGTACCTGCAACCCTCGTTTCTCGCCGCTTTCGACCGCCAGGAGGGCCTCGACGGCCTGTCCAATTGGCGGTACCTCACCGGCCCGCGCGCCGAGCTCGAACACCTCTGGGCCGCCTACGGCTGCGAGGTGTCGTACGAGCCGGGCGGGGCGATGATCGATCACAGCGACATCGCCTACGTCATCGACGCGAGGGGTCGTACTCGCTTCATCCTGGATGCCGACCCAGGCGCGGGCGACGCTGCCATGCGCTCCTCGTTCGCCGTCACGTTGACCAATGCTCTCAAGCGGGCACTCCCCTCGTCGTGAAGTCGCCGGGCACGCGTGTCGGGATCGGACGGCGAGTCTCGCTGGCGACGACGGGTGTTGTCCTGTCGATCGCTGCGCTCACCTCGTGCTCCGAGCAGACGGCGGAGGGGGGCGGGTCGCAGGCGGATACGGTGCCGGCGGCGGGACCGTTGGCCACGTCGCTCGACACGGCCCAGGGGTCGTGGGCGACGGTGGCCATGGGCCATCTCGGTGACCCCGCCAACACCTTCTGGCAGCTGTTCTTCGATCCCGTCGGCTCCGGATCGTGGTCGGACCAGATCCGGGGCACGGCCGTGGCCACCAACGGCGGTGTGGTGATGGCCGCCGACGCCGACGGGGCGCTGCTCGCCGGCGTCCGGCCCTTCGGGTTCCTCACCTTCTCCCCGCTGGTCCGCACGGCCGACGGGGGCCGGTCGTGGTCCGACGCCGTCCTCTCCGGCGGCTTGGCTGATCAGCCTGCCTCCCTGGCGACCGGACCCGGCGGCGGGGTGCTCGGCTTGGTCGGTGGACCGTCTGGGGCCCGCATCGTTGAGAGCGGGAACGGCCTCGGGCCGTGGCGGACGCTCGAGACGGTCCGCGCACTGGCCGCCAACGTTGCCGCGCGCCGGTGTCGGCTCGAAGCGGCGACGGCGGTGTCGTACCTGCAAGCCTCCGCCGTCGTGGGCGGGCGCTGCCGCCGGAGCGGCGTGTCCCCCGTCTTCGTCCGCCGGTCGAGCGGGTGGGAGCTCGCCGGTCCCCAGTTCCCCGGGCTGCGCGGCGGTCGCGCCTCGGTGGTGAGCCTTCGCGAGTCCGGTGCCACGCTGGTGGCGCTGCTGAGCGTCACTCGCGACACTGGCACCGACCTGGTTGCGGCCTGGACCACCGCCGCCAAGCAGTGGACCTGCTCGCCACCGTTGCGCCTCACGGCGGCGGAGAAGCTGGCCTCCGTCGGTCCTGGCACCGGAGCCGGGCTGTTCGCCCTGCTCGACGACGCATCCGGCAGGCGTCGTCTGGCCGAGATCGCCCCCGGGGCCGGCTGGAGGACGCTGCCGTCGCCCCCGGCCGGCTCCGCCACCGTCGCCTTCACCGGCTCCGGGATCGACGCCTTGACCGTCAACAAGACCACGCTTACGGTGTGGGCGCTGGACCACGCGACTTCCTGGACCAAGGCACAGACCGTGCACGTCGATATCCAGTACGGAAGCTCGAGCTGAGCGTGCGACGTCCCGACCGTGGCCGACTCGCACGGCACTCCCGTGCCATTGCCTGTGTCGACGCGCGTGAGGAGATCTCGGCCCGACTCGACGGCGAGCCGCCGATGTTCCCCGACCGGGCCCTCGAAGC
>Ga0335078_10017110_pt1 | contig 10772 bp, 9 predicted proteins | sample Lox_Sample_32_FD_206711 | JGI IMG/M metagenome (GOLD analysis project Ga0335078, IMG submission 206711) | Soil microbial communities from Loxahatchee National Wildlife Refuge, Florida, United States - Lox_Sample_3.2 | ecosystem: Environmental > Terrestrial > Soil > Wetlands | place: USA: Florida... | reverse complement strand
ATCTTCGCCTCCGCCGGTGACGTCGGGCTGGGCTGTTCCGCCTCAGTCATGACTCCGCCTTCCCACTCGTTTGGCCGCGCTCGTCGGTTCATTAAGCGCAGCCATTTTGACCGCGATCAAGGACGCCGGCCGCCGCCGGCCTCTATTACCAGTTTCGATTTTGCGGCATTCTGGGTTCGGAGGCGAAGGAGCTGACATGAAAGTGCGACTGGAGATCACCAAGGCCGGCAAGCGCCTGCACGAAGGCATCTATGAGATCGACGACACTGAGAGCTTCGGGGCGGCCTGGAAGGACGTGTGGATCAAGGCGCGCGAACGGTGGATGGGCAAGACGACGAGCATCGGCGATCTCATGGATTCGCTGCAGAGCGGCGTCATCGACGAGTTCGACGGCGCCGAAATCAAGCTGAAAAGGCTGTGAAAAATCGCGCCGTTTGGCGGGTCATGGCTTTCATGCGGTCGCTGCGTGGGGCGGACGTCCACCGAGCTCGAGTCGATCGGGTTCAACCACAAGCAGCGGAACTCCCTGCAATCCGGTAAACAATCGCGCGGCGTCATCCGGGACCTGACTGCGCGTGACCACGCGCAGGCGCTCCCTCACTTGCGATAGAACAGGCGTCGGCATAGCGGCGGCGGCGATCGAACCTCCGGCTCGGATTTGTTCAATGCGAACCCCGAGGTCGTGCGCGCGAGCGAGAAGTTCCGCCGGCAACGGTGCGCCGCGCTGGGTCGCGACCACGAGGTCTTCTTTCAGCGCAACCGCGATCTCCAGCGCGATGCCAATCCCCGCCTCGGCCCCACCGTCGGCGATCGCCATGACCGGACCCGTCGTGCGGGCGAGCCGCCGCGGCAGAATGAGCACGGCGCCGGCCGCCGCCAATGCGGCGTCGAGCAACCCGGCAAATTGCCGCGTGATCCGCTCGCCGGGATGGGACGGCTCGATGATGGCGACGATATCATCAGCGCGGATCAACGACGTCATCGCCTCCGTTCCGGCGATGACATCGAAGCTTGTCTTGATGGCGCGGCTGCGAACCGACTCGGCAAAGCGCCGGCGCGCGGCGCTGGTGGCCTGTTCGAGATCGCGGGTGATTTGCTCGAGGTCGATGGCCTGCCAGCCTTGTTCGACGATGCGCAACTCGCGTGCGCGGGGAAAGCCAGCAAGCGCATGCAAGCTCGAGTCGGCGACGAAGGTCGCCAGCAGTTCGATGTTGAGGAACTCGGCCAAATCCGCCGCCGCATCGACCGCCGCCAGATCGATCATGCTTTGCGGCAGGCCGACGATCATGCGCTTGAAGCCGCGGGCGGGGTCGGTCATGACCGACTCTCGTTCGTCGACATGGTCTCCCGGCCGAAGCTCTGCCGGATCCGCGCAAACGCGTGCAGGCGGTCTTCGACCAGGCGATTAAAGCTCTCGGCGGGATAGCGGCCGTCGCCGTCGCGTTCGCCGGCGGGTCTGCCGGTCAAAAGCGCCATGCCTTCGTCGATCGACGTCACCGGATAGACGGAAAATTTGCCTGACGAACAAGCCTCGATGACGTCGCGGCGCAGCATCAGATGCTGCACATTGGACGCGGGGATGAGCACGCCTTGGCTGCCGGTCAGGCCGCGCTTTTGGCAGATGTCGAAGAACCCCTCGATCTTTTCGTTGACGCCGCCGATGGCTTGAATTTGGCCCTGCTGGTTGACTGAGCCGGTCACCGCCAGGTCCTGGCGCAGCGGCAGCTCGGCCAGAGCCGACAACAGCGCGTAGAGTTCGGCGGACGAGGCGCTGTCGCCTTCCACCCCGCCGTAGGATTGTTCGAACACAAGGCTCGCGAACAGCGACATCGGCGTGTCCAATGCGTAGCGGCCCGCCAGGAAGCCCGACAAGATCAGCACGCCCTTGGAATGAATGGGGCCGCCGAGCGCGACTTCGCGTTCGATATCGACGACTTTGCCGCTGCCCGGCCGTACCCGGCAGGTGATGCGCGTCGGCCGGCCGAAACGAAAGTCGGCCAGCTCGGCGACGCTCAAGCCGTTGATCTGACCGACCCGGCTGCCGCTGGTGTCGATCAGCGCCACCTCTTCAAGAATGCTTTCCTGGGCGCGGTCGCGCAGCCGCGACGAGCGGCGGATCTTGTGATCGATGGCGGTCTCGACGTCCGCCTTGGAAATCACCGTGCGTTCGGCCTTGCCCGCCCAAAAATCGGCTTCAATCAACAAATCGTTGAGCTGATCGACGACGAGCGTCAGCTTGTTGGCATGGTCGGCCAGGCGCGCGGCGTGCTCGATAGTGAGCGCGGTGCCGGAGCGATCGAGCGGCTTAAGGCCATGCTGCCGCGCCAGCGCGGCGATCAACCGCGCATGCGCCGCCTCGGTCGCCGGCGTGCGATCGACGTCGTCTTCGAGGTCGGCGAGCACCTTGAAATGCTCGGCGAGATCCGGATCGAAGGCCGCCAGCAAGTAATACAGCAGCCGATCGCCGAACAGCACCACCTTGACGTCAAGCGGGATCGGATCGGGCTCGAGCGAGACCGTGTTGGTGAACCCGATGAAGCGGCCGATGTCCTCGATCTTTATTTCGCGCTGACGCAGCGTTCGCTTCAAAGCCGTCCAGCTGAACGGCTCCATCAGCAGGTTGCGTACGTCGAGCAGGAGGAAGCCGCCGTTGGCTCGATGAATTGCGCCCGCCTTGATCAGACGGAAATTCGTAACGAGCACGCCGTGGTGCGAGACGTATTCGATGCTGCCGAGGAGATTGCCCAGCGTCGGATGCAATTCCTCGATGATCGGAACGCCGGCGCGTTCGGCTTTTTGGCCGACCAAAACATTGACGGCATAGCGATCAAATGGTCCTTCGAGCGGATCGCGCAACTCCGGTCCCTCGTCGCCCTCGCTCTTGATCATGAACATGGCGACGTTCTCGATCAGATCGGTGCGGATCGCTTCCAGATGGGCGATGATTTTTGGAATATCGGTAAAGCGAGTCTTTGCGGTGTCGATGAATTGGCCGATGGCGAGCTTCGCGGTTTCACGATTGAGCCGGCGAGTTTCGTCGCGCCGCTCAGTCTCCCATTGCGGTAACTGGCGCATGACGTGCTCGAGATCTTTTTCGAGCTCCTCGATGGTCGCCGCGATCTCGCGGCGCTTCTGCTCCGGCCAAGTGCTGAATTCCTCCGGCGGTACCGGTTGCCCGTCGCGGGCCGGCGCGAGCGCAAAGCCCATCGGCGTGCGCAAGATGACGATGTCCTTGGCGGCGGCTTTGTCGCGCAAAGCGGTGAACGCTTCGGCCTGTTTGGCCTGGAACGCCTGATCGATGGTGCCGCGCCGCGTCTGATAATCTTCGCTCGAGAACACCGCCGGCAAAGTGGTCTTCAGATCGTCGACCAGCGCATGCATGACGTCGCGAAATTCGCCGGCGCGGCCGGCCGGCAATTCGATGGCGACGGGCTTATGCGGATCGCTGAAGTTGTTGACGTAGACCCAATCGGGCGGCGGCCGCCGCCCACCGGCCGCCTCCTTGAGCACCTGCTCGACCGCGCGTTGCGCGCGCATACGGTTTGGGCCGATGACGAAGAGATTAAAGCCCGGTTTGTCGATGCGGGTGCCGAAGTCGATCGCGTCGAGGGCACGCGCTTGGCCGATCAGCCCGTCGACCGGCGCAATGTCGGCTGTCGATTCGAACGACAGCGCCGACACGTCGGCGGCGCGATAGAGTCGCTCGGGAGCAAGCGGCTGTAAACCCGCTGCCGGTGGCGACGGCTGTTCTCCGGAATCCGTTGTCGCCGACGGTGATGACTTTGCTTTCGATTGCGCCATAGGGACCTGCCAAACGGACGAGTTTTAGGTTTTGCGCCGCCGATTGCCGGTTGCAGCCACAATGGTACCTTATGCCCTTGTCCGGCAAGGGCGATTGATCCGGATCAATGGGCTTTGCCTGCGGCTGCGCTTTAACGTTGCGCCATGCTCGAAGCGGAACCTTCCACCGGCTCGCAATCGCGTGCCAATGCGCAAGTCGCGCCATCGCTGGCCGATAAGATTGCGTTTCTGCTGCGCGGCGTCTCCTACTCTCCGCCGGCACGCGAGGTGGTCCGGCGCGAGACGCATATGTCGGAAGTTTTCCTTGCCGACGGCAGCGTCTACAAGCTCAAGAAGCCGGTCCGTTTTCCCTATCTCGATTTCTCGACGCTCGAGCGCCGCGAGGCGGCATGCCGCGCCGAACTGCGGCTCAATCGCCGGCTGGCGCCTGACGTCTATCGCGCGGTCGTCCCGCTGGTGAATTCGACCGCGGGACTTGCCATCGGCGGACCCGGCGAGGTCGTCGACTGGCTCGTGGCGATGAACCGGCTCGACGACGCGCAGATGCTCGACCGGGTGATCGGCGAACAGCGCCTGCATCGCTGGCAGCTCGATCGCATCGCCGCCGTGCTCGTGCAATTCTACCGCCGCGCCCACCCGGCGTTCATCGCCCCGGCCATGTATCTGACCGAGTTCTGGCGCAGCCTCGCCTACAACCGGCGTATCCTGCTCGATCCGCGTTTTCGTCTGCCTGCAGGAACCGTGCGCGCCGTCGATGCGCTGCAACGCCGTTTTCTCGCCGCGCGCGGCGGCGTTCTCGCCGAACGGGTGCGCAGGCGCCTGATCGTCGACGGGCACGGCGACCTGCGGCCGGAACATATCTGGCTTGGCGACCCGGTCCGCATCATCGATTGCCTGGAATTCAATGCGCATCTACGCATGGTCGATCCGCTCGACGAAATCGCCTATTTGTGCGTCGAATGCGAACGGCTCGGCGCCGCCTGGGCCGGCGAATATTTGCGCCGCCGCATCGCCCAGGCGCTGCACGACGGCCATGCCCACGAGCTGTTCTTGTTCTACCGTTGCCATCGCGCAACGCTGCGCGCGCGTCTCGCCATCGCGCATCTGCTCGAAGCCAATCCGCGCACGCCGGAGAAGTGGCCGGTGCTGACGCGCACCTATCTGCGGCTCGCACATGCCGATGCCATGCAGTTGGAACGTCTTCTCAGAAAACGAAGAGGTCGGTGAGCGTCGCGCCGGCGCGAAGGCGGCGAATGGCCTCGGCCAATAGCGGCGCCACCGGAAGAATATCGATCTTCGCTCGCGCAGCGGCATCGCTAAGCCGGAATGCAGGGACGGCGTCGGTCACCACCAGGCGGTCGATGGCCGGATTCATGATCGCGGCATCGGCGCCCGGCATGAACAGGCCATGCGTGACCAGCGCGATCACACGGTTGGCGCCGCCGCGCCGCACCGCTTGCGCGGCGCGCACCAGCGTGCCGCCGGTGCTGATGAGATCGTCGATGACCACGACAGTTGCGCCCTCGACGTCGCCGACGAAGATATCCCCGGAAACCACGCCGGCGCTGCGGCGTTTGTCGGCGAAACCTTTGCCGATCGGCCTGCCCAGCGCGCCTTCCAGCGCCTCGTGAAACAGGTCGGCGCGCTTGGTGCCGCCGGGGTCCGGCGATACCACGCAAAGCTTGCTGTCGGCCGCTCCCTTCATCAGGCCTTTCACATAATCGACGAACAGCGGCGCCGCGGTCAGCGCGACCGTCGGACAGCGAAAGGCATTTTCGAAGGCGGCTGGATTGTGCACGTCGAGCGTGACGACGGTGTCGGTGCCGACCGCTTCGAACAGGCTCGCGACATAGCGTGTGTTCACCGGATCTTCGGGCTTGGTGCGGCGATCTTTGCGCGCGTAGCAGAGATAGGGCGTGATCGCGGTCACGCGCGCAGCGCCGGCATCCTTGAGTGCGCCGATAAAAAACAAGAGCCGGCACAGTTTGTCGTTGGCGCTTTGCTGCGGGCCGCCGTGCAGGCTGTGCAGCACGGTGACATCGGCGCCGCGCACCGGCACCAGTGGCCGCGCCTTATGCTCGCCGTCCTCGAATTCACGCTCCTCGTGCGCGGCAAGCGGCTCGCCCAGCGCGCGGGCAACCGCGCCGCCAAGCTCGTCGGTTCCGTGCAAGGCAAACAGGCAAAGCCGATGGTCCGATGCGCGATGCGACAGGTCCGGCATGGGCCGCCCGTCAGCTTGCCGCCGGCACGACCGACAGGCGCGGCTCCGCCGCGGCCTTGGCCGAGCGGATCGGCGGAAAATCGTCGGCGGTGAGCGTCTCGCGCTTGAGCAACAAATCCACGCCGGCGTCGAGATCGCTGCGCCGCGCTCGCAGCACGTCGCAGGCGCGATCGAACGCCCGAGCCAGAAGATCGCGGACCGCGACGTCGATCTCGCGGGTGGTGGCTTCGGCCGCTTGCACGTGATCGGCGCCCGGCATCGCCAAGAAGCGCTGCGGCGCCGGTGAATAGGTGCGCTGGCCTATCTTGGCGTCCATGCCGTAACGGGTCACCATTTCCAGCGCGATCTCGGTGGCGCGCTGCAGATCGTCGGCGGCGCCGCTGGAAATGTCGCCGTCGAACGCCAGCTGTTCGGCGGCCCGGCCACCCATCAGAACCGCGATGCGATTTTCCAAATCCGATCGATTGAGCAGGAAGCGATCCTCGGTCGGGCGCTGGATGGTGTAACCGAGAGCGCCGACGCCGCGCGGGATGATTGACACCTTCTGCACCGCGTCGACGCCGGGCAGCGTCGCCGCCACCAGGGCATGACCCATCTCGTGATAAGCGACGCGGCGCCGCTCCGCGGCATTGAGCACGCGGCTTTTTTTCTCGAGCCCGGCGACGATGCGTTCGATCGCCTCGGTGAAGTCGCTCGAGCCGATCGCCGAAGCATTGCGCCGCGTGGCGACGATGGCCGCCTCGTTGACGAGATTGGCGATGTCGGCGCCGGTGAATCCGGTGGTCAGCTGGGCGACGGCGTCGAGATCGGCATCCCGCGCCAGCTGCACCTTGCGCACGTGGACCTTGAGGATGTCGAGCCGGCCTTTGCGGTCGGGGCGATCGACCAGGACCTGGCGGTCGAACCGTCCGGCGCGCAGCAGCGCCGGATCGAGGATTTCCGGCCGGTTGGTCGCGGCCAGCAGAATCACGCCGGCGCTTGGATCGAAGCCGTCGAGCTCGGCGAGGAGCTGATTGAGCGTTTGCTCCTTCTCGTCGGTGCCGCCGAAGCCGCCGGGCACGCGGCTTCTCCCCAGCGCGTCCAATTCGTCGATGAAAATGATGCAGGGCGCCGCCTTGCGCGCCTGATCGAACAGGTCGCGCACCCGCGCGGCGCCGACGCCGACGAACATCTCGACGAATTCCGAGCCGGAAATGGAGAAGAACGGCACGCCGGCCTCGCCCGCGACCGCCTTCGCCAAGAGCGTCTTGCCGGTGCCCGGGGGCCCGACCAACAGAACGCCTTTCGGCACCCGCGCGCCGAGCCGGCCGTAGGATTTTGGATCGCGCAGGAAGGCGACCAGCTCCTGCAGCTCGAATTTCGCCTCGTCGACGCCGGCGACGTCCTTGAACGTGACCTTGGTATCGGTCTCGACATAAACCTTGGCGCGTGACTTGCCGACCGTCATCAGCCCGCCGAAGCCCTGCCGTTCGGCGACGTGCCGGAACAAGAACATCCAGATGCCGTAAAAGATGACGGCTGGAATGACCCAGGACAGAATGGTCTGGACGATGCCCCCGGACGGCGCGCCGCTGACCACGACCTGGTGGCTCGCCAGCTTTTCCGCCAATTGCGGATCGACACGGACGGCGAAGAATTGCTTCTTGCCGTCTGGCAGCGGCTCCTTCAGCATGCCTTGCACCGAATCCGCGCCGACCGTGACCTCGTCGACCTTGCCCTGGTCGAGCAGCGTTTCGAACTGGCTGTAGGGAATGGTCTCGACTTCCGAGTAGCTCGTCCACAGCGCCTGAAACAGCAGAATGCCCATGACGGCGGCAAAAACGTACCAGATCATGACCTGGCGTTTGCGCGCGTCCGGTGTCAGGTTGTCAGCCATGTCGCGTAGCCATGTCGCGTAGCCATGTCGCAGCCCATGTTCGTCGCCGCCGTGGATCGTGCCCAATTAAAATAATGCCGGGCCCGCTCTTTGCGGACATTGATATGCCGCAAAAACTGCCGTGCCGCAAAATTCTAGGGCTGTTTTATCTTGTTTTTCAACGCACTGACGCGTCCGCCGGCTTGGCTTTCGCCCAATAATCCGGCTGCGCTTTGGTCGCCGTGAGGCGCTTGGCGTCCTCATAGCCGGGCGCCATCGAGGCGGAGGTGCCAGCCATCACCTCATGGTGCTCGATATTGAGGAGCCGCAGCCAGCTTTGCTGGCCGAATGTAAGCCCGATCGTGCAGCCGAGCTCGACCAGCTCCGGCTCGCTGAAGTGCCGATGCATGCGCTCCCAGAACGCATCGTCGGTGTCGGCGCGCCAAACGATCGCCTCGGCGTAGGCGAGCGCCGCCTTCTGCCGCTCGCTGTATTTGGTCGAGCTTTCGAAGTTCAACAGGTCGAGCACCTGATCCTCCATCAGCGCGCCGCTGCGCGTCGCCTTCACCGAGCGCTGATTGCCGCAATATTCGCAAGCCACCGAGCGCGAGACGTAGAGCCGGCATAGTTCCTTGATCGGGTGGTCGAGCACGCCGGTGCGAAAAATATTGTGCCAGGACTCGGCGAAGAACCAGAAGCAGGCGGGCACGTGGGCGCGGATCGCCGAGCTTTCCGGGCGCGGCGTGCCTTCGCGCTGGCAGCGCTCCATCTCGGCGCGCATGCGCGCATCCATCTTGTCGAGCGGGACGTAGCTGATCCGCGGCTTGGCCATGATGTTCCTCCCGATGCTCGTTTTACGGACCTTATTAGCGGTTTTCGCCAGCACGCGCAAAAGATACTATCTTTACTATTTTAATGCCAGTCCTTAGTCTTCCAATCATGGGCCACCCACCAGCAAAGCAAATAGCCGCGTCAACGAGCGGCGATCTGACCGCGCGCATCATGTTTGCTGGGCGTTCTTCGTCGCTGTCCGCGCAGGTCGTGGCGGAGGTGCGCGATGCGCTGTTCGCCAAGCGACTCAAACCTGGCGATTTCCTCGGCACCGAAAAGGATTTGGCGGCTCGCTTCAACGCGAGCCGCATCGTCGCGCGCGATGCACTGCGCACGCTCGAGGCGCTCGGCATTGTCGAGATCCGCATGGGCAAGGGCGGCGGCGCCCGCATCGCCCACGGCAATCCGCGTTTGTTCGCCGAAGCGCTCGCCGTGCAGCTCGACCTCACCGGAGTGAGCGCGGCCGAAATCATGGATGCGCAGCGCGCGATCGAGACGCTCGGCGCCGAGCTCGCCGCCGAGAATGCCACGGCGGCCGACGTGGCGAAGCTGCGCCGCCTGCTGCGCGAAGCGGAGGCGGCGATCGGCGATCTCGATGAGTTCACGCGGCTGTCGCGCGACTTCCATCTCGCCGTCGCCGAGGCCTCGCACAACCGTGTCATCCTCGTCCAGCTCATCTCGCTCGAACACGTGTCGTGGCCGCGCCGCAACGTCACCGCGACGCCGAAGCTGGCGCGGCACATTCTGGAGGTTCACGCCAGGCTCGCCGATCTGATCGAGCTGCGCGACCCGAGCGGCGCGCGCGCCGTGATGGACGATCACGTCAAGATGATCCGCGCCCGCCGTGTTGCCGAGCGCGGCCGCGTCCCGAGCAACGGACACTTCAGCTGCTGAAAATTCAACACCGGAGGAGACGATGGCAAAGTTTCTGATCGAACCGCATTTCCGCCTGCAGGAATGGGTCGCCGAAGAAAAAGGCTATTTCCGCGCCGAAGGACTGGATTACGAATTCCGCGAATTGGTGCGCGCAACCGGCGGCCGGATCCATAACAAGGGCGACAAGGTCGGCGCTTTCCAGTCGTTCGAGGAAGGCCGCAAATCGAGCGTGAGCTGCGCCTGCCACTGGACCGTCAATGTCGCGGCCTCAAACGGCCACGGCCGCATGTATACCGACGTCTATTCGGTGGCGCCGGCGGGAATTTTCGTCGCCGCCGATTCGAAGATCAAAACGCCGGCCGATCTCGCCAGCGTGCCGATCTCGGTCGGCTACCAGTCGGGCAGCCATTACGCCACCATCCAGGCGCTCGAGGCGTATCTGAAGCCGGACGAGATCAATCTCAATTATGCCGACGGCATGCTGTTCGCCCGCATGGAACAGCTGATCGACGGCAAGGCGCCGGCGGTGAACCTGTTCAGCGGCCCTTATTACTTCGCCGAACAGCTCGGCTTCCGCAAAGTCATCGACACCACCTTCATGATCGGCACCATGATCCACGGCAATCCCGATCCGGAGGATTTGCGCAAATTCTTCCGCGCGCTCCGCAAGGCGCAGCGCGACATCGACCTGCGGCCGGAGCTGTACACGCATTATTACAAGAACGAGTTCCCCGACCGCTTCCACGCCATGATGGATACGCGGCGCTGGGGTCCGGGCGAGCGGCTGGTGTTCGAGCCCTACACCAAGGAGACTTTCGAGGAATCCTTCGAATGGATCGCCGACCACCACATCTTTCCCGAAGGCACGATGGGAGCGGGGCGCTATGAAAAGGCGACGCTGTCGCTGATCGGTTGACTGAGGCTTCGGCTTTATGGGATTGTCTCACCGGTTGGACCGCGCCTCAGGGACTGCATCGTATCTTTCCTGGCTCATAGGCTGCGGCTTCGAATATCTGCAGACGCGGTTCGGCAGAGCGTCCTGAGCTTGGGGATCGGGATGAATCGACGACAGAGTGTTTTCGCGGCATTCTTCGTTGTCCTCTTCCTCGCGCTCACTCAGCTTGCCGTTGCAATCGCCGAAGCGCAGCAGACCTCCGATCCGCGCGTCGCTGACCTCGTTCGGACTGG
>Ga0335078_10017109_pt1 | contig 10773 bp, 8 predicted proteins | sample Lox_Sample_32_FD_206711 | JGI IMG/M metagenome (GOLD analysis project Ga0335078, IMG submission 206711) | Soil microbial communities from Loxahatchee National Wildlife Refuge, Florida, United States - Lox_Sample_3.2 | ecosystem: Environmental > Terrestrial > Soil > Wetlands | place: USA: Florida... | reverse complement strand
TCTGTCAATTGCCTGGCCCAAACGGCGCCGAGCTTGCCGCCAGGGGTCCAGGATGTCGTCAAGCTGGTCAAAGCCGGCCTCAGCGAAGAAGTGGTTTTGGCCCACATTAAGAACACCGGGGCGTACTACAACCTCTCCGCCGATCAACTCATCTATGTTCATGATCAAGGGGTCACGGCAAACGAACTGAAGGCCTTGCTTGGCTCAGGCAGCTCAACCGTTCCCGCAAACCCCTCCCCGGCTCCGGCTCCCGCTCCCGCGGTGACCCCTCTCGCCCCAATGGCGGGGGCCCCCGCCCCGGTTCCGGCTCCAACGACAGCAACTTACGCCCCGGTGCCGGTTGTCCCGGCGGCGCCTGTGGTGCCAGCCGCTCCCGAGGCGCAGCCTGGGACGCTTGATGCCTACCAAACGCAGCTCGCGCCCTACGGTACTTGGATAAATGTGCCCGACTATGGCCTTTGTTGGCGACCGTCGGTAGAGGCTGCCGATCCCTATTGGCGGCCCTATTGCGACCAGGGCCACTGGGTTTACACGGCCGATGGCTGGTTCTGGCAATCGGATTATCCCTGGGGAGACCTCGTCTTCCACTATGGACGCTGGTACCGGGATTCCCTCGGTTGGGTCTGGGTGCCTGGCTATGATTGGGCCCCCGCCTGGGTCTGCTGGCGTAGGGCCGACGCTTACTGCGGCTGGGCGCCTCTGCCGCCCGGCGCCGTCTTCAAAGCCGGCGTTGGGCTCTGGTTCGGCGGGCGCCTCGCTGTGGATGTAGATTTCGGCCTGGGCGCGGACATGTTCACGTTCGTTCCCTACGACCGCTTTTGGGACCACAATCTTCATGCCTATCTCTTGCCGCGGGAACGCGTGGGCCTCATCTTTGGCCGTACCGTGATCATGAACGGCTATCGCTTGGACCATGGTCGGTTTGTGATCGAGGGCATTGGTCGTGAGCGGATGGCGAGCCTCACGCACCACGACATCCGAGTGGAAGTCGTGGTTGGCCGGGGACACGAAGAGGTTGTACGACGGACGGTCCGCGACGACCACCGCGACGACCTTCGTGACGACCACCGTGACGACCACCGAGATCGGCGTTAGCGTTAATCACAATACTCTAAACGGAAGTTCAGATATGAACACAGCCATCGTCAGACTTGTCACCCTGGCCGCAATGGCCGGGTTGCTGGCCGGCTGCACCACTCCCAGCGGGCAGCCCGACCGCACAGCCAATGGCGCTTTGATCGGCGGCGCCTCGGGCGCCGCCATCGGTGCCTTGGCGGATCGCCGGGCACCGGGAGTCGGGGCTCTCATTGGCGGAGCCGCCGGCTTAATCGCCGGGGGACTCATTGGACACAGCATGGATGAGCAAGCGGCGGCGCGAAGCGCCCCCCCTCCGGTTTACTACCCGCCGCCACCGCCGCCTCCCCCCAGTATTAACGACATTAAGGCCATGTCCCGCTCCGGCATGAGCGATGACGGCATCATCAGCCAAATCATCAACTCACACGCCGTCTATAATCTGAGCGCAGATGCCCTCATTGACCTCCACAATGCCGGCGTCAGCCAAAGGGTGATCGCTTACATGGTCAATACCGCCAACCTCGTCGTCGCCCAGGCCCCGCCGCCCCCGCCAACGGAAACAGTGGTGGTCGCGCCGGGCCCCGATTACGTCTGGGTTGACGGCGAATGGGTGTGGAGTGGAGGAACCTGGGTCTGGATTCGCGGGCGCTGGACCTTGCCGCCTTATCTGCACGCAATCTGGATTGGCGCGCGCTGGGAGCGCGGGCCCCACGGCTGGCACCGCGTGGGCGGCCACTGGCGATAAGGGCCGCCAATTTCGCCCGGACCAAGCCTCATCGGTTGCCTTGCTTGGCGATTCGGCCGAAACCACCAGCACGGAAATGAAGCGGCGGGGGGCTTGCCACCTTGACCGCAATCCGCCGGCCTCAGCCTCAAAGCGGCTTTATCTCGACGTTCCGGAAAGCGACCGGGTCATTGTGCCCCGCGAAGCCGAAGTATCCCCTGGTACGGTCCTTGCCCGGATGCTTGCTGTCAGCCATGAACTCCTTCACCGTGGACAGGTCGCAGTCCAGGATAACCGTTCCGTTTAACTCCACCTTCATCTTCGGCCCTTTGACGGTGACTTCCTCGAAGTTCCACTCCCGGATCGGATGCTGATATCCCCGCGCGGCGGCCACCATGCCGTAGGCCGAACCGTGGGCCTGCCGCGGGTCAATCTTGTCCCCCGTCGCCTTTTCGTAGTTGTCGTCCAGCACCTGGCATTCGCACATGCCCACGTAAGCCGTGTCGCCATTGCCGGGGTAACGTATTGCGAGACCGTTATTGCCCCCGGGCGGCAGCTTGAACTCCAGGCGGGCCACGAAATCGCCGTATTCTCCGGTCGTATAGATCGTGCCGCCTTTTTGCGGACGGCACTGGATGGCCCCGTCCACGATTTCGTATTCATTCGTCGGCCCGGCCCAGCCGGTGAAATCGTGCCCATTGAAGACAGATTTGAAGCCTTCATTGCCGTGGCTGACGAGGATCTTGTCCGCCTCGTCAGACCCAATTTCCCGGATGAAGATATTGCGCCAGCGGATCTCGCCTCCGTGGGTCTGGAGTTCAATCGGGCCTTTGGGTGGCACGGGCGTCTTGCGGTCGTAGTAATTCTCCAGCAGCGCGTGGTCCACCACCAGCTTGTCGTTCAGCCACACACTCACCCGTGCGCCCACCATGATGACCCGGAAAGAATTCCATTCCCCAAACGGCTTGTCCGCCAGCACGAGGGGGTCCTTGCCGGGCGCGCCCGGACTGTTGTTCCACAGCCCGCCAGAGCCCTTGTCCGCGCCCATCGAGAACTTGTCCTGCTCGGTGGAATCCCAAATCTGGACCTGCGGACAGCCGCGCAGGTAAATGCCCGAGTCCGCCCTGGGCACCGTCTTATACTCGACCAGCAACTCGAAGTCGCCATAGTCCTTTTCAGTGGTGGCATACGCGCCCTGGCCGTCATTGACCAGTTCGCCATTTTCGGCGTGCCAGTGCGGCTTCATGGTTTCGGTCCACTTGGCGATTTGCGCCTCGCGCTCCTCGGCGGGCATGGCTAGCAGCTTGCGATGGTCGAACGTGTCTCCCCCACGCCAACCCGTGAGGTCTGTGCCGTTGAAAAGAGCCGTGAAGCCCGGCGGCGGGGTCACGCTGTCGGCGGCAGCCCCCGCACGGGTCGTCCCCACGGCGAGTAGCGAGCCGGCGGCGAGAAGCATCAAAGTAGAGCGAAAGCAGTTCCATCGCATGGAGTGAGTGATATTCATGCCCTACTTTTCAGGCTTTTGCGGCAGGGAATAAAGCTTTTTCTGAGAGGCGGCTGCCGGCGGGTTCGCCCGATAGCGCCGTCTCGCCCCTGGCATCGGAAGGATAACCGCCTTCTCCGGCTTGACCTGCCGCCAATTCCTCATACAAACAAGAGAAGCGATATGCTCAACACCGGAATCCTCAACCCACAGGTCCTCTCATTACTGGCGCGCGTGCGCCATACCAATGCCCTGGTGATCGCCGACCGCGGCTTCCCCTTCTGGCCAACCCTCGAGACGGTGGACCTCTCTCTCGTGGATGACATCCCGACCGTCTTGCAGGCGCTGGGTGCCATCCGTCCCAATTTCCGCATCGCGCAGGCTTTCATGGCGCGGGAGTTTCTGCGCGAGAACACCGCCGCGACTCGATCCCGGTTCGCGCAGGCGTTGCGGGGCGTTCCCACTACCCATGAGCCCCACGTCCAGTTCAAGAAACGCGTGCCGGACGCCATCGGCCTGATTCGCACCGGCGACACCATTCAATACGCGAACATGATTCTGATTTCCGGCTGAGAGAGGAGCTCAACTCCCTGCCCCGGAGTGAGGAATACTGCAGGCCATCGAGTTCATGGGCGAGCTTGGAGACGGCTCCGAAACCTCGCCAAAAAAAGCGAGCGGCCCTTGGAGAGCCGCTCCGCGTAGTGCCACATGACTCGCCCCCTTGCCGAGTCAGAGTCGTTTCACCTGTTTCCATACCACGCCCAGCGCAGTTCGCTATGGGGTGAACACCCCATATCCGGCAGCCGCGCCACCAAGCGAAAAGCGGCATTCGGACCGGAATCATACTCGGCCCGCAGCGTGGAGTTTTCTTCGTTGACCACGCTGCCGGGGCCGCTAATATGCACGCTCTGATTTTGCATTTAATCTGAAATCAAACTATGGCAGTCAAAGTTGCAATTAACGGGTTCGGCCGCATTGGTCGCCTGGTATTCCGGGCGATGGTCGAACAAGGGCTGGTCGGGAAAGAGATTCAGGTCGTTGCCGTCGGTGATATTGTGCCGGCGGACAACCTCGCCTATCTCCTGAAGTACGATTCCACTCAGGGCCGCTTTACCGGCACGGTCGGCTCGGCGAAATCCGCGCCGGACAAGCCGGACGCGGATGTCCTCATCGTCAATGGCCAGAAGATGTTGGTGGTTAGCGCCAAAGATCCGTCGCAGTTGCCCTGGAAGATACTGGGCGTGGACGTGGTGATCGAGTCCACCGGCCTGTTCACGGATGTCGAGAAGGCCAAGGGCCACCTTGCGGCCGGCGCCAAGAAAGTCATCATCTCCGCACCCGCCAAGGGCGATTGCCCGACGCTGGTGATGGGCGTGAACGAAGGCAAGTACGACCCCAAGGTGAACCACGTGGTTTCGAATGCGTCCTGCACGACGAATTGCCTGGCTCCGATTGTCTATGTTCTCCTGAAGGAAGGCTTCGGCCTGGAAGAGGGCCTCATGACAACCATCCATTCCTATACTGCAACGCAGAAGACTGTTGATGGCCCAAGCAAGAAGGACTGGAAAGGCGGCCGGACCGCGGCGATCAATCTGATTCCTTCCACTACCGGCGCGGCCAAAGCTGTCGGCCTCGTGCTGCCCGAAGTCAAAGGCAAGCTGACCGGCATGGCCATCCGGGTCCCGACGCCCACCGTCTCGGTCGTGGACCTCACGGTCCGCACCGTGAAGGACACCAGCTACGCTGAGATCAGCGCGGCGATGAAAAAGGCCAGCGAGACCTACCTCAAAGGCATCCTCGAATACACGGAAGATGAAGTGGTCAGCTCCGATTTCATCCACAGCAAGGCCTCCTCGATCTTCGATAAGGGCTCCGGTATCGAGCTGAACAAGCGGTTCTTCAAGCTGGTAAGCTGGTATGACAACGAGTGGGGCTATAGCTGCCGCGTCGCGGACCTGGTGAAGTACATGCTCGGCAGGGGAATTTGATTGGTGGATTGGGTTCGTTGGGAACGGCGGCTCGGCAACGGGTCGCCGTTTTTGTTCTAGGGATCAAACCGCGTGGAGGAAGACGACTCAATGCCGCGCTCTGCCCCGCGCAGGAAGCTGATTACGGGAGAAGGCCGCTATGCAAGGCGAAGCAACACGCGAACCCGCCCGTAGGATCTGTGTTCACCCGTATTCCTCGGGAGTTCTGCCCCGCCCCACCACGCCTACGGGTTCGCCTCTTTCAGGTGCTTCTCGAACTTCTCCACCTTGGGGCGAATGACCATCCGGCAGTAAGGCTGGTTCGGGTGGTCGCGGTAGTAATCCTGGTGATGATCCTCGGCCTTGTAGAACTTCTTCAGCGGCACAATTTCGGTGACGATGGGCTGGCTGAAGTGCGCTTGCGCCTCGGCGCGTGATTTTTCCGCCGCCAGCTTCTGGGCCTCGTTGCTATAGAGAATGATCGAGCGGTATTGCGTGCCGGTGTCTGGCCCCTGGCGGTTTAGCGTAGTCGGGTCATGCACTTCCCAAAAGGTCTGCAACAGCTTCTCATAGGAGAGCACCTTTGGATCGAACACAACTTGAATCACCTCGGCGTGGCCGGTGTCGCCGGTGCATACTTCCGCATAAGTCGGATTGGGCTTGGTGCCGCCGGCATAGCCGCAGGTGACAGATTTGACGCCGGGAAGCATTTGATACACCGCTTCGGTGCACCAAAAGCAGCCTCCGCCCAGCGTGGCGGTTTCGGTCTGATTAGTTGAGCCATTCATGTTTTTCGTCTGCGCGGGCGCCGCACACACACCAACAAGCAGCAAGCCCACGCACAATAAGAGCAAATGCGGCAGGGAATCCCGCAACGCGAAACGCCGCAGTGGAAACCGGCACCGGCTTCCATTTGGATGCAAGGCAATTGGTATCATGGTTATGGGGAAACTCGCACATAATCCTGCGGCTGGCGAATCGGTAGGGCCGCCGGTGACCCGGGGAACTCTGGCGAGTTGCGGGGAGGGGGCCCGTCGCGACCGCCGGCTGGCTCAAGCCGCGGGCTTTTGCGTCTCGGCGCCGACGGCTTTAACTTGGTCCACGATCTTCACGGCCTCTTTGCGATCCATGCCGTTGGCTTGGAAGATCGCCTGGATGTCGGCGTAGATGGCCCGCATCTGGGCGGGCGGAATTCTCGCCGGGTTGAGGACAGCAGCGAGGTCGGACAGCATGCGACCGCAGTCCTTGTTAGGCAGAGGCTTCTCGGCGAAAAGGGCTGCCAGGCTGTTGGCCAGGTTGGCGGCCACTGGCTGCGACGGCTTGTTTGCGCCCTGCGCGACGGCCATCAGATCCAGCAGGATCTGCTGCTTCTGATTGGCCGTTGCCGGAGCATTCGGTTTGATCCCCTCTAGATCGGCCCGCAATTTAGCTAGGCTTCGCTGGATGGGGGTGGGGGAAGCACTTGTGGCGGGGGCGGTCGCCGGTTGAGCTGGCTGGGTAGGTGCCGCGATGCCCTGCTGGACGTTGTTCTGGTTGCGTATCTCCCGGGCACGCTGCAGGATAATTTCTTGGGAACCCGCGAAGACGCTGCCCGACACCAGCGCCGTCGCGCCGATCAGAGAAAGGACGGTTTTCATAAGCTTGTCCGCTGTACTCGCCAGACTACAACGCGCCGGGGCCCGCGTCAATCTCATCCGGGTTCTCGCTGCGGGCGGCCGGCTGGTGGCGCGGCCGGAGCCAAACCCGCGTCGGATGCTCAGTGGCCAACGGTTACGAGGTCGCCCTTCGGCAGCACGGAAAGGTAATCTACCAGAATACGTTCCGTCTCCAGCAACGTTTCATCCGGCACGGCAGGCTTCTCGGGGTCCTCGCCCTCAAGACTGTCCTCAAGGGGAGAACTGCTGGCGGCAGCGACGGCTGAGTTGGTGCTCGTGCCAGAGAGGCCATTGCCCGGGCTTACCCCTAGCTTGGCCAGCGCATTAGTCTTGGCAACCGGTGGCGGGAGCCCCGGCAAAGCGGCCTGTGTAAGCGGTATTTCATAAACGGTTTGCGGCGGTTCCTTTCGCGCCAGGCGTTCCTTGTCTCGCGCCTTCTGGCGGGCCTCCGCCTCTTCCTGTTCCTTGAGCCGTTGCCCCTCGTTGAGTGAAATGGTCTTGTCCGCTTGGTGCTTCTTGAACTGCTCCATGTCATCGCGGACATAAGCGAACTCCTGGTCGGCGGCGACTCGCTTCTCCGACTGCGCGCGTAACTCCGCTAGATACGGCTGGACCAGGTCGAAGCGATCGTAGGTGGCACTCGGGATGGTCTCGCATGGCAGCGGATTCTCGAGCGCGCTCTCGCCAACATCCTTCGAGACATTGGCCACCGAGGGCAGCACGATGTCCGGAATGACACCCTTCAACTGTGTGGATGTCCCGCTCGGGCGGAAGAACTCCTTGATGGTCAGCTTCAGATCGCCGGGGTCATTCGTCGGCGAGTTCTCCGAGGTCCGGATGATGAATGGCCGCAACTGGTTGACGCTTTGGACCGTGCCTTTGCCGTGGGTCGAGACATCCCCCACAATCAACGCGCGCCCATAGTCCTGCAACGCCCCGGCGACAATCTCCGAGGCCGAAGCGCTGAAACGGCTGGTCAACACCACAAGCGGCCCATCGTAGCATACCCCCGGGTCGGTATCGTCGTACTGCTGCACCAGGTGATTCTCGTCCCGGACCTGCACCACGGGGTTGGTCCTGACAAACAACCCCGTCAGCTTGATCGCTTCTTCGAGCGAGCCGCCGCCATTACGGCGCAAATCCAGAATCACGCCGGCGACATTCTCCTCTTTGAGTTTGTTCAGTAGCGCCGCAACGTCCGCGGTGGTGCTTTTCGGCTCCGGCTTGTCCTTGGAACTCGTGACATCAAACGTCGCGTAAAACGAAGGTAGGTCTATAACGCCCAGCCGGACTTTCCCCCCGTGGCTGTCAGGCAGATCAATGATCTTGGCTTTGGCGGCGTATTCGGGCAGTTGAATCTCGTCCCGGATCAACGTCACGACCTTGCGCGCGGAAGCGCCTAGCCCGGCCGGAATCATCGTCAGCCGCACCTCGGTCCCCTTGGGGCCGCGAATGAGTTGCACGGCCTTGGTGAGGCTCATATCCACCACATCCACGGGCGGCTGGTTGCTTTGGGCCACGGCGACGATGCAGTCGCCATCTTTGATCTGCTTGCACTTGATCGCCGGCCCGCCGGGCATCAGCCGGCGAATTTTGCAATACCCGTCTTCCGAGAGTTCCAGTTCGGCGCCGATGCCGGTCAAGCTCAGGTTCATGGCGATGGCAAACTGCTCCAATTGCTGATGACCGAGATAATCCGAATGCGGATCGTACACGTGGGTCAGCGCCGTCAGATAGGCTTGGAGCACATCATCGTTGTTCCAATCCTCAAAGAACCGCAGGTTGCGGTGATACCGGTGATTGAGCGTTTCGACGATCTCCTCATCGTCGGTCTTCTTTGGCCCAACGCCGGTTCCGGTGGCGGCGGCTGGTGCTTCCGCAATAGGGGATTGGGAAGCCTTGGCCAGCACATTGGTTTCGGGGGACAGCGGTTTGTTGTTCGTGGCGGCGGCGACATTCTTCTTCTGGGCGCCGATTTTACCCAGCAGTTCCTGCAAATACTCGAACCGCAGCCTTTCCTTCCAGAGCTTCTTCGCCGCGTCGAGATCGGCGGGGTAAGGCAGTCCCTTCCGGTTGATCGTAATCCGGTCATCCGTAGTGAACGTGAACTTCTCATTCTTGAGCAACTCCTGCGCGTAGGCGGTGCGTTGCTCCAGTCGCTCCATAAACCGGTTGAAGATTACGCAAGCGGGTCTCGTGTCCGCCGGTCGGCGGCCCGGAATGGTCAAGCGGTTGAGATTCGTCCGGTAAGGCTCGAACTCGGCCAGATCGCCCTGGGTGAAGTGGATATGTTGGGGGTCAAGCGTTTCCAGGTAGCGATCAAGGAACTGGCTGGACACCGCCGCATCGAACGGCTTCTTCAAATACTGGTAATTGGTCAGCATGCAGGCGCTGACTAAGGCGATCTGCCCGTCAATCGGGCCCGGGCTTACCGGGTGAAAGAGATTGGTGGCCAGGGCGGATGCGGCGGCCGTTGCGGACGGGTCGCCGCTCGTGGAAGGGACATCGGCTTTCGCCGCACACAGCGGCAAGGCGACCCAAAGGCTCAGGCAAAGGGGCAATGCTCTGACGACAAGTCGATCAATCATGATAATCTAGATGCGTAATGATAGCACAGGTTAGACGCAACGCAGCAAGAACTGTTCACAGCCATTTTGTGGTCACAAATCCCTGCCGGCAGAGGCGCCGTCGGCTAAGCGCCTGGCTTCTTTGATGCGGCTATTCTCACCTTCACCCACTTCCGCGCCTCAGCTTTCGTCGTAAGCTCATCTTGCAACTGCTTATCGCGGATCTCGGCCAGCAGCGCACCCAGCGCGGGGCCGGGCTCCATGCCCAGGGCGATCAGGTCGCCGCCCTTCAATAACGGAGGGCGGATTTGGGGCTGTGCCTCCAGTTGTCGGGCCTGCGCCGCCAGGAAATCGTACACGTCCAGGCGTCCGTGCGAGCCGAGGCAGTCGAGCCGGTGCAGCGCAAGTTCCAGCGCAAAAGTCGAGCGCATCAGCAGTCGGCGCAGGGTGGACTTGCGCATCTGCAATGCGTCCTTGAATTGCATGTGGCAGCGCACGGTTTGGACAACCTCCTCGATCTGCTTGCGAGGAAACCGCAGCCGCTCCAGGATCGCCTCGGCCATGTCCGCCCCGATTTTCTCGTGCCCATAGAAATGCACGCTGCCCGTCTCTGCGTCCAGGCACGCCGTGACCGGCTTGGCGACATCGTGCAGCAATACCGCCCACGGCAATGAGGGGCCGGCATCGGGCGGCAGATGTTGCAACATCAGCCGGAGATGGTTGAAGACCGTGCCTTCGGGATGGAAATCGGGCGATTGCTCGCAAGTCACCGTGGCCGCGATCTCCGGCAGCACTTGTTCAAGCAAGCCGCTTTCGCGCAGCAAATCCAGCCCGCGTGACGCGTGCGGCGGACGGAACAGCTTCACCAATTCCTCGCGCACGCGCTCGGCGCTGACAGTCTTGATCTTCACCGCGTTGGCTTTCAGGGCCGCGAAGGTGCCGGCTTCGATGCGGAACCCCAGTTGCGCGGCCAACCGCACCGCCCGCAGCAACCGCAAGTGGTCTTCGCCAAACCGCTCCCCCGGGTCGCCGATGGTGCGGATGATCCGGGCGCGCAAGTCCGCTTCGCCCCCCACCCAATCGTGCAACTGCTTCCGCACCGGATCGTAAAACAAACCGTTCACGGTGAAGTCGCGGCGGCGGGCGTCCGCTTCCGCATCGCCGAACGCAACCCGCTCCGGGCGCCGGCCATCCTGGTAATCCGCCTCGGCGCGAAACGTGGCCACCTGGAATTGCCGGCCCCCTTCGACCACCACCATCACCCCAAACTTGCGTCCGACCGGAATCGTGCGTTTGAAGA
>Ga0335078_10017107_pt1 | contig 10773 bp, 10 predicted proteins | sample Lox_Sample_32_FD_206711 | JGI IMG/M metagenome (GOLD analysis project Ga0335078, IMG submission 206711) | Soil microbial communities from Loxahatchee National Wildlife Refuge, Florida, United States - Lox_Sample_3.2 | ecosystem: Environmental > Terrestrial > Soil > Wetlands | place: USA... | reverse complement strand
GATTTGAACGCGGTCCGGATGATGCTCGGCCCGGGCGTCATGTACTGGACCGAGACCAGCCTGACGTTCGTGCTCGCCATCGCCATCATGGTTGCCTTCGATTGGCGGCTGGCTTTGTTTTCGGTTCTGCCGGCGCCGGCCGTGAGCCTCGCGGTGATTTATTTCGGCCGCCGGATCCACGAGCGGTTCGAGCGCATCCAGGCGATGTTCTCCGACATTTCGAGCCGCGTGCAGGAGAATCTGTCCGGGGTGCGGATGGTTCGCGCGTTCGCGCAAGAGAGCGCGGAGCTGCGGCGATTCGAAGAGCTGAACCAGCAGTACATTGCGCAGAACCTGAAGCTGGTGCGCCTCCAGGGCTTCTTTCAACCGTTACTCGAAGCTCTGATTGGGGTGACGTTCCTGGTGGTGTTGTGGGTGGGCGGCTACCAGGTGCTGCTCGGGCGGATTTCGCTCGGCAGTTTTGTCATGTTCAACACCTATATGGGAATGCTGGTCTGGCCAATGATTGCGCTGGGTTGGGTGATCAACCTGATGCAGCGCGGCACGGCCTCGCTCGAGCGAATCCACCAGATTTTTCAGGAGCAGCCGTCGATCGCGGCGGCGGCCGGCGCGCCTGCGGCCGCTGTGCTTCGCGGCACGATTGAGTTTCGCGGGGTGACGGTGGATTTCGGGGCGGGGCCGGTGCTCGATCGCATCGATCTGGTGATTCCGGAAGGCGCCACCGTGGCGGTGGTCGGTCATACCGGTTCCGGCAAGAGCACGCTGGTGAGCCTGGTTCCGCGCCTGATCGATCCCACGGGCGGCGGCGTGCTGCTGGATGGCCGCGATTTACGCAGCCTGGATCCGGCGGACATCCGGCGGCACATCGGATTCGTCCCGCAGGAAACGTTTCTGTTCAGCGCGAGCATGGCGGACAACATCGCGTTCGGCGTGGAACAAGCCGCGCCCGAACAGATTCGCCGCGCCGCCGAGCGGGCGGGGTTATCCAACGATATCGAAAGTTTTCCTGAGGGATACCAGACCATGGTGGGGGAGCGCGGCATCACGCTTTCCGGCGGCCAGAAGCAGCGAACCGCGATCGCCCGCGCGATTCTGCGCGAGCCGCGGATCTTGATTCTGGATGATGCCTTATCGAGCGTCGATACCCTCACCGAAGAACGGATTCTGAATCACCTGACGGCGGTGATGCGCGGCCGCACTGTGATTTTGATTTCGCATCGCGTGTCCACCGTGCGGCAGGCGGACCTGATTGTGGTGCTCGAACAGGGCCGGATTGTGGAGCGCGGCACGCACGCGGAACTGATCGAGCGCGGCGGGTACTACGCGTCGCTGGCGCAAAAGCAGATGCTGGAAGAAGAGTTGGAAGCGATTTAGCGCGGCCGGGCCGAGACGGGGCCCACTTTTCCTCAAACACTCAATCGGTTTGGCCGATAAGTGGCTGTGTACGGCCAGTGGATCGGTTTGCCGGTGCAGGACGTGGCGCTCGCGGCGCTGGTGATCCTGACGGTCCTGCCGAGCCGGATCACGCGGCGGCTGCTGCATCCCCGCGGCGGCGGCGCGCGCCGCGCGCAGGCTCTCCCTCCGGCAAAACTCGCGTTCGACGTGCGGCGGCTGATCCACCGCATCGCCCCGACTTATTCCGAACGGGCCCGATCCAAGGGCATCAGCTTTCGCATCGCTCTGGCCCCGAACGTCCCGCGGCTGATTCGCGGGAGCGCCTCCCACCTGGAAGCGGTGTTGACGAATCTGCTGGACAACGCGGTCCAGTTCACGGCCGAAGGAGTGGTTCGCGTCGAAGCCGCGATGACGCGCGATGGCCGCGGTAGGCCGTGCGTGCGGCTCCGCGTGCTCGATACGGGCCAAGGCATCGATGCGGAAACGCTGGCGCGGCTTCTGCAAGGGCAAGATGCCGGCCACGGCCTTTGTTCGGCGCTCCGGTTGGTGTCCGAGATGGGCGGACGCCTGGGAGCGGACAGCGAACCGCGCGGCGGCTCCACATTCTGGTTTTCAGTTCCGGTGGAGGTTGTGCAAGCGGCGCGCGTCGCCCCGCCAAAGAAGCCGCAGCCGCTCCCGGCGTTCTCGGGCGATGGTCTTGCCCCGCTGTTGCCGAGGGCGTCCAACCCGTCGGCACGCGTGCTTGTCATCGAGGAGGATCTGGCGTTTCAAGTGGCGCTCTTGTGGGGCCTGCGCACGTTGGGATATCTCGGTGAGCCGGCATCGAACGGCCCGGCGGCGCTGGAAGCGTGGCAGCGCACGCCCTTCGACTTGGTCTTATTGAATCGGGCCGTCGCCGGCAGCGAAGAAACCGCCCGGCGCATCCGCGGCTTCGAAACCGGTTGTGTTCCGATCGTCGCCATCACCAGCCAGCCGGATGAGTCCGCCGCCGGCGTGGACGGCTGCCTGCACAAACCCGTGTGCCTGCTCGAACTGGCCCGGACGCTCGACCGCTGGTTGGGCGCCGCCGGTCCGGCCTACGTCAGCGAAGCCAGCTCAGACAGACTCAGCCTGCCGGTGTAAATCGCCATGCCGAGCGCGGCATGCACGTTCATTGCGAGCAAAGCGCGGACATCGTCAAGCGTGGTGATGCCGCCGGCGGCCGTCAGTTCGAAAGTAGTGGCGGCGCGCAGTCGGCGGAACCAGTCGAGGTCGGTGCCTTGCAGCATGCCTTCCTTGTCCACGTAGGTGCAGAGGAAGCCCGAGCAATACGGTTCGAGCGAGTGAAGCACTTGTTCGGCAGTGAAGTTGGTCGATTCGCGCCAGCCCTTCACCACGATGCGCCCGTCTTTGGAATCGAGCGCGACCAGCAGACGGTCGCGGCCGATCGCGTCGCGCACGGAGGCGAGGAAACTTTCGTTGATGCCGTTTGCCGCGAAGGCCGAGGTTCCCACGATCACTTTGCGCGCGCCCTGCGCAATGAGGGCTTGCGCGCGCGCGACCGTGCGCACGCCGCCGCCGATGCGCGTGGCGGCTTTCGCGGCCAGCAGCCGCACCAGATCGTCATTCGAGCCGCGGCCCATGGCGGCATCGAGATCGATCACCTGAATTTCCGGAAACGCGGCGAACCGGCGCAGCATTTCTTCCGGCGCGTCTCCTTCGAGGGCCTTGTCGCGGCCTTGCACGAGCTGGACGACTTTGCCGTCCATCAGATCGATGCAGGGAAAGATCACGCAGCGGCCCTCACCGGAATTCCCCGGCGGTCGAGCTCTTCCTTCAACTGGTTCACCGTGTAAGTGCCGTAGTGAAAAATGGAGGCGGCCAGCGCGGCGTCGGCGCAGCCATCGGTCAGGACCCGCACGAAGTGCTCCGGCTTCCCCGCCCCGCCGCTGGCGATCACGGGAATGTGAGTGGCGCGCGAAACGGCGCGGGTGAGCGCGCAATCGAAGCCTTCCTGCACGCCGTCGGTATCCATCGACGTCAGCAAAATCTCGCCGGCGCCGAGCGCTTCACCGCGCGCCGCCCATTCGATGGCGTCGATGCCTTCATCGTCGCGGCCGCCGCGGGTGTAGACGTGCCATTGGTCCGTACCGTGGCGCCGCGCGTCGATGGCCAGCACCACCGCCTGCGCGCCGAACTCGTTGCTCAATTCCGTGATCAGCTCGGGACGGCGGACCGCGGCCGTGTTCACCGAGACTTTGTCGGCACCCGACATCAGGATGCGCCGGGCGTCGGCCACCGAGCGGATGCCGCCGCCGACCGCGAGCGGGATGAATACCTGGCGCGCGGTCCGCGCCACCACCTCGGCCATAATCTCGCGCGCGTCGCTCGAAGCGGTGATGTCGAGGAAGACGAGCTCATCGGCGCCATCGCGGTTGTAGCGATCGGCGAGTTCGACCGGGTCGCCGGCATCGCGAAGGTTCACGAAGTTGACGCCTTTGACGACGCGGCCGCCCGTGACGTCGAGGCAGGGGATGATGCGTTTAACTAGCGGCATATCTGTGGGCGGACCCTTGGTCCGCGGCCGGCCCCCGGCCGGCCTTTGCCTCGGGCGAAGTGCGGTTGCTCCGGTCGGCAGGCGGGTCCGAGGGACCCGCGCAGACCGGGGGTCTGCCCCACACGGCCCCGACACTACGTGCCAGGCGTACGCTACCCATGCAACTCCAGAAAATTCCTCACGATCTGTAATCCGACTCCACCCGATTTCTCCGGGTGAAACTGCACGCCATACACGTTGCCGCATTCGAGCACCGCGGTGTACGGCACCTCATACGTACACGTAGCGGAAGCCCGCTCGTTCTCCGGAACATAGTAGCTGTGCGCGAAATAGACATACGGCCGCCCCGCCAAATTCCTTACCAGCTTCGACTCGCGCCGCAGCGCGAGCTCATTCCAACCCATATGAGGAACGCGCGCATCCACCGGAAAACGCCGCACGGTGCCAGGATAAACACCCAAGCCGCGCTCCGCGGGCGCTTCTTCGCTGGTTTCGAACAGCGCCTGCAGCCCGAGACAGATTCCAAGAAACGGCACCCCGGCCGCAATCCGCTCCAACAGCGCCGCCCGAACGCCGAGGGCATCGAGCGCCCTCATCATCTGCCCGAAATGGCCGACACCCGGCAGAATGATCTTGTCTGCCCCCTGCAACCCCGCCGCGCCGCGCACCAGTTCGTAATCCCATCCCAGCGCACCCAGCGTATTCTGCACCGACCGCAAATTGCCTGCGCCGTAATCGAAGATCGCGATCATAGCAGGCCCTTGGTCGATGGCAACTGGTCTTTCAGCCGCGCGTCTTTCGAGCACGCGTATTTCATGGCGCGCGCAAAGCATTTGAAGATCGCTTCGATCTTGTGGTGATTCGAGCGGCCGTATAAAACCTTCGCGTGCAGATTGGCGCCCGCATGGTTCACAAAGCCGCCCAAGAAATCTTCAACCAGTTCGGTTTGCAGATCGCCGACGAGCCGGACCTTCACCAGATCTTTGTAAACCAGCGCCGGGCGGCCGCCGAGATCGAGCGCGACCACCGCCAGCGTCTCATCCATCGGCAGGACAAAATAGCCGGCGCGGTTGATTCCCTTCCGGTCGCCGAGCGCCTTCGCGAACAATTGGCCGAGCACAATGCCGACGTCTTCGACCGTGTGGTGCTGGTCCACGTCCAGATCCCCGTGGGCGCGCAATGTCAGGTCGAAACCGCCGTGCTTGCTGAACAGCTCCAGCATGTGGTCGAAGAAGCGGATGCCGGTCGAGATCGCGTACCGGCCGCGGCCTTCAATCGCCAGCTTGCCGGAAATCTGCGTTTCCTTCGTGTTGCGTTCAACGGCCGCGCGTCTCATTCGGCGAAGACCTCTTCGAGGTAGTTGATGTCGTCGACAATCGCGTGCGCGCCTTCGCCCTGGAAGAGAAACACCAGATCGAGATAGCGCGGATTGTCGGGCGCCGCAATCCCGATGAACGGCACGCCGGCCGCTCGCGCGCAGCGCGCGTCATCCACCGTGTCGCCGACGTAAAACATCTTGCACCCGATTCGCTGTTTCAGAATCTGAAGTAATCCTTCCGGTTCCGGTTTGTGCTTTTCGACGTCGTACATCCCCACGATGGGATCGAACCGCAGGTGCGGGGCAAACCGTTTCAACGTCAATTCCGCCTCCGGGCGCGGACGCCCCGTGAATAGCGCAAAATGAAAGTTCCCGTTCAGTTTTTCGAGAGTGCCCGGACGCGCGATCCATTTCTCCCGCATCATCAGCCCGTTGTCGCCAAGAAAGATGGATTGAAAGTATCGCTTCACGTCTTCGAACGGCACGGTGACCCGGGCGTTGGTCACGATGTGATGCGAGAGCTGCCAGTCATCATTCCAACCGCCGTTGTTCTTATATTTCTGAATGTCTTCATTCGAGATGCGAGAGCCCGTGAAATGCTCGACCGTCTGCGCGATCGCCTCGCGATAAGATTCGGTGACATCCACCAGCACTCCATCCATGTCGAAGACCAGCACCGGCGTCATGGCTTCCAGATTTCCTCCATGGCCGCCAGCAGGCGGCGCGTCTGTTCGCGGGTGCCGACCGTCATGCGCACGCAGCCCGGCGCTTCGTAGCTGCGGTCGCGCACCAGAATGCCCTGCCCGCGCAGCGCATCCCGCACTTCGAGGGCGCGCTTGCCCAGGTTCGCGAGCACGAAATTCGCGGAGCTCGGCACATAGGTGATCCCGAGTTTTTCGAGCCCGACGCACAGCAGCTCGCGCGCGGCCAGCACTTCCGCGACATAGTTCTGCACGTACGACGTGTCGGCCACGGCAGCTTGCGCGGCGAGCACCGCCAGCGTGTTCACGCTGTACGGCGACTGCGCTTTGTGCAGGAACTCGACGTTGGCGGAATGCGAAAACAGGCAGCCGAGCCGCATCGCCGCCATCCCGAATACTTTCGAGAACGTGCGCGAGACAAACAGGTTCGGCACGCGCTCGATTTCCGTCAGCGCCGTGACGCCCGAGAATTCGTAATAGGCTTCGTCCACCAGCACCACGGCTTTGCGCGCGCGGTGCAGAATGCGTTCGATGCCGAGCAGCCCCACTCCGGTGCCGGTCGGGTTATTCGGATTCGCGAGAATCACCGCGCGGGTCTCGGGCGTGATCGCGTCCAGCAGCGCTTGCAGTGGAAACTCCATGCCCGGCCACGGATACTCGATTTCGCGCAGCTTCGCGCCCGCCACTTCGCAATAAAACCGGTACATGGCGTACGACGGCTTCAGCAGAACCACTTCCTGCCCATCGTCCACGTAGGTATTGACGAAAACCTGGATGGCTTCATCCGTGCCATTGGTGAAGACGAACTGCTCGGGGGCCACCTGGAAATAGCTGGCGATGGCTTGCTTCGCCTCACCATACTCGGGATACACCGCGAGCCTGGCTGCCTCCACCAGTTGCTTCAGCGTCTGGATGACGAGAGGGGAACAACCAACGGTATTCTCGTTGAAATCGAGCCGCAGTTTTTCCGCGCGGCCGGCGGTCGGCGGCGCATACGGCGCCATCGCCACCACCGCCGAACGCGGCTTGATCGCTCCCTTGGGAAGTTTCACGGCTTTAGCGGCCACCGGTGCGCACCTCCACGGAGCGCGCATGGGCTTCCAACCCCTCGGCGCGCGCCAGCGTCGTGATGGCTGGCGCCAGGCGTCTCAGCGCCGCGTCTGACAATTGTTGGACGGAGATGACCTTCAAGAAATCCGTCACCGCCAGGCCGCCGCGCTGCCGCGCCGCCCCGCTCGTGGGCAGCACATGATTCGGTCCCGAGGCATAATCGCCGGCTGCTTCCGGGCTGTGCGGGCCGATAAACACGCTGCCGGCATGGCGGACCCGGGAAAGTAGTTTTTCGCTCGGAATGCTCAAATGTTCCGGTGCGATACGGTTAGAAATCTCAAGTGCTTCTTGAAGCGATTGGACTAGTACGATTGCCGAGTTTTTGGTAATCGATTTGGCAGCTACCTTGCAGGTCGGCAGAGTCGCCATCTGCCGTTCCACTTCCTCCGCAACGGCGCGCGCCAGCCGCTTGGAGGTGGTCAGCAGCACCGCCGAAGCGTCGGCGTCATGCTCTGCCTGGGCCAGCAGATCGGCGGCCAGGTGCCGCGGGTTTCCACCGGCGGCGATGATCACGATCTCGGTCGGACCGGCCACGAAATCGATGCCCACCTCGCCCGCCAGCAACTTCTTCGCTGCGGCGACGTAAATGTTGCCCGGCCCGACAATGCGGTCGGCGCGCGGCACGGTGCGGGTACCGTAAGCGAAGGCCGCGATGGCCTGCGCCCCGCCCATCTGGAAAACATTGCGCACCCCGAGCAGCGAGGCCGCGCCAAAAACCTCAAGCACCGCCTTCGGTGACGCGATGCAGATGTTCGGAACACCCGCGACCTGCGCCGGCACCACCGTCATCAATACCGTCGAAGGCAGCGGATAGCGCCCGGCCGGGATATACGCGGCCACCGTATCCAGGGGACGCACCACCTGGCCGAGCCGCATTCCCGCGCCGCCGTTGGCCATCCATTCGCGCGGCATCTGGCGTTCCGCATACTTTCGGATATTCGCCGCCGCGATCTCGACGGCCTTGCGAAATTCCGGGTTGAGCGCGCGGGCCGCCAGGGCCAGATCTTTCTCCGCCACGCGCACGCTGCGGCGATCGAACCCGTCGAAGCGTCTCGCATATTCCACCAGCGCCCGGTCGCCGCGTTTTCGCACGGCTTCGAGAATCGGCCGCACCACCGCCTCCGCTTCCGTCAGCCTTGCCGTCTTGCGGGCCAGCAGCCGCCCGATCTCATCGCTCTCGAGTATCCGGATCACAGTACGATTTTGTTGAGCGGGTATTCCACAATTCCCTGCCCGCCGGCCTGCTTCAATCGCGGGATGATGTCCCGCACTGTCGATTCATCCAGAATCGTATTCACCGCCAGCCATTCTTCATCGCTCAGATGTGAGATGGTCGGCCGCTTCAGCGCCGGCAGCACCTTCAACACCGCCGTCAGATTCTGCTTGTGCACGTTCAACATCAGCCCGACCTTGCCGAGGGCGCTGATCGCCCCATCGAGCAGCATCTTCATATCTTCGAGCTTGCGCCGTTTCCACTCGTCCTGCCACGATTCCTTGTTGGCGATCAACTGGGTGTTCGATTCCAGCACCGTGTCGATGATCTTGAGCTTATTGGCGCGCAGCGAAGAACCGGTCTCGGTCACCTCGACAATGGCGTCCGCCAGCACCGGCGGCTTTACCTCGGTCGCGCCCCAACTGAATTCCACTTTCGCCGTGACCCCATGTTTCGCCAGGTAGCGCTTGGTGGTGGCCACCAGTTCGGTGGCGATGATCTTGCCTTGCAGATCTATGGCGGAGTGGAAGGAAGAAGACTCCGGGACCGCCAGCACCCACCGCACCTTCCCGAAACTCTGCTTGGCATAAATTAAATCGGCCACCGGGACGACATCCGCCTCGTTCTCCTCCACCCAATCGCGGCCCGTGAGCCCGGCGTCCAGAATGCCGTCCTCCACGTACCGCGCCATCTCCTGCGCGCGAATCAGCATGCACTCGATGTCGGGGTCGTCGATGCCGGGAAAATAGGAGCGGCTGCTGGTGGTGATGGTGAACCCGGCGCGCCGGAACAGGTCGATGGTGGCGTTCTCCAGGCTGCCTTTCGGAATCCCCAGCTTCAGCTTCATTCCTTGCCTCCGTAGACCGCCTGCGGATCGTAGGTCTGCTTCTCGGAAACGCGCCACGCGCCGCCATCCAGCTTCCGGAAAAAGCAGCTCTGGTAACCTTCATGGCACACGCCGGGCCCGAGCGCTTCCACCTTCACCAGCACCGCGTCGCGATCGCAATCGGTGGAAATTTCCTTGACCACCAGCCGGTGCCCCGAGCTTTCCCCTTTCAGCCACAATTTCCGGCGCGACCGGCTATAGAAGGTGGCATACCCGCTTTCGACGGTCTTCCGAAATGCCTCTTCGTTCATGTAGCCCACCATCAGAACGCGCCCGGTGGCGTGGTCTTGAATCACCGCGGTGACCAACCCATCGGCTTTTGCGAAATCCAGGTTCATGCAATTTCCAATAAAAAAGCCCGCCTGACCTGCGGCGGGCGTCCTTTCCAATGTGGTATTGAGGAAATCAGGACACGGCGCGCCGCGGGCTGGCATGGTGATGATGAGGATGCCGGGCGGCGGTCGCTGCTGTCATAAGACCCAAGTATAACAAACCATCGCCACAGGTGCCCATAACGAAATGCAACTTTGCCGAGCTACGCCAGTCCGCACAAAATGAAAGATGAGAAGGCGTTAACCCTTCCCGCACTCATCCCACAGAGCGCCCTAATGACACCAATCGAAACACAAACATTATCCCGACGTCTGACGGACGGAAAGCTGCCGCTCCCGGAGGCGCTCCGCCTCGCCATGAGCCTTGCCGAGGGTTTAAGAAAAATTCACGACGAAGGCCGGGCTCACGGAGCGCTCACGCCGGCCTGCATCGAGTTCACCGCATCGGGCGTGGAACTGCTGCCGCCGGCCAGCGCCTCGCGCGGCATCACTCCGTATGCGGCGCCGGAGGTGCTGCGCGGCCGCCCGGCCGATGCGCGTTCCGACATCTTCTCGTTTGGCGCGATTGTTCATCAGATGGCCACCGGCCGGCTGCCGTTCGAAGGTTCCACCGCCGAGGCGTTGATCGCGAACATCACGAGCGGGGCCGTCCCCGGCACTGGCAGCCCGGCGCTCGACACTCTGCTGGCGAATTGCCTGGCCGCGGACCCGGCCGCCCGCTGGCAGCGCATGCAAAAGGCGCAGATGGAGCTCAAGCTACTGACCGTCTCGGCGCGGCGTTCGGAAGGCTCCGCGCCGCGCGATAGCGTCGCGGCGTTGGTGCGCGCCGAGGTCCAGCACGCGGTCGCTGCGCGGCTCGGCGCCCAGGATCGCGCCATCGCCGATTTTCAGCAGGCCGTGACCGCTTCCCTGCAGGCCGTCCAAGCCCACTTGTGCACCATCGACGCCAAGCTGACCACGGCTCAGGATACCGCCAGGCGCTCCGAAGATGCCGTGGCCAAACTGAACCTGCGTATATCCAGTGTCGAGGAGCATGCGGCCGCTCCGGCCGAACGCATGGCCAACACGGAACTTCTGCTCCAGGCCGCCGCCGAACGCATGGCTCGCGCGGAGCAGGCCACGGAATCGATTCGCAAGCAGGCAGCGGATTTCGCCGAAAGCGCGGCGTTGCAGTTGCACGCTCTCGATCAGACGGTCCGATCTCAGGCAGAGGCGTTGGAGTCCGCGCGGACCGCATTGGCGCAAACCGACGATTTGGTCGAGCGCGTGGTGGAAGCACTCG
>Ga0335078_10017106_pt1 | contig 10773 bp, 11 predicted proteins | sample Lox_Sample_32_FD_206711 | JGI IMG/M metagenome (GOLD analysis project Ga0335078, IMG submission 206711) | Soil microbial communities from Loxahatchee National Wildlife Refuge, Florida, United States - Lox_Sample_3.2 | ecosystem: Environmental > Terrestrial > Soil > Wetlands | place: USA... | reverse complement strand
AAACCGCGGCGACAGCCAGTTCTGGGAGCGGACGTTTCAAATGCACCTGCTGGGAACGCGCAACATGTCCGGATGGGGAAATGGGATTTTCGATTTCGATAACGACGGCTGGAAGGACTTGTTCGTGTCGCGCGGCAATGTTCTGGACAACGTCGCGCTGTTCTCCAACCGCAAGTACGAGGAGCCCAACGCCGTCTTCCGCAATCTGGGCAACGGCAAGTTTCAGGATGTGAGCGCCGAAGCCGGCCCCGATTTCCAGAAGGCGGCGGCGCATCGCGGAGTGGCCTTCGGCGATATCGATAACGACGGACGCATCGACGCGGTGGTCTCGGTGCTCAACGGCAAGGTGCAGTACTTCCACAATATTTCGAAGAACAGCAACCACTGGATTCTGCTGAAGCTCATCGGCAGGAAGAGCAACCGCATGGCGCTGGGGGCGCAAATCCGCATCACCGGCGAGGATGGCGCGAAGCAGTACAACGAGGTCACCACCGCGGTCGGCTACGCCTGCGCCAGCGACTCGCGCGTACACTTCGGCTTGGGCGCGTCGAAAACGATCCGGGAGATCGACATTAAGTGGCCCAGCCGCATCCACCAGGTGTTGCACAACGTGGCGGCGGATCAGATCCTGGCGATTGAAGAGCCGGCGCAGTGACCATGAGCGCCGTCCCGTTTGTACCGGCTGTAGACGCCATCGTCACCGGCGATGAGCTTCACCTGCGTGCGCTATTGCAAACCCACCCTGGCCTGACCCGCGAGCGCGCGCCGTTTACCCACCGGGCCGCTCTTCTCCACTATGTGGGCGCCAATGGCGTGGAGGTGCAGCGTTCGCCCGCCGATACGACTCTTTGCTTAACTGTCACGAGCGTCCACCCGTATCTGGCGGGCGTTCAGGCAACCCTGGTGGACGTGCTGGCCGATCATGGAGCCAGGATTGACGGAGTGGCCGGCGACGGTGCGGCGCTGGGGTGCGCGCTGCAGTTCGGGTACAGGCGAGCGGCCGGGCGCCTGGTCCTGCGGGGCGCGCGCGTCGACAACCTGATCTACGCCGCGGGGTTGGGTCTCACGGACGTGGTCCGTCAGATGCTGGCCACCGGTACGGGCACCGATGCGATTGTACGCCGCACGGATGAGCGGGCCGGCCGCGGCGGAATGGTCGACGAACTTCTGACCCGCGGCGCGGATGCCACCGTGGTGGATACGCAGATGAACCGGACGCCCGCGGCATGGGCCCGCGAACGTGGCCATTCAGCTATCGCGGAGAGGCTGGAGCAGCGAGGGTGAACAGATGAACGTGCTTCTCTTCGGAGCCACCGGAATGGTCGGACAGGGCGTGTTGCGCGAATGTCTGCTCGATCCGGATGTGCAAAGCGTTCTCTCGATCGGCCGCAGCGCGACCGGACAGCGGCATGCGAAGCTGCGCGAGCTGCTGCACAGCGATTTCCTCGATTTCTCCGCGATCGAGAGCGAACTCGCCGGCTTCGACGCGTGTTTCTTCTGCCTGGGCATTTCTTCGGCGGGCATGCCGGAGGAGACTTATCGGCGCATCACGTATGATTTCACGATCGCGGCGGCGCGCACGCTGGCCCGGCTCAACCCCAACATGACGTTCGTGTACGTCTCGGGAATGGGCACGGACAGCTCCGAGCGCGGCCGCACGATGTGGGCCAAGGTCAAGGGAAAGACCGAGAATGAGCTGCTCGGATTGCCCTTCAAAGCTGCGTATATGTTCCGTCCCGGGCTGATTGTCCCGCTGGACGGGGTCCGATCGAGGACCAGGCTGTACCGGACCTTTTACGCGGTGTTAGGGCCGGTGCTTCCTTTGTTGAACGCAGCTTTTCCGAAGTATGTGACAACCACCAGGCAGGTGGGCCGCGCCATGATTCAGGTCGTAAAACGCGGCGCGCCAGAACGGGTACTGGAGAATTCAGACCTCAACAAATTTTGAAGTGGCCGCTTACAACCGAATGGGGCTCAGTGCGCTTCCCCCCTGGACTGCTTGGCGTCCTGCTCGGCCTTCAGCTTTTGCACCACGGCCCGCTCGCGGTCTCCGTCAGCCTTGCGCTTCATGCGGTAGTAGACCTGGGCGAGCGAGACGTGCGCCTCCAGGAATTGCGGCGACTGCTTCACGACCTTTTCCAAAGTGGCGCACGCGCGATCCATCTCGCCCGCCTCCAGATCGGTCACGCCCACCTGGTAAAGCGCGCCGGGGTCGTCGGGCCGGACGCGCAGCGCCCGCGCCAACAGCTCGTGCGCGCGCGCGTAATCGCCATCCTGCTTCAGCAGCACCGCCAGCCGCAGGTTCGATTCGAAGTCGTTGGGATTCTGCGCGAGTTCTTTCTCGAACGCCGCGCGGGCGGCCGTCATATCGCCGCTCTCCATCTCCGCCTGGCCCAGGTACGAATAGAGGTCCGGAAGACGGGGGTTCAGCTCCACGGCTTTGGTGAGGTCCGCGATGGCGGCGGGATATTCGAGCGCGGCCAGCTTGGCCGTTCCCAGCAGCAGACGCGCCTCAGCCGAGTCGCCGTTGCGCAGGATGCGATCGACCACCAGTTGCCCGCGATCGATCTGCTTGTCGCGCAGCAGCGCCGTGCCCAGCATGTAGGCGATGGCCAGGTCGCCCTGCGGCTTGTCGAGCGGCGCCAGCAGGCCGATCACTTTGGCGTTCTGGCCCTGCCGCAACCAGCAGTCGGCGAGCACCAGAATCACTTGCTGATTCTCCGGCTGGACCGCGTGCAGAGCCGCCAACTCCCGCGCCGCGTCCGAAATCTCGCCCGCCTTATAGAAGGCCAACGCGAGATTCAGCCAAATACGCGGATCTTTCGGCCCCTTCTTCAGCGCAGCCTGATACTCGACGATGGCTTCGGTGTAGCGCCCGGTGCTGGATAGCGCGGCTCCCAGGTTGGAGCGCACATCGGGCGAGTCGGGCCGGACCTTCAAGTAAGCGCGATATCCGCGGATGGCGCCTTCCATGTCGCCGGCTTGATGCATGGCGATAGCCTGCCGCAGAATCTGCTCGGGAGCCTCCTGCGCGGAGGCCAAGCAACGGAGCAACACCAGGGCGAGTGCGAGGCAAAAGCGGCGCGGCATTTCAAGCCCATGGTAATTGGAACGTGGAAGTCGCGGCAACTGCGGCGGAGCCGATGCTACCCTACCAATATGGTGCGTCCTGAAAGACGCGTTGTTCTAGCAGGTGCAAGTCCTGTCCGGGTAAGCGCCGGAGCGCCCGGTAGCAGACTCCAGCCGGAAGGAGAAATCCGACCGAGCCGAGGGGAGTGTCGAAAGCCCTTGAAAGAGAGGGGCGCAAAGCGGCGGGCCGCAACAATCAGTGAACGCAATAGCCTCGTCAAATGGTCAGCCGAAAGGTGTTTGGGAGGGCCGAGCCGCTCATATCACGGCGAAGGCAACAGACAGCATCCTGGAACGGAACGGGTGCTGGATCTCTCCGGGGTCTCAGGCGGCGGCACGCAGGGACAGAGCAACGTGGAACAGGAGAGACCCTACCGGGCAGCCGAGACGGGCAAAGACCGTGGGTATAAGGCCGGAAGGCTGAAGTCGCGCGGAGCCGGGAGGGAGTCCGAGGGGTCCGCAGTACCGGTGAAGGCGTGCAAGATAACACGCTGGAGGGAAGGGGCCTTGCTTGGATCGTGCTTGTCAGGAGGTAAGTGCGAGGGCATGCCGGAGACGGCCAAAATCCCCGTGGAAAAAGTACGACAACTCCAACGCAAGCTATATGTGTGTGCCAAGCAGAGTAGGAAGGGGTGCTTCCATGCAATGTACGACCGGATCTACAGGAGTGAGGTTCTGTGGGAAGCATGGAGGCGGGTGCGCAGCAACGGCGGCGCGGCAGGGGTAGACGCGGAGACGATCCCAGCCATCGAAGAAGGAGGGCCGGGGGAGTGAAGCAGATCATGGCGAAACTGACGCCCGTGCTTCGCGGCTGGGGGAATTATTTCCGGACGGGGAACGCCGACCGGGAGTTCAACAAGATGGACGATTTGTGGTGCGGAGCTTGCGACGCTGGCAGTATCGGCGGGGTGGGCAACGGCCAACAAAACGGGCTCCATTCAGCGGCGCTCCGCTCTACGGAATGAGTTTGCATCAGTTGATGGGCACGGTGAAATACCCGGCGCAAGCCAGTTTGAAAGGTGAAATTAGAAACGGACTGGCCTAAAACCAGCACCGCGCTAAAATCTACCAATGAACCGCATCGCTGTATTGGGCGCAGGCAACATGGGCGCCGCGCTGATCGGGGGCATTCTAAAGGTAGGTGTCGCCGACTCGAGCCACCTGGTGGCCACGGTCCGCACCGCCGAGCGCGCCGAAGAGATCGCCGGCAAGTTCGGCATTGCTGTCACCGCGGAGCGAAACCGCGAAGCGGCCGCGGGGGCCGACCTGATTGTGCTGGCGGTGAAGCCTTCCACATTGCCAAAAGTATTGGCGGAAATTCGCGACGTGCTGCACGAAGGCCAGATCGTTATTTCATTGGCCGCGTCGCTGCCCATCAGCCTGATCGAAAAGCTGATCGGGAAGAGCATGCCGGTGTTTCGCGCCATGCCCAATATTCCGGTGGTGGTGGAGGAGGGGGCCACGGCGGTGGCGGCGAACTCGGTGGCGACCATCGCGCAACGCACGCTGGTGGAGAGCATTTTCCGCGCGGTGGGTGTGGTGGTGTTCGTCGATGAGGACCTGATGCACGCCGTCACGGCGCTCTCGGGCAGCGGCCCTGCCTATGTCTACATGGTGATCGAAGCCCTCATCGCGGGCGGCGTGAAGATGGGGCTTTCGCGCGAAGTCTCCACGCGCCTGTCCGAACAGACCGTGCTCGGCGCAGCCAAACTGGTGCGCGAGACGATGCTGCATCCGGCCGTCCTCCGTGACCAGGTAATCACGCCCGGTGGGGTCACCATCTCAGCCATTCACGAGCTCGAAAAACACGGGCTGCGCTCCATGCTGATCTCCGCCGTGGAGACCGCCACGAACCATTCCGAGAACCGCAGCCGCGCCCTGCTGGCCAAGTTCGGCGGATAAGCCGTCCGCGCAAACGATGCTACATTCAAGTTGTGTTTGGCCGGGTCATCTGGATCGTGCTGGATAGCGTCGGCATCGGCGAGATGCCCGACGCCGCCGCCTACGGCGATGCCGGCAGCGACACGCTAGGCAACATCGCGCACCGCCGCCCGCTGCGCCTGCCCAACCTCTGTCGCCTGGGTCTCGGCAACATCAAGCCGCTCAAAGGGCTGCCGCCCGCCGCAGAGCCGGCCGGAGCGTTTGGTCGCTGCGCTTTGGCCTCGCCCGGGAAGGACACCACCACGGGCCACTGGGAGATGGCCGGCATCCACCTGGAGAAGCCTTTTCCGCTTTACCCGCAGGGGTTCCCGCGCGAAATCATGGATGAGTTCGAGCGCCGCATTGCGCGCCGCGCGCTGGGCAATAAGGCCGCCTCGGGAACGGAGATCATCCAGGAGTTGGGCGCCGAGCACATGCGCACCGGTTCTCCCATCGTCTACACGTCGGCCGATAGCGTATTTCAGGTGGCCGCGCACGAGGAAGTCATCCCGCTGTGGGAGTTGTACAAGATCTGCGAAACCGCGCGCGCGCTTTTGCGCGGGCCGTATGAAGTGGGACGGGTGATCGCGCGGCCGTTCATCGGCTCGCCCGGTTCGTTCACCCGCACGCCCAATCGCAAGGACTACGCCGTGCCGCCGCCGCGCGGCATGCTGCTCGACGTGCTTGACGAGCACGGGGTGGCGGTGCACAGCGTCGGCAAGATCTTCGACGTGTTCCTGGGCCGCGGCATCCGCGACTATGCCAAGACCAAGAGCAATGCCGACGGCATGGCGCACACGCTGGAAGCCATGCGGTCGTTCGACGCCGGATTGATTTTCGTCAACCTCGTGGATTTCGATCAGCAATACGGGCACCGCAACGATGTGGAAGGATATGCAGCGGCGCTGGAGGAGTTCGACGCCTGGCTGCCGGAATTCTTCGCCGAAGAGAACGCCGGCGACCTGGCAATTCTGACCGCGGACCACGGGTGCGATCCCACCACGCCATCCACGGATCATAGCCGCGAGTATGTTCCGCTGCTGGTGAGTGGCCCGCGCGCCCGGCGCGGCGTCAACCTCGGAGTGCGGGCATCGCTGTCGGATATCGGCCAGACCGTGGCCCATAATTTCGGAGCGAAAATCGCGAACGGAGCCACCTTTTTACCGGAGATTATATGAGAAAGCCCATCATGGCGGGCAATTGGAAGATGTACAAGAACCCCGCCGAAACCACCGCATTTTTCGAGAAGTTCCGGCCTCTGGCCGCGCAGTCGGAGCACTGCGAGATCGTGATTTGCCCCCCCTATACGAACATCGCCGCGGCCGTTGCTGCCGCCCAGGGCACGCGCATCGGCATCGGCGCGCAGGACTTGTATTGGGCCAAGGAAGGCGCCTTCACGGGCGAGGTTTCCGGGCCGATGATTAAGGCGTCCGGGTGCACGCACGTGCTGGTCGGGCACAGCGAGAGGCGCCAGTATTTCGAGGAAACCAACGAGACCGTGCTGCAACGGACCGTGGCGGCGCTGGATGCCGGACTGACTCCCATCGTATGCGTGGGCGAGCGCCTGGCGGACCGGGAATCGGGCGAGACCGAGGCCGTGCTGGCGCTGCAGTTCCGGGCCGGCATCGGCCTGCTGAGCGCCGAGCAATTCGCGCGCATAGCGATCGCTTACGAGCCGGTGTGGGCCATTGGCACGGGTAAGACCGCCACGCCGGAGATGGCCGCCGACGCGCACCGCACGCTGCGCGGTCAAGCCCGCGGGCGATACGGAGCGGCCGCCGCGGACGCGGTTCGTATCCTATACGGCGGCAGCGTCAAACCGGACAACGTTCGCACGCTGATGGCCCAACCGGAGATCGACGGGGTGCTGGTGGGCGGCGCGAGTCTGGACGCCACTTCGTTCGCCAGCATCGTGAACTTCTAACGGCCTCGGTTTAATGCTTGGGGCCCAGGCCCAGCGCGATGATCGAAAGAGAGTCCAGCTTTCCGCTGGCTTGCAGGTTTTGATCCTGCTGAAAGCGGCGCAGGGCGTCGACCGAATCCTGGTTCCAGACGCCGGTGGCGTCGCCGTGCAAATAACCCTTCTGCGCGAGGGCTGCCTGAATCTCTTTGTAGCGGTCGGGTGTGGGCTCCGTCTGTCCCGCATGCCAGGTGGACCGCGCCGGCCGCGCCGGAGTCTTGCGCGCTGTGTGCGACTTGCTTTGAGTGTGCCGCGCCTTCCCCGTCTTCCTGGCAGGGTGCACCGCCGCGGTCTTGGGGTACGTGGATTTTTTCTTCTGAACAGTATGCTGCGCAGCGGCCGCCAGCAAGCCGGCCGAGCAGCTTAGCCCGGCGGCCAGCACCGCGATGACCTTTCGATAGCGCAATGGTTGTCCCGCCTAGGGATGGTTGGGCAGCGTACCCGCCAGAAACAGCGGAGTCCACTTGCCGCGCTCGGTTTGCCGCAGGACACGGAAAGCCACCGCGTCGCCCGGCTTGAGCGAGTGCTGGATCCGTATGACGTCCTCGGTCGAGTGCACCGGTTGCCGGTTGATCTCCACGAGCACGTCGCCGTGCCGCATATCGATGTCCTCGGCGAATGAATTCTGCTCCACCGAGCTGATCAGCACACCGGGCTGCTTGATGCCCATGTTCTCCCGGCGCGCATCGGTGAGGTTCTCAATCTTAATCCCAAAAAGGGCTTGCGTGCCTTCCGCCGGGCCGGCCTCTTCCTCTTTGCCGGATCCGAACTGCTCGGGGAAGACATGCGCCAGGTCGGCCACCACCACGTGGAAATCCATGCTCTTGCCTGCCCGCATCACGGTGATAGTCAACGTATTGCCGATCGGCGTGCTGGTCACGCGTTCGACTAAATCGTCGCCATTGTGTATGGGCTTGCCGTTCACGGCCACGATGATGTCTTCGGCTTTGATGCCCGCCTTGTCCGCCGGACCGCCCTCGGGCACCTGCTCGACGAACACGCCCTCTTTGGCGCCGTTGGCTTTCAGCAGCGCTTCCGCCCTGGAGTCGTCCGACCGCGCAAACCTGACGCCGATGGAGCCGCGGACCACCTTGCCGTTCTTGATGATATCGTTATAGACCTTCACTGCCTCGTTCATGGGCAGGGCGAAACCGATACCCTGATAACCACCCGAGCGGGAGGCGATGGCGGTGTTGATACCGATCACCTCGCCTTTGATGTTCAGCAGCGGGCCGCCGCTGTTGCCGGGATTGATGGCGGCGTCGGTCTGCAGAAAATGCTGGAACTGCTGACCCGGATCGACGTCGCGTTGCTTGGCGCTGATAATGCCGAGAGTGACGGTGGCCTGAAAGCCGAACGGGGAGCCAATGGCCATGGCCCAATCGCCCACTTGCACGGCGTCGGAATTACCGATGAGCGCGGGCGCCAGGTTGCTCTTGCCCTCCACGCGAATCACGGCCAGGTCGGTGGGAGCGTCCACGCCGACCACCTTGGCGTCATACTGAGTGGTGTCGCCCACGAACTTGACTTGAATGCGGTCGGCTTTGTCGACCACGTGATTGTTGGTCAAGATGTAGCCGGCCTTGTCCACCACCACTCCGGAACCCAGGGCATTCTGGCGATGCTGCGGGATCTGCGGAATGTTGCCGCCGAAGGGGTTGCTGAAGAACCGCTGGAAGAAATCCTCCATGTTGCCCTGATCGCCCTGATCCTCCTCGTCGCCATTATCCGGTTGCTGGGGAGTGGCGCGGCGGTTGCGTGACTGCGCCGGGGCCTTGGGCAGGTAGGTGGTGGAGATATTGACCACGGATGGCTCCACTTGCTTGGCGATCGCGGCGAACGAGTTCTGCAACTGGACGGGACTGGGAATGACGAGCGGGGTCGCGCCGGGAGCTGCGGTGTTGTCCTTGGCGGCCTTTGCGCCGGTGTTAACCAGAGTACCGATTACGATACCGATGGCCAGCGTGAATAGGATCAGAGTGAAAGACAGCAGCTTCTGGCTGCGCAACTTGTCAAAGAAACTCATGTGTGTTTTTGCTCCTTGGCGGACTTGCGGCCTTTCATTATTATACTGCGCGCCCGGCCCTGCTACGAAGGATGCCGCGGCCCAGGGCGGGGTTTCAACTCCACCGCCAGGACGCCCATGAGGATGAGGGCCGCGCCGGCCGCGGCCCGCGGGGAAAGGGTCTCGCCGGTCAGCAGGTAAGAAGTGATCCAGGCAAATACCGGCTCCAGCATGAAGATGAGCGCGGTGCGGGTGGAAGTGGTGTAGCGCTGCGCCCAGGCCTGGAACGTGAAGGCCAAGGCGGTGGCGAAGATGCCCGTGATCACGATGGCCGCCCACACCCCGGGGGTCCACTGGATGTGGGGCGTTTCCATGCCGCGGCAAAGCGACCAGGCCAACAACGCGGAAATCCCGACCTGGGCGGTGGACAACACTTCGAAGCTGGCGGCCGCCGAATAGCGGCTCAACACCAGGATGTGGGCGGCGTAACAAGCCGCGCAGCAGACGGTCAGCAGATCGCCGCGATTCATGGACAGCGCGGCGCCCGGCAGCGTCATGAGGGCCATGCCGCAGGTGGCCAGCAGGACACCGCCGATCTCCATGGCGCGCGGTTTATTCCGATAGACGGCGGCGGCGAGCAAGGGCGTGATCACCGCGGTGAGGCCGGTCAAAAAGGCCGATTTGGGCGCGGTGGTGAATTGCAGGCCGATGGTTTGAAACGCATATCCGGAGAACAGGAATACGCCGGCGAGGGCGCCACCCGCCAGCGACCGGCGCGGATTCCGGGGATGGCTCCAGGAGCCACGGAACAGCACCAGCAGGACGGCGGTGGCCAAGGTGAAGCGCAAGGCCAGGAAGAGCACCGGCGACACATCGCGCAGGGCCTGCTTGACCACCACGAAGGTGGATCCCCAGATGATGGTGTTGACGACCAGCGCGGCTTCGGCGCGCCGCTGGAGGGCGGCTTCGGGGCTCGGCATAGGCGTTAAGATGACCCAGCGCACGCCGGGGCGGGCCGTGGAGGACGGCAATCGCGCCTCCAGGATCTCGCGTTCGGTGCGGCATGCTCCGACACCTATGCCTGGACCCCGGTTATGCACAATTGTGCGGGATTGTGCAGAATTGTGCACCGCGAAGGCATGCGGCGCAGCACCCAATTTTGACCGAACAAAACCATTTTACCCTTTTAAATCAATCAGTTGACATAAACAACCACTTAGAATCGGGCGATCGCGGTGCGGCGAGGCTGCTTACGAGTGGTCTGGGCAGCGGGTTGCAAATTGGGCGAACAAAGATCGAAACGGAGGGCGGAATGGCAATCATCGGAGGCGAAGGAATTGTGTTGTTCAATGAACCGCCGGCCTCGCGGGCAGAGCGCCGAGCTGCTGTGGGGGAACATTGACCGTTGCTCGACGCGAGTATAGCACGGAGGCGAAAAACGTTTCGACCTTGCGATTGGCGTTCGGCATTTGCTTTCAGTGGATTCTGGTAGCGCCGGGTGGTGCGATCGCGATTCGGTTGGCTAGGATTGCTCTCCGGGCGGGACAGGCCAACTTGCAGGTTCCTTTTTCCGTGAGCGGCTTATCAGGGGAGGTGTAACGATGCGCGCCGCGTGCGCCTTTCAGGCCGCGGACGGCACTCGAACGGCGGGCGCCCACGCACCTCGAAAACAGCTTCGCCGTAGCGATCGGACTCGCTGGTGTTCGCCGCTTCAGACAAGTTCCAGCCGGGATTGACGGCCGATGGCCACGGCTGCTCG
>Ga0335078_10017105_pt1 | contig 10773 bp, 10 predicted proteins | sample Lox_Sample_32_FD_206711 | JGI IMG/M metagenome (GOLD analysis project Ga0335078, IMG submission 206711) | Soil microbial communities from Loxahatchee National Wildlife Refuge, Florida, United States - Lox_Sample_3.2 | ecosystem: Environmental > Terrestrial > Soil > Wetlands | place: USA... | reverse complement strand
CTCGCGCGCTGAAAGCGGTGAACCCGCGGCTGCGCGTGGGGGGCCCGGCAACGGCTCAAGCCGCGTGGGTTGATCGCTTCATCCTTCACTGCGCAGAGAATCGCGTTCCCGTCGATTTCGTGTCGACGCATGTCTATGCGAATGACACATCGCAAGACGTCTTCGGAACCGACGAAAACATTCCGCGCGACCAGATGGTGTGCCGCGCGGTTCGGAAGGTTCACGACCAGATCAAAGCGTCATCGCTGACCAATTTGCCGCTCCTGTGGACCGAATTCAACGCCACCTACAAGAGTGAGACCGATGTCACGGACTCGATTTTCATGGGCCCGTGGCTGGCCGATACGATTCGTCAGTGTGATGGCATGGTGGACATGATGTCCTACTGGACCTTCTCGGACGTATTCGAAGAACAAGGGGTGATCAAGAAGCCGTTTTACGGCGGCTTCGGGCTGATGGCCGAAGACGATCTCCCCAAGCCCGTGTACAACGATTTCAAAATCCTGCACAAGCTTGGAGATGAGCGTCTGGCCAGTGACTCCACTTCGGCAATTGTCACGCGGCGGAAAGACGGGGCAATCGTTGTCGCTCTGTGGAATTACTGTCCGCCCGGCGACACGGGTCCGGCCAAGAACGTCACGGTTTCGCTGCAAGGAAAATCACATTTTCGTCGCGCATCGATCGATCGCGTGGACTCACAGCACGGCTCTCTTACGGACGTGTATCGCGCGATGGGAAGTCCGCTTTATCCGACACCAGAGCAGATCGCCCAACTCCAGCACGTAGCAGAACTGCCAAGCCCGGAAGCCAGGCAAATATCAAACGGAAGTTTGACGCTGACCATCCCGCCCCACGGATTAGTGGTGATCGAGTTTCGCTAGTCGGCAGCAATTCGCGTTGCCAACCGCCTAACCTGCCATCTTCGCAACCGGCACTTGGTAGGGCCGGAAGCCCGCTCGCTGCATGCCGCGCGTCGCTTCGGCGTTTTTCATGAACGTATTCCATACAAATCCGGTGCGAACATTTTCCGCCATCAACATGGTGATCCCCGTGTCGATCCCTATTACGTCGGTGTCGTACCAGCCGGTCAGCGGATTAAAGGCATCGACGAAACCGTAGCGAGTCCACGCGCGGTCGCCGTATTGATTCTTGATCGTTTCAAGGACCATCAGCGTTTCCTGCTGGAGGAATGGCAGCGAACCGCCCGCAGCGCACGGAACTACGGTGCCATCGATCGGCCCCGTCGCCGGCGGCCCGCCCCACACCACGTAGCCGTGCACAGAATCGGAAGCCGTGATGCCCCAGAGTTTTTCGGTGTAATCGGAGAACTGCGAATGAAGGTCGATGCAGAATTGTCGATGGACCTGAGTGGCGATCACCGAATTTTGGAAATAGTCTGCGAATTGGTCCTTCTTGCCCCGGAAGTCAAACCACGCCTGCGAGTATTGATGTATAAAAAGGGGCGCGAACGATCCGATATATTCGATTCCGTCGTATTCGAAGTCCACACGCTTCCAGGCAGTCCAAGTCTCCGGCGCCAGGGGATACGTCGAAGATCCGAGGCCAAGCAAATACATCATCATCATCTCGCTGTAGTTGTCCCAGCGGTATTGCAGGAAGCCTGTCTCCGGCGTCCAACCATGCGGCAAAATGCGCGTGTCTTCAGACAGCCAGGTCCAGTCCACACGATTAAAAATGTCCGTCGCGAGATCGCTGATCTCGGAATGCGCGAAGTGTTGCCGGCAGGTCAGAACGCCGCAAAGGAGAATCGCCGTATCGATTGAGGAAACTTCCGAGTCCCACAAGCGCTCGCCTGTGTTCACGTTGGCCCAGTGGTAAAAAAAACCTCGATGGTTAGGCAGTTTCTTCCAAAGGAAACGGAGCGTGTTTAGAACGCGCGCCCGCGCTTCGGCGTGCGGGATGTATTCGCGCTGATCGCCAATACAAAGCGCGGTGAGGCCGAAGCCGGTCGAAGCAATGCTCCCTAGATCGCTTTTATCCGGATTAACCGCATTGCATCGGTCACGGACGATTCCGGTGTACGGATTGCCCTGCTCCCAAAAATAACGAAAGCTCGCGTTTTCAACCTGGTCCAGGAACGCTTCGTCCACCTGGTAGAGTGGCGGAGATTGCGGTCGGACGGATGTGGCCTCCTTCTGTGCCGGTTGCGACAGAAGGAGGCTGCTCTTTGCGAACGGCGCGATTAGACCGAGACGCAGGACTTGATTTAGGACATCGCGACGCGTGCATTTCAGGCGAATTCCGCTTTCAGTAGCCACGAATCAATTATAGATAGTACTGACCAAGCGGTGAAGCAGGGCGGTCCTGATATGTGCGTAGCGGCGTACCACCATCTCGTGCGTTTGCTAAAATCGAGGCGAGATGAATCTTGATGGCAGCGCCGGCAGGATTCGCCCTTGGATCACGCTGATCCTGGTTTTCGCCGCAATCTTTCTCGTTGTGGTGGGCGCCGTAGCCGTGCATTACTTGCGCCGCCCGACTTACCTTCGGGGCGCAATCCTTCAGCAGGATACCGATCCCAGAAGACAATCCCCGATAACGGATGTCGTCGTGAGTGCCGCGAACAATCTTTCGGTACAGGACGCGAAATCGGACTTTTCCGGTTACTTCAAATTGCAGTTGCGACCCGGTGTGAAGCGCGGGCAGCCGATCACGTTGCAATTTCGGCAGCCGAACTATCAGCCCGTTGATCTACCGGACTACGTGGGAGATCAGCTCTATGTCGTGCACATGCTGCCGCTGCATCCAGAGGTCGAGGACCAACCGAGCCGGCCCGCGATTACGGTAGGAAACGTGTTCGTCCGCTATTCGATCGAGCAAACGGCGCAAGTGAACGTCGGCGCGGGCGTAACGACATTTCAAGTGATCAACACTGGCAACGTAGCGTGCCATCAGCATCCGCCGTGCTCGCCCGATGGCCGATGGAAGGCCGCCACTAATTCGGCGTCACTCGATGCCGGCCAAGGCAACGTGTTCGAAAATGCACGCGTATCCTGTATCGCTGGGCCGTGTCCGTTCACACGGATCGAGACGGACGATTTCTCGCAAGGGGGACGCTATATCAAGGTGTCGGTTCTCGATTGGTCCGATACTACGACGTTCCTGTTTCAGGCCGAGGTTTTCCGCCAGCAGATCAACGATATCGTTCGCGAATCGTACCCGGTGATTTTTGGGCGAGCCGTCAATTTCAGCTTGCCGGGTGCGGCGGAAGGCCCGGCCCTCGAGGCTGAGATGAATGAGACGAATGTCGTTTTCCCGCTGGGGCCTGCCCCGATTCTTAGCTGGGCCACGTGCAATGTGCGGGTGGGCAAAGATCAGTCGAAGAGCTATCGCTGCGAACTCAAGCCAGGCTATCGCTTTCGATAGGCGTTGACACAGCCGTATCGGGGCCCCTTAAAATAATCTTACCCGCCCTTCCGTAGCCTCTACGGCCGCGTCGAGCACGCGACCTGCAGAAACTGTTTGAGCAAAGCTTCCTCGCAGAGGTGACCCATGGCAGCTCCCGTTTCGGAAATGACCGCACAGCACAATTTCGTGATTCCCGATCTCGTGCGTCTCTACTCCGAGTCTTACGACGACAAGATGTTGAAGTGGCGGGCCATCGGCGCGGAAGAGAAATCGCGCAACATCGAGACGATCACGGCGAGAGTGGCCAACTCGATCGACTCTGTGCTCGAAGTGGGCTGTGGCACGGGAGCCGTGCTTAAGAAGCTTTCGGCCGATGGATTGGGATCGCAGTTCGTCGGCATTGAGATCGGCGATAGCCAGCGGACTCGCGCCGGTCAAAACGGCGGCGATTCACGAAGCCTCGAAATTCACGGCTATGACGGGAAACATATTCCCTATGAAGACGAATCCTTTGATCTCGTGTACGCGACGCACGTTCTGGAACACGTCACGGACGAGCGAGGTTTCCTGCACGAATTGCGGCGCGTCTCCCGGAAGTATATTTATCTTGAGGTGCCGTGCGAATTGCACATGCGAACGAGCTTCCAGGCGCTGCAGGAAACTCTGAACATCGGCCACATTAATTGCTACACGCCGGAGTCTTTCGCCCTGACTCTTGAGACATCCGGCCTAAAGGTGAAGGAGTTGAAGGTCTTCGACCTCAGTTACGCCATGCAGCGTTATCACAGTACGGCGGCCCGGACGATGGTGAAAGCGACGCTGCGCAAGATTCTGCTGGCAGCCAATGAGAAACTGGCGACTCGAATCTTTACCTTCCATTGCGGCGCGCTCTGCGAAAAGGGCCACAAACTGAACCTCTCGTGACGTTACGGTTCGCAATCTGATTCTTTTTCACCGGCACGAGCCAAACACTTTGCGGCTCTTTCATTACGCCCGACATCTCTTGTTTGTAGTTCGTCCCGTCTTGGGCAGAAGCACATATGAATGCAATCGGGACTTCTTTCGCTCAAACGGATCGGGGCGTCGAAGAATTTGACCTGCGCATCCTCGGCGGTGGAACCGGGTCAACGGTTGCCGCCTGGACTTTTGCGGGCGAAGGCCAGCGCGTGGCGGTCGTCGACCGGCAGTACGTGGGTGGGTCGTGTCCAAATATTGCTTGCCTGCCGAGCAGGAACATCGTCCAGAGCGCGAGAGTCGATGGCGAGCGTAATTACGACAGCCCCGCGACAGAGGGCAGAGCCTCTTTGGTACTGGCTGATAGTTTTGCCGGATCGACTTCGAAGACCCGCACCGGCTCCGGAAAGCCCTTCGCGGGAATCGGCGGCAGTGGATGAAGAGAAAGAGTTTCTTCGAGCTCTATCGCGACGGCTTCCGAAACCAAAATCTGGCCGGGCTTGGCGGCGGAGCACAAGCGTGCGGCAAGATTCACGCTGCGCCCAATAGCGGTGTAGTCGCGGCGATCCTCGCTGCCCATGCTGCCCACGACGACTTCGCCAACGTGAATACCGAATCCGATTTCAGTGCCCGCCTTGCCAGCGAAACAGGCTTGCAGACCGGAACGTATTTCTACAGCAGCATCGATGGCGCGGCGGCATCGGTCCGTCCCTGAAAACCACGCGAACATGGCGTCTCCGACAAATTTGTCCACGTCTCCGCCATGGCGCCGCACGGCATCGGCTTCGAGACCGAGTACTTCATTGAGCCGTTCGATGACCAGAGCGGGATCACGATTTTCGGAGAACGCGGTGAAACCCCGCACGTCGGTAAATACGAGAGCAAGCCACTTCCGCTCGCCAGCCAGATGTGCCGAGTCACTTTCTTCTAGCATCTGGTAAGTGGTCCGCGACATATATTTTGACATGGCCAGACGCTGCTTCATTCCCTGGGCCATTTCCACGAAAGCGCGAGAGAGATCGCCGATTTCGTCCCGCGCTTCGAAGCGATCCGCGTGCACGGAACGAAAAGATTCGATCGCATCGTATTTCCCCTGCTCGAGCTCTCGCGCCGCTCCGGCTAGGTTCACGAGAGGATTCGAAATCACGCCCGAGAAGAGAAAACCAAGCGTAGTGCCCAGCAACAGAGCGGCTACTGCGAGCCCGGCGAGAAATTCCTCGAGAATCCGGAAAGGTCTCATGCGCCGCGTCACCGACTCGATGAACGCCATGTGCACGCCCACGGGATTGTGCTCGATCATTCCGGTGTCGGACACAAGTACTTCCTCGATTTCGTACTCCCCTTGGGGAGCGCGGAAATCGAAGGGATGGTGAAGGTCGGGATCTTTGTCGAAGACTTGCGTGAGGGGCCCGCGTAGGCTCTGATCACTCACGCCAAGAATGCGCACCTGGTTGTTATCGTCTTCCTGCCAGGTGACGACGTCCACTCCGGAGCGAAGCTTCGCGCTGGCCGCGATGCCGTCGTCTTCTTCGAAGCCGATGTTCAAGAAGCCGAGAGGCCCATCCGGTCCCCGGACTGAAAACGCAAAAATGCGATAGACGCCGTTGTCGGGGCCGGTCCACGTGGTGACTTCGGGTGCGCCGGAAAGGGCTTCGTGTACGTCCGCCAGATGCCAGGTCAACGTGTGCGGATCACATACCGGATGCCGCTGGACGGCGAAGGCGAGGATCGAGCCGTCGGGTCGGCGCATAGAAACGTAATCGAGATCGTCGTCGTTCGGACCGAAGCGCGGAGACGCCAGAAGCTGCGAAAGAAACGCGCAGGCAGCGGCTTGGTCGTTGTGTTCGAGGGCGTGAACAACCGCAGGCGAACCGGCAAGAGCCGTGCCCTTATAGACGCGAGATTGGTAATGGCTGCGCTCGGCGAAAGCGAAGACTTGGCGATTTGCCTCCAACTGATCCTGGACGATCGCACGAACCTGCCGCACGCTCTGAATCCAAACGACGCTCAGTACGGCGGCCGTAAGGACGCAGACGGAGCCGCTGATCAAGAGCACCAGCTTCCCGCGAATGCTCAGATCATTGAGAACCTTGCGCATATGTTGGTATGGAAGTACGGAATTTCGCGCGAAAAGAGTGACAACTTAGGACCGACTGGCCCAACCGAGAAAGGGCCGCGCCAAAACCGAACTTAGCATGTCGCATCAGGACGCGACAGCGAAGCGAAGACGCCGATTGCCTTGAAAGTCAATGCAAGGAAATTTGCTGAGAACTCTAGAGGTGGTCAAAGAAGGTGAACAAGGCAAGCTCTCCGACGACTCCCGCTGCTGGTGGCCGCCGGAATCGCTCCGGCCATCGCGCAGACCGTTCAGTCGCCCGCAACGTCTGAAATCCTATGGATTCAGGCAGCGCGCGGTAATCGAATTGAAGGGAATGCAGCAGGAAATCGTCAGCCTTGCTCAGGCAATGCCTGCGGAAAAATACACGTGGCGTCCCGCCGATAACTTCTAGCCAGCCACCATCCAACCGGGCGCCGGACGCGATAGCTTCCGACGCTGCCTGCAACCCAATCAAAACATCGGCATGGTGATGTCGCCCCAGAAACTGCGCCGAGGAGGAGTCATCACGCTTTCAACCGTGGGCGTTGCACCTCCGACGTTTGCGATCACAATCGGCGTCATCTTGGCGGAGAGATCGGTCACTTTCGCAGCTGGCAGTTGCGTATCGCCGGGCTCATCGACTCGGGAAAAGATTACTTTGTAATTGTCTTGCGGAGTTCCCATGATCCGGTTCTTGTGATGAGGATCGACGGACGGAACTGCGAACCCCACCCACGATGCCAGGCGGCGAACGGACACCCTGCTGAACATGCGATGGTCCGTTCCGACATCGGCGAACATGTTGACCATGCCGTAGTCCTTTGGAAGCAGGTGGGCCGTGAACGCCGCGCCTGGTTCTTTATCGAGAGCAGCGCGAACTCTTTCATCTTGGAGAGCGGCGGAGACAACTTGGCGAATCGCATCGGGTGGCGTCGGCCAGATAGCGATCGCCATTGTATTGTCCGCGGGCATGAGTTCAGTGGCAGCATGGCCAATCGTATATCGCCGAAGGCCCAGCGCTCCGCTGACGACTAGCACGATGATCACCGCGCTCGACGCGGTGAGAGCCAGGCCGCGACTCGGAATCCAACCGAACAACAAACGAAAGAGCTTGCCACCCGGATTTCCGGGCAGAAACATTCCGGTGCGCTTGCGATATTCGGCGTACTCGGGATGGGCAGCTTCCACCTGTCTCTCCTCGAAACGTGCCAAAAAGTAGTAGAGGAAGAGCATGCCCAGATAGAGGACGAGGATGATGATCCTCGGCCAGATTGTCAGCAGTCCAAACCCCGCCACCGCCAAGCTCAGGTAGAACGGATGACGAATATGCGCGTACATCCAGGACTCCGCGGCTTTGCGCTTTAACAGCTTGGTCGCGTAGACCTGCACGCCGCATATCAAAGCGGCTAATAGTCCCAGACCGAAAGCCCAGGAGCCGATCTGCCACCGCATGATCTCCAGGAAAGAACTCGTCGTAATCACGGAATGGGGCAGAAAGAAGGATTCCATCCACGCAGTGGCGCGCCATCGATGCAATCCCTGAAGGGTGGGCGCGTACAAGGAATACCAGTAGAACGCGAACGGACTGATCATGATGACGACCTCGATCATCACGAGCCCGTACAGCGCCGATGCCAGCCACTTCAGAACCTTCTTCATGGAGCACGCCCCTTTCCTTCGACGGCGAAAAGCATTGCGCCAAACCCGAGCGGAAGATCATCGCAGAAAAAGGTTTTTGTCCGGTGGTGCGACGAAAGCCCCCGCTTTGGCCGCGAACGCCTGCTCTGTGTGCGCCTCTCTTAGCACACGGATACGTGACCGTCAAACGTTAGCGAAGTGGCTATCGGCCGTTTCGGGGTAGCGTAGTTGATTCGGGAGCAGCGACCCGCCTGGCGGAAACTCTCCCGTCATCCCGCGCGGACATGCTGCGTTTGTGTATAATCCCGTCGATCTAGCAATCTCCCGGCGGAGATCCTTTTATGTCCAATCATCTCCCGGTTAGACCTTCTGCTCTTTCTCGTCGTTCTTTGCTAGGCCTTTTGGGCGTCGCTGGAGGGACTCTGGCGCTTGGTGCGGTCGCGCCTCTCCCGAATCCCGCCCAAGAATCTTCCGTAATGCCTTCATTTACCGGCCCGGGGGCGAATCCGTACTGGAATTCCGTGGGCCCATATGTCTCGGAACCGCAGAAGGCCCCGCTGCTTCTGCTCACTGACCGCGGAGTTCAGCTGGAAACTCCGCGATCCTATTTCCAGGCAGCCATCACTCCGAATCACGCGTTTTACGTTCGCTGGCATCTGGACGCCATTCCAAGCGCCGTGGATTTGAAGACCTGGCGACTACAGGTCGCGGGAAATGTGACCAAGCCGGTCTCATACAGCCTGGCCGACCTAATGCGCAAATTTCCGGCCGAAACGATCGTTGCCGTCAACCAATGCTCGGGAAACAGCCGCAGCCGTCTGGAACCGCGCGTTGCCGGAGGTCAATGGGGCAATGGCGCTATGGGCAACGCCCGATGGACCGGTGTGCGGTTAGGTGAGCTTCTTCGCGCCGCCGCTCCGAAGACCGGTTCCGTGCAGGTCCAGTTTCAAGGACTCGAGAGCGGCCCCGGGCCCGAAGGTTTCGGCTCGCACTTCTTTCAGAAGTCACTCGACATGACCGAACCAGTCCTCGATGAGTGCATTGTCGCCTACGCGATGAATGGCGAACCACTCCCGATGCTCAACGGATTCCCCGTCCGCCTTGTCGTGCCTGGCTATTTTGCAACCTATTGGATGAAATGCCTTACTTGGATTCGAGTGCTTGACAAGACAGACGACAACTTCTGGATGAAGTCTGCCTATCGCATCCCGGACACGCCACGGGGAAATACAACTCCGCAAGAAGTGAAGGCCGGAACCGTTAAGATGATCCCAATTAGTCGAATGCCCGTGCGCTCGTTTCTCGTCTCACCCGACGGCGATACGAAGATTCCTGCGGGCATGCCCGTTCAGGTGCGCGGCATCGCCTTCAGCGGTCATGGTGATGTGACGAAGGTTGACGTCTCGGTTGACGGACTGAAAACGTGGCAGCTCGCGCGACTCGGTGAGGACCTCGGGCGCTATTCCTTCCGCACGTGGGAATTCACGTGGACCCCGAAAGCTTCCGGCCGCTACACCCTCGCCTCGCGCGCCGCCGACAGCGCGGGAAACACGCAGCCCGACGAGGGCGTCTGGAATCCCGGCGGCTATCTCTGGAACCGCATCGAACGTCAGGACTACTCCGTCGGTGCCGCCGAGTGAGAGGAGGAACTCCAGTGCGATTGGTGAAACGCTACTTCGCCTTGTTGCTCGGCGGCTCGCTCGCGATTGTATCGGTCGCGGGATTTCTCTTCGCTCAGGTCGAACAGGGGAGTTACACGCCTGCCAAACTCGGCCAGCTCGAGCAACCCGCTCCGGCCGCGCTGACCGACGATTCCGTCTACCAGGTCTCCGCCTATCCGCAATATTCTCCGGAGCTGGCGGAAGGAGAAGGCCGCGCCGAAACTGCGAGCTTCTGCAGTCTGTGCCACAGTACTCGATACATCACCATGCAACCGCCGCTGCCCCCGGCTACCTGGGAAGCCGAAGTCACCAAGATGCGCAAGACGCTCGGCGCCCCCATCCCCGATGCGTCCGCCGCGCTGATCATCAAGTATCTGCAGACTCACTACACGCCGGACACGCGCAAACAATAGCGTCGTCGCTGAATTCGACCTCGTGGCCCGCGACATATTACGACTCCGCTATTCAGGCTTGAATTGGACCAAAAGCGCGCCAGTCGAACGATTGGCACAGTACAAATCGTAGCCGCACTCCGCTTGGGAACGCCTCCCTAGCGGAGCTTGTCCGGGTAGCTCCTGCGAATCCAATCTTCGACATCTTTCCGTACCAGAACGGCCATCTTGCCGCAGGTGTCGGCCTCATTTTGCGAGACCAACCCGTAGTCGTCGTAAGCGCCGACGTTTCGCTTTTTGCGCAACTTATCGAGCGTCGGGATGATCTTCCGCGCGGGGTCTATCGAGAACTCCAAAGCGTCGATTGTGCGATAGTGCTCGTTATTGCCCCTCATTACGCGGTATCCCGCAGCACGTAGCGCCGCCGTAGCACACACTCGAATCACGTCGTATGCTGAGCCCGACTGCACATCGGGAGAAAGCTTCGCCATGACCGCTTTTTCGTAATCTGCGAGGCGTCCGTCACCTAGTGCAGGCAAACGCGCAATTTCTGGAGCGTCGGACTGCAGTCGTTCGAGCCAGCTATTTTTCACCCAACTCTCGAAGGACATTTTCATCGCCTATGATGAAGAGCTTCTTCTCTGCCAGCACGTTCTTCAAG
>Ga0335078_10017104_pt1 | contig 10773 bp, 8 predicted proteins | sample Lox_Sample_32_FD_206711 | JGI IMG/M metagenome (GOLD analysis project Ga0335078, IMG submission 206711) | Soil microbial communities from Loxahatchee National Wildlife Refuge, Florida, United States - Lox_Sample_3.2 | ecosystem: Environmental > Terrestrial > Soil > Wetlands | place: USA: Florida... | reverse complement strand
CACGTTGAAGCGCCGTGCCTGGCAGCTATTCGGCGTCTGGTAGCCGCGGTCGTCATTCCGGTCACCGCGCGCAGAGCATCTATGTGGCCTCGATCAGCGACCACCGCCAAAAACGTGCGCATATTCGCTCCCTTGCGAGAGGACGCGCCGGCGCCCCCGCTGACGGCGGCCATGGGATTCTCCCCATAGGCGGCCACCAGAACTCCCCGCCGGTGGCCGGTAATTTTCCCCGCTGGCAGCCACGAAACTCCCAACCGGTTCTGTAGCGAATTCCCGTCCGCAACCGCGTTCCGGCCCTCGGTCTGTCGGGCGTAGGTTCTGGTTCCAGGATTCGGCGGTTGCGCGGTTGGGGCAGCCGCGGATCATGCAGCGACCGCCTTGTCCTGGAGCTCGCGTGGTGTGAGCGTGACGTGGTAGACCTCCTTCGCCATCGCACCGCATCTCGCTGGCGACATCACGCGTCCGCCACCGCGGGAAGCGCGCAAGGCGACCGCGAGGACGCCCACGGGGGACTTCGATGCTGCCCGGCGCTAGCCAGGCGATCGAATCGTGCAAGCAGCAGAGCAGCAGCCGCGCCGCCGGCGATCGCGTGGCCGGTATCGGACAGAACCGGTGACGTCGAACTCGGCGGCGGCGACCTCGGCCGAGCCGCCGCGGTAGGGCTACTGTTCGACGCCTGGAGCAGCACTGCGGGAGCTGTGGCTGCTTCGCCCAAGGAGCAGCCACGCCGCCGGCGGCGCACGGGCTGTCCTTCTTGAGCCTGAGCGCGTCGACGTAGGCGGACAACGTCGGGTTGTTGGCGAACGTTCCACGGTCGACCAGTGCGTGGTCGGGCCCGCCGTCGTCCGACGGGAGTATCGCCGGATCGAAGCTCCAGGATCCGCTCAATCGGCTCGCCGGGTAGCGTGCGTCGGTCACGCATGGAGCGTCTTGACGTCCTGAAACAGCGATGGTGAAAGATCGTCGTGCCCTCGTTCAAGTACAGATCGCACATGTCCTTGGCGGTGAACTGCGGCTTTCTGCCGGCGCCGGGCTTGGCGAGCCCGAGGGCGAGGATCCCGCCGGTAGAGGTGCCCGCGATCAGATGGAACATGTACGAGATCGGCCGCTGCATCCTTGTCTCGGTCTCCTCGAGCACGTTCCGGCGATCAGTCCGCGGATGCCCCCGCCGTCCAGCGCAAGAACCCGATACCACTCCTCAGTCATTTCCCCCTCCTCTCTTGACACGAACACCTGTGACCCTGACGGGCGTGCCCCAGTTAAGTCAACCAACGCGGCGGGGCTGGCAACCGCCGCTCGCGCGGGCGAGGGGGTAGCGCATGACAGTGCGCCGTGCGGATCATGCGATCCACGCGACTACCTGCAGCACATCCGGGTCACGCGCTGTCCTGCCCGGTCGACGCCGGTCGGATTCTGCCCACGTCGCGGACGTAGCCGGAGAGTCGCCGATCCGGGCACTCATCGCTTTGTCGTGGTCCTGGATCCGTTCTGGAGGCGAGACTGGCCCGCAGGCGTCCGGCGCCGACTCGCCGCATGGGCTGCTGGGCGCGGGGCGAGATCCGCTCGGCGAGTGGTCTCGCGAGGGATCGGTCCACGGCCGCGGCGCGCAGTGTGCCGAGCAGGCCACGCCGAACTGGACGATGATCTCCAGAGCCGTGATGGCTCAGCGTTCCGGGTCGAGGCTGACCGCTTGCGTACGGGCAGCCCGTCTGAGAAGGTAGTCAGTGTCTCGACCAACGCTGGGTCATCGTGCTTGTCGACTTGCATGCTCACTACCCCATGCACGTGGTCCCGGAGAAGACCGCGTATAACGGGTTGAAGCGGTGGCGGACGGCACTCTGGCGCGCACGCTTTGTCAGCCTCTTGTCGAGCCTCTTGAACTATCAAGGTCCTGGCGACGAGCCCGCGGTCACGATCGATCTAATGGAAGCCGGCGATGTGGGCGTGCTGCTCTCGGTCCTGTACGACCCGTTCTCGGAGATGGATCTGACGAAGAGCTATGGCGCTCCGCCCGATCCCGCGTATTTTCCCGCACTGCTGGGACAGCTTGAAAGCGTGGAAAAGAGTGTTGCGTCCGACGCACGCGTCACGGTCGCGCATTCGCGCGCGGAATTGACTGCCGCGCTTGGGGCAGGCAACAAGGTCCTGATCCACTGCGTGGAGGGCGGCTTTCATCTCGGTGCCACGCCGCCCGACGTCCGCGCGGCGGTTCAGGAGTTAGCGGCCCGCGGGGTCGCCTACATCACGCTCGGCCATCTCTTCTGGCGTGATGTGGCGACTGGCGCTCCGGCGCTGCCTTTTTTGCCGGATCCGGTCTACCGCCTGATCTTCCCTCAGGGAAGGCAGTCTCTGAGCGACCTCGGAATTGCCGCGGTGGAGGCCATGCTTGAGCACCGCGTGCTGATCGACATCACGCACATGTCCTCGCGAGCGAGGGCGGCGACGCTCGACCTGATGGACGAGCGCGATCCCGCCAAGCAGATACCAGTGCTCGCCACCCACGAGGGCTGCCGGCACCGCCGCCCCCTGCGTCGGCGGGAGTACAACCTCTCCGACCATACGATCGGTCGAATCAAGGAACGCGATGGCCTGATCGGGCTGATCCTCTGTCCCCATTACATCCTGGGTGGCGGCTCATTTCACCGCAGGCAGAGCAAGGACCGGCAGCGGTCGATCGACGCGCTGTGCGACCACATCGATCACATTCACGCCGCCACCGGCTCCAACGATCACGTCGGCATCGGCTCGGATCTCGACGGGTGGATCAAACCAGCGCTGACGGGTCTCGAACATCTCGGACACATGGCAGAGCTTCAAGCCGCGCTGCAGCAACGTTACGGAACGTCCGACGCCGACAAGATCTGCTCCGGCAATGCCCAGCGTGTTCTCATGAAGGGGTGGCGATAGCCGTGTGGCGGGCCGCAATCGCGTCGCTACCGGCAGGGTAGCTCCTTCGCCGACGGAGCCAGCCACGGGGTGCTGCACAGCATGCTCTGAAACGGCGTCTTCGCTGGTGCCTGGGTTTGCGGGGACGGCGGTCCGGGTCCCGGCTGGCTGCTGCCGAACCCCGGCACGCCGAGGTTGTTGTCGCGCGCCCACCTGCCGGCGAAGGATGTGATGGCCGCGGTGGTGCGCATCGGCACGAGCCGCGGCACCGGTCCCGGGCGCGCGCCGTCGGTGCTGTCCGTCAGGCCCGCCAGGTACCCGACAGGAACCTCGACGGCGGGGCCGTCGACGGCCGGCGAGAAGAACAGACCGGCGACACCGAGGTAGCGCGGTGTCACGCCAAGACTGCAGCGCAGGTCCCGGACGGGGACGTTCACCGGGCGTGGGTAGTTGCCGTGCGAGCCTTTGGCGACCCAGGTCACCGGGTGCGTCCCCAGCCAGATGACGCGCTTGGCCGGCAGGCGCGCGCCATAGCAGTGCTCGCTGTAGGCAACCTCCAGTGGGCGCACCGTCGTGCCGGCGTTGGCGAGCAGCACCGAGACCTGCTCCCAGTCGGCCTCATGCCACTGCCTGACGACGGTGGTCTGCAGCGAATCGTAGTTGTAGAAGATCCAGTATTGGATCAGCGTCCATGCCTTGCCGAGCCGGGCCGGGATGCGGTCGCCCTTCGGCGGATCGGCGCCTGACCAGACCAGGTAGTACAGCGTCGGATCCTCGGGCGCGTTTTCTGTACACGCGCCCTGGACGTCGTCGCACGGCAGCTGATAGCAGCCGGGGACCTCAGTACGCCCGTCCGCGCCGGTGACCTGGACGTTGCAGAACGGCGGCATCGTGTTCGGGACGTGGTTCTGGCTCAGGTACCACGAGACCGAGGTGGCGTGCCACCGCTCACCGTCGGCGTAGTCGAGCCGCGGCGCGAACTGGGCGGCGAGATACGCGTCCAACCGGTCCGGCGCTACTCCGGCGGCAGACACCGGTCGGGGGATCCCGGTTCCGGTCGCCGCCCTTCCCCACAGCTCCCCTCGAGCGTGACTCTCGACGGTGCCCGAGCTGGCGTAGGCGAATACGATCACCAAGCACACGCCCAGCGCGATCGCGTGCGTCGCGTGGCGCCGCGGCCCGTGTTGGGGCCCGGGCAGAGACCGAGTCAGCGCCCAGACGCCCGCCGTCCCGGCAAACCAGGCGGTGAGCGGGAGGACCACGGTGAAGAGCACGCTGTCAGTCCGGACGGTCGGCACGCCGGGTGCGCCCGCGTGATTCGTTGTCAGCGTCGTCGTCACCGCGAGGCAAATGACGCTCACCAGCAAGCCCCCGAGCGCGAGCAGCGGCCAGCGCGCGACCACGAGCAACTGCCGTCCGAACGGCACATGCCGAGGAGCGCGCCAGCGCTCCGCGCGTTCGGGCGTGATCGGTCGCTGGACCCACCAGATGACCCGGCCGAGCGCCACGGCGGTCAGCGCGACGATCCCCCACGCGAGCGCGCCTCCGACCACGCCGATCGCCACGTCGAGACCGAGGTCCTTGCCGAGGTTCGCCGCGCCCGGCGTGTCGGGGGCGACCGCCATGCCGAGCACCCCAAGGACGACGAGGGCCGTCAGCGACACGAACGCCGTCGTCAGCCAGTGCATCACCCGGTCGATGCGCCCGCCAGCGAGCCCCGAGTACGCGCGCGCCGCATCGTCCGAAGCGATCATCAGCGCCAGTACACCTATTACGACCAGCCCGAGCACCGCGAGCAGCCGGACGATCGGCGCGGAGGTCACGTTGATCTCGATGACGCCCGCGCCAACGATGGTCGTGATGCCGATCACCGTCCAGCCGAGCGCGAACGCGAGAGCGACGCGATCTTCTGGTGCGCGGATCCGCGGTCGCCAACGTGTCATCTGCCCCGAGGATCTCATGCGGTCACCCACTTCGCTGGATCGTCAGTCTCCGCGAGGTGCTGGCCCGGTCGGTGGACTGTTCGTCGCCAGCGGCGCACAACGCGACGTTGGTCACGTCCCATTCTTGACAGGAAGCACGTCAGGCGGCCGGACCGGGCGATTGTCCTGCATCGCAAGTACCTGCTGGATGCTCGCCGCTTCACTCGCGTAGCCGAGTGGATCGCCATCGCGGCGCTCCTTGCCGTACTCGTCGTAGTACTGGATTTGCAGCTCGGGACCCGCGAACGTGAGTACGGCAAAGCCGCCCAGCGACCACTTGTCGTCGCCCACCTGGTAGTAGTCGCGGAAGGCCCACTCGATCGCGTCCTGATTGGCGGCTGCCCGCTCGTCGGAGAGCAAGTCCGGAACACCGCCGTGCCCGACCACCGCCGTGTACTTGGCGTTCTCTTTGTACCCGCCCCTCACATCCGATATCACGTCGGGTCTGTATTGGGCGCAGCAATGTTCGTGACCCCAGAGCCAGGCGTCGACTTTGTAGTCGCCGAGCGCCTTCGCGACCGTGCCGGCGAGTGGGGCGTCCACCTCCTCGTAGGCGCTGAATGGCTGATGATGCGTGAGGAGGATCGTTCGGCTGGCGCGGGTGTTCCTGACCCGGTCCGCCAGCCATTCGCTTTGTGGATCCTGTAGATCGGCCTCATCCGGGTTCTTGTACGAGCTGTCCAAACCGAGGATCTGCCAGTTGGGGTTGCTGAGCGAGAAGTAGCTGCACCTATTCTGCGCCGCAAACCGAGTGTCCGCCAGCAGCACATCGAAGTACGCGTGCCCGCCTGAGTACATGTCGTGGTTTCCGGCCAGACTCCACGAGCGCACCGGCGAGGATGGGGACACCGGCCAGAGGTCCAGGAAGCGCCGCCGGACCTCGTCCTCCAGGCACGAGTAGTAGGTGTCGCCGAGGTGGATCACGTGGCAGTCAAGCCCCTGCGGGATTACCTGCACCTGCTCGGCGATGCGGGCCGCGACGTTGCGTGCCTGACGCAATCCCGTTGCCCAGTCGCCCACCACGAACACTTTGGCGTTTTCGCCGAGCGTGATGTCAGGAGCGTCCTCCGAGAAAGGGTGTTTTCCCGCGAATGACGCGACCAGCTCGGCCAGCTTGGGTTCGAGGAATCTGATGTCGCACGGTCCGAACGCGCGGAAACGCGAGCGCAGATCCTCGGTCCACCGTTCGACATCCCGCCACAGGCGATCCAGCGCTCCGGCGTGCTGATCCCGGTCGAGCGCTGGGAGGGTGAGCTGCGCCTCGAAGCAGTGCGTGATAACGCTCATGAACTGGCTGACGCTTGGCTTACGGGAGAGATAGATGACCGGCGGCGGGGCCGGCGGACCTCCAGCGGGGAGCGGCGTCCGCGCCTGGGTCACGCGGCGCGGATCGTCGCTGCGCTCGGATTCGATGGCCTCATGGAGCTCGTCGAAGTAGCCGACCGCGAGCCGCGGGACCACCGCGTCGTTGGCCTCCGATGCGGTCGAGCGTTGCTGCCTGAGGTTGTCGATCTTCGCGAGCAACTGGTCGGGGTCGAGCACCGTGGGAAGCAGCCCTGGCTGAAGCAACACCTCGCTGTCGGTGTGCGCGTTGATAGTGGTCGCCACATCCCTTCGACCAGAGCGGTCGCCCGCGTTGTCTGGGAGCAGGGTGACCGCATCGGCAACTGCTGCGTCCAGCTCGGCACCCCAGAGGTTCTGCTCAACCTTCCCGCCGAGGTTCCCGATCATCGTGCCCGCGCTGCGCCAGGTGAGGCCGAGGCTCGCGGCGACACTGGCTGCCCCGGCAACGACGGTGCCCGACGTCTTGCTCCCGACGATGAGCACGATCCCGCCCGCGAACAGGAGCAGGCTCAGGAGCACGATGTACCAGAAGTGAAGGACGAAACGGAGCACGACGCGTCCGTTCGTTCTGAACAGCGCCGTGGCCGCGTCGAGGTAATTGCGAATGGCGAGCATGTCCGTCCCGGACTTCTCGCCCGAAAGCAGCGAGCGCCACAGTTGACCTTGCCGCCTCAGGGCGCGCAACGCCTCCTCGGGATCCACCGGTGTGGGCTTTATCGGCTTGCCGGTGATGTGGTGTCGCCGGCTGGGTATCGGAGTCGGGTCGGACTGCGGCGTGAGCGCGTCGACCCACCTGGACAGCGAGTCGCTCACGCTGCGACCGGCATGGGGCGGAAGCGCCGAGGCGAGATCGTCAAGCCAAGCGCGGAGCTGTGCGATTCGGTGCGGCCTGAACTCGGCGAGGAGTGTCGTCCCGCTCACGGGATTCCGGCACGTATCGGCGAGCGCCCGTCCGAGTCCGTATGCCTTGCCGAGACGGAAGTCAGCCGACGTCAGGGAGCTGAGCAGCTGCACGTGCAGAGTCAGGATGATCTGCCGTCGCTGCACCGGATCGATCGGCTTCTCGATGGAGACGCGCAGATCTGTCGTCGACGGCTTGTCCACGCCAGCCGCTATGAGCCGGTCGGCCAGCTTTTCCAGCCCGGCATCCAACTGCTCGAGCGCCATATCCGCCCGCTGGCTGGCGTCCAGGCGACCTACGCCGGGAAGGTCGTCGTGCGCGGCCGGCGGTGGCTTCCTGGTGTTGTCCGGGCGATACAGCTCCGACATCTGCCAACCGAGCGCAAATGCCGCCGAGACCCGCGGGTCCGGAGCCGGTTCGACACCGGGTCTTTGCGCTTCCTGCCATGCCGCGTCGAGGAACGCGGAGAACCCGTCCGAGCCATTTGCCGGGTTGGAACCGGGCGTCGAAGCGTTCGACCCTGTCGTGGAGGACGTGGAGCTCACGTTGAGTGAATCCGCGGCAGGCGAGAGGCCCACTTCGGCAGCCGGTCCATCTGTGAGCCGTAGATCTCGGTCCATGCCGACGGGTCCGCCGTCGGCGCCACCGAGATGTATCCCTGGGGCGCCAGCTCCCAGGAGTTGGTGACGCTGTGTCTGAAGCTATAAGGAGCGGAGGCAGGATCCATCGTCCACCACGATGGGAGGCAGAAGTCGGCGACCTTGATCCCGGTCGCTCTGCCTTCCGGTGCCCCCACGTCGTGGTCGTTGCCCTGGACCGCGTCGGACACCTCGACGATGCACACCTGGTGGGTGTCGGACCGCTGACGAGTACGCACCTGGTCCACATTCGGGTCAGCCAGCATCTCGAGCGCCTCGTGCGAAGCCACCGCCGATGCCGTCGATCCGTCCTCCACAGCGTCGGCCGCGAACACCTCCGCGTACGGTATCCCCGTGCCGTTTTGATCCTCGTGGTAGCCCAGCGCGCCCTGCTGGTCGGAGTGGTCCATCAGGATCAGGTTCCAGGCGCCAGTTGGAGGCGCCGCTCCCTGAGGCAGCGAGACCAGATGTCCGTGCGGCGCCAGACCGCTCGTAACCCACGCCGACCGTCCGTAGTGGAGCAGGACCTGGTAGTTCACCGCCCACACGAGATCGAACAGGTCGGTGGACGACAACCCGTTGGATTGTTTCTCAACCGTGATCAGCTGCGACTGCATGTCGACCATGCCGTAACCCCCGGTTCCTCATTGCGATCGCGGCAGCGTTCGCGTCACCTCGATCGGCAGCACGCACGCCTCCAGCGCGCCGTGCCATCGTCGGTCCATAAAGTAGTTACTGCCGCCCCCCGCCTCGTCGCCACACCCCAGGTGAGCGTGAAGATCCGCTCCCTCAAGTTGGTTGTCGCCGGAAACTCGACTATAACATCGACGTTCCGCTGTGTCGAGAGCGTCCGCGGGCAAACCGGGGCGCCATGGCGCGAACCTCGACGATGGTTTCCAGTGTCGGGTGGGTTGCACCGTACGGTGATAAAGGCCGTAATTACCTGCCGGGGGCGCTGGCCGCCGGGCCTCGACGTGACGCTGGCGTGCGCAGTGGGTCGCGGGGAGATGCTTCTCCTACATATGGTCGCGGACGGCCGCCGCGGCGGCGCCGCGGCGATCGACTTGAAGCTTCTCGAGCACCGAGTGAACGTGGTTCTTCACCGTGGCCAGCTCGATGTGCAGCTCAGACGCGATCTGTTTGTTGGACAAACCGCGGTCGATCAGTGCCACCACCTCGCGCTCGCGCGGGGTGAGTTGGAGAATCCGCGGACCGGGCGCGCGGTGGCTAGCAAGCTCCGCGAGGCGTCTCAGCAGCGCCGCGGTCGCCGATGGAGAACACTGCGTCCCGCCATCCGCGACGCACGCGACCACAGCCATGAGTTCCTCGAGCGAGGTGTCGGACGTCACAAAGCCGGCAACGCCAGCCTCTGCCCACGCCACGACGCTCTCGTCTGTGTCGTCAATCGCGAGCGCGATGAGGCTGACCTCCGGCAACGCCGCGCGCAGACGCCGAGCGCATATGAGACCTACGTCCAGGCCAACGTCCAGAATGGCTACCCGCGGAGGTGGCACAGACCTCACCATTGCTGACAAAGCCTCGGCCCATGTTGCGGCACTTCCAGTGACACAAAAACGCGGGTCCGCGTTCAGTGCATCTGTCAGCCCTTGGCGGTAGAGCCGCACGCTGGCCAGTATGAAAACCTCGATCGCCCCAGTAGATGAATATCGCTCCACCGGCCGTCCGCCCCTTTTGAAGACAGGACTCCCCGACCGCTCAGACGATTCGTACCAGCTACGGACGGAGTCGGGGATTTTTTTGTGGGTCGGCGGTGACGATCCGAACCCAAGGATCTAGATCCTCTCGCGCGCGCGGTCCCCATCAATCCAGGGTCGCGATTGGATCCTATTTGCATCGTCGTGTCCATTCCCCTGTCAGTGGCCGGCTGGAAGACTCGGCACGATCGAGGAGGCAGTGATTGAGTCAATTCGAATCGTGCTCGCCGACCTTCCGCATCTTGCCGCCGACATGCTCGAGCGTGTCATCGCGGGACATCGCGACATGGTCGTCGTCGCACGGCTGCAGTCATCAACTGCCTTGCTACAGGCCGCGCGGACGACGGCGCCGGACGTCGTGATCATGGGAATCGATGAGCCCGAGCTACCGGCACGGTGTCTCGACCTGTTCGCGGAGAACACCGCAGTCACCGTGCTCGGTGTTCAAAGGCGACACGGGGTGGCGCATCTCTGCCAGCTGCGGCCACACCACCGCGAGCTCGGCGAGATGGCCCCAGAAGACCTCGTGAGCGAAATCCGAAACGCGGCTCACGCGTCCCCGTTCGGGAAATGGCGAGCTATCCGGCCATCGCAGCAATGAGCGACGCCGTCCTAGGGCTTCTGCGCACGGCCTCGATCGGTGGCGAGTTCGATGGCGCCGAATTCGCCCATTACGGCTCGGCCAACTTCCAATCCCCAATGTCCCTCGGCGTATCGCTTTACCTGTACCGGCTCACGGTCAGCTCCACGCGGAATCTCGGCTGGCGCGTGGCAGTCGACGGCACGCGATACCGCCCGCCGCTCCCCCTCGATGCCCATTTCCTCGTGACCGCATGGGCGGCCGATCCGATCAGACAGCAACGGCTGCTCGGCCTTGCCATCCGGACGATCGAGGACACGCCGATCCTTCCGTCCGGCATTCTCAACCAGCACGCGCCGGAGCCGGACGTGTTCCGGCCGGAGGAGACGGTCGAGCTCATCTTCGAGAACGTCTCCACGCAAGACCAGTCGTACATCTGGGAGGTCGCACCGACGAAGGAGCAGCCTTCGGCCACGTACGTGGCCCGGATGATCGAGATCGACTCGACGGTGGCCGCTGACGTGGTGAAAGCGGTCGACACACGACAGTTCGACCTCTCACCGGCGGTGAAGAGATGAGCTGGACCGCAAAGGTGGACTCGGTTGCTCGCACCGCGCTCCTGGGCGTCAGCTTCTGGGACAGCGTGACCGGCCGTGTAGCGGCCGAGGGCCTGGTGGTGCAGGAGACGAGCTCCGGCACGTACGCGAGAACGACTCCGAGCAACGTC
>Ga0335078_10017103_pt1 | contig 10774 bp, 9 predicted proteins | sample Lox_Sample_32_FD_206711 | JGI IMG/M metagenome (GOLD analysis project Ga0335078, IMG submission 206711) | Soil microbial communities from Loxahatchee National Wildlife Refuge, Florida, United States - Lox_Sample_3.2 | ecosystem: Environmental > Terrestrial > Soil > Wetlands | place: USA: Florida... | reverse complement strand
GAGCCTTCGCTCTCCCGCGATTTTCTCTTAAGTTCTCGGGACAATCATTAGCCAACCACCTCAATACCCATGCTGCGGGCGGTGCCGGCCACAACGCGAAATGCCGCTTCTTCGGAGGTCGCGTTCAAATCGTTCATTTTGATCTTTACGATCTCTAGGACTTGCTTGCGAGTCACCTTACCGACTTTTTCCTTGTTCGGTTCTTTGGAGCCGGCCGTGACGCCCGCGGCTTTCTTGAGCAAGACGGAAGCGGGGGGCGACTTCGTGATGAACTTAAATGACTTGTCCTGAAACACCGTGATGACCACAGGAATAATCATTCCGGGCTGGTCTTTAGTCTTGGCGTTGAACTCTTTGCAGAACGCCATGATATTGACGCCGTGCTGCCCCAAGGCCGGCCCTACCGGCGGCGCCGGATTGGCCTGCCCCGCGGGAATCTGCAACTTAATCATTCCAGTGATCTTCTTTGCCATAACAAAAATGTTTATTTTAATTTGGAAGCTCGCGGACACCAGCGGTCCGGAGCCGCCTTCCCCAGATCATCATCTTCACCCTTTTTCCACCTGCCAGTATTCCAATTCGACGGGCGTGTTGCGTCCGAAGATGTTGACGGTCACCTTGAGTTTGCCCCGCTCCGGTTCGACTTCCTCGATCACGCCGCTGAAGTTGAGGAAGGGACCGTTGTTGATCTTGACGGTTTCCCCGACTTCAAAGCTCACTTTCGGCTTCTCGTGCTCCTCTGAGGCTGAAATCTGGTTTTTGATGGCCTCGACTTCTTCCGCCGGAGTAGGTGTGGGTGGCTCGCCTCCTACGAAACCAATCACGCCCTGCGTTTCCTGTATGAAGTACCAAGGTTTCTCAATGATGCGGTTGCTTTCGTCGAGCAGCACCATGTCCACAAAAACATAGCCTGGCCAGAGTTTGCGGGTCGAAACCGTCTTTTTCTGGTTCCGCACTTCCACTACCTTCTCCATCGGCACCAGGACTTCCTTGATGAAATCGCCCATTTCTTCGGCCTTGATGCGTTTCTCAATGCTCTCTTTGACCTTCTGTTCCTGGCCGGAGAGGGTATGGATGACAAACCACTGGCTTCGCATGAGCTTAGAGTTTAAAGAACATGAAGAACCGAAAGAAAACCTGATCAACGAGGACGATGAAGCCACCCAGCAGGACGATGGAAATGCTGATTACCACCGTCGAGCCCTTCAGTTCGCTCCAGGTAGGCCAGGTGCATTTGCGCAATTCTTCCTTCGTCTGCTGGATGTAGTCAGTCAATTGCCGCAAGTACCCCTTCCACCAGCAGTAGGCGAAAGCGGCCCCGACGATCACCGCCCAAACAAGCAATGTTAGCATACAAGGTCAGTTATAATTCTATCATAGTTTGGCGGAGAGGGAGGGATTCGAACCCCCGTCGGCGGTTAAGCCGAAGCGGTTTTCAAGACCGCCGCGATAGACCACTCTGCCACCTCTCCGGCTGTGGCCGTTTGGCAGGGCGGGAGGGACTCGAACCCCCAACCGACGGTTTTGGAGACCGCTACTCTACCAATTGAGCTACCGCCCTACTGCCATCACAAGTTGCATTAGTTTCACCAGAGATGGAGGAGGCGGGTTTGCCTGCCCCACATCCTCGGCAAGCTCCCAGGCCCCAGTTATTCGATCACCTCGGTCACCCGGCCGGCGCCGATAGTGCGGCCACCCTCGCGAATCGCGAACCGCTGGCCTCTTTCCATGGCGACCGGGGCAATTACTTTCACCTCGACCGAGACATTATCGCCAGGCATCACCATTTCGACCCCTTGGGGCAGAGTGACGGTGCCGGTGACATCGGTGGTGCGGAAGTAAAATTGCGGACGGTAGTTGGTGAAGAAGGGCGTGTGCCGACCGCCTTCTTCCTTGGACAGAACATACACTTCCGCTTTGAAATGGGTGTGCGGCGTAATGGTTCCCGGTTTGGCCAGGACCATTCCGCGTTCCACCTCGTCTTTCTTGGTGCCGCGCAGCAGCACGCCAACGTTATCGCCGGCATTCGCCGAATCGAGCAGTTTCCGGAACATCTCAATGTCCGTGGCGACGGTCTTGCGCGTTTCCTTGAGGCCGACGATTTCGACGTCGTCCATGCGTTTGAGCAACCCGCGCTCGACGCGACCGGTCACCACCGTGCCACGGCCTTCAATGTTGAACACGTCTTCAATGCACATCAAGAACGGCTTGTCCACTTCGCGTGTCGGGAGAGGGATAAAGGCGTCAATCGCCTCCATCAGGGCCTGGATGGACTTCTCGGCCTCCGGATCGCCGGCTAGCGCCTTCTTGGAGCTGCCGCGGATCACCGGGGTCTTATCGCCCGGGAATTCATACTTGTTCAGAAGGTCCCGGATTTCCATTTCCACCAGTTCCAGCAATTCCGGATCATCCACCAGGTCAACCTTGTTCAAATAGACGACGATGGCGGGGACGCCGACCTGACGGGCCAGCAGCACGTGCTCCTTGGTCTGGGGCATCGGGCCTTCCGAGGCATCCACCACCAGGATGGCCCCGTCCATCTGAGCCGCCCCGGTGATCATGTTCTTGATGAAGTCCGCATGGCCCGGGCAGTCAATGTGAGCGTAATGCCGCTTGTCGCTTTGGTATTCGACATGCGACACCGCGATGGTCACGGTCTTGGTTTCGTCGCGCACCGTGCCGCCCTTGGTGATGTCCGCATAGGAGATCGGGGTGGCCAGCCCCTTCTTGGACTGGGTTTGCACAATCGCGGCAGTCAGCGTGGACTTGCCGTGGTCAATGTGTCCAATAGTGCCCACGTTCACGTGCGGCTTCGTTCGTTGAAATTGTTCTTTTGCCATTGCTATCTCCTGATGATGTTGTTGTCGCTGTGTTTGTGCTTATTACGCCATTTGTATCGGCGGTCGTGCTTGATCTATACTATTCTTCGCAATCTAGCGCATTCTGGAGCCCATGATCAGGATTGAACTGATGACCTCGTCCTTACCAAGGACGCGCTCTACCGGCTGAGCTACATGGGCACCGGCCGAGTTTAATACTTCTTCCTGATACCAATAAACGACAAAAACCCTGCGCCCCCGCCTTCCCATTCAAAAAGGCCCAGGAGCTAACGGTTTTCGACTTTTTACGGCCCAAAGACTGCACCAAACTAAGGGAACGGCGGACCCATGTCAATGGGTTTCAAATGTTTTTTGATATTTCTTTGGGTGAGGTGTGGGACCCTTTCCGGAGCGGCCCACCTCCAGACCGGGAGTGCATCCTTCCCCGAGGCAGTTTCTACATCTGCCCCGGCTTACTCGGGTCATTTCATCTGGGTCGGGGAACGGACTGCGGCCCTTGGGAATATCAACTTCCGACTAGATTTGTGTTTCGGGCTTTGGCATGGCAGAAGCATGACAAAGCCTAAAAGCACGCCCGAAGCCGAGTATCTGCGCAAGGTCGAGGGTCGCTTGATCCTGCCCCACGAGCGAGAGCGTTTTGATCAACTGCTAGATATTCAGCGGCCTCGGGTGAAGCCTTCCTCGTTGATTCGATAAACGAAAGAGCCTCTTGCCTCACCTGGTTGAACCTCGCCCGCTCGCTTGGTTCTGCCATAATTGCGCTTGGTTTGCGGTCACATATCAAACAACGCCCGAATTTGATGCGAGCGGTTCCTTCAAACCTCGCTAACCACTGCATCATTCAGGAATATTGAAATCTACTCCCTGGCCGCAATCAAGTCTTCTTTTGATCCCCCCTTCAATACCAGCTCGCTGTCCAGGTATTTGATCAACTGCGCCTCACCCCATGAAGCCATGATCTCCCCCTCGTCTTTGAATGGCGGATAGTACTCCGATTTCCTTTTCATAATGCTTCAATTTAAGCCTGGGTGGTCATTTGGTCTCGTCCTCTCAACGGAGCCCGCCACTATAGATTGGGTGGCGACTTGGATACCTGTTCCTTACCGTCGGAAGGAATGCCGGACGCCAGGGTGCAAGATAGCCAGTGAACGGCCAGCGCTATTTCAAGGCCGGGGGCGACCAGGGACTCACCTTGTCGGCGGTCGGGAAATTCTCCGAAACCTTCTGGGTGACCCCGCCGGTGGCGGCCCATTCGGTCCCGCGGTCGAGTGTCACGACGAAACCGGCATCCAGCATTGACTCTTCGTTGTGGCCGAGCGTCGTGTGGAAAACGCGTCCTTGACCATAGCGGATTGCCATCAACATCGGCTCCTGCTCGTGGGTAACGTCTGACAGGGCCGTAGCCAAGACGGTCACGTTTTCCGCCGGCCCACACAGAGTGGAGTGAAGCTCGTCACGCGCGTGCCGCCATTTCTCGGGCAGACCCTTGGTGATGGGATGGTTGGCATCCCGGGTCTCGACAACGAAAGAGAAGGACTTGCCGTGCGTGCCCGCGCCGCCGTGGAGGTCCCTGACCACCCGACCGTCGCGCCAGCGGAGCATCGGCCCGCTTTGATCGTTGCGGCCGCCCCAGCCGCCTACGGCGATCATCCGGTTGTACTCGGCCCATTTGGGAAACGCGTTGTCCGCAGCGTGGACGGCCACGAATCCGCCACCGTTCTTCACATAATCCTCGAAAGCACGCCGGGTGGCCTCGGACCAATCTTCGCCGTTATAGTTGGAGACGATCACGCGGTACTTGGCGAAGTCGGGTTTGAATCCGGCCAGACTCTGTCCTTGGGCCGGGCTGGTGGCGACGTCCACGGAGAAGAGGCCGGCACTTTCCAGGGCGGCCTTGAGGATGGGCGTCGTCCGCTGCCACCCGTGATTGTTCTGGCCATCAACGATTAACACCTTGAGTTTGGGTTGAGGTTGGGTTTCGGCGGCTAGCACCGGGGCGATAGAGGGAGAGACGAGAACGGCACACGACATGGAGAGGAGTACCAAGTTACGCATGGGCGCATGATGGCCGGCGCACCGAAGCGGAGCCAGCGAATGTGGCGGGTTGGTCAAAACAGAAATCAAGAACCACGGATTCAACGAGATTGCCCAGCTGTTGTATTGAATCCGCGACTGGCAGATGCACTTTTTCCACGTCTTTCATTCATGTGCAGAAGCCACAGTGCTACCACTATTAAGCATGAATGAAGCGCGATGGGTGCCCGCTTAAAGGCAGTCCCAATTGAGGGAACAGACCAGGCCAATTCAAATGCTCAAGCGTCTCCGGGCTCATTTCTTAGCTGTCGGGGTGCTGAAGGTCGAGGGCGAGAATGTTGTGGCCTGGGGGTGGATCTTGTAAGCCTTTGTATCCAGTTTTGTATCCTGCACACCCGAAAAAGGGGCCAAAAGAGTCCAAATCGGTCCTTTTCAAAGACTCGGTGGGGAACGTAAATCCCTTGGTGTCCAAGCAATTCCGCTTGAGACCAAGGGGCTTATGATGATTCTGAGTCTAGCGCGTCTGCCAATTCCGCCACATCGGGCTCACCGAGACTGTGGCAGAATTCAGGTTGGGGGCAAGATCATTCGCGAACGCTCAAGACCGTAGTTTCGACAACGGCCAAGCCGTGGGCGCTTGTCACTGCCACCGGACGTTTCCACCTCTCCCCGCCAGCAGAGCGCGGGGTTGGGGAGAGGGGACACAAACGCTGTGGCAGACAAGGGCATCGGCTGGCTCAAGACGTAACGGCCTCCTTTCCTCCAAAGGAGGCGAGGGAGATCGAGACGTCGGCTGGTGGCAGTGTCAATTCGTCAAGCCGACACGGGGCGATTTTTTCCTTGTATGCATGGAGTTAAACGGCAAGACTGTCTCAAACCAACGCCCTTGCGGCTTATGAATGAAATACTTGCCCGCCGAAGCTTTCTGAAGAAGTCCCTGGCCGTGTCGCTCGCGGCGCCTTTCGTGATGAGCTTGGAGGAGCACCGGCTGTTGCAGGCGGCGCCCGCCGAAGCGGAGGTTAAGCCGCCGGAGCCGGGGTCTTTGTGCCGGCGCTGGCATGGAACCATTGGCAAAGTCAAAATGAGCCGCCTGATCTGCGGGGGCAACCTGATCAGTGGGTGGGCGCACAGCCGCGACCTCATTTATGTCTCCAACTTGCTGAAGCACTACTTCACTGACGAGAAGATTATTGAGACCTGGTCCCTGTGTGAGAAGTATGGGGTTGACACAATGATCTTTGGTCCCGATGACACGCATGCGGTCGAGGTGTATCGGAAGTACCGGAGCCAGGGCGGGCGCATCCAGTACCTGGCCCAGATCAGCCCCAAGCCCGCTGAATTCAAGACCGCGGTCAAGCAGGTCGTGGACGAAGGTGCGGTGGGAGCTTTCCTGGTGGGCAACTACGGAGACGAGTGGACGCGGGACAACAAGGTGGGTTTGATTGGGGAGTTGGTGTCGCTGATCAAGGACCAGAAGATGATTGCCGGCGTTGGCGGGCACGAAGTGCGGACGGTGGCAACGGTGGAAAAGGCGGGTATTGCGCCCGATTTCTATGTCAAGACGCTGCATAGCACGAATTACTGGACTAAACGCCAGCCGGGCCAGGACAAGGACGTCATCGAGAACTACGGCATTGATAATTATTGGTGCAAAGACCCCGAGGCGACAATCCGGTGCATGTCCGAGCTGGAACGTCCGTGGATTGCTTACAAAGTGCTGGCGGCTGGCGCCATCCATCCCACGGCGGGGTTCAAGTATGCGTTTGAAAGCGGCGCGGATTTCGTCCTGGTGGGCATGTTCGACTTCCAGGCAGCCGAGAATGTCGTTATCGCTAATCAGGTTATTGCCGGCCAGGAGAATCGCGAGCGGGCTTGGATGGCCTGAGGCTTGAGCGAAGACAAATGTGGTGTGGAGGGGGCGGGAAAGAGCGTGACGACCGAGGATGGTTTGATAGGCTTCGCTGTATGAACTGCCTCTATTCCTGCGCAAGCGCTGGCGCTGCCATACGCACGGCATCCAGACCGACCTTTATCATTTATGGAAGTGCTTTGGTTCTCGCTTTGGCACTGGTTTTTGCCGGGCGCGAGTGCGCGGCTCAAACCAACGCTTTCACGTACCAGGGTCGTCTTTCTGACACCAACGGGCCGGTGAACGGCCAATACGACTTCACGTTTCAGCTCTTTGACGCTGCATCCGGCGGCAACCAGGTCAGTCTCACCATCACGAATGCAAACGTGGCGGTGAACAATGGCCTCTTCAGCGTGCTGCTTGAGTTCGGCAGCGGGGCATTCAATGGAGCTGACCGCTGGCTTCAGGTTGGGGTGCGGACCAACGGCAGCACAGGTGCATTCGCAGCTTTATCGCCCCTTCAACTTCTAACGCCCACGCCCTATTCTCTTTACGCTTCCAACGCTGCAAACGCCGTAACCGCCGTAACGGCCACGAGCGTGAACACGAATTCCATTACGGGTTCCGGCATTCAGGACCTGACGATTACGTCGGGCAAGATCGCTTCCGGCCAGGTCGTGAAATCAATCAACGGCCTGTTCGATAGCGTCACCCTTTCGGCGGGGGCCAACGTGACGGTGACGCCAAGCGGCAATGGTCTTGAGATTGCCGCGAGTGGCGCTGCCGGCCTCAACAGCAAGAAGTTGAATCTCATCTTTGAGGGGGACTCGCTGACGCAGGAAGCCGGCACGGGAACGGATTCACCGCATGTTCCGCCGTATTCGACCTATCCGCTTTATCTGCGGATGCTGATCACGAACAGCATCGGTTCGTGGCATAATTACGCCTTGGGCGGCAACGAGCTTTACCATGTGACGAACCGCCTATCCACCGTGCTGCAAGGGATCACCCAGTCCGCCAGTAATAGCCTCGAGTTTCTATGGATCGGAGCGAATGACTTCATTCCTTACGACTCCAATGCGATCACCGACGCGGATACGTGGATCAATACCTGGGAGAATTACTGTTCGAATATCCAGTCCGCCGGGATCAAGCTGGTCGTGTTCACAGTGGCCGACCGCAATCACCAGACCGACACCAATCGTGTTGCGTTTCGCGCCAGCATCAATTCCCGCATTCGGTCGAGCGCGTTCTACGACTACCTCGTGGACATGGACGCCCGCAATCCGGACATGACCACAAACAACTGGCGCACTTTTGACGGCACACACGCGAACACGAATGGGGCAATCTGGCAGGCAAACTTCGTGGATCATTGCGTGACGATGTCGCTGGGCCTTTCGGCATGGCTCGGCTGGTTCTCGGCCACGAACACCATCGCTCCGGGGAGTGATCCCGACTATGTCAGTTTCGTCAATCGGGCCGGGCTGACGGATGCGGGTCAGAAAGCAGCGGTGGCGGCCCTGGTATCGGCTGCGAAGCTGCACGGCTGGTGGACAAACTGCGACGTGATTTACCCGTTCGTAGGCGGCACATCCAACAGTTGCGCTCAAAATCTGCTGTCGGCCAACTACCCGATAACCTTCCACGGCAACGTCTGGTTTACGAACGGGATCGCCGGGGACGGCGTGACCGGATACGGTGACACGGGATTCAATCCTGGGCCGGGTGCATCAGTCTTCCAACCAACGAGCTGCCACCTGTTCTGTTACATCGGCTCGGTTGATAGCAGCAATGCCTTCGTTTGGATGGGCAGTGGAGCCGACGGCCTTTTTACTTATACTCCGGGCGCATGGATTGGCAGCGCTCCGTTTTTTGGCTTGCCGGACATGCAAGTTCGGCTCGATTGCTCGGTTGGGGACGGGGTCGGCTACCTTTATCCCGGTCCATGCATTGCCACACGAACCAATAATGCCGCAGGGGGGTATGCGTCGCACTTCGACAACCGAAGCGATCACGATGCCGGGGCGATGCAGATTTACCCCCTGAGCGATCCGGTATCCTTTTATCCTCCCAATGTGAACATGGCATTGCTGGCGATGAACTTGGTGAGCGGGGGACAAACGAACTTTTGGTCCGGGCCGATGTTGGGCGCTACGATTGGAGGAGGCATGACGCCTCCCCAGTGGGCTTATTTCTGGCAGGATTGGCGAGCCTTCCAGATGGCACTGGGAAGAAACCCATAAAGCGAAGGAACCGCTTGCCATCATGGCCTGCGAGCGGTCTCCGAAGCCGCTTTTATGACAGGCCGCCCAAAGCCACATCAATGCGACATCAAAGCCACTCTAAAGTCTGTTGATAGCCACTTGATAGCCACCTCAAAGCCACCTCAAAGCCACCCCAATGCGACCCCAAGGCTCCCACAAAGCCACCCCAAAGCTACACCAAAACGACAGCAGAAGGCAGAAAGTAGAGAGCAGAAATGCGCCCCAAGGCCGGCCAAAGGCGGGAACAAGCCGGGTGCAGGCCAGGTTCGACACCGGCGCGGGCGCCGGGCCAGCGACGCATGACTCCGAGGCGGGTGAGGGGAATTCGGCGCAGGTTCGGTTGTTCAGCCGTCGCTACGCGACGGATTTCTCGGCTGGTGGATTTGAGCGGGGGCTGAAACCAGCCGTCTGCCTTCGGTGGACCGCTACGCGGGGATGATCCGAGTCTGTTCTTGTAGTCACAAGCCTTGAAGGGAGTTTCATTTGGCGGCGACGGGGGTTGTTTTGGCCTTGGATCTAAGGTTGTCGAGGATTTGCTTTACCAGGCGCGCGGGGAGGGCGTAGGTGGTGACTCGGCCTGCGCGGGCAATGTTGAGGCCGATGGCTTTGCCGTCCAGGTTCACGAGCGGGCCGCCGCACAGCCACGGGGCCAGGACGGAGTCATGCTCGATGACCTGTCGAAACCCCTCCGCGCGCTGGCTGACTTGTCCGTTCAGGCGGCTCATCCGCTGCGGCAGGTCCACCTCGGCACCCAACTGACCGGAACGGGGCACCATCAGGCGTACATCCGCATCGAACTCCTTGTCGGCACGCCTCACGCGCAGCTTCACCGTTTGGCCTTCGCGGAAGTCGCGCAACGTCTCGACCACCTGCTCCCGGTTGGTCACGGCCACGTCGTTTAAACTCGCAATGATGTCCCCGGGCTTCAGCCCGGCCTTCTCGGCGCCGAGTCCGGGCAGCAATTCGTATATCTTGGGCTCGGTGCCGCCGAAGTCGAACTCCACACCCAGCAGCGCGCGCGGGGGCCGGATTCGCCGCGGCAGCGCGCTGACGATCCCCACCGCCTGGGGCGTCGCGGCGATGCCCGGCGTGATGGCCCATTGCCCTTCGGACACCGGGTCCGTGTCCCAGCGGACCGGCTTAAGGCCCTGCGCATGCACCCGCACCAGCGCCACGTCCTCATCCTCATCCGTTGCAAGTATCTCCGCCGGCACCTCTTTCTCGTCGGCGAGCCAGCAGGTCAACTTGCCTTTCTTGAGTTCGCTGGCTTTGGTGAGGACCAGACCGTTGGTGTCCACGACCGTGCCGAGCACCACCGTCATGCCGTCCACGTTGAACTTCACAATGGAATAGCGCGTCGCTTCGGAAATAGGCGCAAATGCGCGCAACGTTTCCTCCCCGTTCCGATAACGGCTCTGCGGGAGCGTGGGCGGACGGGAAGTGATCTGCCCGTCCGCAGCCTGGACCAGCAGCACCAGCGTGAGGGCGAGCGAGAGGTTTAATGCCAAGCCACAAAGACCCAGAGAATCGAGAATGGAGGATGGAGAATGGCCCCTGCAGAAAACACGCGCCTGACGGCTTCCGGCGCTCGCTCCCGCCTCTACTCCACCGACCCCCGACTCTCGGCCCTCGACTTTCACGGCTGCATTAGATGGGGCGTTTCCAGCCTTACCTTCACGGTGAGCAATTCGTCGCCGCGTTTGATCGCGAGGTCCAGCGTCTCGCCGGGTAGAGCCTCGGACACCCAGCGCCGGAACGCGGCGGACACCTTGACGTCACGCCCG
>Ga0335078_10017102_pt1 | contig 10774 bp, 6 predicted proteins | sample Lox_Sample_32_FD_206711 | JGI IMG/M metagenome (GOLD analysis project Ga0335078, IMG submission 206711) | Soil microbial communities from Loxahatchee National Wildlife Refuge, Florida, United States - Lox_Sample_3.2 | ecosystem: Environmental > Terrestrial > Soil > Wetlands | place: USA: Florida... | reverse complement strand
TACCGCGTTGCTGATGCCCATGCGCTGATAAAACGTCAGCGCCATCAGATTTACCGCATAAAATGGCAAACCCTCCGCGAAATAGAGGGTGGCCACCCAGGATGCGGGATGTCTGCGCGCGGGCTGGGGCGATCGCTCCATCTTCTTCTTCAGGCCTTCCAGCGGCTCAGCCGCCCGGCTACGTCGGCCCGGAATTCGTCGATGAACTTCAGCACATACTCCACCGGTGTCAGCGTCAGGTCAGTGAGCAGCGGCGTCAGGTCCATCGCGAACGTCAGAGCCGATTCCACGTCCGTCGCGTGCGATGAGGAATACGTTGCGTTCGCAAGCCTTCGCCCCGCCGTCGCCAGGTCGTACCGCTTCCCGCCGCTCACCTGCGAATCGAAAACGCCCACCAGTGCCGCCGCGATATTCGATCTCTCGAACACCGGCAGGCCGTGCTTGTGCTGTTCCGGAAGCCAGTCCAGATCCCGCCACACCTCGCACCCGTAGACCTTCTTCGGCCGCTCCGCATAGGGCAAGGATCGCAGCGCCGCCAGGCAGTGCAGTGCGACGCCAATGTGCGTGTCATGCTTGTCCGCCAGATTATGCAGATACACCATCTCGGGATGGCACGCCGCGAAAATCGCCGCCAGTTCCCCTCGTATCGCGGCGTTCGCCTGGTCCTTCGCTTCCGCGCTCGTGTACCCGAGTTGAAGCTGGCACGAGTAGTCCCCAACGTAAGCCGCCTTGCGCTGCTCCTGTACCCGGATCTTTTGCATGTCCTCGTCGCTGCAGCCCGCGTAAATGCCCGCCCTCGGACTGCCCGCCCCATTCGTCACCACTACTCCACTGAACCAGCGGTCCGAGCGGCCGAAGCACTCCGCCACGCCGTGATAGGCCATGATTTCGATGTCGTCCTGATGCGCGGCTATGCTCAGGTGTGTCGTGCGTGCCAGTGCCGCGGCGGTCGCCGACCCGTCTGGCACGAAGATGTCCGAATTCGAATTGCGTAGCTTCATAGGTCCTGTCCTTGCGCGAGCGCCGGCAATGTGGCCGCCGCCGCCGCCTGCCCGTGACGCTTGTCCTGTTCCCCGGGCAGATGCAGCCGGATTCCCCCGTGCTCGGGGAACGTGTCCAACACCCGCCGTGCTTCGCGCAGAATCACGTCTCCACCCTCGCCCGACGTCACCCGCCCCATCGCCAGCACATGGCGCAGTTCATAGAAATCGGCGTAATGCGCCACGGCGTAGCCGAAGTACGTGCCCATCGTCTCGAAAACCCGCCCGGCCCGCTCGTCGCCCGCTTTCATAAGCTCCTGAACATATTTCAAACGTTCCGCGAACGGCATGTTCGAAACAACTTCGATTCCCGCCGCCGGCAGCAACCGCGCCACCGCCTGCTGCGAAAAGTACTGCGCCCCCACCCCGGTGTCGCCGGACCACTCGTCGCGCGGCGCGTCATCGCGATAATCCACCGGCGCGAACGCCAGTTCGTTCAGCCAGTCCGTGATGAATCCCTCCGGCGTCACATAGCCCGCCGCCTGGCTCGTCCCCATCGACACGCCCAGCACCCCGTTGTCGCCCAGCGACATCGAAGCTCCCAGCGCCGCCACCTCGCCATCGTTCACCACCAAAAATGGCACGTTGTTCCACCGCTCCCTCAACCGGTGAAACATCGGTCGCGCCTGTGCTTCGAACTGCTCCGGTGTCAGCCCCCGGAATATCGACGCGACCCGCGGCTCGCTGTCGATGTACACTCCCGCCGCGCTCCCGCCAATCGCATCCACTCGCGGCAGGTGCGCCGCCGCCCGCCGCAGTGAATCGTCAATGCCGTTGAACTGATACTCCGGGTCGGTCTGATAATAAGGGTCCCAGACCACTTCCTCGCTGAACACAACCTTGCCGTCCATCATCGCGGCAGACTTCCGGTCGCTCCCTCCCAAATCGAATCCGATCCGGCACCCATCGAAATGTCGCCCCAGCGCCGCGGTCTTTTCGCAAGCCCTCGGCGCATCCCCAATCGGCGCCGATTCAATGGTCAACGGCCTCTTATACACCCGCTCGCCCATGAACTCGTAATCGAAGCTCCGCGCGCCATTCGGCGAATATACGCCGCGCAGATAATCCGCAATCGCCGGGTTGCCCGCAATCGTCACCCGGTGGCCGCCCTTCTGCCACAGCAGAAACTTCAGCGTCCGCTCCACATAGCGCTCGTTCAGCGCGGCGCATTCCCCCGCATGCCGCAAAATCCCGGTCTCATATGCCGAGACCGCCCCCTGGCCGCGCTCGAGAGCGATGATGAGGGGATCACCACCGCTCTCTCGCACCTTCGTGCGATACGCGCGACTCCATAATGCGGCGGGAACGAAGCCCGGATCCAGAATGGGAGTAAGTGCGCTCTCCATCGGTTACTCCGCTATGCTGCTCCATCCGCGCCGCGATAAGTCGAAGTAGATAACCGCGCCGGCCGCCGCGCCGAGCGCGAGCAGTCCTGCCCCCGCCGCATACTCCATCAGCACCAGCTTGCCGACGCCAAACAAAAATCCGTAAATCAGCACCAGCCCGGCAACCCAGTCCAGCGCATTGCTCCAACCGTCGCCCGAAGGCCGCACATCGGGCGCCAGGCTCGCAATCGGGCCCCACCCCGCCAGCGACGGCCGCGTGCGCCGGTAAAACGCCACCAGCACGTCCTTCGGTTCCGGGGCCGTCAGCAGCGTCACCGCCAGCCACACCACCGTCGTAATCGCCACCGTCCAGATCATCAGCCACGCGAAACCCCGCGGCTGTCCGCTGTCCAGATGCCATACCGTCTGTAACGACACCGACACCACAATCGCCGAAATCATCGACGAGATCTCGCTCCACGCATTGATCCGCCACCAATACCAGCGCAGCAACAGCACCAGCCCCGTCCCTGCCCCCGTCGCCAGCAGTAACTTCCACATACCCGCAATCGAATCGAGATAGAAGGTAATTACCGCCGAGACGATAGTCAGCAACACCGTCGCTAACTGCGACACTCGGACATAGTGCTTGTCGGCCGCCTGCGGCCGCCAGAACCGCTTATAGAAATCGTTGACTAAGTAACTCGCCCCCCAGTTGAGCTGCGTCGCGATGGTGGACATAAATGCCGCCATGAACGCCGCCACCATCAGCCCCCGCAGCGACGCCGGCAGACACCGGATCATCACCAGCACGTATCCGCTCTCCGCGTCCTTCAAACCCGGAAACATCACCAGCGACACCAGCCCCACAACGATCCATGGCCACGGCCGCAACCCGTAATGGGCGATGTTGAACCACAACGTCGATAACAGCGAGTGCCGCTCGTCCTTCGCCGAAAACATCCGCTGCGCCACATACCCGCCGCCGCCCGGCTCCGCCCCCGGATACCAAGTCGCCCACCACGTCATCCCGATGTACACAAGAAAGGTAATCAGCGGCATCCACGTCGAATCCGTGTCCGGAATGAACGACAACACCGACCCGTGCCCGCCCGCCAGCGCCCGCGCCTGATCCACCGCCGCCAGCTTCGTCTTCAGCGCGCCCATGCCGCCCACGGCGCCCACGGCAAACACCGCCAGCACGATGATCATCCCCATCTTCACCACGAACTGGAACAAGTCCGTCACCAGCACGCCCCACAAGCCCGACAGCGTCGAAATGAACGACGTCAGAGCGATGATCCCAATCACCAGCAGCAGCGCCTCGGTCTTCGAGACCCCCAGCACTAGCATCAGAATCTTCACCATCGCCAGATTCACCCAGCCGAGAATGATGCAGTTGATCGGAATCCCCAGATACAGCGCCCGGAACCCGCGCAGAAACGCCGCCGCCTTCCCGCTGTACCGGATCTCCGCGAACTCAATGTCCGTCATCACTCCCGAACGCCGCCACAAGCGCGCGTAGAAGAACACCGTCATCATGCCGCTGGCCACCATGTTCCACCACAGCCAGTTCCCCGCAATCCCGCCTACCGCCACCAGCCCGGTCACCGCCAGCGGTGTGTCCGCTCCGAACGTGGTCGCCACCATCGACGTGCCAGCCAGCCACCAAGGCACGTTACGCCCCGATAAAAAGAACTCTGCGATGTTCTTGCCCGCGCGGGCTCGATAGTAAAGCCCGATCGCCAGATTGAAAACGAAGTACAGCGCGACAACCGCCCAGTCCGCATAAGTCAGTTGCATGAAGTTCGCCTTGAAGCGATAGTAACTGACTGTTGCCTCGGAGTGGCACAGGCTTCCGCCTGTGTGCCGCAATCGCCATACCCCGCACGGCTCTTCACAACGTCTGCGTTACCTTCGACAGCATGCGCGGACAGTCCGGATTCAATCCCTTGATCTCCGCCAGGTGCGCGGCCAGCAACTGCCCCGGCATCGCATACGGAATCGGCGTGAAAACGTCGGCCGGAAGCCGGCTTCCACCGAATCCCGGATCGGGCAGCAGTATCACGTTATCCGCCGGCCCCGCCGCTTCACGGTTGCGTTCATCCGTAATCAGCAGCGGCCACGCCAGCGCCCCACGCAGTTTCTCAACTACAGTCTGCATTCCCGGCCACGTCGGCCCTGGCGGCGCGAACGCAAATGCCGGAATGCCCCGCTCGGTAATCGCCACCGGCCCGTGCAGAAAATCCGCCGATGAGAAGCTCCCCGTGACGATGTAGCACGCCTCCATCAGCTTGAGCGCGAACTCCAGCGCGTTGCAGTAATTGAATCCGCGGCCCACCACAATCGCTTTCTCCGCGAATGTGTACGCCCGCGCTCTCTCCGCAATGTCCGCCTCGCAGCGCAGTGCAGCCTCCACCCAACCCGGAATCCTGCTGATGTCGTCCAGCGACAGCGGCGCGCCCAGGCTCCACGCCAGCAGATACATCATCAGAAGCTGCGAGGTCCAGGTCTTTGTCGCCGCTACGCTGGTCTCATCGCCGGCGTGCAGCAGAATCACGTGATCCGCCGTCTGCGAAAGCGGACTGCCAATCACGTTCGTAATCCCCATCGTCGTGGCGCCGCACCGCCGCGCCTCTTCCACGGCGACGTTGACGTCGGTCGACTCGCCCGATTGCGAAATGCCCACGAACAGCACCTCGCGAAAATCGAGCTGCCCACCGTACAAAGTGAATACCGACGGCGCCGCCAGCGATACCGGTATCGCCGTCGTGATCTCGATCAAATACCGCCCGAACTGCGCCGCGTTGTCGGACGTCCCCCGCGCCGCGATCACGATAAACCGCGGCCGATGCTGCTCGAAATGCGCCTGTAGATCCCGAAAACGCTGCACCTCCGTGCTCAGGGCGTGTTCGAGCGCGGCCGGCTGCTGCCGGATTTCATCCAACATGAGCGACATGGCGTGGCCTCGCGGGAATTTGTGGACAAATGCGCGGCCCGGCGTCACTCGGATGCCAGGCCGCGCCCGTATCGAACGGAGTTAGAACACGTACTTCAGCGCGAGTTGCATGTTGCGCGCGCCGAGAGATGTGTTGACTACGCCCGCCGGTCCGCTGATCACGCCGCTCGCCTCCGACGCCTTCTGAGCATCGTTGAACACATCGACGGAGTAACCGTTGGCGTACAGAATCGGCGTGTTGAATGCGTTGATCGCCTGAGCCTTGAATTCGATGTACTGCTTCTCGTGACCCGGAATCGCAAACTGCTTCGCGAGTTCCATGTCCACCGTCTTAAGGCCCGGACCGCGCTCCGTGCTGACCGCGCAGTTGCCGAACTGCCCCGCCGGCGGATCTGCCATGTTGGCCAGACTGAACCATACATAGCCTCCACCGTTGGAAGCCGGATTCTCCGCGTAAGGCGTCGCAATCGACGGCCCCAGGCAGCTCGGACGCGGCTGGAAGGAACCCGTGCCCGGATCCCCCGCCCAGTCCAGCATCGAAATCGGGAAGCCGCCATGGAACGTGAAGATCGCGTTCACATTCCACCCGCCCAGAACCGCGTTGAGCACCGGGCTGGCATTCTGCCCAAACTCCCGCCCCTTGCCGAAAGGCAGCTGGTAGTTTACGTAGCCGTTAAACACGTTCGTCACGTCGTGGTCGCAAAGACCATAATCCATGCCCAGGTCATACGCGTACTGCTGGAACGAAATGTCCGCGCTTGCCTGGCTCGCTGTCGCGTCGCCGTACCGGCCATAGTAGCCGAAGTTGTTGGTCAGGCACTTCGCCCACGTGTAGTTCGCCTGCAGCGCAAGCCCGTGGCTCAGACGCTGCTGAACCGTGAGCTGCAGAGCATCGTAATTCTGGATGCCCCACGTGGCGTTAAGCCGGATCTGCCCGGGTCCCGCGGCTTTGATTGCCGGATTGCCCGCCAGATAGATGCTTGGCGCCACCGAGCCATCCGGCTCCAGCACGCCCTGCCCCGCATCGATAATGGACGCCAGATGGTCCGTGTGCTGTCCCACATACGCAGCCTGGAACGTGGTCGCGTTCCGGAATTGCTGCTGAATGGAGAAGTTCCACTGGTTCGAAACCGCCGGCCGGTAATTCGGGTCCGTCATGTGAATGCGGATGCCCGCGAAGCAGGCCGCCGGTGTCGACGTCACGTTCTGCACTGTGCAGCCGCCCGTCGATCCCAAACCCGTGAAGCCCTGGTCCAGCGTCAGCTGATTCGAGGGAATCCCGCTGGTGCCGTTCCATTGCTGCGATAGGTCGATATTCCACGGTGCGTTGGTCGCCAGGCGATTGTATTCGCCCGTGCCTTCCTGGAAGCTCGAACGGCTGAACGCCGCCCGAACCACCGTGTTCGTGAACGGATTCCACGCGATGCCCAGACGCGGCAGGAAATTCGCAATGCCGTTGTACTCGTTGTAAAGCGCCCGGCTGTTGCCGTTCTGGCCCGCCAGCTCAATCGCGCCGGAATACTCGCCGAAGTTTGTCATGCGGTTGCCCACTTCATAAATAGGCGTGAAGAGTTGCCAACGCAGCCCCAGGTTCAGCGTCAGCTTCGGGGTGATCTTCCAGTCATCCTGGAAGTAAGCGCCCTCGGCGTTGTTGCGCTGCCCCACGGTTCCGGAGTAACCCAGACCGTAGCCCATGTAAGAAGGCAGGCCCAGCAGAAAGTCCGCTTCTGCGTTGCCCGTGTAAGTTCCGTTGAATTGTATCTGTCCCGCCGCGCCGTCGTTGCTCGTCGCCGGAACGTAGTTATTCCGGTAGCGGATGAACTGATACCCGAACTTCATGCTGTGCGCGCCATGCGTCCAGATCGCCGTATCTTCGGCCAGAATCGAGGTCTGATGGAAGATCTCCGGCGCATCTGTCGTGCCGAACTGCCCCAGGTTCGTCCCAGAGAAGCTGAACAGCGGAAGGAACGTCGTCGGGTCGCCCGCAATCAGGCTGCCGTAGTTGGTCGATCCCGCGCTCTGAATGTTGCCTTCCGCCGGGAAGTAGTTCACCCCCGCGCGGAACTCGTTCAGCAACGTCGGTGAGAACGTGTGCGTGTAGTTGATCACGCCGCTCTGTAGCGGAAGGTTGTTGCCGCCGCTGCCGCTGTAAAGAATCGGCTGGCTGTTTACGAACTGCTGCAGATTTCGCTGCTGCGAGTAACGCGCCGAAACGTGGTCGTTGTCGGTCGCGGCGTAATCCATCTTGATGTCGCCCTGGTCGATGTTCACGAAGTCGTGCTCGGCATCGGAAGCGTTGTTCGCCAGGCCGCCAAAGCTCGCCTGGGGCATGATGTTCATTACCGCCAGCGCCGTCTTACTCAACCCCGTGATGCACGGGTCCACTCCCATCTTCTGATTGGCCCCGCAAACCGCCGCCTGATTCAGGTTCGACGGCATTACCACGTTCGTCCCCGGATAGTGCAGCGTCACGCCCAGATCCGTCAAATCGCCCGTTCTTTCCGCGCTCGTGAAGGTCGTAACCGGCACAACCGTCGTCGGGTGATCGAACCGCGACCCCTGATAGTCCGCAAAAAAGAACAGCTTGTTCTTCTTGATCGGTCCGCCCCCGGTGGCCCCGAAATTGTTCCAGCGCAGTGCCTGTGGCTTGCTGTTGGTGCCCGGATCCTGGCTGAAATTGCGCGACCACTCGTTCGCGTTCATTGCGTCGTTGCGCAAATACTCGTAAGCGTCGCCGTGATATTCGTTCGTCCCTGATTTGGTGACCACGCTGATCACGCCACCCAGGAACTGGCCGTACTCCGCCGACGGGTTGTTCGTGATGAGGCTGAATTCCTCAATCGCGTCCGGATTCGGCACATAGGCCACGTTGTTGTCCACGAACTCCGTGTTCTCCATGCCGTCCAGCAGATAGTAGTTGGCCTGCTCGCGGTTGCCGTTAATATACGGCCGGCCGGAGTTGAACCCAGGCTCGCCCGTATTAAACGCCGCGGGACTCGTCGTCACCGCGCCTGGTCCCAGCAGCGTCAGCTGGTTGTAGTTGCGCGTTTCCAGCGGCAGATTCGCGATCGCGCTCGCTTCCATCACCGAGTTGATCTGCGTCGTTTCGGTCTGCAGCAGCGGCGGTGCGCTGGTCACTTCCACCGTCTGGTTGATGTTGCCAACCTTCAACTGGAAGTCCAGTTTCGCCACCTGACCGACAACAAGGTTGATGTCGGGCTTCACGGCCGTCTCGAACCCCGCGTTTTGGACCTTTACTTCGTAATGCCCGATCGGAATCCGGGCGAGGTTGTAGAAACCGGCACTGTCCGTGACTGTCGGAAACGTGGTCCCACGATCCACGTCCCGCGCCGTCACGTTGGCGCCCGCAATTACCGCGCCGCTGGTGTCGGTTACGGTCCCCGTGATCGACGCAGTCACATCCTGCGCTCCCGCTGGGATCGACAGGACCAGAGCCGTGACCAGAAGCAGCGCCAGAACCCCTACTCTCGAGTAGCGCTTTTGTTGCATTCAAGCTCCTTTCAAACGACTTACTAATGTTGGGAGCGCCCCATCCCGCCGGCGCGTCGCCATTCCGGCTACGCGAAACCTGCCCGAACAGAATTCATCTTCCGCCGGACCACCGACTGTAGTCCCCTGAGCGCTGTACACGTCATCCTGTGCCGCCTCGCACCCGCTGTCCAGTTCCAAACCGTTGTGATCGCCGTTATGAACACGTTCGTAACATCCCTCAACCGCTTCATTCCGTTCCCCTTGCCTCGTTATCCACAGCCCTCGGCCCGGCCTCTGAAACTCTTTGCCCCGCGCGCCTGATCGCGTAGACTTGAACAGGGAAATAACCGTGCATCGCGCTGCAGTAATTCTGTTTTTCATAACTGGGATTTTGCGTGCGGAATCCGCCGATGAAATCGCCGCCCGCGCCGCCGATCTCGCCGAACATGGCAAGTGCGCAGACGCCATGCCTGTCATCCACCAGGCCCTCGAACAGGTCGATCAACTAAAGGATGCTCAGCTCAAACGCCGCATGGGCGCCGGCGGCGTCCGCTGCGCCATGATGCTCAATCATCAGAGCGCCGCCACCACCATCCTGTCCTGGCTCCGCGCGGAGTTCCCCGGCGATCCCGAAATCCTCTTCATGGCCACCCACGTCTTCTCCGATCTCGCCGCCCGTACTTCCCAGGAGCTGATGAATGCCGCGCCCGATTCCCCCCTCGTCGTCGAGATCAACGCCGAGAACTTCGAAAAACAGGGCCAGTGGGATAAAGCCATCGCCGAGTACCGCGTTCTCCTGCAGCGCTCACCCGCCATGCCCGGCATCCACTATAGAATCGGTCAGCTGATTCTGACTCTGCCCGCAACCTCCACCTCCGACGACGATGCCCGCAAGGAATTTGAGGAAGAACTCAGGATCTTTCCGCAGAACGCAGGCGCCGAATACCTGCTCGGCGAGCTGGCCCACAAAGCCAACCAGTTGCCCCAGGCCATCGATCATTACACCCGCGCCACGAAAATCAGTCCCTCGCTCGCCGAACCCTGGTTCGGCCTCGGCAGTTCGCTGCTCGATTCCGACCGCGCCGCCGACGCCGTCCCTCCGCTCGAAACGGCAGCGAAGCTGGCGCCCGATAATCCCACCATCCACATGACCCTCGCCCACGCCTACCAGGAACTGGGCCGCAAGGATGACGCTGCCCGCGAATTCGCGCTCCAGAAAACCGCCGCCGCGAAAATCCAGCAGAACACCGAGACCGTCAAACGCAACGTCTCCGGAGTCCCCGACCCCGCGAGCGGCGCAAAATGAAGTGGATCGTTGCGGCGTGCGCAGCCTGCCTCTTCGTCGGCGGCGCTCTCGCCCTTCAACCCGCTCCGCCTCGCTTCACCGACGTCGCCCCGCGCTCGAACTTCAATTACTTCACCAACAACGACCTGTCGCCGCGCAAATACTTCCTCCAGCCCATGGCCGGCGGCGTCGCCATCTTCGACTACGACAACGACGGTCGCGAAGATATCTTCTTCACCAACGGCGCGAAACTGCCCGATCTGAAAAAGACCGGCCCCGCCTTCTACAACTGCCTCCTCCGCAACAAGGGCGACGGCACGTTCGAGGACGTCACAAAGAAGGCCGGCGTCCTCGGCCAGGACCTCGATTACAACCTCGGCGTCGCCATCGGCGATTACGACAACGACGGTTACGAAGACATCTTCATCTGCGGCGCGGGCCGCAACGCCCTCTATCACAACAACGGCAACGGCACGTTCACCGACGTCACCGCGCAATCCGGCATCCGCAAGCCGCCCAACATCCTCAGCGTTCAGGCCGCCTGGTTCGACTACGACAACGATGGACTCCTCGATCTCATCGTTTCCAACTACACCACCTGGACACCGGACACCGATCGCCGCTGCAGCGTCGCCGGCGTCGAATATTACTGCAGCCCCACCTTCTATCCGCG
>Ga0335078_10017100_pt1 | contig 10774 bp, 8 predicted proteins | sample Lox_Sample_32_FD_206711 | JGI IMG/M metagenome (GOLD analysis project Ga0335078, IMG submission 206711) | Soil microbial communities from Loxahatchee National Wildlife Refuge, Florida, United States - Lox_Sample_3.2 | ecosystem: Environmental > Terrestrial > Soil > Wetlands | place: USA: Florida... | reverse complement strand
CAAGACTGGCGATGGATGTTTATGACGGCCGTCTTCCCTGCCCTGGCGCTGTGCCTCGGCATGATTGTCCTCCCGGAAAGCCCTCGGTGGCTGGCGCGCAAAGGTTATCGTGAGCTGGCGCTCGACAACTTTCATCGCCTCGGTCGGGGCGCGGAAGCCGAATCGGAACTGCGGGAAGTCGAACAGGCCTTACAAGAGGAACAAGGAGGCTTCGGCATGCTGTTTCAGCCCGGGTTTCGCGTTGCCGTGCTGGTGGGCGTGGGCCTGGCAATCTTCCAGCAGATTACCGGGATCAACACCATCATCTACTACGCTCCCGCGATCCTACGCATGTCCGGGTACCCTTCTGCCAAGGCGGCCATTCTGGCCACCGCAGTGATCGGGATCGTGAACGTCCTCGTCACGCTGGTCTCCATCGCTCTGGTCGATCGCCTCGGGCGCCGCTTTTTGCTCCTTCTGGGCACGGCCGGGATGGCAGCGGCTTTGGCACTGGTAGGCATGGCGTTTCACCGGCAATCGGCCGGGGTGGTGGTCTTCTACGAGATGATCGGCTACATCGTCTTCTTCGGTATCGGCTTGGGTCCCGTCGTGTGGCTGCTTATCTCGGAAGTCTACCCAACCAAGATTCGCGGCAAGGCGATGTCACTGGCGACGCTCTCGGTGTGGGGAGCAAACTGGGTGGTGGCGGGCACGTTCCTCTCTTTGATTCACGGCGCCGGGCCGGCAGGTACGTTCTGGATCTTCGCGTTTGTCTGCGTGCTCGCCTTCGTTTTCTGCTTTGCCCTGGTCCCGGAGACCAAGGGCAAGACTCTGGAGGCGATTGAACGCGAGTGGCGACACTTTGGCCGGAAAGGTGCGGCGTAAATGGAACAGACGGTAGACGGGACAGTACACGGTAGACAGTAGAAAGTAGACTGTAGACGGGGAAAACAAAGCGAGGAGATCATGCAAAACTGGACCATGCGAGCCATCGGCTTCGTTCACAGCCCTTTCTCCGAAACTAACCAGGTTCCGCGCGGGTTAGGGGCGAAGCACGAGGAAGAGGGATGGATCGAGATCCTTCCTGAACTCGCGGCCGGCCTGCAAGATGTGGAAGGATTCTCCCATCTCTACGTGCTGTGGGTCTTCGATCGCAGCTCAGGTTGCGAATTGGTAGGTACGCCGCCCTGTGATGCGCACGCTCACGGCGTGTTCGCCTCGCGGTCGCCCCGTCGCCCCAATCCGATCGGCTTGACCGTGGTGAGACTGGTCGGCCGGGAGGGCAACCGGCTCCGCGTCCGCGGCCTGGACATGCTGGACGGCACGCCCATCCTCGACATCAAGCCCTATCTGAGCAACGTGCCCGATTCGGAGTTGAAGCGCGGCTGGCTGGCAGAGGCCGAGGCTCGGCGCGACGATCGTAAATGAGCAACAGATTGGCAGAGTCGTATTCAGACGGCTGAGGTCTTGGCGCTATGCAGATACGAGACCACCCGAGCAATTGTCGCCACGAGCAGGCATTCGATAAGTTTCCGCAGCTTCTGGTGGGGCTCACCGTGGTAGTATTCCTGGCGTCCTGTAGCTTGAAGAAGTCCGCAAAGGACGTCTCCTTCTTCCCCGATTCCAACCAGGTGTCGGGCTGGACCCGATCGGGCGAGACCCGGACTTTTTCCGCCGACAGGCTGTGGAAGTATATCGACGGCGACGCCGAGAAGTACATTCACGCCGGCGTCGAGCGCACGCTAACCACCGACTATGTTTACCAAGGGAAGGTCGAGGCCACTGTCGATGTCTATGTGATGTCGGCAGCGGGCGGTGCCCAGAAGATTCTCGACTCGGAACCGTCGAACAGCAGCCGGGCGGTTCAAGTCGGCGACGCCGGCCGGCTCTACCGGGGCAGCCTGACTTTCCGCAAGGGGCGCTACTTCGTCCGCGTGGTAGCTTACGAGGAGTCGCCTGACTTGGGCGACGCTCTGGTCGCCCTCGGGCACGGCCTTGAAGGCCGCCTGAGCCGCTGAGCGGCTCGGCCCTGTGGGCCGGTGTGGGCCGGTTTTGGGCCGGTGTGCCCCAGTGGGGTTTGACAATACCCATGGGAACAGGCGACGCTATTCGGGACCGAACACGACACGAACACCACGGGAGCGCTGCGGGAGAGCGGATGGAGATGACGACGCTCGGTGAAAAGCTGAAATCATACGGCGTGGTAGGCGCAGGCGGGGCAGGATTTCCGGCTTCGGTCAAGGCGAGCAGCCGGGTGGAGTACGTCATTGCCAACGGCGCCGAATGCGAACCGCTTCTCCACAAAGACGCCGAACTGATGGCTCACTATCCGGCCGAGATCCTCTCCGGCATGAGGCTGATGATGGAAGCCACGGGGGCGCGGCGCGGCAAGTTCGGCGTGAAGCAAAAGAACGCGGCGGCCGTGGGGGCCATCGAGAAGCACCTCATCAATGCCCCCATTGACATGGTGACGCTGGGCGACTTTTATCCCTCCGGGGACGAATTCGAGCTCGTGCCGGCCGCCACCGGGAGGCTGGTCCCGCCAGGCGGAATTCCCCTCCAGGTGGGTTGCCTGGTCAGCAATGTGGAAACGCTGTACAACGTGTACCGGGCCGAGCGCGGCCTTCCCGTCACCCACAAGTTCCTCACCGTTGGTGGGGCGGTGCGAACCCCGAAATCGTTCTGGGTTCCCATCGGCACGCCTTTCCGCGAGTTGCTGGAGCCGGCGGGTGGCGCCACCACGCCGGACTTCGGGATCTTCGACAGCGGCATCATGATGGGCGCGCTCACCTTCGATCTCGACGACGTGGTCACCAAAACTACGGGCGGGCTCATCGTCCTGCCGCGCGACCACTACCTGATTTCGCACATGGAGCGGCCAGTCACGGCCATGCATCGCATCGGGCGTTCCGCTTGCGACCAATGCAGCTATTGCACCGAGTTTTGCCCGCGCTACCTGCTGGGATACGATGTGATGCCTCACAAGGTGATGCGAAGCCTGGCCTTCTCCTTGAGCGGAGCAGACCTTTGGAACCAATCGGCCGAGCTTTGCTGTGCCTGCGGGTTGTGCACCCTCTACGCTTGCCCGGAAGACTTGTATCCGAAAGAAGCGTGCGATCAGGCCAAGCACGACCTGCGCGCGGCCGGCATCAAGTTCGTCCAGCGGAAGCCGGTCGAGATCCATCCCATGAAAGAAGGGCGCCGGGTGCCGCTGTCCATGCTGCGCAAGCGGCTGAAGATTGAGGAGTACGAGCGCGAGGCGCCCTTTGTTGACGTGGCGATTCAACCGCCGGCGATTCGCCTGATACTCACCAAGCTGCCGGGTGTACCTCCCCGACCAGTGGTGCGGGCGGGGCAACGCGTGCGAATGGGCGAACCGGTAGCTACGCTCGCGGAAGGGGAACTGGGCGCTGACCTTCACGCCAGCATCGACGGCACGGTCAAAGCCGTTTCCGCGGACGGGGTGGAAATCGAAGCCTAACACAGGGTATAGGGTATAGGGGACAGGGGACAGGGGAGAGGCAATAGGTGTAGGGAAGCGGCGATGGTCATGGGACAGGATACAGCAAAGGCCCCACCAAAAATCACTTCACACCGTGACCTGGTAGTTTGGCAAAAAGCGATGGACCTGACTGTGGAGATATATCGCCTCGCAGGAAAGCTCCCTTCAACTGAAACATATCGCCTGGGGAGCCAAGTCACCCGCGCCGCAGCATCTGTTGCGGCCAACATCGCAGAGGGCTATGCACGCGCCACAAAGAAAGACTACGCCAATTTTCTGGCGATCGCGAAAGGGTCGCTTATGGAGGCCGAGACCTTTCTCACGCTGGCTACGCGATTGAGTTTCGTGAGCAAGGAGGAAGCAGCGTCAACTTTCAACCTGATAACCGAGATCAGCAAGATGATCACTGTCCTTCGTCAACGAATTCTGACGGCCGCGGAACCTCCAACCTAGGCCCTTCTTCCTGTCCCCTGTCCCCTATACCCTGTCCCCTATCGACGGAGGAATTTCATGGCATTGAATTCGTTCGGGCTGATCGAGCTTACCAGCATCGCGTCGGGCTTCGAGGTCTGCGACGCGATGCTGAAGGCGTCGGCGGTTCGACTCGTACTGGCGCGCAGCATCTGCTCCGGCAAGTACATGGTGCTGGTCTGCGGCGACGTGGCCGCGGTCAGCGCCAGCGTGGAAGCCGGCGCCCGGGTGGGCCGGCACTCGCTCATCGACAGCTTCGTGATTCCTAACGTGCACGAATCGGTGGTGCCGGCCATCAGCGGCACCAACAAGATTGAGGTGCTGGAGGCGCTGGGAATCATTGAGTCGTTTTCCGTCGCTTCCCTGATTGAAGGCGCCGACGCCGCGGTGAAGACGGCGGCGGTGAAGCTGATTGAAATACGGCTGGCGATGGCCCTGGGAGGAAAGGCCTTCGTCACCATGACCGGCAGTGTAGCGGCGGTAAGAAGCGCGGTGGACGCGGGCGCGGCCGTGGTGGCGGCCAAGGGTTTGCTCACCAACAAAGTCGTGATCGCGCAACCTAGGCCCGAACTCCTGCGGGAGATGATTTGACTCATTGATTATTTCGGTAGGCTATCGATATGGCGCCGTCGAAGGCTCCGAGAGGAATTTCAGAATCTCGTCCATCAGCCGCCCTCCCTGATCGGTCTGAAAAATGAACTGGGCGTGGGCCGAGCCTTCCAGGATCACCAGCTCTTTGGGCTCAGGAGCTTGCTCGTACTGCGCGCGAATCCTGGTCAACCGCGGCTGGTCGCCCGGGCCAAGGTCATCGCGGCTCACGATGAAGAGCTTGCGACCCTTCAGCTTCTCGGGCGGGCCGTACGCGCCGTGAGCCAGCAGCACCACGCCTTCGATTTCGTCCGGCCCCGCCTCCGCCAAGGCTCCCTCCGCCGCGTCACCTCCCATGCTGGCTCCGACCACCGACACCGTCCTGGCGCCGTTCTTACGCAGGTAGCGGACGGCAGCCAGCACGTCGAGGGGTGACCCGAAGTCGCCGCGCGCGGCCGGCGGTCCTTCTTTGGAAAGGCCGAACCCGCGGCGATCGATCGCCAAAGCGCAGAATCCGGCCTTTACCAGGAGCTGCGCCTGCTTTTGCCAACTGCCCTTTTCGAACCGGCCGCCGTGCACCAGCACCACACCATGCTTGCCGGTTCCATACAGGTCGCCGTGGATGATCCATCCATCCTCGGTAGCAAAGGAGACGGCGGTGGGAAAGGAGCCGGGCTGCTGCGCGGCGGCGATTCCCACCAGCGTGAGGGTCATGATGCAAATCCACGCCCGTCTCATCGTCATCCTAGATCGCTCCCGTTACCTTGAAGACCACGGCGTGTTTTGAAGGCGCCTCGCGGGGTAGCAGGATGGTGAGCCCGGCGCGGTCCTGTTGCCAGGTCAGTTTGCGGCCATCGCCCAGCAGTTCCACGTTCTCCACCTTGCCCACGCGGAGGGCGGTATCTTCGGCGAGCGACTTGATCTCGACGTGGAAGTCCGGCCACCCCATCACGAAGATATAGAGCGCGCCCGCCTTGGTGGTGAAGCGGACATCTTCCGCGGTCAGATCGTGCCGCTGCGATTCATTAAAGCTCTGCGATGCCCCCTCCTTGGGAACCGCTGGGGGTCCTTCTCCGGCAATCTTCCAGGGCCGTGTGGCGAAGATGGCCTCGCCATTGACGGACACCCACTCGGTGATCCCGGCCAGGATAGCCTGCTCTTCCAGATCGAGCTCCCCGCTCGCCGGCAGAGGGAAATTGAGCAGCAGGTTTCCGTTGCGGCTCACGATGTCCACCAGCATGTCGACCACGCGCTTGGCTGTCTTATAGTTCTCTCCCCGCTTGTAATGCCATTGGCCGATGCAGGTATCGGTTTGCCAGGGGCGCGGCGAAATCTCGCTCAAAACGCCGCGCTCACGGTCCAGAACGCAAGTGCCCTGGAGGGCATCTTCGTCGCGCTTGGAGAAGTAAACCGCGTCAACTTTGCCGCCGTTGCGCTGCGCGCTCAGGTTGTAGAGGTGGGCGACGGCGCTGTAGCCATAGTCTTCAAAGGGGAGGGCGCCATCGGTGTAGAGCAGGTCGAGCTCGTAGTGGTCGAGCAGGTCCTTGATGCGCCGAAACCATGTCTGCTTCCACCAGGCCGGAATTCCCGACTCGTTCCAATCGAGATCGGTCCAAATCTGGTCGGAGTCGATATAGAGGTCCTTAAACTGCGGGTTGGCGCCATCATAGGGAACGCCCGCGAGAGGACCCTCTTTGTCGCTCCCGTGGTTCACGGAGAACCACTTGTAGGAAATCCAGAGATGCTCGCTCACGCCGAACTTCAAGCCTTCGCGGCGCGCCGCTTCGCGCCAGAGGCCCACAATATCCTTGTGCGGACCCATGGCGGCGGCGTTCCAGGGGTTGTGACGGGAATTCCACAGGTCGAAGTTGTCGTGGTGGCACCCCATGCTCATGAAATACTTCGCGCCCGCCTTCTTGTAAAGCTGCATCAGGTGCACCGGGTCGAACTTCTCCGCCTTCCACGCCGGGATGGTGTCCTTGTAGCCGAACTGGGAGGGATGGCCGTAGTGCTGCACGTGGTAGTTGTACTGGTCCGAGCCCTGCATGTACATGTTGCGCGCATACCAATCGCCGTCCTCGATGGCCGATTGCGGGCCCCAATGCGCCCAGATACCGAACTTGGCATCGCGAAACCAGTCCGGTACCTGGTAGCTTTCCAGGGAGGCGCGCGTGGCCTGGAAAGGACCCTTGGCGATCGCGGTCTCTTCCGCCTCCTCCTTGCCGGATTGGGCGGCAAAGGCAGGAAAAGCCCTCGTCAGCAGCCCTGAACCAGCTCCGGCCAGTGTCCCCATCAGGCCCATAAGGTCTCGGCGTGTCAATTGCATGGTTTTCTCTCCTACTCTGCCGCCCACTATAGTGGCCGATGCGCCAGGATGTCAACTATGCGACAGGTGGGCGGAGTTTCAAACTGGCGCACTGAGTTTTCTCACCACGGGTTTGGAAGGCCGGGCCAGCACTATGCCGCCAACCATCCATCAGCTTTCCATCGTCAGCAAAACAGTTTGGGTTGGTTTTCTGGGGCCGGCTGCCTCAAATGGTCTGACGGCTTTGATTTCGGTTTGTTCCCAGAGGGGATCCCTAATCTAAAGGACTTGGCGGCTTTGATTTCGGTTTGATTTGGGTTCGTTTTTTAGGTCAAGTCGCTGATTCTAAATTACCTGTCGGCTTTGATCGTGCTTTCCGGGCTTCTAAAGAAGTCGTCGCGCTGATGGGACCCCTCGACTTCTGGGCGTTCGACGGATTGGCAGTCACCTGCCTGGGCGTAACCCCATACCCTACCAAAGACATACAACCAACCTCCTTTTATCCGTCGCCGGTCATCGGTACGGGCAAAGCGAAAATGGATAACCCCCTACCGCCGTTGGCTTAGAACGCGACGCTATCGCGCTCCGATCTGCAACATACTCTAATAGGCTACTGATGGTTTGTCAAGAAGGCAATTTCGTTGCCAAACATACATCGACAGTTACTATACGCAGAATATTATGCGACGAAGATTCAAGCCGCGCTGGCCCCAAGCTTTCACTTATGATCACAGCCCGAATTTCTCGTCGCGCCGTGGGAAGAAACGGCAAAACCCGCCGCTTGATCCTCCCCAGGTTTTTAGAGCAGGCCCCTTGCCAACGCGAATGGATGCCATTACTCTCAGAAGCATGAACTCGACACAGGGGTTTTTCATCGCTTGTTTCGCCCAATTCGTGGCTGGAGTTTTGGTTTTGCCGGTCGCCAGCCTGCCCGGCCAGCAATCGCCTGCGCCGGCAGCGGCAGCGGCCCAGGCCAACGCCAGCGGTCTGCCCCAGCCGATGAATTGGACCGCGGAGCAAGACCATCAGAACATGATGGATCAGCTCGGCATCAAGGCGCTCCGTCCCGGTCCCAGCGGTAACGAGAGTGAACCCAATCATGCGAACTACGACGAGTCCAAAGCCAACCCTTTCCCGAACCTGCCCGACCCGCTGGTGTTGAAAGATGGAAGAAAAGTAACCACGGCGGAGATGTGGTGGCGGGAGCGCCGCCCGGAAATCGTGGAGGACTTCGACCGGGAAGTCTACGGACGAGTCCCCAAGACCACGCCCAGGGTGAATTGGGAGGTTGCCAGCACCACAACAGAGACAAACGGCGGCGTGCCGGTGATCACCAAAAAGCTGGTCGGCCACGTTGACAATTCGTCGTATCCGCTCATCTCCGTCGACATTCAATTGACTTTGACCACCCCGGCCAACGCAACCGGGCCGGTACCGGTGATGATCGACTTCGGTATCGACCCCGCCTTCTTGCGTGAGATGCTCGCCCGCATGGAAGCTCGCGGCATCAAGATTCCACTTGGCTTTGGGGGCTCCGGCGGTGAGCCGACTTGGCAGCAGCAGGTGCTGGGGAACGGCTGGGGCTATGCCATCCTGATCCCCACTAGCGTTCAGGCCGACAACGGCGCAGGCCTGACGCGAGGCATCATCGGGCTGTGCAACAAGGGGCAGCCGCGCAAGCCGGACGATTGGGGCGCGTTGCGTGCCTGGGCCTGGGCTGCCAGCCGCGCTTTGGATTATTTCGAGACCGACAAATCCGTGGACGCCAACCACGTCGGCATCGAAGGAGTTTCACGCTATGGCAAAGCGGCCCTCGTCACCATGGCGTACGACCCTCGCTTCGCGATGGTTCTGGTCGGCTCGTCCGGCGAGGGGGGAGCCAAACTGCACCGCCGCAACTGGGGCGAAGCGGTGGAGAACCTCACGGGCTCGGGAGAATACCATTGGATGGCCGGCAACTTTCTGAAGTACGGCGCCGCGGAAGCCACCTTTGGCAGCAAGAACGCCGACGACTTGCCGGTGGATTCTCATGAGTTGATCGCGCTCTGCGCACCGCGCCTGACGTTTATCAGTTACGGCGTGCCGGAGAAGGGCGACGCGAAATGGCTGGACCAGCGGGGTAGTTACATGGCGACCGTCGCGGCGGGACCGGTGTTCAGGCTCTTGGGAGCGAAAGATCTGGGGACCTCGGATGACTACCGCACCGCCAAAATGCCGCCGGTGAATGTGGGCTTGCTTGAGGGCCAACTCGCCTGGCGCCAGCATGACGGTGGACACACCGACGGCCCTAATTGGAAGTACTTTCTGGCTTGGGCCGACAAATTCATCGGCCATACGCCGGCAGGTTCGGCCCGGACACCCACTTCCGCGGCAGTCCCGGCCGATGGCCCTGTTCCCCGAACCGACCCGAACTCTCTGATCGCCCACGACCAGTTATTGGCCAAAGCCAGGAAAGGCGGCATCGACATCTATTTTGAGGGCGACTCCATCACCCGGCGCTGGGGGGCGACCGATTATCCCGATCTGCTGGCTAATTGGAACCAGAACTTCTTCGGTTGGAATGCGGCCGATTTCGGATGGGGCGGCGATACCATTCAAAACATCCTGTGGCGCCTCAATAATGGAGAACTGGACGGGGTCCACCCGAAGATCATCGTCCTGCTCGCCGGCACCAATAACGTCGGCAATACGGTGCCCGCTGGCGGCGATGACGCAAAAGTAGCGGACATTACCAAAGGTCTTCAAGCCATCTTACACGTCATGCAGACGAAGGCTCCCGACGCCACCGTCATCGTGACCGGTATTCTCCCTCGCAACGACAATAGGGCGGTGATGCCGACCATCGACAGGATTAACAGCAATCTTGCCCGACTTGCTGACGGCAAGAGAATCCGGTATCTCAACGTGAACGACAAACTGGCGGATCAGAGCGGCAAGCTGTTCGACGGCATGATGAATGCCAGTGACAAACTTCATCCTACGATCAAGGGCTACCAGGTCTGGGCGGATTCGTTAAAGCCCGTCTTCACCGAATTGCTGGGTCCACCCAGGCAGGAGGACCACGCACCGCCGCCTTCGGGTGACCCGAGCACCCGGCAGTGAACCTACTCAACGCTAACCTTACTTGGCGCGGAGCGTCTACAAGGAGAAGGGCTGAACCGAGCTTTTCGGTCAGTTAGTTGTCAGGGCGAATGGTAGACGGCACTCGGCAGGTGTGCCCTGCATGCAATCTACCGTCTACCTGAGAGACGGGAGGCAACGATGGAACCTCGGGGCGCTGAGCAAGAGAAGGAGCAGGCGAGAGAAGTCGGAGTCGGTCGTCTGCTGGAAACCTCGCTGCGGGACCTTCGCCACGGTCTGCGGATTCTGGCCAAGAATCCAGGGTTTACCATCGTGGCGGTGCTGACGCTCGCCTTGGGCATCGGCGCCAACACGGCGATTTTCACCCTGGTGGATGCGGTGATGCTCAAGAGCCTGCCCGTGGCCAGTCCCAAACAACTCTACCGCCTCGGAAACGAGGAGACCTGCTGCGTGCTGGGCGGATTTCAGGGCAATTGGGGAATCTACTCCTACGCGCTCTATCAGCAATTCCGAGACCATACGCCCGAGTTCAGCGAGATGGCCGCGTTTCAGGGTGGTTTGCAGGAGTTGAGCGCGCGCCGCAGCGGCTCGGCCGGCGCAGCAGAACCGTTCACCGGCGAGTTCATTTCCGGCAATTACTTCTCCACCTTCGGAATCGGCGTTTTCGCCGGCCGCGCGATTACGCCCGCCGACGATAAGCCCGGCGCCGCGCCAGTCGCGGTGATCAGCTATCGTACCTGGCAGGAGCACTACGGGCTCGATCCCTCGGTGGTCGGCGCCAGCTTCACCATCAACCAGATGCCCTACACCGTGGTGGGCATCGCGCCAGCCGGTTTCTTCGGCGACCG
>Ga0335078_10017099_pt1 | contig 10774 bp, 15 predicted proteins | sample Lox_Sample_32_FD_206711 | JGI IMG/M metagenome (GOLD analysis project Ga0335078, IMG submission 206711) | Soil microbial communities from Loxahatchee National Wildlife Refuge, Florida, United States - Lox_Sample_3.2 | ecosystem: Environmental > Terrestrial > Soil > Wetlands | place: USA... | reverse complement strand
CACCTCCGCCAGCCAGCCGACCGGGCGCCGCCCGTCGCCCACCGAGAGCAGCCCGCCAACCAGGGCGCGCACCATGTTATGGCAGAAGGCGTCGGCGGTCACCGCAGCCACGGCGATGCCGGGGCCGGGCCGTTCCCACTCCAGGCGAAGCAGCTCGCGCACCGTGCTCGCGCCCTCGCGGCGGCGGCAGAAGGCCGCGAAGTCGTGCTCCCCGAGGCAGGCCCGCGCTGCCTCGTTCATCCGCTCGATGTCGACCTGGCGCGGATACCACAGCGTGTCGCGCCGGCGCAGCGGATCCGCGGCGGCCGGGTCGTCGCACACGCGGTAGGAGTAGCGGCGCCAGAGCGCGGAGAACCGCGCGTCGAACCCGGCCGGGGCCCGGACGGCCGCCCGCACCCTCAGGTCGGGCGGCAGCAGCCGGGCCAGCCTGCGTGCGGCGGTGGGGCTGGCCGCGTCCCAGGCCGCCGACGGCAGATCGGCGTGAGCCACCTGGCCGCGCGCATGCACCCCGGCGTCGGTACGGCCCGCTACCGTCAGCGCCGGCCCGGCAGGCAGGGACAGCGCGCTGCCCAGCGCATCTTCGAGGGTCTCCTGCACGCTACGCAGGCGGGGCTGCCGACTCCACCCGTGAAAGCCTGAGCCGTCGTAGGAGACGTCCAGCCTGACCCGGGTTACCGCGCCACCCGGGCCGGGTCCCGCGCCCGCGAGCGTGCCGCTCAGGGCCGTGGCCGGCCCGTTAGCTGCCTTCTCCCGACTTGTCGTCATCCGGCTGGCCGTCTTCGTGCTCGGGCTGGCCGTCCGGCTCGGCGGCCGCAGCCGCGGAGTTCCCGGCGCCTCCCCCGGCAAGGCCGGCTTGGACGGCAGGCTCAGCCGCGCCGGCGCTTCCCGGCCCCGAGGCAGCCGGTTCGTCGACCGCCGCGCCCTCCGCCGTGTCCGCCGCCGCGGCGCCCTCCGCCGTGTCCGCCGCCGCTGCGCCCTCCGCGGCGGCCTGGCGGGTGCGCCCCCCGGCCGGAGCGGCCGCGGGCTGGGCGCGGCGGGAGCGGCGGCGCCGCGGCCTGGCGCTGGTCTCCTCGGGGATCAGCTCGATCACGGCCAGCGCGGCGTTGTCGCCCTTGCGCGGGCCGATCTTCGTGATCCGGGTGTAACCGCCGTCGCGGGCCGCGAAGCTCGGGCCGATCTCGGAGAACAGCGTGTGCACGACGCTGCGGTCGGTCACCGTTGCCAGCACCTGCCGCCGGGCGTGCAGGTCACCGCGCTTGGCGAAGGTGATCAGTCGCTCGGCGACCGGCCGCAGCCTGCGCGCCCTGGCCTCGGTCGTGGTGATCTTGCCGTGCTCGAACAGCGCGGCGGCAAGGTTCGCCAGCATGTGCCGTTGGTGGGCCGGGCTGCCGCCAAGCCGCCGGCCCTTGGTGGGCGTGGGCATCGGACGTTCTCCTGTTCGGTACCTGGAAGGGTCGCCAGACCGTCAGTACTGCTCGGTCTCGACGTAGCTCTCGTCGTCGTCCGCCCCGTAGCTGTCCGCCGCGGTGCCCGGGTCGAACCCCGGCGGGGAGTCCTTCAGCGCGAGGCCCATGTCGATCAGCTTCTGCTTGACCTCCTCGATCGACTTCGCGCCGAAGTTGCGGATGTCCAGAAGGTCCTGCTCGCTGCGGGCGACAAGCTCGCCGACGGTGTGGATGCCCTCGCGCTTGAGGCAGTTGTAGGAACGGACGGTCAGGTTCAGCTCCTCGATCGGCAGCGCGAGGTCCGCCGCGAGGGCGGCGTCGGTAGGCGACGGGCCGATGTCGATGCCCTCGGCGTCCACGTTGAGCTCCCGGGCCAGGCCGAACAGCTCGACCAGCGTCTTGCCGGCGCTGGCGACGGCGTCCCTGGGGCGCATGCAGGGCTTGGTCTCCACGTCGATGATCAGCTTGTCGAAGTCGGTGCGCTGCTCGACACGGGTCGCCTCCACCTTGTAGGTGACGCGCATCACCGGCGAGTAGATCGAGTCGATCGGGATCCGGCCGATCTCCTGCCCGGGCTGCTTATTCTGGGCCGCCGACACGTAGCCGCGGCCGCGCTCCACGGTCAGCTCCATCTCCAGCTTGCCCTTGCTGTTCAGCGTGGCGATGTGCAGGTCGGGGTTGTGCACCTCCACGCCGGCCGGCGGCGCGATGTCGGCCGCCGTGACCGGGCCGGGACCCTGCTTGCGCAGGTACATCGGCACCGGCTCGTCGTGCTCGGAGGAGACGACCAGCTCCTTGAGGTTCAGGATGATGTCGGTGACGTCCTCGGTGACACCCGGGACGGTGGAGAACTCGTGCAGCACTCCCTCGATCCTGATGCTGGTGACCGCGGCACCGGGGATGGACGAGAGCAAGGTGCGGCGGACCGAGTTCCCGATCGTGTAGCCGAATCCCGGCTCGAGGGGCTCGATCACGAACCGCGAGCGGAAATCGCTGACCTGATCCTCGGTGAGGCTCGGACGCTGGGCGATGAGCATGGCTGTTCCTTTCCGCGATGCCCGTTATATGACTATCGCGACTTTTGACGGCGGGCTGCCGTCATATCTCCGTGGCCGCCGCCGTTGCGGCTGGTCACTGCTTCGAGTAGTACTCCACGATGAGCTGCTCCTGAACCAGGGTGTCGATCTGAGTCCTCGCCGGGAGCGAGTGCACCAGAACGCGCATCTTGTCGGGGATGACCTCGAGCCACGCCGGGACCGTGCGTTCCCCCGCTTCGGCGCGCGCCACGACGAAGGGGGTCAGCTCGCGGGACTTGGGCGCGATCTCGACGATGTCGCTCTCGCTCACCCGGCATGAGGGGATGTTCACCTTGCGGCCGTTGACCAGGACGTGGCCATGGCCGACGACCTGGCGGGCCATGTCACGGCTCTTGGCGAAACCCGCGCGGTAGATCACGTTGTCGAGGCGGCTCTCGAGGATCTGCAGCATCGCCTCACCGGTCCTGCCCCTGGTGCGGGTCGCTTCCTCATAGTAGTTGTGGAACTGCCGCTCCAGCACCCCGTAGATGCGCTTGGCCTTCTGCTTCTCCCGGACCTGCAGCAGGTAGTCGTTCTCCTTCGGCCGGTTCCTGCCGTGCTCGCCCGGCGGATAGGGCCGGATCTCGATGGGGCACTTCGGCGAGTCGCACTTGGCGCCCTTCAAGAACAGCTTGGTCTTCTCGCGGCGGCAGCGCTTGCAGTCCGGACCGGTGTATCGAGCCATGTTTGTCGTTAACTCCCTCAGACCCGGCGCCGCTTCGGCGGGCGGCAACCATTATGCGGAACCGGGGTGACGTCCTGGATCGAGCCCACTTCCAGGCCGGTGGCCTGCAGCGACCGGATGGCAGTCTCCCTGCCGGAGCCAGGACCCTTCACGAACACGTCGACCTTGCGCATGCCGTGCTCCATCGCACGGCGGGCGGCGGCCTCGGCCGCCATCTGCGCCGCGTACGGGGTCGACTTGCGCGAGCCCTTGAAGCCGACCTGGCCAGACGAGGCCCAGGAAATGACGGCGCCGACAGGGTCGGTGATCGACACGATCGTGTTGTTGAACGTGCTCTTGATGTGGGCGTGCCCGTGAGCGATGTTCTTCCGCTCTTTCCGGCGAACCTTCTTGACGCCGGTGCGGCTCTTCGGAGGCATCTGAATCCTTACGTTCCGGAGGTGGTCGGACCGCTGTTCTCGCGGACTACTTCTTCCCGGCCTTCTTCTTGCCGGCCACTGTCTTTTTCTTGCCCTTCCTGGTGCGGGCGTTGGTCTGCGTTCGCTGGCCGTGCACCGGCAGTCCACGGCGGTGCCGGATGCCCTGGTAGCACCCGATCTCCACCTTGCGGCGGATGTCGGCCTGCACCTCCCGGCGCAGGTCGCCTTCGACCTTGTAGCTGGCCTCGATCCAGTCCCTGAGCCGGACGAGCTCATCGTCTCCGAGGTCGTGGACGCGGGTCTCCCCGCTGACATTGGTGGCCTTGAGCGTCTCCAGCGCGCGGGTCCGGCCGATTCCGTAAACGTACGTGAGGGCGACCTCGAGCCGCTTGTCACGCGGGAGGTCGACGCCGACGAGACGTGCCATGCGGGCAGTTCTCCTTCTGCTCGCGGAGGTCCTACGCACCGCTCCCCGCCACTGGCCAAGCGTCCTGCCAGGAAGCGGGCCCCGGCCTCCTCCGGGGGTCACCCTCAACAAGGTTGAGGGCCCGTGGTGCGTGCTTTGCTGTGCCGTGCCGTTGATCTGTGCCGTTGATCTGTGCCTTCGTGCTGTGCTCTCGCCGTGGTTGGGCCCGGCCGGCTCAGCCCTGACGCTGCTTGTGCCGCGGATCAGAGCAGATGACCATGACCCGGCCATGCCGGCGGATGATCCGGCACTTGCTGCAGATCTTCTTCACACTCGGCTTGACCTTCATGACGTTCTCCTCGCAGATGCCGGTCCGCCAGCACGGCGGGCCCGCATCCCTGGTTATTTACTTGTACCGGTAGACGATCCGCCCGCGACTGAGGTCGTAGGGGCTCAGCTCCACGACGACCCGGTCATCGGGAAGGATCCGGATGTAGTGCATCCGCATCTTCCCGCTGATATGAGCCAGGACCTTGTGCCCGTTGTCTAGCTCCACCCTGAAAAAGGCATTGGGCAGTGACTCCACCACCGTGCCTTCGATCTCAATGGCGCCGTCTTTTTTGGGCATATCCTCCGCGCTTCGCTGACAGGTCGCTAGCCTGCCTGTTGCTTCGTGCCAACCGCTTCGTGCTGGCATGCTCGTCTGGCCTGTGCTCGCCGGCTGGCATCGCTGGGTCCGGGGCATGGCCGTTGCTTGCCGTGGCAGGAAGGATCACGCGGTTATCGTGAGGCTTGCCCCGCCCCGGCTTGTGCCTGCGCACGCTTCCGTGTCCGGGCGGCTCCGACGGGTCGCTGTCCTCGCGCCCCAGGCTCACGCCTTACCGCCAGGACAGCTCACGGGCCGCAGCAGAGTCTACGCGACGCCTGCCGCCAAAGCGAACCGGGGCCGCCCGACTCCGTGCGTTTGCTGTAACCCGGCAGGAACCCGTGGTATTTCCGCGGTCCCCGTGCGCCCGCCATGGAGCGGCCTGCCGGGAGGCTACAGGTCCGGGTTGTCTTGGCCGATCTGGTCGTGATCCCCCCGGAGCTGGTGACCGTGGCCATGGTGACGGGGATAGCCGGGAGGACGGGGACCGCCGCCCGGGTGGCTGCCGGTGACCCACCGGCCAAGCATGACGGCCCCCACCGGCCCGGCGACCCACAACGGCCACAGGTAGCCCGCGCCGCTCAGCGCCCAGACCACGAAGCAGAGCAGGGTGATGGTGAACCAGCTCCCCCACGCGGCCTGCCAGGCCGGCGAGAACCTGCCGCTTCCCCGGGCCAGGCCGCCCGCCCCGGCGGCAGCCTGCAGGGAACTGGCGCCGGGCACCTGCCGCCGATGGCTGGGGGGCAGCGCCGCGTCCGGCAGCCGGTACAGGTCGATGGCCGGCAGGTCGGACAGGATCTCGTCGAGGTCGCCCAGGGTCTTCGCCGCGTAGGCATTGTCCAGCCGCTCGTTGAACTCCTCGACGGTCAGCCTTCCCGCTGCGTGATGCTCGCGCAGTAGCGAAGCCACGCGGTCCCGGTCCTCGTCGGAAGCCCGGATCCTCGGGTCGGCCGCCATCAGGTCCTCCTCAGCCCGTTGCGCCTGTCCCGGCGGACACCTGCGGCGGCGGACCCGCCGGAGCGGTCTTGGCCCGCAGCCGCTCGAAGCCGCTGCCGCCGCCGTCGGGTGCCGTCAGGACCCAGGGGCCGTCCGCGGTGACGGCCACCGTGTGCTCGAAATGCGCGGAAAAGGTGCCGTCCGCGCTGACCACGGTCCAGCCGTCGTCCTTCAGGAGCGTCTCCGGCCGCCCCATGACGAGCATGGGTTCGATGGCCAGCGCCATCCCCTCAGCCAGCACCGGCCCGCGGCCTGCCGGGCCGTAGTTCGGGACCGGCGGGTCCATGTGCATCTCGCTGCCGATCCCGTGCCCGACGTACTCCCGCACGATCCCGAACGGGCCGCTGGCCCGTACGCTCATCTCGACGGCGTGGGAGATATCGGTCAGCCGGCTGCCCGGCCGGGCCTGCGCCAGGCCATGCCAGAGGGCTCGCTCGCAAGCCTCCATCAGGGTCGCCAGCTCGTCGCTGACCGGCCCGACGCCGATCGTGCGGGCCGCGTCACCGTGCCAGCCGTCGACGATCGCGCCGCAGTCGATAGAGATCACGTCCCCGGCCGTGAGCCGGGTGCCCGCAGCCGGGATGCCGTGCACGATCTGGTCGTTGACCGAGGTGCAGATGGTCGCCGGGTAGCCGTGGTAGCCCTTGAAGGACGGGACGGCTCCGGCGCGGTGAATCTCTCGCTCGGCGAGGGCGTCGAGATCGGCGGTGGTGATGCCCGGCTCGACCGCCTTGCCCAGAATGTCCAGCACGTGCGAAACCACCAGGCCTGCCTCGCGCATCGAGGCGAGCTGGCCTGGCGTCTTGACCTGGATGGGCGGTTCCCGCCTCCGCATGGCGCCTCCGGATTCCTCTTCCCACGTTACCGTTGCGGCTACGCGCTTGCGTCAGCCTGTGACCACCGTCGCGGCGCACGCGCCCGGGCATGCCTCCCGGTGCGCCCCGGTGCGCCCCGGCGCGCGCCCGGCCCGCCTCAGCGGATGAACCGCCGCAGTGCGCTGAGCGCCCGGCCGGTGATCTCCTCCACCGGGCCGGTGGCATCGACCCCCAGCAGGATGCCCTCGTCGGCATAGAACGCGATCAGCGGCTGAGTCTGCTGCTGGTAGACATCCAGCCGGTGCCTGATCGTCTCCTCGCGGTCATCGTCACGCTGGAACAGCTCGCCGCCGCAGTCATCACAGCGCTCGCTGCGCGACGGCGGGTCGAACAGCACGTGCCATACCCGCCCGCACCTGCGGCAGGTCCGCCTGCCGGAGAGCCGCCTGACGACCTCGTCGTCGTCGACGACCAGCTCGAGCACCAGGTCCAGCCTGGTCTCCCACTCGGCGAGCATCTTCTTGAGCGTCTCGGCCTGCGGGACATTCCTCGGGAAGCCGTCGAGAAGGAATCCGGCCTGTGCGTCGTCCTCCTGGATCCTGCTGGCGACCATCGCGATCGTGACCTCGTCGGGTACCAGGTCACCGCGGTCCATGTAGGCCTTGGCCACGCGGCCGAGCTCGGTGCCCGTGCTGACGTTGGACCGGAAGATCTCGCCTGTCGAGATCGTCGGGATCGCCAGGTGGGATGCTATGAACTGGGCCTGCGTCCCCTTGCCCGCACCGGGGGGCCCGACGAGGACGACGCGCACTACCGCAGGAAACCCTCATAGTTGCGCTGCTGCAGCTGGCTTTCGATCTGCTTCACCGTATCCAGTCCCACCCCCACCGCGATCAGGATGCTCGTGCCGCCGAGCGGGAACAGCTGCGTGGCGCCGACCAGGCCGATGGCCACCATCGGGATCAGCGCGACGAGGCCCAGGTAGATCGAGCCCGGCGTGGTCAGCCGGTTGACCACGTAGCTCAGGTACTCGGCGGTCGGCCGTCCGGGCCGGATGCCGGGTATGAAGCCACCGACCTTCTTCATGTTGTCCGCCACCTCGGCGGGCGGGAACGTGATGGAGACATAGAAGAACGTGAAGAAGACGATGAGAATGAAGGACGCGGCCATGTAGACGGGGTCGTCGCCGTAGACCAGGTGCACCTGGACCCAGTCCGCCCAGGCCTTCGGGTGCGTGCCGTTGAGCCCGCCGAACATCTGCGCGGCCAGCTCGGGAATGTACAGCAACGACGAGCCGAAGATCACCGGGATGACGCCGGCCTGGTTCACCTTGAGCGGGATGTAAGTCGAGGTACCGCCGTACATCCTGCGGCCGACCATCCGCTTGGCGTACTGGACCGGGATCCGTCGCTGGGCCTGCTCCATGAACGCGATGAACCCGATGATCCCCACTCCGACCAGCAGGACGACGACGAACACGAACTTGGTCTTCTGCTCGTAGATCGACTCCATCGCTCCCGGCATCTGCGAGATCACCGTGGTGAAGATCATCAGCGACATGCCGTTGCCGACGCCGCGATCGGTGATCAGCTCGCCGAGCCACATGATCACAGCCGTGCCGGCGGTCATGCAGATAACCATCGTGGCGATGCTGAAGACCGACTGGTTCGGGATCAGGTTGGAGCACTTCGTCGTTCCGGAGACGCCGTACAGGGTGCCGGACCGGGCCAGCGCGACGATCGCGGTCGACTGCAGGATGGCCAGTCCCACCGTGAGGTACCGGGTGTACTGGGTGATCTTGGCCTGGCCGGCCTGACCCTCCTGCCGCAGCGTCTCGAGGCGCGGGATCACTACCGCGAGCAGCTGCAGGATGATGCTGGCGGTGATGTACGGCATGATGCCGAGCGCGAACACCGACAGGCGGTACAGCGCCCCGCCGCTGAACAGGTTGACCAGCTGGAAAAGGCCGCCGTTGCTGGCCTTCGCCAGGTTGAGGCAGGAGCTGACGGCCTTCTCGGAGATCCCGGGCGTCGGCAGCGAGGCGCCCAGCCGGAAGACGGCGATGATGAACAGCGTGAAGAGCAGCTTCCGGCGCAGGTCGGGCGTTCGGAAAGCACGCAGGAACGCGGTCAGCATGCCCCGTCCTCACGTCGTTGGATCAACATCGACCGCTCCTTGTCACTTACCGGGCGCTCGCTGGCTGCCAGCAGCGACTCCCGCGCCGCAGTCTAGCTGGCTCCGGGCGCTCCGACAGCCATGCGCGGAGCCGGCGGCGGCCGCCTCACAGCTCGGTCACCGTGCCGCCGGCGGCTGTTATCTTCTCCCTGGCCGTGGCGGAGAATGCGTGAGCGCTCACCCGCAGCGCGGGGATCGCCTCGTCGCCAGAGCCAAGCACCTTGACCGGTTCCCCGGGCCGGACCGCGCCCTTCGCGGCGAGATCCTCGGGGGTCACGTCCCCTCCGCCCGGGTACAGGGCGGCCAGCCGCCCGGTGTTGACCACCTGGTAGGTGGTCTTGAACCGCAGGTTCGAGAACCCCTTGAGCTTGGGCAGCCTGCGGTGCAGCGGCATCTGGCCGCCCTCGAAGCCGGCCGCGACCGGGCCCCTCGCCTTGCTTCCCTTGGTGCCCCGGCCGGCCGTCTTGCCCTTGGATGCCTCGCCGCGGCCGACCCGCGTCCGGGCGGTGCGGGCACCGGGAGCCGGCCGCAGGTGATGGATCTTCAGTCCCCGGCCGCCGGGGCTGCTGCCGCCGGGGCTGCTGCCGCCATCAGCCATGTCAGTCGACCTCCTCGAAAGTGACCAGGTGGCGCACTGCCTGGACCATGCCGCGGATCTCCGGCCGGTCCGCTTTCACGACGACGTCGCCGATCCGTCGCAGGCCCAGCGAGCGCAGCGTCTCCCGCTGTACCCGCGTCCCGCCGATCCGCGACTTGGTCTGGGTGACCCTGAGCTGCGTCATCTACTGCTCCCGCTCGGCTGATGCCGGCGCCGCGACGGCGGTTGCCGCCGCGGCACGGGCCCTGAGCATGGCCGCCGGGGCCACGTGCTCGATCGGCAGCCCGCGCCGCGCCGCGATCTCCTCGGGCCGGTTCAGGCTCTTCAGCGCCGCCACGGTGGCGTGGATGACGTTGATCGGGTTGGACGAGCCCAGGGACCGGGACAGCACGTCATGAATGCCCGCGCACTCGAGTACGGCGCGCACCGGCCCGCCGGCGATGACGCCGGTTCCCGGGCTGGCCGGCTTGAGCAGGACCACGCCCGCCGCGTCCTCGCCCTGCACGGTGTGCGGGATCGTGCCGGCAATCCTGGGCACCCGGAAGAATGCCTTCTTGGCCGCCTCGACGCCCTTGGCGATCGCCGCGGGCACCTCCTTGGCCTTGCCGTAGCCGACGCCGACTAGGCCGTTCCCGTCACCCACGACGACGAGCGCCGTGAAGCTGAAGCGCCGGCCGCCCTGGACCACCTTGGCCACCCTGTTGATGGCCACGATCTTCTCCAGGTAGGCGGTGCCCCTGTCGGCCGCGCCGCCGCGGCGGTCGTCACGGCGGTCGCGCCGCTCGCCGCCGCCTGCTGCGCCGCGCCTTGCTGGTGGCATTAGATCTTCCCCTTCTGACTGTCCATGGTGGCCATCACAGGGCCAGCCCGCCTTCGCGGGCGGCGTCCGCCAGCGCGGCCACACGGCCGTGGTAGGCGTGACCGCCGCGGTCGAAGACCACCGCCGTGATGCCGGCCGCCGCCGCACGTTCCGCGAGCAACGCGCCCACCTGCTTCGCCTTGGCCGTCTTGTCGCCGCCGGCGCCGCGGATCGACGCGTCCAGGGTAGACGCGGATACCACGGTGCCTGCGATGGTGTCGTCCACGAGCTGCGCGAACAGATGCCGGGCGGAGCGGGTGACCACCAGCCGCGGACGCGGCGCAGTTCCGGTGACTTTCTTCCGCACCCGGAGGTGGCGCCGCGCCCGCGCGGAGGTTCGGGCATCGGTGCGGCCGGTGATGCGGCCGTGCGCCCGGGTCTTGGTGCCAGACATCTCTTACTTCCCAGCCTTCCCGACCTTGCGGCGGATCTGCTCGCCCTGGTACCGCACGCCCTTGCCCTTGTAAGGGTCGGGCCTGCGGAGCTTACGTATGTTGGCCGCGACCTCGCCGACCTGCTGCTTGTCGATGCCCTCGACCACGAACCTGGTCGGGGACTCCACCCGCAGCGAGATCCCCTCGGGTGCGGCCACGTGCACCGGGTGGCTGAAGCCGAGCGAGAATTCCAGGTCCTGCCCTCTGGCCTGCACCCGGT